>OFTX01000005.1_pt1 | contig 176120 bp, 159 predicted proteins | sample 1775051 | NCBI WGS metagenome assembly OFTX01 (sample SAMN08195772, study PRJEB24354) | sludge metagenome | isolation source: sludge from phenol fed wastewater aerobic bioreactor A | place: India: Nagpur | collected 2016-09-15 | reverse complement strand
AGCGGGGCGAGATGCTGCACGCGGTGTTGTACGCCCTGGGGTCGGTGCTGATCGCCTTCTTCGGGGTGTGGGCGGGCATCATGGCGATGCGCAGCTTCGCCTGAGAGGGCGGCGCGTGAGGTGACGCGGGGCGGGGCTTCCTTTATTCCTGCCGGGCGCGGCTTGGCGCAGCTTTGAGGATGTTCCGCGCATGGCGGTCGAGATGAAGACGGTGGGCGAGGACGAGGCCGGCATGCGCCTGGACCGCTGGTTCAAGCTGCATTTTCCGGACCTGTCCTTCGGCCATCTGCAGAAGCTGGTGCGCACCGGCCAGGTGCGGGTGGACGGCGGGCGGGCCAAGACCTCCACCCGGCTCGATCCGGGCCAGAGCGTGCGGGTGCCGCCGCTCTCCGCGGGCGAGGGCGAGGCGGCGGCGGAAGCTCGGCATGTCCTGCGCCACCTCGCCGAGCCGGCGCAGGCGGCAATGGAAGGCGAAGTCCTGATAGATCACCGGCACCGGGCGGAACGCCGCCTCCGGCTCCGACAGGATCTCGGCGAAGATCTCGTCGAGGGCGCGCTCCAACTCCTCGGGCGGCAGGCGAGGGGCTTCCTCCGCCGCCTCCGGCTCGGCCTGGGGGCGGGCCGCCGCGACCTGGGCCAGGAGCTCGTTGGTGCCGAGCTTGGGCGCGCGCGGGGCCGGCGCCGGCCGCATCGCCAGTTCCTCGGCCGGAACGGGAGCGAAGATCAGATCCTCGAGCGCGGCGCGGCCCATCTCCGGCAGTGGCATCAGCTCGGGCCGTCCGGAGCGGCCACGGGTCGCGACCGTGCCGATCCGGACCGGGGTCGGCCGGCGGAAGAGCGCGGGGCCGAGCGCCACGAACTGGCCGGGCACGAGATCGCGGAAGGCCTCGGCCTGGCGGCGCTCCATGCCGAGGAGATCGGCGGCGCGGGCCATGTCGATGTCGAGGAAGGTGCGGCCCATCAGGAAGTTGGAGGCTTCCGCCGCCACGTTCTTGGCGAGCTTGGCGAGGCGCTGGGTGGCGATGATGCCGGCGAGGCCGCGTTTGCGGCCACGGCACATCAGGTTGGTCATCGCCTGGAGCGAGGTCTTGCGGGCCTCGTCGGAGACCTCGCCGGCGATCGCGGGGGCGAAGAGTTGCGCCTCGTCGACCGCCACCAGCATCGGATACCAATGGTCGCGATCGGCGTCGAAGAGGCCGTTGAGGAAGGCCGCCGCCGCGCGCATCTGGTCCTCGGCGTCGAGGCCCTCGAGGTCGAGCACCACCGAGGCGCGATGGCGGCGGATGCGATCGGCGATGCGGGAGAGTTCGGCGGGCGAGCGCTCGGCGTCGACGACGACGTGGCCGAAGGCTTCCGCGAGCGTGACGAAGTCGCCTTCCGGATCGATGATCACCTGCTGGACGTGCGGCGCCGACTGTTCCAGGAGACGGCGCAGCAGATGCGACTTGCCGGAGCCGGAATTGCCCTGGACGAGGAGGCGGGTGGAGAGCAACTCCTCGAGATCGAGGCTCGCGGCCTCGCTCGTCGATGTGGTGCCCAGATCGATTCCGACCTTCATGCCGCGCTCGCGCTTCCCGCCTTCGGAGGCGGGGACCCTATCATGCCGCGCCGCGAGAACGATCCGTTTCGGGACGCCTCTCCACAGGCAATGCGCGCTCGGAGGGGGCGGGCGCGTCGCTCAGGCGGCTCCCGGCCGGTCGGGGACGCCGGGGATGTGCGGCAGGAATTCGCGGCCGCGCGTGGTGACGAAGTCGACCAGGGCGCGAGTCGCCGGCAGCGGGCGCTTGCGGGCGAGGCGCACCACGTACCAGTTGCGCCACAAGGGCAGGCCCTCGACCTCGATCAGGGCGAGGCGGGCGTCCTCGAGTTCGGCCGCCACCGTGTGGGCCGAGATGAAGGTGAGCCCGAGGCCGGCGATCACCGCCTGTTTGATCGTCTCGTTGGAGCCGATCTCCATGCCGATCTTCGGCGAGAGGCCGGTCCGGGCGAGGAACTGTTCCATCAGCGTGCGGGTGCCCGACCCCGGCTCGCGCACCAGGAAGGTCCGGCCGCCGAGACGTTCCGGCGCGATCGGACCGAGGCCGACCAGGGGATCGTCGGGGGCGGCCACCACCACGTGCGGGTGATCGCCGATCAGCGCGCTCTCGAGCGGCACGTCGACCGGCGGCCGGCCCATGATCGAGAGATCGAAGTCGCCCGCCACGAACCGCGACAGAATGTCCGAGCGGTTGCCGACCACCAGTTCCAGTTCGACGCGGGGATGCTCGCGGGCGAAGGCGGCGAGGAGGCGGGGGGCGAAGTATTTCGCGGTGGAGACCACCCCGACCGTCACCCGGCCGCCGTCGGGCGAGCGCATCGCCTCGATCGATTCGCGGGTGTCGGCGAGGATCTGCTCGATCCGCCGCGCGGCATCGAGGATTTCCTGGCCCGCCGCGGTCGGCGAAAGGCCGCCGCCGTCGCGCTCGAACAAGGCGAGGCCGACCTCCTCCTCGAGCTGCTTCATCTGCGCCGTCACCGCCGGGGGCGTGACGTGCAGCGCCTCGGCGGCGGCGGCGAAGGAGCGGCCGGCGTGAGCGGCGACGACCATGCGGAGTTGCTTCAAGGTGACATTGCGCATGCCATTCAGTTTATCTGAACTCCGAGCAAAGGAAATACGAATTTATTTAATCCGATGATGTGGGCAGTCTCGCTTCACACGAAAACCAGGGAGCGCCCCGATGACCGTCATGGAAAAGCCCACCGCCAAGATGGATGCCAAGAAGCGCTACAGCGCCGGTGTCCTGAAGTACGCCCAGATGGGCTACTGGGACGGCGATTACGAGCCGAAGGCGACCGACGTTCTCGCCCTCTTCCGCATCACGCCGCAGGAGGGCGTCGATCCGATCGAGGCCGCCGCCGCCGTCGCCGGCGAATCGTCGACCGCGACCTGGACGGTGGTGTGGACCGATCGTCTGACCGCCTGCGACAGCTACCGCGCCAAGGCCTACAAGGTCGAGCCGGTGCCGGGCACGCCGGGGCAGTACTTCTGCTGGGTCGCCTACGATCTGATCCTGTTCGAGGAAGGCTCGATCGCCAACCTCACCGCCTCGATCATCGGCAACGTCTTCTCGTTCAAGCCGCTGAAGGCGGCGCGGCTCGAGGACATGCGTTTTCCTGCGGCCTATGTGAAGACCTTCAAGGGCCCGCCGACCGGCATCGTCGTCGAGCGTGAGCGTCTCGACAAGTTCGGCCGGCCACTGCTCGGCGCCACCATCAAGCCGAAGCTCGGCCTCTCCGGCAAGAATTACGGCCGGGTGGTCTACGAGGGTCTGCGCGGCGGTCTCGACTTCACCAAGGACGACGAGAACATCAACTCGCAGCCCTTCATGCATTGGCGTGATCGCTTCCTCTACTGCCAGGAGGCGGTGATGCGGGCGAGCGCCGACACCGGCGAGATCAAGGGGCACTATCTCAACATCACCGCCGGCACGATGGAGGAGATGTATCGCCGCGCCCAGTTCGCCAAGGATCTCGGCTCGTGCATCGTCATGATCGACCTCGTCATCGGCTGGACGGCGATCCAGTCCATGGCCGAGTGGTGCCGCGCCAACGACATGATCCTGCACATGCATCGCGCCGGCCACGGCACCTACACCCGGCAGAAGAACCACGGCGTTTCGTTCCGCGTCATCGCCAAGTGGCTGCGTCTGGCCGGTGTCGACCATCTCCACGCCGGCACGGCGGTCGGCAAGCTCGAGGGCGATCCGATGACCGTCCAGGGCTACTACAACGTCTGCCGCGAGCCGACGACCATGGTCGACTACCAGCGCGGCATCTATTTCGAGCAGGACTGGTGCGACCTGCGCAAGGTGATGCCGGTGGCGTCGGGCGGCATCCATGCCGGGCAGATGCATCAGCTCCTGCATCTCTTCGGCGACGACGTGGTGCTCCAGTTCGGCGGCGGCACGATCGGTCACCCGATGGGCATCCAGGCCGGCGCGATCGCCAACCGCGTCGCGATGGAGACCATGGTTCTCGCCCGCAACGAGGGCCGCGACATCATGGCCGAGGGTCCGGAAATCCTGCGGGACGCCGCCAAGTGGTGCAAGCCGCTCGAGGCCGCGCTCACCACCTGGGGCAACGTCACCTTCGACTACGCCTCGACCGACACCTCCGACTACGTGCCCACCCCCGTGGCGAGCTGAGCCTCCCTCGGCTCGACACTCGGAGACGGCGCTCGCGTGCCTGTCCGCGCGCCGTCTCCGCCCCCTTCACCGCTTCCGAGCGAGGACCGACCGATGAGACTGACCCAAGGCGCCTTCTCCTTTCTGCCCGACCTCACCGACACCCAGATCTCCGCCCAGATCGAATATGCGCTGGCGCAGGGGTGGGCGGTGAGCATCGAGACCACCGACGATCCCCATCCCCGCAACACCTATTGGGACATGTGGGGCATGCCGATGTTCGACCTCAAGGACGCCGCCGGCGTGATGATGGAGCTGAAGGCGGCGCGCACGGCGCTGCCGGAGCGCTACATCCGCATCAACGCCTTCGACAGCACCCGTGGCTGGGAGACGGTGCGCCTCGCCTTCATCGCCCATCGTCCGCCGGTCGAGGCGCGCTTCGCGCTCGACCGGGTCGAGGCCGAGGGCCGTGTCCAGCGCTACGCGCTGCGCCGCGTCTCGGCGTGAGGCGGGGGCTCGTCCGGTCACCCCCGGGCCCGGCCCGGGGGCTCCCATGCGATCCCGCGTCCCCCGCGAGGACATGTCGCATGGAGGAGCGGGCCGCGCCCGGCCATGAGGGAAGACGGACGACGACGGCGAAGGACGGTCCCGGCGCGGGGCCGACGGCAGAGGAACGATGCGGCTCCGGTCCGGCCGGGATCCGCGACACGAGGTTCGACCGATGACCATGCTCGCCGACCCCATGCCCGGCACCGAGACACCCGCCCCGCCGCCTCGGCAGGCGCTCAATCTCGCCGACATGTATCGCGACAGCGAGATCGGCCCGTTGCTCGCCGAACTCGATCGCGATCTGATCGGTCTCCAGCCGGTCAAGCAGCGCATCCGTGAGATCGCCGCCTATCTCCTCGTCACCAAGGCGCGGCGGGAGCTGGGGCTCGAGACCTCGACCCCGACGCTGCACATGGCCTTCACCGGCAATCCCGGCACCGGCAAGACCACGGTCGCGCTGCGGATGGCGGGGATCCTCCATCGGCTCGGCTACGTCCGGCGGGGCCATCTGGTCTCGGTCACCCGCGACGATCTTGTCGGCCAGTACATCGGCCACACCGCGCCGAAGACCAAGGAGGTGCTGAAGCGGGCGATGGGCGGCGTGCTCTTCATCGACGAGGCCTACTATCTCTATCGGCCGGAGAACGAGAAGGACTACGGTCAGGAGGCGATCGAGATCCTGTTGCAGGTGATGGAGAACCAGCGCGACGATCTGGTCGTCATCCTCGCCGGCTATGCCGATCGGATGCAGACCTTCTTCTCCGCCAATCCGGGCTTCCGCTCGCGCATCGCCCATCACATCGACTTCCCCGACTACGACGACGAGGAACTGCTCCGCATCGCCGATCTGATCGCCGAAAAGGAGGGCTACCGTTTCGACGAGGGAGCCCGGGCGGCGCTCGCCGACTATGTCGCGGCGCGGCGCAATCGTCCCGACTTCGCCAATGCCCGGTCGATCCGCAACGCCTTCGACCGTGCCCGGCTGCGTCAGGCGATCCGCCTGTTCGAGGCCGGCGGCGAGGTCGACGCCGACGCGCTCTCCACCATCACGGCGGCGGAGATCCGCTCCAGCCGAGTCTTGTCCGGGGACGGCTGAGGCCGAGACCGGGAACCGAAGTTCGCGAAGACGAACAGAGTCAAGAAAACGATAAAAAAGACAAAGGGAAACGACGAAAGGTTCACGTCATGCGCGAAGCAGCGAACACCCCCGATCTGGCCAGCCGGCTGGAGACTTGGGCGGGCACCGATCCGGTCCGTCTCGACGTCGCGAGCACGGTCGACGTCTTGGCGCGCGCCTGCGGCGAGATCGCCCTGCTGATCGCCGCCGGGCCGCTCGCCGGAGCGATGGGCGCCTCGCTCGGCGCCGACAACGGCGGCGGCGACGTGCAGAAGGAACTCGACGTCCGCTGCGACACGATCATCCGCGAGGCCTGCAAGGCGGCGCCGGTCGCGGCGCTGGCCTCCGAGGAGGCCGACGCGGCGATCCCGCTCGACCCCGAGGGGCGGCTCCTGGTCGCGGTCGATCCGCTCGACGGATCCTCCAACATCGACACCGACGTTTCGGTCGGCACGATCTTCTCGATCCGGCCGCGTCCGGAGACCGGCGATCCGACGGCGGATGCCGCCTTCCTGCGGCCGGGCCGCGAGCAGCTCGCCGCCGGCTACGTCGTCTACGGTCCGCATGTCGCGCTGATGCTGACGGTCGGCGAGGGGGTCGATCTCTATGTCCTCGATCCCGAGCGGCGGCGGTTCATGCTGGTCCGCGAGGGCGTGCAGGTGCCGGAGGAGGCGCGCGAGTTCGCCATCAACATGTCGAACTACCGCCACTGGGACGACCGCGTCCGCGCCTATGTCGACGATCTCATCGCCGGCCGCGACGGTCCGCGCTCCAACGACTACAACATGCGCTGGATCGCCTCGATGGTCGCCGAGGCGCACCGCATCTTCATGCGCGGCGGGATCTATCTCTATCCCGGCGACGATCGGAAGGGCTACGCGGCCGGACGTCTGCGCCTCGTCTACGAGGCGGCGCCGATCGGCATGCTGATGGCGCAGTCCGGCGGCCGGGCCAGCGACGGCGAGACCTCGGTTCTCGACCTCGTACCGGAGAAGCTGCACCAGCGCGTGCCGCTGATCTTCGGCTCGCGCCTCAAGGTGGAGCGGGTGGAGCGCTATCTCACCAGCGGCTGGGGACATTCGGAGCGTTCGCCGCTCTTCTCCAATCGCGGTCTGCTCTCCGCCTGATCTCGCCCGTCCCGCTCGTTTCGACGCCTTTCGCACCAGAGGACGCCCGTCCCATGTCCGTCAAGCATCCGATCATCTCCGTCACCGGCTCCTCGGGCGCCGGCACCACCTCGGTCAAGCGCACCTTCGACCAGATCTTCCGCCGCGAGGGCATCACCGCCGCCAACATCGAGGGTGACGCGTTCCACCGCTACGACCGCACCGAGATGAAGCGCATGATGGCCGAGAAGGCCGCCGCCGGGGACCATCACTTCTCGCATTTCGGCGCGGAGTCCAATCTCCTCGCCGAGCTCGAGGAGACGTTCCGCTCCTACGGCGCCACCGGCAACGGCCGCACCCGCACCTATGTCCACGACGCCGACGAGGCGGAGCAATACGGCTCGCCGCCCGGCACCTTCACCGACTGGCGCGCCTTCGAGCCGGGGTCCGATCTCCTCTTCTACGAGGGTCTGCACGGCGCCGTCGTCGCCGACGGGATCGACATCGCCCGCCATGCCGATCTGAAGATCGGCGTCGTCCCGGTCATCAACCTCGAATGGATCCAGAAGCTCCATCGCGACAAGGCGACCCGCGGCTATTCCACCGAAGCGGTCACCGACACGATCCTGCGGCGCATGCCCGACTACGTCACGATGATCGTTCCGCAGTTCACCAAGACCGACATCAACTTCCAGCGGGTGCCGACGGTCGACACCTCCAACCCCTTCATCGCCCGGACCATCCCGACCCCGGACGAGAGCATGGTGGTGATCCGTTTCCGCGATCCGCGCGGCATCGACTTCGCCTATCTCCGGACCATGCTGCACGACAGTTTCATGAGCCGGGCGAATTCGATCGTCATCCCCGGCGGCAAGCTCGACCTCGCCATGCAGCTGATCCTGACGCCGATGATCCTCAAGATCGTCGACCGCAAGCGCCGGTCGAGCTGAAGGAGGGGAGAGGTCGCCCGTTCCTCTCCCCCATCGTCATCCCCGGGCTCGCCCCGGGGATCCATGAAGTGCCACCGGAGCCTTCGAGGCCCGGACCGGCGACCGGGTCGCGCCCGGCCGTGACGGAGCCCGAGGCACCCGCGACGCGAGGACCGCGACGACCGGGTCGCGACGCGTCGATCGAGCAACGAACGAGACCTTCGCCAGAGGACCCCCCGATGAACGCCCCCACCACCGTCGACACCGCCCGTCCGGGCTCGCTCGCCTGGCCCGTCACCGCCGCGCTGCGCGCCCTCGCCATGGACGCGGTCGAGGCCGCCAAGTCCGGTCATCCCGGCGCGCCGATGGGCATGGCCGAGATCGCCGCCGTGGTCTGGCGCGATCATCTGAGGCACGATCCGAAGAACCCGTCCTGGCCGGATCGCGACCGTTTCGTGCTCTCCAACGGGCACGGCTCGATGCTGCTCTACGGGCTCCTGCATCTGACCGGCTACGACGTCTCGATCGACGACCTGAAGGCGTTCCGCCAGCTCGGCTCCAAGACCCCGGGGCACCCGGAGGTCGGCCATACGCCGGGCGTGGAGACCACCACCGGCCCGCTCGGCCAGGGGCTCGCCAATGCCGTCGGCTTCGCGCTCGCCGAGCGCACGCTCGCCGCCCAGTTCAACCGGCCGGGCCACGAGATCGTCGATCACCGCACCTTCGTCTTCATGGGCGACGGCTGCCTGATGGAGGGCATTTCCCACGAGGCGGCCTCGCTCGCCGGCTCGCTCGGCCTCGGCAAGCTGGTGTGCTTCTGGGACGACAACGGCATCTCGATCGACGGCAAATGCGCCGAATGGTTCGCCGACGACACGCCCGGTCGCTTCGAGGCCTATGGCTGGCACGTGGTGCGCGGCGTCGACGGGCACGATCCGGTGGCGATCGAGGCGGCGACCCGGGCGGCGCTGGCCGAGACGGGCAAGCCGTCGCTGATCTGCTGCCGGACCGTGATCGGCCGCGGTTCGCCCGGCAAGGAGGGCAGCGAGAGCTGTCACGGCGCGCCGCTCGGCGCGACCGAGATCGCCGCCGTGCGCTCGGCGATGGCCTGGCCGCACGCGCCCTTCGAGATCCCCGAGAGCGTCCGCGCGCAGTGGGACGCGCGCGCCGCCGGCGCCGCCCGTTCGGCCGAATGGGCCGAGCGCTACGCCGCCTATGCCGCCGCCCATCCCGATCTCGCGGCCGAATTCTCGCGCCGCATCGAAGGCCGGCTCGCGCCGGACTTCCACAAGGGGCTCGACACCGCGCTCGCGGCCTGTGAAGCCGCCGGCACCGTCGCCAGCCGCAAGGCCGGGCAGATCGCGCTCGGCGCGCTCGCCGAACACGTGCCGGAGTTCCTCGGCGGCTCGGCCGACCTGTCGCATTCGAACCTCACCGTCCACAAGGGCTCGGTGCCGGTCAGCCGCGATCCCGCCGGCAATCAGGTGCTGTGGGGCGTGCGCGAATTCGGCATGGGGGCGATCGCCAACGGCATCGCGCTGCACGGCGGGTTCATCCCGTTCTGCTCGACCTTTCTGGTCTTCTCCGACTATGCCCGCAACGCCATCCGCATGGCGGCCTTGATGAAGCAGCGGGTGATCTGGGTGCTGACCCACGATTCGATCGCGCTCGGCGAGGACGGTCCGACCCATCAGCCGATCGAGCATGTCGAGAGCCTGCGGCTGATCCCGAATCTCGACGTGTGGCGGCCGGCGGACGCGGCCGAGACGGCGGCGGCCTGGGGCGCGGCGCTCGCCCGCACCGACGGTCCCTCGGCGCTGATCCTGTCGCGTCAGAACCTGACGCCACAGCCGCGCACCGCCGTTCCCGGCGCCCAAGGCGCCCATGTCCTGCGGGCGCCGGACGATGCCCGCGTGACGCTCCTCGCCACCGGCTCGGAGGTCGGCCTCGCCGCCGCCGCCGCCGATCTCCTGGCGAAGGAGGGGATCGGCGCGCGTCTCGTCTCCATGCCCTGCGTCGAGGCGTTCGAGCGCATGAGCGCCGAGGAGAAGGCGGCGATCCTGCCGAGGGACCTGCCGATCGTCGCGGTCGAGGCCGGCACCACGCGCGGTTGGCGCGGCGTGGTCGGCGAGCGCGGCGCGGTGATCGGCATCGATCGCTTCGGCGAGAGCGGCCCCGACAAGGCGCTGCTGGCGCATTTCGGCTTCACGCCGGAGCGCGTCGCCGAGACGGCGCGCGCCGTCCTCGCCTGACGAACCCGATACGTCCCCCGACCCGAGGGACGGCCCGGAGAGAGGGATCCGCGTCGGCCCGCGCCTCTCGCTCTCCGGGCATTTCTTTCCCCCCACGGTCCGCCGCCGACCGTCGCTTCAGAGGTGCGTCATGCTCCCGCTCGTCATCGCTCCGTCGATTCTCTCCGCCGACTTCGCCCGCCTGGGCGAAGAGGTCCGCGCCGTCGAGGCGGCCGGCGCCGACTGGATCCATTTCGACGTGATGGACAATCACTTCGTCCCCAACCTGACCTTCGGCCCGATGGTGCTCCAGGCGATCAAGCCCTGGACGAAGCTCAAGATCGACGCCCATCTGATGGTCGAGCCGGTCGACGCGCTGATCGAGAGTTTCGCCGATGCCGGCGCGGATCTGATCTCGATCCACGTCGAGGCGACGAAACATCTCGATCGTTCGCTGCGGCTGATCCGCCAGAAGGGATGCGAGGTCGGCGTGGTGCTCAATCCGGCGACGCCGGTCGCGGCGCTCGACTGCGTGCTCGATCAGGTCGATCTGGTGCTGCTGATGTCGGTCAATCCCGGCTTCGGCGGGCAGGCTTTCCTGCCGCACGTGCTCGACAAGATCGCGGACGTGCGCGCCCGCATCGATCGCTCCGGGCGCGCCATCCGCCTCCAGGTGGACGGCGGCGTCGCCCCCGACACGATCGGCGCGGTGACGAAGGCCGGCGCCGACACGGTGGTGGCGGGCTCGGCGATCTTCAAGAAGGCCGACTATGCGGCGGCGGTCGCAGCGCTCAGGGCCGGCGCGGCCGCGTGAGGCGGCGGGAGGCGAGGGGGCGTCGTCGGGGGAGACCGTCCGAACGACCCTCGCCCGCCCGGCGGGCCGCAGGCGGTCACGATCCAAAACGGAAAACGGCGCCGGATCGCTCCGGCGCCGTTTCTTCGTTCGATCCCCTCTGAGATCAGAACTTGTAGCTGTAGCCGAGCGAGACCTCGTACTGCTCCATCGACAGCGAGATCGGCTGACCGAACATGTCGACGCCGTCGAGACGGGCGCGCGGCACATAGGCCACGGCCAGATCGATGCCGGAGTTCTTGTTGAGCTGATAGCTCATACCGGCCGAGACGTGGTCGGTGACGATGCCCGGGGCGAAGATGTTGAAGAACGCATCCTGAGAGCGGACCGGGTTGGTGTTGTGCGAATAGCCGACCCGCAGCGTCGCGTCCGCGGTGACCTTCCACGCGGCGGCGAAGGCGAAGACGTCGACGTCGCGCCAGCCGAAGCCGGGGCCGCCGCTGGCGCCGAGCGGAACCGCGCCGAGGGTCGCCGAGGTGTTGGCGATCGCCGGGACGGAGGCGTAGAAGATGTGGCGATAATCGGCCATCAGGGTCACGCCGGGCATGGCGTCCCAGGCGACGCCGGCGGTGACGTTGGCGGGAATGTCGAAGCTGCCGCCGTCGGCGAAGAGGCCCGAGTACTTGTCGAACTTGGTCGACCAGATCGGGGTCTGACCGGACAGGCCGAAGCGCACGCCCGGAGTGACGTTCCACTGCAGACCGGCGCGCACGCCGGCGCCGTAGGACCAGTCGTCACCGTTGTTGGTGAGATTGGTCGGCGAGGCGGAGAAGCCGGTGAAGGCGGCGAGGCCCGAGGCGCGGAACTTCTGAATGGCGAAGACCGGGGCGACACCGACCGAGAAGTCGCCCATGCGGCGGGCGTAGCCGACCGACACGAACATCTGCTCGAGGTTGACGCCGGCCTGACCGCCGCAGAAGAGACCCGTGCCGCCGCCGCAGGCGGCGAAGGCGCGCGCCATGCCCGGCCAGTCGGTGTTCATGCCGCCGTTGCCGAAGACCGCGACGCCCCAGGCCGACTGCGCGTCGAGCTGGCGGGAATAGGCCATGTTCGGCATCAGGAAGAAGTTGCTCTCGCTGGTGGTCGTGCCGCCCGGGAGCATGCCGAAGCCGTTCGCGGTGACGTCGCGCTGGGGCGAGAACACGGTGAAGGCGGCGTTGAAGCGATCGCCGACCGAGACGAGACCGGCCGGGTTGACCGAAAGGCTCATCGCATCTTCCGGATTGGCGACGCCGGCGCCCGACTGCGCCTTCTGGATCGTGCCGTAGCCGGTCTGGAAATAACCTTCGGTGGCGTTCGCGGCCGTGCCGGCCCCGAGAAGGGCGGAGGCGGCGAGCGCGAGCGCGGAGACCCCGCCGACGAGATGCCTGATCGTCATACTATCCCCCAATGCGGTCCCGAGACCTTCGGTCCGCCCATCGCACCCGCGTGGCCCGCGCGGGGACGTTCTTGCTTGTTCTTGGGCGAGGATCCGGTGGAAGAGCGCCTCGCGTCCCCCCTCCCGGACCCCCGAGACCGACGAACCCCCCGGCCCGCCGATCGTCGACACTCCGATATTCCAGTCGCCCCGAAAGGGCTGAACCACCGAGTGCCTCTCACGGTGGAGCCGCGTCGGACGTCGGTGGTTCCATTTTTCTTCCGGTCGCGTCCCCGTCGCTTCCGGAAGATCGTGATCTCGCTCACGCCGCGCGGCGAATGACGAATCTGAACACCGCACCGTCCTGCGATTGTTCCACCATTTCGTTCCCGGTGGTACGGCAGAAGGCGGCGAAGTCGGCCACGGAGCCGGGGTCGGTGGCAATCACTTCCAGAGTGTTGCCGACCGGCAACTCCTTGAGCATCTTCTTCGTCTTGATGATCGGCAGCGGGCAGTTGAGACCCTTGGCGTCGAGGACCTGATCGGCCATGACGAAACCCTTTCGTGGGAGGTCGTGGGGAAGGGGGGGCGCCGGCATGCGGCCGGCACTCAGATGTAGAGGTTGATGTCGGACTTCAGGGCGTTTTCCATGTAGGTGGCGGCGCCGCCCAGCGTGATGCCGTCGATCATGTCGTTCTTGTCGAACTCGAACAGATCCATCGTCATCTGACAGGCGATCATCTTGACGTCGCACTCGATCGCCATGTCGCGCAGCTCCTCGATCGAGGCCACGCCCTTCTTGGCGATCATGTTCTTCATCATCTTGGACGCCATGGCGTCGACACCCGGCAACATGCCGATCAGATTGGGCATCACCATGTGGGTGCCCATCATCGGCATCGCCATCGCCGGGTTGCCCAGCGTGGTCACCTGCAGGTCGAGCTTCTTCTTGAGGAGCGGCAGACCATAGAAGGTGAAGAAGAGAGTCACGTCGACACCCATCGCCGCCGCGGTCGTCGCCAGGATGAAGGGCGGGTAGGCCCAGTCCAGCGACCCCTTGGTCACGATGATGGTCATCGACTTGGGCTTGTTGTCGTCTTGTTCGCTCATCGTCGGACATCGCCTCCTGACGGTCTGATCATGCGTCGTTGCCGTCTTTCAGGGCATATTCGCATATCAGAATGCTGCGATGGAAGAGGGGTAGGCCCGCCGCCCCGGCGTCGCAAGTCTGTTGTTTTGCGAAGGAAATCCGCTGCACTGCGGTGTTCGCAGACGCGAAGGAAAGTCGTGAACAATTGAAATGTCGAATGAAATTCCTCAATGAAGCCGTCGTCGTCGCCTCCGACGTCTACCGCCGTGCGGCGTACGGCCGCAATCATCCGCTGGCGATCGCGCGGGTCGAGACCGCTCTCGACCTCGCCGGCGACCTCGGTTGGCTCGCCGGGCGGGTCCATTCGTCCCCCGTCGCGGACTGCGACCTGTTGACGCGGTTTCATACCCGCGACTGGGTTTCCGCGCTCGCGGCGGCCGATGCGAGCGGGGTGGTGGCGCCCGAGGTCCGGGCCAGGCACGGGCTCGGGGGGATGGAGAATCCCCTCTTCGCGGGTGTGTTCGAGCGCGCCTCGACCAGCGTCGGCGGGTCGTTCGAGGCGGCGCGTCTCGCTCTCGACGGGCGCGTCGCGTTCCATCCGGCCGGCGGCACCCATCACGGCCGGCCCGACGGGGCCTCGGGCTTCTGCTACTTCAACGATCCGGTCTTCGCGATCCTCGGCCTCCTCGACGGCGGGCTCGAGCGGGTCGCCTATGTCGATCTCGACGCCCATCACGGTGACGGGGTCGAGAACGCCTTCGCGAGCGATCCGCGCGTCTGGACGATCTCGATCCACGAGGCCGGGCGCTGGCCGGGGACCGGCGCGCTCGACGATCGCCGCGAGGGCAGGGCGCGCAACGCGCCGGTGCCGCGCGGCATCGTCGATCCCGAATACGATCTCCTGATCGCGGAAGGCGTGGTCCCCGTCCTCGAGCGGCTGAAGCCGAAGGCGGTCGTCGTCACTTGCGGCGCCGATCCCCTGCTGGGGGATCCTCTGTCGAGCATGCGCCTCTCCAACGGGGCCGTGTGGCGAGCGGTGACGGAGGTGATCGCCCGGGCGCCGCGCGCGGTCGTGCTCGGCGGCGGCGGCTACAATCCCTGGACGCTGGCGCGCTGTTGGGCCGGGCTCTGGGGCGTGCTCGCCGGGTTCCCGATGCCCGAGACCCTGCCGGAGGTCTCGCGCGCCCGGCTCGCGGCGCTCGACTGCGACCTGGTCGAGGAGGAGGACCGCGATCCCGCCTGGACGACCACCTTGGTCGATTTGCCGAGCGAAGGGCCGGTTCGAGACGAGATTCGGGCCATCGCGGGTGCGATCCGGGCCGGCTGAGGAAAATGTGAACCGATTAGAAACGTAAATTGCGCGATCGGCCAACTTGCCGCATGGTTTCAGGGTTCATCCCGATTGCGTCGGACGGTGAATGGGAGTTACCTCGATCGAAATATCAGAAGTTTCGCATGTGAGACTCGAAACGAAGCGAGGGAGAGCGTCGGATGGGTTGGTCGGAAGCGATCGCCGCGATCGAGCCGCTCGAGGATGCCGTCTTCGATGCCGCCCTGCTCGCCGAGATGGAACGGGCGGCGGTGGGCCGGTCCCCGCGTGGGCCGATCCGTTTCTCCACGCCCACCTTCAAGGAATATGAGACGAGCGAGCTCTCGGGCTGTTCCAAGGGGACGTTCCCGGCCTTCTCGATCACCGGCTCGGCCTGCGCGCTGAACTGCGACCATTGCCGCACCGAGATCCTGAAGCCGATGATTCCGGCGCTCAGGCCGGAGGAGTTCGACCGGCGTGTCCGCGACATGATCGCGCTCCGCGGGCTCTCCGGCTTCCTGCTCTCCGGCGGGTCCGACAAGCGCAACGAGATCCGCTACGAGCGCTTCTATCCCGTCATCGAGGGGCTGAAGCGCGACTTTCCCCATCTGAAGATCGCGATCCACTCCGCCCTCATCGACCGCGCCCGCGCCCGCGCCATGGAGGCGGCGGGCGTCGACACGGTGATGATGGACGTGATCGGGGCACAAGAGACGATCGCGCAGGTCTATCACCTCGACCGGCGGGTGGAGGATTTCGAGGAGACGCTCGCGGCGCTGACCGAGACGGGGATGGAGGTCGTCCCCCACATCGTCGTCGGGCTCCATTACGGCCGCATTCTCGGCGAGGCGCGGGCGCTCGACATGGTGGCGCGTCACCCGGTCCATTCGCTGGTCTTCGTGGTGATCATGCCGTTCTACGCCGCGCCCGGCACCTTCGAGACGCCGGATACGGCCGAGGTCGGGCGCATCTTCCTGGAAGGCCGCGCCCGCGTGCCCGATCGCGACGTGCTGCTCGGCTGCGCGCGGCCGGCCGGCATGCACAAGCGCGTCACCGATGCCTATGCCGTCATGGCCGGCCTCGACGGCATCGCCTTCCCGGCGGAAGGCGCGGTCGAGGTGGCGCGGATGATCGGCCGGCCGCACACGCAACAGATGGCCTGCTGCTCCATGAAGGAGACCCGCGACGGTCTGATCGAGGGGAGGGGGCGGATCGCCCCCTGCGCGGCATGACCGGGGCGGCGCACGAGGCCTGCGACGTGGTCGTGGTCGGGCTCGGCCCGGCGGGTGCGTCGGCGGCGCGGGCGGCCGCGCGGGCCGGCGCCCGCGTGATCGGCCTCGACAAGCGCGTCCGGCCCGGCGAGCCGGTGCAATGCGCGGAATTCGTGCCGCTGTCGCTCGGCTCCGAAGTGGAGGCGCTCGGGCGCTTCGCGGTTCAGCCGATCGCGGCGATGGACACGTTCACCGAAGGCGACGGCCCGCGCCGCGACGCGCTGCCCGGCTGGATCATCGATCGGGCGCGGTTCGACGCGGGGCTGGTCGAGGCGGCGCGCGAGGCGGGGGCCGAATGTCGCTTTTCCGCTCCCGTCGCTCGGGTCGACGCCTCCGGCGTGACGCTCTCCGACGGGTCGCGGATCGAGGCGAGCGTGATCGTCGGTGCCGACGGTCCGCGCTCGGCGGTCGGTCGGGCCATCGGCTCGGTCAATCGGGTGGTCTCGCACACCCGCCAGATCACCGTGCCGCTGCTCGAGCCCCACGACGCCACCGACATCTTTCTCTCCGCCACCATGCCCGGCGGCTACGGCTGGCTCTTTCCGAAGGGGACCGTCGCCAATCTCGGCCTCGGCGTCGACGCGCCGGCGCGCGGCTTCCTGCGGGTGCTGCTCGAAGGGCTCCAGGCGACGCTGGTGCGCGAGGGGCGGGTCGGCTGGGACGTGCTGGCGATCACCGGCGGGCTCATCCCGGCCGGTGGCCTGCTGGCGCCGACGGGACGGCTCGGCGGCCGCGAGGTGATCCTGGCGGGCGACGCCTGCGGCCTCACCAATCCGATCACCGGCGCCGGCATCGCCTCCGCCGTGATCTCCGGCCGGATGGCGGGCGAGGCGGCGGCCGCGCGCGTCGCCGGGGAGAGAGCCGCGCTCGAGGACTACGCCGAGGAGATCGAGGATCTCTTCGCCCCCGCGCTCACCCGCGCGGTCGCCCGTCGCGAGGCGATCGTCGCGGCCTGCGCCCGCGGCCGGGCGACGCCCGCCGATCTCCAACGCGCCTGGATCGCCTACGACGACTATTGGACCGCGCCCCTCGAGGCGGCGCCACATTCGGGAGTAGCCGCATGAGCTGCCTGGAAACCCACGGGACCACCCGCCCCACCACCGCCGGCGCCCCCGACTTCAACCCCTTCGACGCGATGGCGCCGCGCGCGCCCGCCGTCGTTCCCGCCTCGGCCAAGAACGGCGCGCGGGTGAAGGCCGGCGACGTCGCGCCGCGCGGCGTCTATCTGCCGAACGACAACATCCAGACGCCGAACATGCGCTCGCCCGACTATGTCCAGGTGTCGACGGCGGCGGCGATCTCGCTCGGGCTGATGGGCGGCAAGATGTATCGCTGCTCCTGCACCCATTGCCTCAATCTGCTGCTGACCTATCCGGAAGGCTGCCGCGCCAACTGCGCCTATTGCGGTCTCGCCCGTCACCGGGAGGCGGACCGCGACTATGCCGACCGCAACTTCATTCGCGTCGACTGGCCGGCGGTGCCGATGACCGAGATCGTCGACATCGTGAAGCGCCAGGGTCCCAAGACCAGCTTCCACCGTATGTGCATCTCGATGATCACCCACCCCGATTCGGATGCGGACACGCTGACGGTGCTGAAGACATGGACCGATCGGATCGATCCGTCGGACATCCCCGTCTCGATCCTGTCGAACCCGACGACGATGGAGCGCGCCGACGTGCAGCGCCTCAAGGATCTCGGCGCCGACATGTTCACCGTCGCCTTCGACGCGGCCACCCCGGACATCTTCGAGCGCACGCGCGGCAAGACCGTCGACGGGCCGCATCGCTGGGAGCGCTATTGGGAGGTGATGGGTCACGCCGCCGACATCTTCGGCCCCGAGAAGATCGGCGTGCATCTGATCGCCGGCATGGGCGAGACCGAGGCGGAGATGCTGGCCATGGTCCAGCGGGTCAAGGACATCGGCGGGCACAGCCACATGTTCTCCTTCTTCCCCGAGAAGGGCTCGCTGATGGACCATCTGCCGGCGACGCCGCGCGACCAGTGGCGCCGGGTCCAGCTCGGCCGTTACCTCATCGATTATCGCGGCCTGCGGGTCGACCAGATGCGGTTCGACAACCACGGCCGCGTCACCGATTTCGGCCTGCCGCGCGCCGAGCTCGAGACGGTGATCGAGGCGGGCACGGCCTTCCGCACCTCCGGTTGCCCGGGCAAGGTCGCCGAGGACGTCTCGGCCTGCGACCGGCCCTATGGCGACAGCCCGGTCTCCGACATCGCCAGCTTCCCGTTCCAGCCGAACAAGCGCGATCGCGCCAAGATCCGCCGTCAGCTGAACCTGCCCAAGGTGGATGCCTGAGATGGGCCCGGTCTTTCGCGTCATCGACACCGGGGTTCGCGGCGGCCGCGCCAACATCGCCTTCGATCAGGCCCTGATCGAGGCGCACAAGGCGGGCGAGATCCCCGACACCATCCGCTTCCTGACCTTCTCGCCCTCGGCGCTGGTCGGGCGGCATCAGTCGTTGTCGCGCGAGATTCGGCTCGACTGGTGTCGCGAGAACGGCGTGGAGACGGTCCGGCGCATCACCGGCGGCGGCACGCTCTATATGGACGAGGGCCAGTTCGGGTTGGAACTGGTGTTCCATCGCAAGAGCCTCGACCTTCCGACCCTCGCCGACGTGGCGCGGGGCGTGTGCGAATCGATCGCCCTCGGCCTGACGAAACTCGGCGTGCCCGCCCGCTATCGGCCGCGCAACGACATCGAGGTCGACGGCCGCAAGATCTCCGGCACCGGCGGTTTCTTCGACGGCGACACGCTGTTCTATCAGGCGACGATCCTCGTCGACATGGATCCCGCACGCATGTTGGCGGCGCTGAACGTGCCCGAGGCGAAGCTCGCCAAGCGCGCGCTCGACGACGCCGGCGCCCGCGTCACCACGCTGAGGACGCTCCTCGGGCCGGCGACGCCGACGACCGAGGCGGTGCGCGCGGCGCTTCTCGAGGGGCTCGCCGAGCGGCTCGGCATCGCCGCCGCATGGGGCGAGATCACCGCGCGCGAGGAGGAGCTCGCCGCCCTCGCCCACGACGAGGAGATCGGAACCGACGACTTCGTCGCCGAGATCGATTCGCCCCCGGTCGAGGCCGGCCACGCCGCCAAGCACGGCGCGGGCGGGACGATCGAGGCCTGGGTGCGCCGGGAAGGGGCCTCCGACGACCGGATCCGCGAGGTCCTGATCACCGGCGACTTCTTCGTGACCCCGCCGCGCACCATCCTCGACCTCGAGGCGGTGCTGCGCGGGGCGCCGGTCGCGGAGATCGGCGAGCGGATCGAGCGCTTCTTCGCCGAGGCGCGCGTCGGCGCGCTTTCGGCCGGCGCCGCCGATTTCGCCGAAGTGGTCGAGGCGGCGGCGACCGGAAAGTCACTTTCCATCTCGTGAGGTGGAAAGCAGCCTTCCATCCGATTGTTTTGTCGCAGAGGAAAAAGACGGACGACCAACAGCGAATCCGGACTTAACATTAGAATATCATAATGTAGAGCCCCGACGCGGGGGCCGGGAGGCACCCCGCGCGAACCTCGACGGGAGACGTCACGTGGCCAGCAAACTCTTGATCGTCATGTCGAACACCGATCCCCGCAACGGTCAGGAGCTGGGTGCTCCGCTGTTCCAGGCGACGGTCGCCGCGGCGATGGACTACGAGGTCGAAGTGATCATGACCGCCGCCTCCGGCATCCTCCTGAAGAAGGGCGAGGCCGAGAAGCTGGTGGTGAAGCCGGGCAGCCCGAAGTCGGTCTACGACTTCATCAAGGACGCCCACGGCGCCGGGGTCGTGTTCAAGTCGTGCTCGCCGAACCTCGATCTCTTCGAGATGACCGCCGACGACCTCATTCCGGAGTGCTCCGGCGTGGTCGGCGCCGCCTACATGCTCGAGAAGATCATGGAAGACGACGACCTTCGCGTACTCACCTACTGACGAGAGAGGCGCGGGGCACGGTCCCCGCGCCCCTCGCGTCCGATGCCATCCTTCTGAGAGGAAACGAAAAATGCCCGTGGTGCGTGGATGCAACCTTCCCGACGATCTCCTCTACGACGTCGAAAGCCACACCTGGTACCGTGAGCTCGACGGCGGCAAGGTGCAGATCGGCATGACCCAGGTCGCCGTGGCGCTGGCCGGCAAGCTCGTCGCCTTCACGCCGAAGAAGGTCGGCAAGCCGATCGCGGCGGGCAAGTCCTGCGCGACGGTGGAGAGCGGCAAGTGGGTCGGCCCGGCGAAGTCCGCCGTCGGCGGCAACGTGCTCGCGGTCAACGACGCCCTCGTCGCCACCCCGACGCTCGCCAACGAAGACCCCTATGTGAAGGGCTGGATGATCGAGCTCGAGCCGGAAGGCTGGGACGCGGTCAAGCCGACCCTGACGCCGGGCGCGGCCGTCTCCGACAAATACGAGGCCAAGATGGCCGCGGACGGGTTCGCCGGCTGCGCCGGCTGAACCTTCGACGACGCATTCCCGTTCGCTGAACGCGGACCCGCACGGCGCGGGTCCGCGCGAGGAGGCGTATGTCTCGACGCCTTCGCGGCGCAGCATGCGCTCGCACTCGCAGCACGATCCAAGTCCGTGAAATTCCTCGAGAAATTCGTCATCTGACTTGAGAAAATCGTCCTCGGACAGGTATCGTGTTGATCCGGATCAAAGCGTGCGAAGAATTAGAATTTCATAAAGTACGCATGTCTCAGACGGTCGCTTCGAGCCCTCGGTGATCCCATGACCTCGACATCCGCGTCTTCCGAAATCGTCGTCCTCGGTGTCGGCAACACGCTGCTCACCGACGACGGCGTCGGCGTGCTGGTGGTGCGCGAATTGGCGGAGGCCTCGACGAGCGAGGTCGCGTCCGCCGGGGCGGGGGGATCCGTCACCTATCACGACGGCGGCACGATCGGCCTCGCGCTGCTGCCGCTGATCGAGAACACCCCGTCGGTGATCCTGGTCGACGCGGCCGACTTCGGCGGCGCGCTCGGCGAGGTGCGCCTGTTCGAGGGCGACGAGATGGACGCGCTGCTGCGGGTCAAGCGCTCGACGCCACACGAGATCGCCGTCTCCGACCTCATTCTCACCGCCGAGCTGATCGGCGCCAAACCCGGCCGTCGCGCCCTCGTCGCGATCCAGGCCGGCGACCTGACGCTCGGGGCCGAGCCCCAGCCGACCGTCGCCGCCGCCGTGCCCGAGGCCCGGGCCCAAGTCACGGCGCTGATCGAGCGCTGGGGAGGACGCGCATGAACTCCGCTTCACCCATGACCGGGGAGGCGACCCCGCTCGCCCTCGCCGTTCTCTCGGAGATCGCCACCGCGCTCGCCCGTCTCGCCGAGACGGGGGAGGAGACGACGATCGACCTGAAGAGCCTGCCGCTTTCACCCGACGATCTCGCCCGTCTCGGCGAGTTGTTGGGGGAGGGGGAGGTGCGCTGCGATCTCGAGGTCGCCGGCCGCTCCGAAGTGCGCGAGACCGGCTTCTCCGGCGTCTGGTGGATCCGCCATCTCGGCCTCGGCGACGAGGTCGCGCTGGAGGAGATCGCGATCACCTTCGTTCCCGAAATTCTACACGCCCATCCCGACGACGTCGCTCGCGCCGCCCGGCGCCTCGCCGAGGCCGTCACCGCCCCTCTCGCAGACGAGGAGGAAACACCCCGTGGCTGAATTCGCGACACTCGGCGAACGACTGGCCGAACACGGCATCTCGCGCCGCGCCTTCGTCAAATACGCCTCCTATCTGGGATCGCTGATGGCGCTCGCGCCGGAGGTCTCGCGGTCGATGGCGGCGGAGCTCGCCAAGGCCCGGCGTCAGTCGGTGATCTGGCTCTCCTTCCAGGAGTGCACCGGCTGCACCGAGAGCATCACGCGCTCCTATTCGCCGACGCTCGAGGACCTGATCTTCGACTTCATCTCGCTCGACTACCACGAGACGCTGATGGCGGCCTCAGGCGAGGGGATCGAACATGCCCGCAAGGAGGCGATGGCCGCCAACAAGGGCAAGTACATCGTCGCGGTCGACGGCTCGATCCCGCTGAAGGACGGCGGCATCTATTCGACGAGCGCCGGTCAATCGAACCTCGCCATCCTCGAAGAGACCTGCAAGGACGCCTTCGCGGTGATCTCGATCGGCACCTGCGCGGCCTTCGGCGGCATCCCCAAGGCCAAGCCCAATCCGACCGGCGCGGTCTCGGTGGCCGACATCATCAAGGACAAGCCGATCATCAACATTCCCGGCTGTCCGCCGATCCCGGAAGCGATGACCGGCACGATCGCCTATCTGCTCGCCTTCGGCAAAGTGCCGGAGCTCGATCACCTCGGCCGGCCCAAGGCCTTCTTCGGCGACAACATCCACGACCGTTGCTATCGCCGTCCGTTCTACGAGCGCGGCCAGTTCGCCAAGTCCTTCGACGACGAAGGAGCGCGCGCCGGCTGGTGTCTCTATGAGGTCGGCTGCAAGGGCCCGGTCACCTACAACGCCTGCGCCACGACCAAGTGGAACGGCGGCGTGTCCTTCCCGATCCAGTCCGGTCACGGCTGTCTCGGCTGCTCGGAGCCCGATTTCTGGGACAAGGGCGGCTTCTACGTGCCGCTCTCCGGCTCGGTCGGCCCGACCGCTAAGCTGGTGGGGGGCGCCGCGATCGCCGGTGCGGTCGCCGGTCTCGCCGCCGCCGCCGTCGCCCGTCATCGCAAGTCGTCGCTGAACAAGGGGTGAGGATCATGGATCTCTTGGATTTCGCCCGTGGCCCGGCGATCAACGTCGCGATGGCCGTCCTGGTGTTCGGCGTCCTGTGGCGCCTGTTCGCCCTCCTGTTCCTCGGCAAGCCGGCCGACAAGACCGTGCCGCGCCTCGGCACGCCCGGGCCCTTCTGGGCGGGCCTGCGCGAGATCGGCCGGAGGATGCTGCCGCATCCGACCTTCGCCACCGCCGAGCGCTTCGCCTTCTTCAACGGCTGGGTGTTCCACGTCGGTCTGGCGATCGTGGTGTTCGGCTTCCGGCCGCACATCCTCTTCATCAAGAACCTGACCGGGCTCTCCTGGCCGGCGCTGCCGTCGGGCGTGATCTACGCCGTCGGCGCGATCACCGCGCTCTCCCTGATCGCGGCCCTGGTGAAGCGCGTCACCAGCCCGGTGCAGCGGTTCATCTCGACCTTCGACGACTACTTCACCTGGGTCGTCACCATCGCGCCCGTGCTGACCGGCCTCGCCGCCGTCGGCCATGTCGGCGCCCGCTACGAGACGCTGCTGGCGATCCACATCCTCTCGATCGCGGTGCTGCTGATCTGGCTGCCCTTCGGCAAGCTGTTCCACGCCTTCCTGGTGTTCCTGTCGCGCGGTCAGACCGGCGCGTTCCTGGCCCGGCGCGGCGTCTGATTTCCCGTCTCGGGCGGGGTCCCCCGCCCGACCCTTCTTCCGTCCCCATGGCCGTCCGTCGAACGAGACGCCGGGGACCCTTGAACCGGAGCACGACCCATGACGGAGCGTGTCGTCGTCGACCCCATCACCCGCATCGAGGGTCATCTTCGCATCGAAGCGGAAACCGGCGCCGACGGCGCCATCACCAAGGCCTATTCGTCGGGGACGTCGGTGCGCGGCATCGAGATCATCCTGCAGGGCCGTGATCCGCGCGACGCCTGGGCCTATGCCCAGCGCATCTGCGGCGTCTGCACGCTCGTCCACGGTCTCGCCTCGGTCCGGGCGGTGGAGAACGCGCTCGGCTACGTCATCCCCGAGAACGCGCAGCTGATCCGCAACCTGATGGTCGGCGCGCAATATGTGCACGACCACGTCATGCACTTCTATCACCTGCACGCGCTCGACTGGGTCGACGTCGTGTCGGCGCTGAAGGCGGATCCCAAGGCGACCTCGGATCTGGCGCAGTCGATCAGCTCTTACGCCAAGTCCTCGCCCGGCTATTTCGCCGAGACGCAGAAGCGGCTCGCGAAATTCGTCGAGGCCGGCCAGCTCGGCATCTTCTCCAACGGCTATTGGGGCCATCCGGCCTACAAGCTGCCGCCGGAGGCGAACCTGATGGCGGTCGCGCATTATCTCGAGGCGCTCGCCTGGCAGCGCGACGTCGCCCAGCTCCACGCGATCTTCGGCGGCAAGAACCCGCATCCGAACTTCCTGGTCGGCGGCACGCCGTCGCCGATCTCCTCGGCGCCGGTCGCCGGCTCCGGCTCGGCCTCGACCTCGGTCAACGTGCTCGGTCTCGAACACGTCCGCCAGATCATTCAGAAGATGAAGGCCTTCGTCGACGAGGTCTATGTCCCCGACACGCTCGCCATCGCCTCCTTCTACAAGGACTGGTTCGCGCGCGGCGAAGGCCTCGGCAACTTCATGACCTTCGGCGACTTCCCCGAGAAGGGGTCGGGCGATCCCTCCACCTTCATGGTGCCGTCGGGCGTGATCCTGAACCGGGATCTCTCCAAGATACATCCGGTCGATCTCAACGATCCCAGCCAGATCCAGGAGTTCATCGGCCATTCCTGGTACGACTACGCCGGCGGCAAGGACAAGGGTCTGCACCCCTACGAGGGTGAGACCAAGTTCGCCTATACCGGCCCGAAGCCGCCCTATACCCAGCTCGACGTCGAGAAGGAATATTCCTGGCTGAAGGCGCCGCGGTGGCGGGGTCATGCGGTCGAGGTCGGTCCGCTCGCGCGCATCCTGATGCTCTATGCGAAGGGCCACGAGGAGACCAAGGCGCTCGCCGGCATGGCGCTGAAGAAGCTCGATCTGCCGCTGACCGCGATGTTCTCGACGCTCGGCCGCACCGCCGCTCGCACGCTCGAGACCAAGCTGATCGTCGACAAGATGGACGCCTGGCTCGGCACGCTGACCGCCAACATCAAGGCCGGCAATCTCGCCGTCCACAACGCCGACAAGTGGGAACCCTCGACCTGGCCGTCGAAGTGCCAGGGCGTCGGCTTCATGGAGGCGCCGCGCGGCGGTCTCGCCCATTGGATCGTCATCGAGAACGGCAAGATCGCCAATTATCAGGCGGTCGTGCCCTCGACCTGGAACGCCGGACCGCGTGATCCCTCCGGTCAGCCGGGCGCCTACGAAGCGGCCTTGATGGATCGCCACCAGATGGTCGACGCCAAGCAGCCGATCGAGATCCAGCGCACGATCCACTCGTTCGATCCCTGCCTCGCCTGCGCGGTCCACGTCACCGACGAGGACGGTGAGGAACTGATGCAGATCCGTGTGAGCTGAGCGACGAGGAGACGTTCGTCATGACCGACACCATCAACGTCCAGGCGGCCGCGGACAAGTTCCTCTCCGTCGTCGGACGCCCGCTCGCGACCTGGGCCGAGGCCTGCGTCAAGTGCGGTCTGTGCGCCGAGGCCTGCCACTTCTATCAGGCGACCAAGGACCCGAAGTACACGCCCGCCTACAAGATCCTGCCGATCGCCAAGGCCCACAAGGCCCGCACCGGCTTCCTCGGGATGCTCGGCCTCGCGCCGAAGATCACCGAGAAGGATCTGAAGGAGTGGGAAGAGCTGATCTTCGACACCTGCAACATGTGTGGTCGATGCACATTGGTGTGCCCGATGGGGATCGACATCGCCTCGATCACCGGCGCCACCCGCGCGGCCATGGCCTCGGCCGGCATCGGCCCGGCCGATCTCTTCGCGGCGGCGGAGAATTCGCGCGATCGCGGCTCGCCGCTCGGCCTGTCGCCGGAGAAGCTCGAGGATCGTCTCGAGTGGCTCGCCGACGACAACGAGATCGAACTGCCGCTCGACAAGAAGGGCGCCGAGGTGCTGCTCACCGTCTCGTCGATCGAGATGATGAAGTACCCGGACAGCATCGTCTCCATGGCGAAGCTGCTCAACCACGCCGGCGTGAACTGGACCTTCTCCAAGAAGGGCTACGAGGCGACCAACTTCGGCTATCTCTCCGGCAAGTCCGACATCGCCAAGATGATGACCATGCGCATCGTCGAGGCGGCGGAGGAGCTGGGCGTCAAGGCGGTGATCATTCCCGAATGCGGCCACGCCTACGGCGTGATGCGCTGGCAGGCGGCGAACGTCATCGGCCGGCCGCTGCCCTTCGAGGTGTGGCACATCACCGAATATCTCGCCAAGCTGAAGCGCGAGGGCAAGTTCGAGTTCAAGCCCTACACCACGCCCTTCACCTATCACGACCCCTGCCAGATCTCGCGGCGCGGTGGGGCTGCGGCGGACGCGCGCTACCTGATGGAAGGGTTCATGACCGACTTCCACGAGATGGCGCCGACGGGGAATTCCAACTGGTGCTGCGGCGGTGGCGGTGGCGTGCAGGCGATCGCGCGGTCCGCGCCGATCCGCTATCAGGTCTTCAAGATCAAGACCGATCAGGTCGCCAAGGCGGGCGTCGAGACGCTGGTCTCCTCCTGCGCCAACTGCCGCCTGACCATGGACGAGGCCAAGGCCGCGACCAAGTGGACCGGCGGGCTCGACAGTATCGTCGAGATCCTGGCGAGCCATCTCATCACGAAGGACGACGACTGAACGCCCCTCGGCTCGCGCCCGCGGTCCGTCGTCCCACATCCACACGTTCGCGTGTGACCTCGAAGATCCCGGCTTCGCGGCCGGGATTTCTTCGTCTATGGATCGGGCGACAGCCGAGGAGAGGGAGCGCGATGAGCACCGATCAGTTCCACCATTGGGAGACCCGCTTCGCCCATCCCGACTACGTCTTCGGGACCGAGCCCAACGCCTTCCTCGCCTCCTGCGAGGGGCTTCTGCCGGAGGCCGGCGGCAAGGCGCTGGCGATCGCCGACGGCGAGGGGCGCAACGGGGTGTTCCTGGCCGAATGCGGGCTCGAGGTGCTGTCGATCGACTTCTCGCCGACCGCCCAGGCGAAGGCGCGCGCGCTCGCGGCCGAGCGCGAGGTGGCGCTGGAGACGCGCACCGTCGACATCCTCCATTGGGATTGGCCGGAGGCCGAATTCGACGTGGTCGCCGCGATCTTCTTCCAGTTCGCGACGCCGGCGGAACGAGCGAAGATCTTCGAGGGGATCCGCAAGGCGCTGAAGCCCGGCGGGCTGCTGATCCTCACCGGCTATCGGCCGGAGCAGCTCGCCTATGGCACCGGCGGCCCGAGGGTGCTCGAGAACCTCTACACCCGCACCCTGCTGGAACATGCCTTCGGCGACTTCACGGAGCTCTCGATCGTCGAGCACGACACCGTCGTCGACGAGGGCCACGGCCACAAGGGGCTCTCCGCCCTGATCGATCTCCATGGCCGCAAGCCGGCGTGAGACGGCGCGGGGAGGGCGCGCGCGAGCGTCGCGACTCTCACTCACGGGTTCGGCTTCACCCCGAGGCGCCCGATCGAAGATCGCGCCTCGAAGGGCGAAGCCACGACGGGCGGTGCCTCTCGGCCCTTCGCCCTCGAGGTTCGCTCGCGCTCGCACCTCGGGACGAAGCGCCTCCGCGAGAGACCGGAAGGTCGAGCCTCACGGGGCGGGCTCACCCGTCGGCCTGGCGATCGGCCCAGGCGACCATGGCGGCGCCCCAGTCCCGCGCCGTGGTCGCGTCGAGATCGAGCTGGGTGATGCGGTGCCCCTCGCGCACGATCACGCGCAGCATGATCATGCCACTCTCGAATTCCACCTCCTCGAGGCGCACCTCGCGGCGGTAGGGGGCCTCGAGCGTGGTCAGGGGTCTGCGGACGACGTCGCTCATGTGGGGGATCCGTCGGACGAGAAATCGGGAACGCCGGCGCGGTAGAAGACCAGCTCCAGGCGCTTCTGCCAATCCCGGGGGGTGTCCGGAAAGTCCGGTTTCAGATCCATGTGCAGCACGATCATGCCGTCGTGGGCGGCGGCCTCCACCAGCTTCTCGAGGTCGCGGTAGGAGGTGATCTCGCGGTGGGAGATGATGAGATCGGACAGAGAGGCCATCAGGCGGTGAACTCCGGTCGGGGAAGGGCGATGCGGTCGTAGGACCGCAGGCGGAGGAGCAGGCGACCCTCGGCGGGATCGTCGGCGTCGACGAAGCCGGAGCGGTCGTGCAGGACGTTGTCGGCGAGAAGGCCCATGCCGGGCTCGAGCGCCAGACGGAAGATCGCGGGATCGTCGGTCATGATCTCCACCAGCGCCGCCACCGCCGCGCGCGTGAGAGCATCCTCGGCCCAGGCGATGTGGCGCTTGCGGGCGGTGTAGCGCATGCCGAGGCGGCCGGTCGCGGGATCGCGGAAGAAGACCGGGCCGATCGTCTCGCCGCGCACCGTGCCGTCCTCCTCCTCGCAAGGGGGAATCAGCATGGCGCCGGGCCGCATCAGGGCCTCGACGAGAGCGGGATCGCGGTCGCGCAGGCGCAGATAGGCGATCTCGGGGTCGAGCAGGGCGTTGAGGCCGCCGGAGCGCGCCGGACGCACGCAATGGAGCACCATCGCCTGGATCGCCGCCTCGGGCCCGCCCCAGGCGTAATAGCCGTCGGTGTGCCAGCCGAGTGGGCGGTCGCTGTAGGGAATGAAGCCGGCCTGTCGCGGCGCGTCGGTGACGCGGATGGCGACGAGCCCGTCGGCGCCGGCCGAGCGATGGCGCTCGAAACGGACGAGGCCACAAGCGCGCGCGAGCCCCGAGACCGCCGCCCGCGCGCCGGCCTCGTCGAGCACGGGCCCGCGATAGATCACCATGTTCGCCCGTCCGAGCACCTCGGCGATGGCGCCGAGTTCACGCGCCGTCGGCCGCGCCGGATCGGCGAGCGGCACGATCAGCTCGTCGGCGCGGCGCGGGTGCTCGGCCAGTTTCGCGGCGCGCCAGGCCCGCCAGGCGACATCGTCGTCGAAGCGGGTCGGATCGAATCGCCTTGCCGCCCCGAAATCCCCCGGTCGAGCCGCCGGGGCCGGTCTCTCCTCGAGTCGCACCGCGTCCATGAACCCTCCGTCTCCTCCCGCGCGGCCCCGTCTTCGCGGGTGCTCGCGCCGTCTCGTCGATGCCCCCGGGGCGATCCTCGCCCGTCCTCCCGTCTCCTCGGTGAAAAATTTTTCAACCGATTCAAAAGTCTCACGGGAAAGTGCGAATCCGTGCGCCGAGGCTCTTTGCAATTCTTGAAAATCAGCATAGCATCATATTCGCGCTCTCGCATATAATCGTTTCGAGCGGGCGTCACCGCCGATGAGAATCGGCCGCGTTCGGCGAGAGAATCGAGGTTTCACGTCCCCCGGGTTCGGACGGAACGGGTGGGGGCGTGTCGGAATTTCAAACGAGCTTCGTCGCCGACATGTCAGAGGCATGCGGGACGGACGAGGCGATAGGGATCCGGTCGGTCTTTCGGGAGCGGTCGGGAAACGTTCGAAGGAGATATCCCATGTCGGGTGTCGAAGATGCCCGCGACGGAGCCGTGTCCGGCGCCGCTCGCGAGACCGCGCAGCATCCCACGCCTCATCTCGACCAGCTCGAGACCGGCCCCTGGCCCAGCTTCGTCACCGGCCTGAAGCGGCTGCGCGACAGCGGCGGCAAGCAATATGCCGCGATGATGAACGACCTGCTCGGCCAGCTCGAGCACTCCTACACCAACCGTCTCGGCTACTGGAAGGGCGGCACCGTCTCGGTCTTCGGCTACGGCGGCGGCATCATTCCGCGTTTCTCCGAGGTCGCCGACAAGTTCCCGGAATCGAAGGAGTTCCACACCCTTCGCGTCCAGCCGCCGGCGGGCTACCACTATACGACCGACCTCCTGCGCAACATGTGCGACATCTGGGAGGAGCACGGCTCCGGCCTGATCGCGCTGCACGGCCAGTCCGGCGACATCATGTTCCAGGGCTGCAAGACCGAGAACGTCCAGAAGGCCTTCGACGCCCTCAACGAGATCGGCTTCGACCTCGGCGGCGCCGGCCCGGCGCTGCGGACGTCGATGTCCTGCGTCGGCCACGCGCGCTGCGAAATGTCGATGTACGACGAGGTCAAGGCGCATCGTTCGGTGATCAACGAGTTCCTCGACGAGATGCACCGGCCGTCGTTCCCCTACAAGTTCAAGTTCAAGTTCTCCGGCTGCCCGAACGACTGCGTCAACGCCATCCACCGCGCCGACTTCGCGGTGATCGGCACCTGGCGCGACGACATGAAGGTCGACCAGGAGGAAGTGAAGGCCTATGTCGCCAAGGCGGGCCGCAAGTACACGATCGACCACGTCGTCGCCATGTGCCCGACGCGGGCGCTGTCGCTCAACGACGACGACACGCTCGAGGTCGACAACCAGTCCTGTGTGCGTTGCATGCATTGCATCAACGTCATGAACAAGGCGCTGGCGCCGGGCGACGACCGCGGCGCGACGATCCTGATCGGCGGCAAGCGCTCGCTCAAGGTCGGCGACCTCATGGGCACGATGGTGGTTCCGTTCTTCGACCTGAAGACCGACGAGGACTACGAGAGCCTGGTGGAGTTCGCCCGGTCGATCATGGAGTTCTTCACCGACAACGCGCTCGAGCACGAGCGTGTCGGCGAGACCATCGATCGCATCGGCCTGCCGGCCTTCCTCAAGGCGGTCGGCATCGAGCCCGATCCGAACATGGTCAAGCATCCGCGCACCTCGAGCTACGTGCGCACGGACGACTTCACCGTCGAGGCCGACAAGTATTTCGAGCGCAAGCTCCACAAGGCCGCCGAGTGATCCGTCGCATTCGATGAGCCGATCGGGTCGCGACGATCCGATCGGCCGACGACGACGCGGGGAGAAACCCCGCGCGTTCGAACCATGCCCAGACGTCCCTAGGGAGGGAACATCGCGATGAGCCAAGCTCAGACGGCCGAAGTGCGGCCTCGGCTGCCCGACGAACACGGCGTGCCGGATCCGTTCCAGTACATGCATCCGATCATGAAGAAGAACTACGGCAACTGGGCTTGGCACGATCGCCCGCGCCCCGGCGTGCTCCATCACGTCGCCAAGAACGGCGACGAGATCTGGACCGTGCGCGCCGGCACCCAGCGCCAGATGGACGTCGGCACGATCCGCACCCTCTGCGACATCGCCGACACCCACGGCGAGGGCCACGTCCGCTTCACCACCCGCTCCAACATCGAGTTCATGGTCGGCGACTTCGCCAAGGTGCCGGCGCTGATCTCGGCGCTCGGCGCGGCCGGCTTCCCCGTCGGCGGCACCGGCAACTCGGTGTCGATGATCTCCCACACCCAGGGCTGGCTCCACTGCGACATCCCCGGCACCGACGCCTCCGGTGTCGTGAAGTCGCTGATGGACATGATGCATCACGAGTTCACCCACGAGGAGATGCCGAACCGCGTGCGCATCACCACCTCGTGCTGCCAGATCAACTGCGGCGGCCAGGGCGACATCGCGATCAACGTCCAGTACACGAAGCCGCCGAAGATCAACCACGATCTCGTCGCCAACGTCTGCGAGCGCCCGGCGGTCGTGGCGCGTTGCCCGGTCGCGGCGATCCGTCCGGCCATGGTCGACGGCAAGCCGTCGCTCGAGGTCGACGAGAAGAAGTGCGTGTGCTGCGGCGCCTGCTATCCGCCGTGTCCGCCGATGCAGATCAACGGCGCGGACTCCACCAAGATCGCGATCTGGGTCGGCGGCAAGCATTCGAACGCCCGTTCGAAGCCCGCCTTCCACAAGCTGGTGGTCGCCAATCTGCCCAACAACGCGCCGCGCTGGCCCGAGGTCGAGGAGGTCGTCCGCAAGATCCTCTACGCCTACAAGGACAACGCCAAGGACTTCGAGCGCATGGGCGAATGGATCGACCGGATCGGTTGGCCGCGCTTCTTCGAGCTGACCGGGCTCGCCTTCACCAAGCATCACATCGATACCTGGGTCGGCGCGCGTCACAACATGAACATGTCGACGCACGTCCACTTCTGAGACCGGCGCGGGGCTCGTCCGAGCCCCGCCGCCCCGCCGAAGACGTCAGAACGAGTCCCGGGAGGTTTCCGTGAAGTTCGCAGTCGTGGTCAACGAAGGTCCCTATACACATCAGGCGTCGGATACGGCGTATCAGTTCACCAAGGCGGCGCTTGAGAAGGGACACGAGATCTATCGCGTCTTCTTCTATCACGACGGCGTCAACAACGCGACGCGTCTGACGGTTCCGCCGCAGGACGAGCGCAACGTGCAGAAGAACTGGTCGGAACTGGCCGAGAAGAACGCCCTCGACATGGTCGTCTGCATCGCGGCGGCGCAGCGGCGCGGCATTCTCGACGAGGGCGAGGCCAAGCGCCACGGCAAGGGCGAGGGCGCCGCCAACATCGCCCCGGGCTTCCGCATCTCCGGCCTCGGCCAATTGATCGAGGCGGGCATCCAGGCCGATCGCCTCGTCGTCTTCGGCGACTGAGGGGAGGGGATCCATGTCCGACACCAAGCGTTTTCTCTACGTCAACCGCAAGGCGCCGCACGGCACCGTCTATGCGCTCGAGAGCCTCGAGGTGGTGCTGATCGGCGCCGCCTTCGAGCAGGACGTCAGCCTCGCCTTCCTCGACGACGGCGTGTTCCAGTTGGTCAAGAAGCAGGTGACGACCGGCATCGGCGTCAAGAACTTCGCGCCGACCTACCGGGCGCTCGGCGACTACGACGTGCGCAAGCTCTACGTCGAGCGCGAGAGCCTCGCCGAGCGCGGGCTCACCGAGGACGACCTCATGGAGGTCACGCACGAGAACGACGACGAGGAGGACGTCTCCTCGATCGAGATCGTCGACCGCGCCCGCATGGCCGAGATCATGGCGGCGCAGGACGTCGTCCTGAGCTTCTGAGGGAGAGACCACCGATGTCCACGCTGCACACCGTGAACAAGTCCCCCTACGAGCGCGGCAGCCTCGATTCCTGTCTGGCGCATGCGCTGCCCGGCGACGCGGTCCTCCTCATCGAGGACGCCGTGGTCGGGGCGCGGGCCGGCTCCACCCGGGTCGCCGAAGCCTTGAAGGCGGCGATGCCCGGCTGCACCATCCATGTCCTCGGTCCGGATCTCGCCGCGCGCGGCATCCCGGCCGATGCGGTGGTCGAAGGCGTCTCGGTCGTCGATTACGGCGGCTTCGTCGACCTGGCGGCCACCCACGACAAATCCCAGGCCTGGCTCTGACCGGACTGGCCACGAAAACGAAAATCACCTGGAGGAACCCCATGAGCTATCATTTCAACGGCGCCGACATCGCTTCCGACGAAGAGGGCTACCTGACCGACCTGTCGCTGTGGAACCCGGAGCTCGCCCTGCTGATCGCCAAGGACGAGAAGATCGAGATGTCGGACGAGCATTGGGAAGTGGTGAACTTCCTGCGCGAATATTACGACGAGTATCAGATCGCCCCGGCCATCCGCGTGCTCACCAAGGCGCTGAAGAAGAAGCTCGGCGAGGAGAAGTCCTCGAACAAGTATCTCTACGAGCTGTTCCCCTACGGCCCGGCCAAGCAGGCGTGCAAGATCGCCGGCCTGCCCAAGCCGACCGGCTGCGTCTGAGCCACGGGCGCGCGGCCCCGGCCCGCGACGGCGCGTTCGTTCCTCTCCCCGTCGCCGGGGAGAGGTGACGACCCGGACGGAGCCGTCGCGATCTCGCCGCCTCGCATCGGGCGCGCCTTCGCCCGAACGGACGTCATCGACCGATCAGGTCCTTTTGCGGATGGCAGGGGAACGCCCGTGCTGACGACGATCTACGCTTGTCTCTTCTATGGCGCGACGGCGATCTTCCTCGCCGGCATGGTGTTGCGCGTCACGCGCTTCGCCCGCACCCCGGCGCCGCTCAAGATTCCGACCATGCCGGCCCCGACCACGAAGTCGGGTGTGGCCTACCGTCTCTTGCGCGAGGTGACGGTGTTCGAGAGCCTGTTCCGGGCCAACAAGTGGATCTGGGCCTTCGGGTGGATCTTCCATGTGGCGCTGGCGGTCGTGCTGATCCGTCACCTGCGCTACTTCGTGCAGCCGGTGCCGAGCCTGCTCGCCCTGATGCAGCCGCTCGGCGTTCTCGCCGGCTTCGCCATGGTCGCGGGCCTCGCGGGCCTCTGGGGCCGCCGCCTGATCGTGCCGCGCATCCGCTACATCACCGGGCCGTCGGACCATCTGATGCTGGCGCTGCTGGTGGCGATCGGCTGCTCCGGGCTCCTGATGAAATTCGTCGCCCACACCGACATCGTCGCGGTGAAGACCTTCTTCCTCGGCCTGATGCGCTTCGACATCCAGCCGCTGCCGAGCGATCCGATCCTGCTCGTCCATCTCGGGCTGGTGGCGACGCTGATGATCGTCTTCCCGTTCTCCAAGCTGGTGCATGCCGCCGGCGTGTTCTTCTCGCCCTCGCGCAATCAGGTCGACGACAGCCGTGAGCGTCGTCATCTGGCGCCCTGGGCGGCGAAGCTCGAAGCCGACCGCGCGAGGTGAGACCCATGGATGCGATCGTTCCCGGCTCGGATGCCGACCGTCTCGATCCGCTCGAGATCCCGACGCTCTGCCCCGGCGCCATGGCTGCCTCGCAGCCGTGGGGCGCCTCGCCCGACCACCAGAAGGCGCTCGGCTTTCCGGGCGAGCTGGTCGACGACTGGCAGAACGTCGCCATCGCCAAGATGGGCGAGTTGCTGGAGAAGAACCGCGCCCTGCGCGTCTATCTCGACAGTTGCGTGAAATGCGGCGCCTGCACCGACAAGTGCCACTATTTCCTCGGCACCGGCGACCCGAAGAACATGCCGGTCGCCCGTCAGGACCTGCTGCGCAAGGTCTACCGTCGCTATTTCACCTTCACGGGCAAATATTTCCCCGGCCTCGTCGGCGCGGAGGAGCTGACGAAGGAGGTGATCGACGACTGGTACTCCTATTTCCACCAGTGCTCGCAGTGCCGGCGTTGTTCGGTGTTCTGCCCCTACGGGATCGACACCGCCGAGATCTCCATGGCGGGCCGCGAGATCCTGGACGCGATCGGCAAGGGGCAGAAGTACTGCAACGAGATCATCGGCAAGGTCCACACGATCGGCAACAACCTCGGCCTCAACAAGAACGCGCTGCGTTCGACGCTGGAGGGCCTCGAGGAGGACATCGAGGACGCGACCGGCGTGCCGGTGAAGCTGCCGCTCGACCAGAAGGGTGCCGACATCCTTCTCGTCACGCCCTCGGCCGACTTCTTCGCCGAGCCGCACGTCGACGGGCTGATCGGCTACGCCAAGGTGTTCCACGCGGCGGGCGCGAGCTGGACGATTTCGTCCTACGCCTCGGAGGCGGCGAACTTCGGCATGTTCATCGGCTCCTACGAGCAGATGCGGCTGATCTCGCTCCGGATCCGCGAGGCGGCGCTCGATCTCGGCGTCAAGCGGATCGTCTTCGGCGAATGCGGACACGCCTGGCGCGTCGCCTATTCGTTCCTCAATACGCTCGCCGGTCCCTTCGACTTCCTCGACCAGCGTTACCCGATCCCGCAGCACATCTGCGAATACACCTGGGATCTGATCCAGAAGGGGGCGCTCGAGTTCGACAAGTCGAAGAACGACCACATCCGGCTCACCTATCACGACAGCTGCAACGTCGCCCGCGCCACCCGTATGGGCGACCAGCCGGGCGGCCAGTTCGAGATCCCGCGCGCCATTCTGAAGACGGTCTGCAACCACTACTTCGACATGGCGCAGGACACGATCCGCGATCAGACCTTCTGTTGCGGCGGCGGCGGCGGGCTCCTCACCGACGAGTTGATGGACATCCGCAAGAAGGGCGCGAGCCCGCGCATGAAGGCGCTGAAGACCGTCTCCGAGGATCACGGCGTGACCCACATGGCGGCGATCTGCGCCATCTGCAAGACCCAGTTCGCCAAGGTGATGCCCGAATGGGGCTTCGAGCGCGACGCGATCCTCAGCGTCCATCAGCTCGTCTCCAACGCCATCATTCTGCACAAGCCCGAGCAAGAAAACGACGACGACCGCTGAAGCGGCGCGAATGGTCCTGGGAGGACGTCATGAACGAGAGCCCGAACCCCAAGAAGTTGACCTTCCGTCGTTTCGAGAACGGCGAGTCCATGTGGAAGTGGGACGATCTTCAGGAGAAGATCTTCACCGCCGACAAGTCGCACAAGTGCCCGACCTACATTCATCGCGCGCCGCCGTGTCAGGCGGGCTGCCCGTCGGGCCACGACATCCGCGGCTGGCTCGCCATCGCCCGCGGCCAGGACAAGGCCCCCGACGGCCGGCCGTGGCAGGCCTATGCCTTCGAGCGAATGGTCGAGGCCAATCCGTTTCCCTCGGTGATGGGGCGCGTCTGCCCGGCGCCGTGCGAGGACGGCTGCAATCGCAACGAGGTCGACGATTTCGTCGGCATCAACGCGGTCGAGCAATATGTCGGCGACTGGGCGATCGACAACGGTCTCACCCTGCCGGCGCCGGCGGCCGAGACCGGCAAGAAGGTCGCGGTGATCGGCGGCGGTCCGGCGGGCCTCGCGGCCGCGTCGTTCCTGCGCCGCATGGGGCACGGGGTGACGCTGTTCGAGGCGCATGATCGGCTCGGCGGCATGATGCGCTTCGGCATTCCCGGCTACCGCACGCCGCGTGATCGTCTCGACGCCGAGATCGACCGGATCATCGCCACGGGCGTCGAGGTGAAGCTCAACACCCGCGTCGGCACCGACGTGAACCTCGACACGCTCGAGGCGGACTACGACGCGATCTTCTGGGCGCTCGGCGCGCAGAAGGGCCGGCCGCTGCCGGTTCCCGGCAACGACGCCGAAGGCTGCATCACCGGCATCGAGTTTCTCGACGCCTTCAACCAGGGTTGGGTCTTCTCGACCGCGCCGCGCGTGGTCGTGGTCGGCGGCGGCGACACCTCGATCGACGTCGCCTCGGTCGCCCGCCGTCTCGGCCACATCACCAAGAAGGCCGAGAAGGATCGCGCCGGGTCGGAGACGATGGGCTTCGAGGCCCACGACGTCGCCGGCACGATGGCGCGCGAAGGCGTCAAGGCGACGCTGACCTCGCTCTTCCCGATGGCCAAGATGACCGCCGCCGAGCGCGAGCGCGAGGATGCGCTGCGCGAGGGCGTGGAGATCCGGGACGCGGTGATGCCGCTCGAGGTGATCTCCGAGGGCGGGCGCGTCACCGGCCTCCGGATGTGCGCCTGCGACATGAAGGGCATGGTGCCGATGCCGCGCGAGGGCACCGAATTCGTCATCGAATGCGACATGATCGTCTCGGCGATCGGCCAGATGGGCGATCTCGCCGAGGGTCTCGCCCGGCTCGACGGCGGGCGCGGCTTCATCGCGGTCGACGGCGTCTATCGGGTCAAGGGCACCGAGAAGCACTTCGCCGGCGGCGACATCGTCAAGCCGCACCTCCTCACCACCGCGATCGGCCACGGCCGCGTCGCCTCCGAGGTGATCGACCACTTCCTCTCCGGCGAGATCCCGGAGAAGCGGCCGAAGGTCGACGTGCACCATTTCCGCCTGCTCGAGGAGTTGCAGCAGCGCAAGCTGGAACCGGACGCCTACGACCATCTCCAGAGCCGCGGCACCTGCGACGCCGACTACGCCGTCCACAACTGGGACGATCGTTCGTCGTCGCACGTCGTGCCGCACGACGATCTCTTCAAGGGGCACTTCTCCTACGATCCGCGCGAGCATCGCGCCGAGATCCACGTCGAGGCCGACAACGTCATCGGCAACTTCGAGGAGCGCATCCAGGGCCTGACCGAGGCGCAGGCCCAGCACGAGGGCAAGCGCTGCATGAGCTGCGGCCTCTGCTTCGAGTGCGACAACTGCGTGATCTACTGCCCGCAGACCGCCGTGTCGCGCGTGCCGAAGAAGGAGCGGGCGGTCGGGCGCTACGTGGAGACCGACTACCAGAAGTGCATCGGTTGCCACATCTGCAAGGACGTCTGCCCGACCGGCTTCATCCAGATGGGTCTGGGGGAGTGACATGACGCGTCGCTCCAACCTCGCCACGCTGCTGCTGTTCCTGGCGACGCTGTTCACTGGCGGCCTCGTCGGGGCGGCGACGGGCTCGGCGATCGAAAGCGCGGTCGCGGCCCCCGCGATCCCCAAGGCGGAAGGCCAATGCGTGGCGCCGCCGGAGGTGATGCGGCGGTCGCACATGACCATGCTGAAGCACACCCGTGACGTCACGGTGCGCGAGGGCGACCGCAAGACCGCCGAGGGCCTCACCGCCTGCATCACCTGCCATGCGGTCAAGGACGCGTCCGGCGCCTTCGTCTCGATCAAGTCGCCGCAGCACTTCTGCCGCGCCTGCCACGACTACGCGGCGGTCAAGGTCGACTGTTTCGAGTGCCATGCCTCGCGTCCTCTGACCGAGAAGTCGGCGGAGGCGGCGCATGCCGCCTCGAGCGCCGACCTCGCGGCCCTCGCGGCCTTTGCCCGGGAGACCAGACCATGAGTGGATGCGGCAGCGCAAAGACCGGCGGATGCGGTGGCGGCTGCGGTTGCGGTTCGGCCGCGCCCTCGGCCGAGACCGCGATCGACGCCGGCCGTCGCGCCTTCCTCGGCGGGGCCGGCGCGGTGGCGGTGACGACGCTCGCCCCGACGGTGACCCTGATCGCCTACGGCACCTCGGAGGCCCAGGCGGCCGGCGCCGATCCGGCCAAGCGCTGGGGGCTCCTGATCGACATCTCGAAATGCGCCGACGGCTGCACCGCCTGCGTCACCGCCTGCAAGACCGAGAACGGTTGGGAAGGCGGGGCGGACAACCAGCAGGACAGCCAGTGGATCCGCAAGGTTTCGCTGCGCGATCCGAAGTCGGGGGTGACGCGTTCGGCCCCGGTGATGTGCCAGCACTGCGCCCATCCGCCTTGCGTCGACGTTTGCCCGACCGGCGCGTCGATGAAGCGGGCCGACGGCATCGTGCTGGTCGACAAGCATCGCTGCATCGGCTGCCGCTACTGCATGATGGCGTGCCCCTACAAGGCGCGGTCCTTCGTCCATCACGAGCTCGAGGACCAGAAGCCGTGGGCGCCGCGCGGCGTCGGAACGGTGGAGAGCTGCACGCTCTGCGTCCACCGGGTCGACCGGGGCGACGCGCCGGCCTGTGTCTCGGCCTGCGCCTCGGCCGGAGGGGCGATGCTCTTCGGCGATCTCAACGATCCGACGTCCGAGATCGCCCAGGCGGTGGCGAGCGTTCCCACCAAGCAGATCCGTGGCGACCTCGGCGTCGACCCGGGCGTGCGCTATCGCAATCTGTGAGGGGGCGGACGATGACCCACATCACCTATACCGAATGCAAGGGTGGGCGCTGGTTCGGCACGGCCTTCGTCGCGCTGCTCGGCGTCCTCGGCATCGGCGCCGCCTCCGCGCTCTACATGGAGATCAACGGCCACGCCGTCTCCGGAATGAACAATTCGGTCGTGTGGGGGCTGCCGCACGTCTTCGCGATCTTCCTGATCCTGGTCGCGTCGGGCGTGCTCAACATCGCCTCGCTCGGCTCGGTCTTCGGCGAGATGGGCTACAAGCCCAAGGCGCGCCTGTCGTCGGTGCTGGCGATCACCTTCCTCGTCGGCGGTCTCTCGGTGCTGGTGCTCGACCTGGGCCGGCCCGACCGGCTGACCGTGGCGATGACCAACTACAATTTCCGCTCGATCTTCGCCTGGAACGTGCTGCTCTATTCCGGCTTCGTCGGCATCGTCGGTGCCTATCTGGTGGTGCAGATGACGCGGCGCTGGGAGAAGTTCGTCAAGCCGGTCGGCCTCCTCGCCTTCCTGTGGCGTCTGATCCTGACCACCGGCACCGGCTCGATCTTCGGCTTCCTGGTGGCGCGGTCGGGCTACGGCACGGCGGTGCTGGCGCCGGAATTCATCGCAATGTCGCTCGCCTATGGTCTCGCGGTGTTCCTCCTGATCCGCATCGCCATCGACGACGCCTCCGACCGCCGCCTCGCCGACCTCCTCCTCGACCGCCTCGCGCGGCTCCTGGTGATCTTCGTCGGATCGGTGCTCTATTTCACCGGCGTCTACCACTTCACCGCGATCTTCTCGCCCGAGCGGGTCGAGTTCGAGGCGTGGATCCTGCTCCACGGCGGCATCTACACGGCCGTCTTCTGGATCGGCGCCGTGGCGCTCGGCCTGCTGACGCCGATGGCGATGCTCTACAACCGCACCGAGGTGTCGCGCGGCCGGGTGGCGCTCGCCAGCGCCCTGGTCATCCTCGGCGGCTTCGCCCAGCTGTGGGTGATCCTGATCGGCGGACAGGTCTTCCCGATGCGCCTCTTCCCCGGCTTCGAGGTCTCCTCGAGCTTCGGCGACGGCGTCGTCGCGACCTATGTCCCGAGCCTGCCGGAACTCGGTCTCGGCCTCGGCGGCGTCGCCGTGGCGCTGCTCCTCAGCATGATCGCGCTCCGCCTGTTCCGGCTGCTGCCGCACGAGGAGGCCTGAACCATGCCGCGTCTCGTCGTTTCCGCCGCCCACAAGTCGTCCGGCAAGACCACCTTCACGATCGGCCTCGCCGCCGCGCTCGCGCGGATCGGCCGGCGTGTCCAGTGTTTCAAGAAGGGGCCGGACTACATCGATCCGCTGTGGCATCGCCGCGCCTCGGGCCGGCCGAGCTACAATCTCGACTTCAACACCCAGACGCCCGACGAGATCGCCGCGCTGGTGGCGGCGCGCGAGGCGGGGCTCGATCTCGCCCTGATCGAGGGCAACAAGGGTCTGCACGACGGGGTCGATCTCGAGGGAACCGACTCCACCGCCGCGCTCGCCAAGCTCCTGAAGGCGCCGGTCGTGCTGGTGCTCGACGCCTCCGGCATGACGCGCGGCATCGCGCCGCTGCTGATGGGCTACCGGATGTTCGATGCCCAAGTCGACATCGGCGGCGTGGTGGTGAACCGGGTCGCCACCGCGCGCCAGGAAGCCAAGCTGATCGCCGCGATCGAACGCTACACCGACGTGCCGGTGCTCGGCACCATCGGCCGGCGCGCCGATCTGGTGGTCGAGGAGCGTCACCTCGGGCTGACCACGCCGCAGGAGACCGACGACGTCGAGCGCGTCGTCTCCCATCTCGCCGAGACCGTCGCCGGCGGTGTCGACCTCGCCCGGATCGAGGCTCTCGCCGAGAGCCGGGCGCCGACCCCCGATCGGGCCCGCCCGATCGTGGTGCGCGGTGGCAAGGCGTCGCTGCCCCCGGGCGCGCCGACCATCGCGGTCGCCCGCGACGGCGCCTTCTGCTTCTACTATCAGGACGATCTCGAGGCGCTGGAGCGGGCCGGGGCGCGGCTCGAGTTCTTCTCGACCCTCGAGGCGAAGCGTCTGCCGCCGGCCGACGGTCTCTTCATCGGCGGCGGCTTCCCGGAGAGCCACGTCGCCGCGCTCGAGGCCAATGCGAGCCTCCGAGCCGACATCGCCGAGAAGGGCAGGGCGGGCCTGCCGATCTACGCCGAATGCGGCGGGCTGATGTATCTCTCGCGCAAGATCGTCTGGAACGGCGTCGAGGGCGACATGGTCGGTCTGGTGCCGGGCGACGCGGTCGTCCACGAACGTCCGCAGGGCCGCGGCCTCGTCGTGCTCGAGGAGACCGCCGCGATGCCGTGGCCGCGCGGCGGCGCCACGCCCGAGGCGGCCGGGCCGCGCCGGGTGCGGGCGCACGAGTTCCATTATGCCCGGCTCGAGAACCTCGCCCCCGGCCTCGCCTACGCCTGGAAGGTGCTGCGCGGCGACGGCATCACCGGCCGCGACGACGGCGTGGTGATCGCCAATACGGTGGCGAGTTTCGCCCATCTGCGCGACACCTCGCGCCTCGATTGGGCGCGGCGCTTCGTCGCCTTCGTCGAGACGCATCGCGCGGCGCGGCGCGAGGGGCGCGGCGAGCGGATCACCGGGGCGCCGGCGGCGGTCGCGCGGCGCGGCGATCTCGGCGCGGTCGGCGAGGCGATGGCCTTCGGAGGCCTGCGGTGACCCAGCGAACGCGACCCGCCACCGACGCCGACGGCTATCTGCTCGACCCCGACGACTGGGACGAGACCTTCGCGCTCGAGACCGCCGCCGCCCTCGGCGTCACCATGACCGAGGAACATTGGGACGTGGTGCGCTTCATGCGGGCGGAGCGCGAGGAACACGGCGTCTCCCCCGACGCCCGCCACGTCATGCGCCACCTCACGGCCACCCGAGGCGCGCATCGCAATCGCCTGTTCGAACTCTTCCCCTACGGCTATCCGGGTCAGGCCTGCCGGATCGCCGGGATGAAGCGCCCCCGTGTCTGGAGTACCGGATGATCCTCGACCCCCACCCGAGACCCCGGCGATCTTCACCGAAAGAAAGGTCGATACCGGGTGAAATTTTTGACCCGTGACATGGCGCAGGTCGAAACATGAGAATATTATGAAGGACATAATGGTGGTGCCTCGTCCGGGCCGTCTCACCGGGGGGTGATCGGTGGAGGCACGACCGAAGAAACAGACCGCCTCGAAGTGGGTCTCAGGGCTTCGGGGCGGCGTGATCAGGAGGGTTCGATGGCTCATATCGTCGTAATGGGCGCCGGTCTCGGCGGCGTCGTCATGGCCTACGAGATGAAGGATCAGCTGCGTCCGGAGGACAAGCTGACCGTCATCACCAAGGATCCGAAATATCATTTCGTCCCGTCGAACCCGTGGATCGCCGTCAAGTGGCGCCAGCGCGAGGACATCCAGATCGATCTGGCGCCGACCTTCGCCAAGCGCGGCATCGATTTCCGCGCCACGCCGGCCAAGAAGGTGATGCCGACCGAAAACAAGGTCGAGCTCGCCGACGGCTCCTTCATCGACTACGACTTCCTGATCATCGCCACCGGCCCGGAACTGGCCTTCGACGAGATCGAGGGCTTCGGTCCCGAGGGCTACACCCAATCCGTCTGCCACATCGACCACGCCGAGAAGGCGGCCGAGGCCTTCGAGGAGTTCTGCAAGAACCCGCAGCCGATCATCATCGGCGCGGCGCAGGGCGCCTCCTGCTTCGGTCCGGCCTACGAGTTCCTCTTCATCGTCGAGACGGAGCTTCGCCGCCGCAAGATCCGCGACAAGGTGCCGATGACCTTCGTCACCGCCGAACCCTACGTCGGCCATCTCGGCCTCGACGGCGTCGGCGACACCAAGGGTCTGCTCGAGAGCGAGATGCGCGGCAAGCACATCAAGTGGATGACCTCCTCGCGGGTGAAGAAGGTCGAGAGCGGCAAGATGACCGTCGAGGAGATCGCCGACGACGGCTCGGTCAAGGCCGAGAAGGAGATGCCGTTCGGCTTCGCGATGATGCTGCCGGCGTTCCGCGGCATCGAGGCGGTGCGCGGCGTCGAGGGCCTCGTCAATCCGCGCGGCTTCATCCTGGTCGACAAGCATCAGTGCAACCCGACCTTCCGCAACATCTTCTCGGTCGGCGTCTGCGTCGCCATCCCGCCGATGGGCCCGTCGCCGGTGCCCTGCGGCGTGCCGAAGACCGGCTTCATGATCGAGTCGATGGTCACCGCCACGGCGCAGAACATCGGCCAGATCCTGCGCGGCGGCGTCTCGACCCACGAGGCGACCTGGAACGCCGTCTGCCTCGCCGACTTCGGCGACTCGGGCATCGCCTTCGTCGCCCAGCCGCAGATCCCGCCGCGCAACGTCAACTGGTCCTCGTCGGGCAAGTGGGTGCACGCGGCGAAGATCGGCTTCGAGAAGTACTTCATCCGCAAGATGCGTCGCGGCGAGAGCGAACCCTTCTATGAGAAGGCGATGCTCGACTTCCTCGGCATCGGCAAGCTGAAGAAGAGCACCTGATGCTCTGACGGCGCCGGGTCCCCGACGCCGTCCTCCCCCTTCGCGACCGCCCGTCTCGTCCCCCTCGCGGGGACGAGGAGGGTAAGGTCGTGCCCGAAGCGGGTCGCCGAGCCCTTCCGCCCGGCGATCAGGACGACCGACCCCTCCGACAGACGAGGGGCGAGAGCGGAGCCCGAACAGGGCCCGCGAACGACGTCTCGAGGAAACCGACAACGAGGAGGGACCGCGCCTTGGCCGCGTCCGCTCGCATCAGTGCCGTCTTGCCCGCGCTCCTGCCGTTCCTCGGCTGGATGCGGATGAGCGACCGCGCCTCGATCCGAGCCGACCTGATCGCCGGTCTGACCGGGGCGGTCGTGGTGCTGCCGCAGGGCGTCGCCTTCGCCACCATCGCCGGCATGCCGCCGGAATACGGGCTCTATGCCGGCATCGTCCCGACGATCATCGCGGCGCTGTTCGGCTCGTCGTGGCATCTCGTCGCCGGGCCCTCGACCACCGCCTCGCTGGTGCTCTTCACCTCGCTCTCGGCCTTCGCCACGCCGGGCTCGGAGCGCTACGTCGAACTCGCGCTGACGCTGGCCTTGATGGTCGGGGTGATCGAGCTCAGCCTCGGTGTCTTCAAGCTCGGGGCGATCGTCAACTTCATCTCCCATTCGGTCGTCGTCGGTTACACGACCGGCGTCGGGATCCTGATCATCGCCCATCAAGTCAAGGGGTTCCTCGGGATCCCCGTCTCCAAGGACGCCGAGTTCCTCGAGATCCTGCGGGATTTCGTGTTCGGGCTCGATCAGATCGCCTGGCCCACGGTGGCGGTCGCGATGGCGACGCTTCTGACCGCGATCGCGGTGCGGATCTGGACGCCGCGCATCCCCTACATGATCGTGGCGATCCTGGCGGGCGGGCTCGCGGGCGCGCTGGTCGATCGCTGGATGCCCGGGTCGGTCTCGACCGTCGGGGCGCTGCCGGCGCATCTGCCGCCGCTGTCGATGCCGGATTTCGATCCCGCGACCTGGCGCATGCTGCTGCCGACGGCCTTCGCGGTCGCGGTCTCGGCCTCCAACGAGGTGGTGTCGATCTCGCGGGCGCTGGCGCTGCGCTGCGGCCAGCACGTCGACGCCAACCAGGAGTTCATCGGCCAGGGGCTCGCCAACGGGATCGGCAGTTTCTTCTCCGGCTACGTCGTCTCGGGCTCGTTCAATCGCTCGGCGCTCAATTACGACGCCGGCGCGCGCACGCCGCTCTCGGCGCTTTCGGCCGGCATTCTGCTCGCCGGCATCCTGGTCTTCGCCGCGCCGCTCGCGGCTTGGCTGCCGCATGCGGCGATGGCGGCGACGCTGGTGCTGGTCGGCTGGAGCCTGATCGACCGCAAGCGCATCGCGCAGATCCTGCGCTCCGCCCATTCCGAACGGGCGGTGATGGCGGTGACGATCTTCACGGCGCTGTTCGTGCACATCCAGGCGGCGATCCTGGTCGGCGTGGTGCTGTCGCTGATCGTCTATCTCTATCGCACGTCGAAGCCGCAGATCATTCCGCGCGTGCCCGATCCGATGAGCGGCGGTCGCAAGTTCACGACGCCGGGGCCCGATCTTCCCGAATGCCGTCAGCTCCGCATCATCCGCATCGACGGGTCGCTCTTCTTCGGCGCGGTGGCGGCGTTCCAGGACAAGCTCCGGCGCTTCGAGGCGGAGAGCCCGAACCGGCGTCATCTCGCCATCGTCATGAGCGGGGTCAACTTCGTCGATCTCGCCGGCGCCGAGGCGCTGGTGCAGGCGGCGCGACGACGGCGGGCGCGCGGCGGCGGGCTCTATCTGATCCGCGTGAAGGAACGGGTCTGGGACATTCTGGAGAAGGGCGGGCACCTCGACGAGATCGGCCGGGAGAACGTCTTCACCTCCAAGACCGACGCGCTCCGGACGCTCTATCGCAAGTTCGACTACGAGGAATGCAAGAGTTGCGGACTGAACGTCTTCGTCGAATGCGCCAGGATGGGCAAACAGGAACCGCTCGAGGAGGACTTCGAGGAAGAGGTCACCATCGAGAACTGCCCGCCGGAATGGGTCGGCGGCGAGGCGGAACGGCAAGAGCCGGAGACCGTGAAGTGAACCGTCCGGCGTGACGCCGACGAAGCTGGATCAAGGCCCCTCGCGGGCGAGGCAAGAGGAAACGGGGTTCATGTCGAAGGAGCCGACACCGGATCTGTCGCCCGTCGTCCACGACGAGGTGAAGTACACGACCTGCTACATGTGCGCCTGCCGGTGCGGCATCAAGGTGCACGTCAAGGACGGCATGGTCCGCTACATCGAGGGCAACAAGAACCATCCGATCAACAAGGGCGTGATCTGCGGCAAGGGATCCTCCGGGATCATGCAGCACTATTCGCCCTCGCGCCTCAGGAAGCCGCTGAAGCGCGTCGGCAAGCGCGGTGAGGGCGAGTTCGTCGAGATCGAGTGGGAGGAGGCGCTCGGCCTCGCCACCGAATGGCTCGGGGCCATCCGCTCGACCGACCCGAAGAAGCTCGCCTTCTTCACCGGCCGCGATCAGTCGCAGTCGCTGACCGGCTGGTGGGCGACCCAGTTCGGCACGCCGAACTTCGCCGCCCACGGCGGCTTCTGCTCGGTCAACATGGCGGCGGCCGGGCTCTACACGATCGGCGGCTCGTTCTGGGAGTTCGGCGAGCCCGATTGGGAGCGCGCGAAGTATCTGATGCTGTTCGGCGTCGCCGAGGATCACGACAGCAATCCGATCAAGACCGGCCTCGGCAAGATGAAGGGGCGCGGCGCCAAGGTGGTGTCGGTGAACCCGATCCGCACCGGCTATTCGGCGATCGCCGACGAGTGGCTCGGCATCCGGCCGGGCACCGACGGGCTCTTCGTGATGGCGCTCATCCACGAGCTGCTGCACGCCGACAAGATCGATCTCGACTACCTCGTCCGCTACACCAACGCGCCGTGGCTCGTCGTCGACGCGCCCGGCACCGCCGAGCACGGGCTCTTCGCCCGCGACGCCGCCGGCGATCCGCTCTGCTTCGACCAGACCACCGGCCGGCTGGTGTCGGCGAAACTGCCGGACGTGGCGCCGGCGGTCGTGGGCTCCTTCGAGCTGCCCGACGGGCGACAGGCGGTGCCGTCGTTCCAGCGGATCGCGGAGCGCTACATGGACGCGGCCTATGCGCCGGAGGCGGTCGCGGCCTCCTGCGGCATTCCCGCCGACACGATCCGCCGCATCGCCGCCGAGCTCGCCGAGGTCGCCTTCGAGCAGACGATCGAGCTCGACGTCGAATGGACCGACTGGGCCGGGCGCACCCATTCCAAGATGATCGGCCGTCCCGTGGCGATGCACGCGATGCGCGGCATCTCCGCCCACACCAACGGCTTCCACACCTGCCGGGCGATCCATCTCCTCCAGGTGCTCCTCGGCTCGGTCGAATGCCCCGGCGGCTTCCGCTTCAAGCCGCCGTTCCCCAAGCCGATCCCGCCGGGCCAGAAGCCGGCCGGCAAGACCTCGGCGCCGAACACGCCGCTCTCCGGTCTGCCGCTCGGCTTCACCACCGGGCCGGAGGACCTGATCGTCGACGACGAGGGCCGTCCGATCCGCATCGACAAGGCCTATTCCTGGGAGGCTCCGATCGCCTCGCACGGCCTGATGCACATGGTGATCACCAACGCCTGGAAGGGCGACCCTTATCCGATCGACGTGTTGTTCATGTACATGGCCAACATGAGCTGGAACTCGACCATGAACACCAAGGGTGTCATGGACATGTTGACCGACGTCGATCCCGAGACCGGCGAATACAGGATCCCGAAGATCATCTATTCCGACGCCTATGCCTCGGAGATGGTCTCCTACGCCGACCTGATCCTCCCGGACACGACCTATCTCGAGCGCTGGGACTGCATCTCGCTGCTCGACCGGCCGATCTGCGAGGCCGACGGGCCGGCCGACGCGATCCGCCATCCGATCGTCGAGCCCGATCGCGACGTGCGCGCCTTCCAGACCGTGCTGCTCGATCTCGGCGCCCGGCTGAAGCTGCCCGGCATGACCAATGCCGACGGCACCGCGAAGTTCCCCGGCGGCTATCCCGACTACATCGTCAACCACGAGCGCACGCCCGGCATCGGCCCGCTCGCCGGTTGGCGTGGCGAGAACGGCGAGAGCTTCGGGCGCGGCGCGGTCAATCCCAATCAGCTCGAGGCCTATATCGCCCACGAGAGCTTCTGGCATCACGAGCTGTCGCCGGATCAGAAGTTCTACAAGTTCGCCAACAAGTCCTATCTCGACTTCGCGGTGAAGATGGGCTTCATCGGCCACGCCGATCAGATCGTCATCCAGCTCTATTCCGAGCCGATGCAGAAGTTCCGCCTCGCGGCGGAGGGTCACGGCGCGATCCAGCCGCCCGACCATCTGCGCGCCAATCTGAAGGCGGCCTTCGATCCGCTTCCCGTGTGGTACGTGCCGCACGAGGAGGCCTCGGTCGACACCACGACCTATCCGCTGCACGCGCTGACCCAGCGGCCGATGATCATGTACCACTCGTGGGGCTCGCAGAACGCGTGGCTCCGCCAGATCCTCGGCCGCAACAAGCTCTATGTCGCCACCTCCAAGGCGCGCGAACTCGGCCTCGACGACGGCGACTGGGTGCGGGTCACCAGCCACAACGGTTCGATCAAGGTGCAGATCAAGACCATGGAGGGCCTCAACCCCGACACGGTCTGGACCTGGAACGCGATCGGCAAGCGCTCGGGCTCGTGGAACCTCGCCCCCGACGCGCCGGAGGCGAAGAAGGGCTTCCTGCTCAATCACCTGATTTCGGAACTGCTGCCGCCGCGCTCGGACGGGCGCCGGCTCTCCAACTCCGATCCGATCACCGGACAGGCGGCGTGGTTCGATCTGCGCGTGCGCATCGAGAAGGTGGCGGCGGGGGCGGAGGTCACCGAGCCGCAGTTCCCGACCCTGCCGCGCGTCGTCGGGCTCGACCCGGCGCCGGCGATCAACGACTACGGCGCCCGTTTCGCGCCCGGACACGACCCGAAGAGGACCCGCGCATGACTTCGCTGCCCGCGACCCGGCCGGAAAAGCGCCTCGGCCTCGCCATCGATCTCGACACCTGCGTCGGCTGTCACGCCTGCGCGACCAACTGCAAGGAATGGAACACCGGCGGCATCTCCGGCCCGCTGACCGACGTCAACGCCTATGCCGCCGAGCAGCACGGCGTGTGGTTCAACCGCGTCTTCACCTACGAGGTGGGCGGGGAGGGGGAGGCGGGCCGCACGGTCCATTTCCCGAAGAACTGCCTCCATTGCGAGAACCCGGCCTGCGTCACGGTGTGCCCGACCGGCGCCTCCTACAAGCGCGCGGAAGACGGCATCGTGCTGGTCGATCACGACAAGTGCATCGGCTGCAAGCTCTGCTCCTGGGCCTGCCCCTACGGCGCGCGCGAATACGACGAAGTCCAGGGCGTGATGAAGAAGTGCACGCTCTGCGTCGACAAGATCTACAACCAGAACCTCCCCGAGGAAGATCGGGTGCCGGCCTGCGTCGCGGCGTGTCCGTCCAAGGCGCGCCACTTCGGCGACTTCGCCGATCCGAATTCGACCGTCTCGAAGCTGACGGCCGAGCGCGGCGGCTACGACCCGATGCCGGAGAAGGGCTATCGCCCGACCTCGAAATATCTGCCGCCGCGTCCGGGCCGCCGTGGGGCGGCGCCGGCGGCGGCCGCCGCGACGAACCTCGAAGGCGCCGGCCGCTTCCTGAAGTGGGTCGACCGGATCCTGACGCGTTGAGAAGGACGAGACGATGCATCCCGCCTATTCCGTCATCTTCTTCACGACCGCCTCGGGCGCCGGCTACGGTCTCCTGATCCTCGCCGCGATCTTCGCCGTCGGCGGTCTGCTGCCGGCGACGAGCCTCTTCGGCTTCGTCGTGGTCGGTCTCGCCCTCGCCCTGATCGGCGGCGGGCTGCTCTCCTCGACCTTCCACCTCGGCCGGCCCGAGCGGGCGGTCAACGCGCTCTCGCAGTGGCGCACCTCCTGGCTCTCGCGCGAGGGCGTGCTGGCGATCGCCACCTTCCTGCCGGCCGGGCTCTTCGGCATCGGCTGGGTGTTCCTCGGCAAGACCACCGGCTTCTTCGGCTGGATGGGCGTGGTCGCGGCGCTGCTCGCCGGGGCGACGGTGATCTCGACCTCGATGATCTACGCGAGCCTCGCCACCATCCGGCAATGGAACCTCGCCACGGTGCCGGTCGCCTATCTCGGCCTCGGGCTGATGTCGGGGGCGGTCCTGCTCGCGGTGCTGACGCGCCTCTTCGGCGTCCATACCGCGACCGTCGACGTGGTGGCGATCGCCTCGATCGTGATCGCCTGGGGCATCAAGGCCGCCTATTGGACCACGATCGACCGGCTCCAGCCGACCAGCGATCTCGGCACCGCCACCGGCCTCGGCCGTTTCGGCGCCGTGCGTCTGCTGGAGCAACCGCATACGGAGGCGAACTTCCTGATGCACGAGATGGGCTTCGTGGTGGCGCGCCGACATGCCCGCCGGCTGCGCTCGCTCGCCCATGTCGCGCTCTTCGCGCTGCCCTTGATGCTCACCGTCGCCGCGCTGTGGGCGCCGGCGGTGACGGCGGCGGTGATGGCGGTCGGCGCGGCCGGCTCGCTCGCCGTCGGCCTCCTGGTCGAACGCTGGTTGTTCTTTGCGGAAGCCCGGCACGACTGCATGATCTGGTACGGCCGCTGAGACGGCCGACCCGAGCCCTTCCCCACGCCCGCGCGGGGAACATCCTCCAACGAAGAAACTCCAAGGGAGACGAACGCCATGGCCGACATGACCCTCGACGCCAAGGGACTGAACTGCCCGCTGCCGATCATCAAGACCAAGAAGATGCTGAAGGACGTGCCGTCGGGCGGCACGCTCGAGGTGCTCTCGACCGACCCGGGCTCGGTCGCCGACTTCGACGCCTTCTGCCGCACCACCGGCAACACGATGGTGGAGAAGAGCGCCGACGCGGGCGTGTTCCGCTTCGTGATCAAGCACACCGCCTGAGGACGGCGGCGGATCGGGACGCTTCGCCTTCTTCTCGCCACGGATGAGGAGGAGGGGAGGCGACCCGGCCGCCGGGGCAATGCGCGGCGAGGATCGAGCATGGACGAATTCGAGCCGACAGACACCTCCGCCGCCATGCGCCGCCGCGACCTGATCGGCATGGTGATTCTCGCCCTGGTCGCGGGTGCCCTGATCGTCGTCGCCGTCGTCCTCGGGGGTGGCCTCAGCGACTGACGGCGCCTTCGGCGTCACGGGGGGCATCACGCCGCCACACCTCGCCTCTTGAAGTTCCCGATGGTTCCGGCCATTGAAGGCGCGACGGAAGCGTGGCCGAGTGGTTTAAGGCAGCGGTCTTGAAAACCGCCGTGGGTGCGAGCCCACCGTGGGTTCGAATCCCACCGCTTCCGCCAAGACGCCTGGTCTCCGGTTCGTCCATCGAGGAGCGAAGGGGCGGACATGCCACGCGCGATCAACGTCGTCGACTTCTGGCGCGGCTTCGCCCTGGTCGAGATCTTCGTCAATCACATCCCCGGCAACGTCTACGAGCAGTTCACCCACAAGGCGCTGTCGCTGTCGGATTCGGCCGAGCTCTTCGTGTTTCTGGCGGGCTGGTCGCTGAAATACGTCGAGGGCCCGGCCCATGCGCCGCGTCCCACCGTGCACGTGGTCGGCCGGCTGGGGCTTCGCGCCGGCAAGCTCTACGCCGCCCACATGGTCATCGTGATGATGGCGATCGCGATGCTGGCGCTCACCTCGCTGTGGCTCGACAATCCGCTGATCCTCGAATGGTTCAACGCCGGGGCGGTCTTCACCGATCCGATCGAGGCGCACATCGGGCTGGTCTTCCTGACCCATCAGCTCGGCTATTTCGACATCCTGCCACTCTATGTGGTGCTGCTCTGCCTTTCGCCGCTCGTCGTGATCCTCCACCGACGACGGCCGGCGGCGTTGCTGCCGGTCTCGGCCGCGATCTATTTCGCCGCGCTCGTCGGCCAGATCACCTTCCCGACCTGGCCGACGCAGGGCGAGTGGTTCTTCAATCCCTTGTGCTGGCAATTCGATTTCGTTCTGGGCTTCCTGTTGTCGCGGCCCGGCGGTCTCGGCGGGGCGGCGCAGCGGCACATGACGGCGATCCGCCGCGTCGCGCTGCCGATCATCGTCGTCGCGGCGATCCTGCGCGTCCGAGGGATCGAGCTCGATCCGACCATGGCGCCGTTCCCGCGTCTGCTCTTCGTCAACGACAAGAGCTTCCTGACGCCGACCCGGATCGTCCATTTCCTGCTTCTCGCCGCGCTGTTCGCTCCGACCTTCACGTTCTTCGAGCGTCGGGTTCCGCGGTTCGCGGGGGCGTTGTCTCTGCTCGGGCGGCATTCGCTGTTGGTGTTCTGTCTCGGCTCGATCCTCAGTCTCGCCGCGCAGATCCTTCGATTTGCGTTCAGAGGCGGTTTGCCTTTGGATACGATCATCGTCTGCGCTGGGCTGGCGATCTCGTTCGCCGTGGCTCGGGGGGCCGACTGGTGGGAGCGCGCTCGATGACGACGATGGGACGTCGGGTCCGGATCGCCCTCTTCCTCACCGCGCTCGCCTCGGCAACCGGCGCGTCGGCGGAGGAGGCGGCGGCGCCGACGTCGTCCGCCTGCGGGCTCGCGGCCGGCGAGGCGACGACGATCGCCTTTCCCAATCTCGAGCGGGCGATGAGGGAGCGCAGGCGCATCGTCGCCGTGGCGATCGGCAGTTCCGTCGTCGGCGGGAGCTTCCGCAACGGCGATTATTACGAGCTGGTCGAGGGGTTTCTGGAAAAGACCTTCAAGGGCCTCGACGTGGTGGTGATCCAGCGCGGCGTCTCCGGCGAGCTCGCGCGCGACGCCGCCGACCGGATCCGCCTCGAGGTCGCCCGATCCACGCCCGACGTCGTCTTCTGGCAGGTCGGCACGGCCGATGCCATGGCCGGCCTCGATCCCGCCGAGATCGGCGAGACGGTGCGCGACACCATCCGTTGGCTGAAGGACCACGGCGTCGACGTCGTCCTGATCGGCCTCCACTACACCCCGGTTCTGCGCGATGACGCCGAATATCAGGCGGTGCGCGCGATGATCACCCAGGTCGCGCGCGAGGAGAGGGTGCTGCGGGTGCGGCGCTACGAGGTCGGCGAGACCTTGGAGAAGCTGCGCGCCGGCAAGGCCGACACCGCCACCAGCGGCGAGGTCGCGACCCGGACCGACGGCTGCATGGCCGAGGATCTGGCGCGGTCGCTGGCGACCGGGCTCTTCGCGAGACGGCCATGATCGCGGCCGCGCGCGACCTCTCCCCCTTCCCGGGATCCCCTTCCGCCACCGAGCGAGGCCCCATGACGACGTCGAGCGACGCGGCACGATCCGGAAGCGCGAGCAGCTCGTGGCGGCTCGCGCGCGTGGCGGCGGGGCTCGCCGCCGGTCTGATGGCGGCGATGCCGGCGCTCGCATCCGCCGAAGCGGCATCGGCCGAGCCGGTCTGCGCCGCGCCGCCGGAAGGGGTACGGCTCCATCGTCCGTTGCCGCGCTTCTACAAGCGCTGGGTCGACGGCGGGCCGCTGAAGATCGTCGCGCTCGGGTCGTCCTCGACCTTCGGGCTCGGCGCGTCGAGCCCGGAACGGTCCTATCCGAGCCGGCTCGAGGCGGAGCTGCGCCGCGCCGCGCCGGGGCGTTCGATCACCGTCGTCAATCGCGGCGTCAACGGCAACGAGACCCGCGACGAGATGCTGCGCTTCGATCGCGACGTGCTGGCCGAGCGTCCCGATCTGGTGATCTGGCAGATCGGCACCAACGTGCTTCTCGCCGGCCACGACATGTGGTCGGTGTTTCTCGACGTGCGCGCCGGCATCGCCCGTCTCGAGGCGCAAGGGTCCGACGTGCTCCTGATGAACATGCAATATTCGCCGCGCGTGCTGGCGCGGTCGAACTACGAGGCGATGCTCGATCTCATCGCCGTCACCGGGCGCGAGACGCGGGTGGACGTGTTCGATCGCTTCGCCGTCATGAAGAGCTGGCATCGCGATCGCCACTATCCGTTCGAGACCTTCGTCACCGAGGACGGGCTGCACATGAACGACTGGTCCTACGGCTGCGTCGCGCATCTCCTCGCCGGGGCGATCCTGGAGGCGCGTCCGCACGGGCGGGGTCCCGGACCGGCGCCGGCGAGAGACGCCGCCGCCCGCGCCGATTGAGCGGCGCGACGCCGGGCGATCCCGCAGTGAAATCTACCGGAGCGGGCGTTTTCGACGCCACGTAAACGTCCTCTCAACCAACACACTTCATCGTCCGCTCATATACGAGGGTGCACGCGCGAGATCGTGGCACCGGCGCAGCGGGAGACGTCGATGGGCACCGATCTGAACATGGCATCCGTGAGCGCCTTCATGGGGCGATCGAGCCTGCCACGGCGCGGCCGGGTCGACCTTTGGGCCGATTGCGAGAAGGTCGTTCCCGCGATCCTGAGCGAGTTCTATCAGGGCCTGCGCCAGAGCGAGGAATTCGGCGAGGCCGTCGCGTCGGACGCCACCGTCGAGCGGCTGAAGGGCGCCCAGGCGGCCCATTGGCGCGAGCTCTTCCGGCCGGAGCTTCCCGCCGACTTCGCCGCGCGCAGCAAGACGATCGGCGAGGTCCACGTCAAGATCGCGTTGCCGTCGGGCTGGTACATAGCGGGCTATGCCTTCCTGCTCAAGAAACTGGTGCCGCATCTCGCCAAGCGCCATCGCTTCTCGCCGGGCGGGTTCGAGGCGGCGGTCGATCTGCTGATCGAGCGCGTCTTCACCGACATGATCGTCTCCAACACCGCCTATGAGGACATCGTCGGCGAGGCCCGCGACGGCAAGGCCTCGCGCGAGAGCGATCTGCGCAACCTGCGCAATGCCGCGCACATGGTCTCCGACACCAACGAGACCGCCCTCGATCTCGCCCAGCTGACCCGCAACACGGTGCTCGTCGGCGAGAACAGCCAGACGATTTCCGCCGCCGCCGCCGAGCTGGTGGCCTCGGTCGAGGAGATCGCCCGCAATTCGGAGAGCGCCTCGTCGGAGGCGGTCGAGACCGACCGCACCGTCGGCGTCGGCCGTTCCGCCGTGCGCGACGTCGCTGCGGCGATCGGCAACATCTCGTCCGCGGTCGACGAGACGGCGGCGAGCGTCGACGAACTCTCCAAGGCGTCCGAGCAGATCGGCCAGATCCTGACGGTGATCGAGGGAATCGCCGGCCAGACCAATCTCCTCGCCCTCAACGCCACCATCGAGGCGGCGCGCGCCGGCGAGGCGGGACGCGGCTTCGCCGTGGTCGCCGCCGAGGTCAAGAACCTCGCCAATCAGACGTCGCGCTCGACCGAGGACATCACGCGGCGCATCGCCGCACTGAAGGCGGGCATGACCGACATCCTGGAGACCATGCAGCGCTCGAACGCCGCCGTGGCCGAGGGGCGCTCGGCGATCGACCGCGCCGCCTCGACCATGGACACGGTCGCGGGGCAGGTCTCCAACGTGACGCTCAAGATGCGGGACATCTCCGAGATTCTCGGCGGGCAGAAGAACACGTCCTCGGAGATCGCCGCGGCGATTTCCCAGGTCGCCGGCACCGCGACGCAGAATCAATCGATCCTCGTCACGATGAGCGACAAGATCCGCGACAACAACGATCGCTTCGCCGATCTCGCCAAGAGTTGGTTCGAGCCCGATTCGGACCGTTCGATGTGCGAGATGGCGAAGATCGATCACGTCTTCTTCAAGAAGCGGATCCTCGACACGCTGGTCGGCCGTGGCGATTGGAAGCCGGGCGAGATGCCGGATCATCATCAGTGCCGTCTCGGCAAGTGGTACGATTCCATCTCCAAGCCCGAATATCGCGCGTTGCCGGCCTATCGCAATCTGGTCGAGCCGCATGCGCGGGTCCACGCCTTCGGTCTCCAGGCGCTGCGCGCCCATGCCGAGGGCCGCGACGTCGAGGCCTTCGCGGCGATGGAGAAGGTCGGCGAGGCGAGCCATCAGGTGCTGGCGCTGCTCGACGAATTGTCGCAGGCGATCGGCGGCATCGAGATGGGCGAGGAGCGGCGAGGGGACGTGCGTCGCATCGTCGCTCAGCCGGCGATGCTCCAGGTCGACGGGCAGAGCCGTTCCGTCACCATCGTCGATCGCTCGTCGGGCGGCGTGCGTGTCGAAGGTTTGACGCCGAAAGACGTCGGACGTCCGGTCCGCCTGACGCTGCGTGACGGAAGTTGTTGCACAGGACATGCCACCTGGGCCGAGGGCAATCAGGGTGGGATCCGCTTCGAGGCGGTGGCGGCCGAGTGAGACGAGCGCCTCCGGAGGGTGCTCTTTTCACGGCGCCGTGATTGATGTATTTCGTTTACGAAGAGTTAACCGCGTGGATCGATGATCGAACTCGACGGCGCCGGCTCGAGGTGCGTCGTCGGGGAAGACGCGGTCGCGACGGTGCGGCGGCAGAGGGAGCACACCATGGCAAGTGACGCGGGTTGGACGCGACGTCGGACTTCGCTCGTCGGCGCTGTCGTCGCCTCCACGGCCCTCTCACTCGCCGGATGTTCCTCCGTTCACAATCTGCGCACCAGCGGCGTCGAGCCGATCGAACGGGTCGTCGGCCCACACGACAAGGTCACGCCCGGCGGCGGCCGCTATCAGGTCGGCAAGGCCTATACGATCAACGGCCGCACCTACGTGCCGCGCGAGGATCCCCATTACGACGCGGTCGGCGTCGCCTCCTGGTACGGCGGCGACTTCCATCACGGAACCCGCACGGCCAACGGCGAGGTCTACGACCGCACCACGATTTCCGCCGCTCATCCGACCATGCCGATCCCGTCCTACGCGCGGGTGACCTCGCTCGAGACCGGGCGCTCGATCATCGTGCGCGTCAACGATCGCGGGCCGTATGCGGCCGGTCGCATCATCGATCTCTCCGAGCGGACGGCGCATCTGCTCGAGATCAAGGGGCGCGGCGTCTCCAAGGTCCGGGTGCAGTACGTCGGCCGCGCCGGTCTCGCCGGGTCCGATCAGCGCACCCTGCTCGCCAGTCTGCGTGGTCCGGGCCTCGCGCCCAACGTCGACGACCGCGTGCTCGTCGCCTCCGCCGATCTCGCGCCGCTGCCGCGCCGCATCCCGACCACCGCGACGCTCGTCGCCGATGCCCGTCCGGCGACGCCGGTCAACGTCCTGGCGCCGAGCCGGCCGATCGTGCCGGTCTCCGCGCGCGCTCTCGCCGCGACGCAGGACGCCTCCTCCTTCGAACTCGCCGGCGTCGATGCCGCCGCGCTGCGGGCCGCCGCGCGCGAGCGTCTGCCGAAGCCGGTCGCGACCTCGGCCGAGGTCATCCAGGCCGAGCTGCCGGGCGCCTCGGGCGCGCCGATGTCGCTGATGCCGCTGCCGGGCGGCGACGGCCGCTACGACACCTCGGCGCTGCCGGTCGCGCATTCGCAGCGCGCCTCCTACGCCGCCGAGGATCGGATCGCGGGGGCCTTCGCCCGGATCGCCGAGGGCGACGCTCTCGGCCGGGTGACCCGCTGACGCGCGGCGGAATTCGTCGGACGAGACCGGCCCCGCGCCCCGGACGGGGTGGCGAGCGATCGGGCCCCTTCCTATACTGAGTGGCGATTCACGGACGTCGCGAGGACGGGTCCTCGCCGGACGTTCGTGCCCTGGTCGGGAAGGGGACGACGATGCGTGCACGCCTCGAGCGATGGCTCGATACCGAGAGCAGACGCTGGACGCGGTGGGTCGCGGCGGTCGCCTGTCTCGCCCTGGTCGCGGCCACCAAGCCGCCGGCGACCGCCCCCGGGACGATCGACACCAAGGCGGACGTGGCGCTGCTGGTCGACGGGGCCTCGGGCGCGGTTCTCTTCGCCAAGAACGCCGACAAGTCCTTCGTTCCGGCGAGCCTCACCAAGATGATGACCGTCGCGGTGGCGGCGCGCGAGGTGAAGGAGGGGCGGCTGTCGCTCGACGGCGAGTTCACCATGTCCGAACACGCCTGGCGCACCGGCGGGGCGCCCTCGCGCACCTCCTCGATGTTTGCGCCGGTCAATTCGAAGGTGCGGATCTCCGATCTCTTTCGCGGCATCATGATCCAGTCGGCCAACGACGGCGCCATCGCCATGGCCGAGGGGATCGCCGGCACCGAGGGCGCCTTCTCCGACGTGATGAACCGGCAGGCCCAGGAAATCGGCATGACGGCGTCGCATTTCGGCAATCCGAGCGGCCTGCCCGGCGCCGACAATCGCACCACCGCGCGCGATCTGATCGTGCTCGCGAAGTATCTCGTCCGCGACTATCCCGACATCTACAAGATCTATTCCGAGCGCGAGTTCACCTACAACAAGATCCGCCAGCTGAACCGCAATCCGCTGCTCGACGACGGCATCGGCGCGGACGGCATCAAGACCGGATATCTGAAGGAATCCGGCTACAATCTGGTGGGGTCGGCGGTGCAGGGCTCGCAGCGTCTGTTCGTCGTGATCGGCGGTGCGCCGAGCGACAAGGATCGCGGCGAGGACGCCAAGAAGCTGCTCGAATGGGGCTTCCGCACCTTCGAGACGGTGCGCATCTACAAGGCCGGCGAGGCGCTCGGCGCGGCGACGGTGTTCGGCGGGGCGGCCAATACGGTGACGATCTCGTCGCCGGCCGACGTCGACATCCTGGTTCCGCGCGGCAATCGCGACAAGCTCAGGGCGCGCATCGTCTATACCGGGCCGATCAAGGCGCCGATCGAGAAGGGCCGGACGATCGGCCGGCTCTACGTCACCAACGACGACAAGCCGGTGGTCGACTATCCCGTGGTGACCTCCGAGGAGGTGCCGCTCGGCACGCTCGGCCGGCGGGCGATCGACGGCACCCGCGAGCTCCTGATCGGACTGCTGCGCCGATGACCGCCGATCCGGGCGCGGCCCCGGCCTACGCGTCGCCGCGCGGGCGTTTCGTCACCTTCGAGGGCGGGGAGGGGGCCGGCAAGTCGAGCCAGGTGAGCCGCCTCGCCGAGCACCTGCGCGGTCGTGGTCTCGACGTGGTGGTGACGCGCGAGCCGGGTGGCTCGCCGGGCGCGGAATGCGTCCGTCACGTGCTGCTCGAGGGGGCGGCGGAGGCCTTCGGCCCGCTCGCCGAGGCCTGTCTCTTCGCCGCCGCCCGCGCCGATCACGTCGATCGCACGATCCGCCCGGCGCTCGACGCCGGCCGCTGGGTGATCTCCGATCGGTTCTACGATTCGACCCGCGTCTATCAGGGTGGCGGCGTCGCGCCGGAGATGGTGCGGCTCCTGGAACAGGTCGCCGTCGACGGGACGCGTCCCGACCTCACGATCCTCCTCGACGTTCCCGCCGAGATCGGGCTCGCCCGGGCCGGGGCGCGGCGCGGGGAGGGGGTCGCCGACCGTTTCGAGAAGGAGGATCTCGCGACCCACGAGCGCCGCCGTCTCGCCTTTCTGAAGCTCGCCCACGAGGAGCCGGAGCGGTTCGTGGTGGTCGACGCCACCGACGATCCCGGCACCGTGGCGGAAGCGATCTGGTTCGCGGTCGAGACCCGTCTCGGTCTCGCCCCGGCGGAACGGAGCGCCTGATGGCCCGCGCCCCCGCCCCCGTCGAAGCCGCCCCCGAGATCGACGAGATCGACGGCGTCGAGCTGCCGCGCCGCCGCGCCGAACTGTTCGGTCAGGCGGAGGCCGAGCGGACGCTGCTCGAGGCCTATCGGTCCGGCCGCATCCATCACGCCTGGATCCTCGGCGGCCCCAAGGGGATCGGTAAGGCGACGCTGGCGTTTCGCTTCGCCCGCTTCGTCCTCGCCCATCCCGATCCGACGTCGGCGGAGGTGGCGCGCGCGACATCGCTCGCGGTCGACATGGAACATCCGGTCGCCCGCCGCATCGCCGCCGGCGCGCACGGCGATCTCCTGCACCTGCGCCGGCCGTGGGACGAGAAGGCGAAGCGCTTCAAGACCGAGCTGCCGGTCGACGAGATCCGGCGCACGGTCGGCTTCTTCGGCTCGACGGCGGGCGAGGGCGGCTGGCGCATCGCCATCGTCGACTCGGCCGACGAGATGAACGCCAATGCCGCCAACGCGCTCCTGAAGATCCTCGAGGAGCCGCCGCCGCGCTCGCTGTTCCTGGTGATCTCGCATGCGCCGGGTCGGCTGATGGCGACGATCCGCTCGCGCTGCCGCAGGCTCGATCTCGCCCCGCTCAGCCCCCATGCCATCGCCGCCGGTCTCGGGGCGATCGGGATTTCGGGCGATCCGCGTGCCTTCGCCGCCGCCGCCGAACTCGCCGACGGCTCGCTGCGCCGGGCGGCGACGCTGATCTCGGCCGACGGCGTCGGGCTCAAGACCGCGCTCGACGCGATGATGGCGCGGGCGCCCGATCTCGACCTGCGCGCCGCGCACGCCTTCGCCGACCGGGTCTCGATGCGAGGCGCCGACGAGGCCTTCGACATCGCCGTCGACTTCCTCGGCGAAGCCGCCGTCGCGGCCGCCGAACGGGCGCTCGCGACCCGGGGCGTGGCGGCGGCGGCCGCCTTCGCCGAGGCCCACGACGAGATCGGCCGCATCGTCGCGCGCACCGACGCGCTCAACCTCGACCGCAAGGCGGCGATCCTCGCCGCGCTACGAGCCCTTGCCGAGGCGGCGCGGAATTGAGTAGACCTCTGGGACGACGGCGATTTCCGACACGACGTCCGATCTCGCGCACGGGTGCGCCGAGCGACACCCGAAGGATCATGACATGACCGGCCCGAAATTCTTCATCACCACGGCGATCGATTATCCCAACGGGCGGCCCCACGTCGGCCACGCCTACGAGAAGCTCGCCACCGACGCGCTCGCCCGCTTCAAGCGGCTCGACGGGTTCGACGTCTTCTTCCTCACCGGCACCGACGAACACGGGCTCAAGATGCATCAGACCGCCGGTCGCGAGGGGATGACTCCGCGCGCGCTGGTCGATCGCAACACCGCCGTCTTCAAGGACATGGATGCCGCCTACGAGGTCTCCTACGACCGCTTCATCCGCACCACCGAGGCCGAGCACTACGCCTCCGTCCAGGAGGTCTGGCGGCGGATGGCGGCGGCCGGCGACCTCTACATGGCGAAATACGGCGGCTGGTACTCGGTCCGCGACGAGGCCTATTACACCGAGAGCGAGACGGAAGTCGGCGAGGACGGCCAGCGCCGCGCCACGCCCACCGGCACGCCGGTGGAATGGACCGAGGAGGAATCCTGGTATTTCCGCCTCTCCGCCTTCCAGGAGCGGCTCCTCGCCCATTACGAGGCGAACCCCGACTTCATCGGTCCCGACGCGCGTAAGAACGAGGTGATCTCCTTCGTCAAGGGCGGGCTCGAGGACCTCTCGATGAGCCGTACCACCTTCGACTGGGGCATCCCGGTTCCCGATTGTCCCGGCCACGTCATGTACGTCTGGGTCGACGCGCTGACCAACTACATCACCGGCGCCGGCTTCCCCGACGAGGCCTCGGACGACTACAAGAAGTGGTGGCCCGCCGATCTCCACGTCATCGGCAAGGACATCGTTCGATTCCATGCGGTCTATTGGCCGGCCTTCCTGATGTCGGCCGGTCTGCCGCTGCCGAAGCGCGTCTTCGCCCACGGCTTCATCTTCAACAAGGGTGAGAAGATGTCGAAGTCGACGGGCAACGTCGTCGACCCCTTCACCCTCGCGGAGGACTACGGCGCCGAGACCGTGCGCTATTTCTTCCTGCGCGAGGTTCCGTTCGGGCAGGACGGCAACTATTCGCACGAGGCGATCGTCGGCCGCATGAACGCCGATCTCGCCAATGATCTCGGCAATCTGGCGCAGCGCTCGCTCTCGATGATCGCCAAGAACTGCGAGGGGAGGGTGCCGACCCCGGGTCCGCTCGCGCCGGAGGACGAGGCGATGCTCGCCGCCGCCGACGCGCTGCTCGCCACCTCGCGCGCCGCCTACGACCGCCAGGAGATCCACAAGAGCCTCGAGGCGATCTGGGCCGTGGTCGGCGAGGCCAACCGCTGGTTCACCGCCGCGGCGCCGTGGGCGCTGAAGAAGACCGATCCGGAGCGGATGGGCACGGTGCTGTGGGCGACGGCAGAGGTGATCCGCATCGTCGCGCTGCTGGCGCAGCCGGTGCTGCCGACCGCCGCCGGCAAGCTCCTCGATCTGCTCGCCCAGGCGCCCGAGGATCGCGACTTCGCGGCGGTGACGAAGCGTCTCGCCGCCGGGCTGATGCTGCCGGCGCCGACGCCGGTCTTCCCGAAATGGGTCGAGCCGACGGCGGAGACGCCGGTGGGGAAGGGGGGCTGAGCCCGTGGTTCTGGTCGACAGTCACTGCCATCTCGATTTTCCCGACTTCGCCGAGGACATGGACGGTGTCCTGGCGCGGGCGAAGGAGGCCGGCGTCGCCAAGATGGTGACGATCTCGACGCGGGTGAAGCGCTTCGACGTGGTGCGCGGCCTCGCCGAGGCGCACGATCCGGTGTGGTGCTCGGTCGGAACCCATTGCCACAATGCCGAAGAGGAGGAGGACGTCACGCTCGACGATCTCCTGCGGCTCGCCGAGCATCCGAAATGCGTGGCGATCGGCGAGGCGGGGCTCGACTATCACTATGATCTCGCGCCGCGCGACCTGCAGCATCGCGGCTTCCGCATGCATGTGGCGGCGGCGCGGACGACCGGCCTGCCGCTCGTCATCCATGCGCGCGAGGCCGACGACGACATGGCGCGGATCCTCGAGGAGGAGACCGAGATCGGGGCCTTCCCGCATCTCCTCCATTGCTTCTCGTCGGGGCCGGATCTGGCGCGGCGGTCGTTGGCGCTCGGCGGCTACGTGTCCTTCTCCGGTATCCTCACCTTCAAGAAGGCGGACGAGGTGAGGGCGGTCGCCGCCGATGTGCCGCTCGACCGGCTGCTGGTGGAGACCGACGCGCCCTATCTGGCGCCGCTGCCGTGGCGCGGCAAGCGTTGCGAGCCGGCCTTCGTCGCCAAGACCGCCGAGGTTCTGGCGGCGGTGAAGGGCGTCGGCGTCGAGGAGATCGCCGCCGCCACCACCGCCAATTTCCATCGGCTCTTCGCGAAAGTCGCGGCCTGAGGCCGTCGAGGCTCGTCCCGACCCACGAAAACGACAATCATATCAGGGAGTTTCGACGATGACCGCAACGATGACCTTTCGGATCCTCGGCTGCGCCTCGTCGCCGGGCAACCCGCGCATCGGCAACGATTGGGGCGCCTGCGATCCGGCGAACCCGAAGAACCGTCGCCGCCGCGCCGCGCTCCTGGTGACCCGCACCGAGGCCTCGGGCGGCGCCACGCGGGTGCTGGTCGACGCCGGGCCCGACCTGCGCGAGCAGATGCTGGACGCCGGGGTCGACTGGGTCGACGCCGTGGTCTTCACCCATGCCCATGCCGACCACATCCACGGCATCGACGATCTGCGTGCCTTCGTCCTCAACCGGCGCCGGCTGGTCGACGTGTGGATGGACGAGACCACCTCGAAGCGGGTTCACGACGCCTTCGGCTATTGTTTCCAGACCCCGCCGGGCTCGGCCTATCCGCCGATCGTCACCGAGCATCGCCTGACGCATGGTCATCCGGTTTCGGTGCATGGGGAAGGCGGCTCGATCGGCATCGTGCCGTTCCGCCAGATCCACGGCGACATCGACAGTCTCGGCCTGCGCTTCGGCGACGTGGCCTATTCGACCGACGTCAGCGAATTCCCGCAGGAGTCCTGGGCGCATCTACAGAAGCTCGATCTGTGGATCCTCGATTCGCTGCGGTGGCGGTCGCATCCGAGCCATCTCAGCGTCGAGGAGGCGCTCGGCTGGATCGCTCGCAAGAAGCCGAAACACGCCGTTCTGACCCATCTCCACAACGAACTCGACTACGAGGCGCTGAAGGCGAAGCTGCCCGACGGCGTCGAGCCGGGGTGGGACGGCCTGGAGTTTTCCTTCAAGGCGTGAGCGCGCAAGGCGTTAGGGCGATTCTGCCGGCGTCGCGAGGCGGATGAGGAAGCGGACCGCCGGTGCGACGAGAGGTGTGACGGGGTCGAGGTGATCGCGGTCCATGGTCGCGAGGTTCGGCGGATCGGCGAGCGTGGTCGGAGATGCGCCGGGGGCGCCGGACCGGATCTCGGTCCACGTCCTCGTGTGTGGACGTGAGGCCACGGGTCGAACGAGCGCGCCGGTGGGCGTTCGTGCCGACCGATCGAGGAACAGTCCACAGGAGCCTCGACAATCGAGGAAATCCGCCGCCGCATGTCCGTTATGAGCTCCATCGCCCGCATCAAATATATTCCATAATCCGTCTTATGCGAATCGGATCACTCCATACCGACCGTGCTTGGGGACCAGATCCCGACCCCTCGTTCGGGCCTTCGGGTCTCGCTCCCTCCCGCGGTCCGTTTCGGTCCCTCCTTCAGGAAGGTGTGCGCCATGCCCCGTGACGCGTCGCGCGAGCGCCTCGGCGATCGGCGGTTTCGCAAGCTCCCCCGTGCGGCGCGCGATCTCCTCGCGCGGCCGCGTCTGACGTTGGCGACGGCGCTCTTCGCGGTCGCCGCCACCGGGCTCGGTCTCGCCACCGATTGGCGCCTTCCGACGGTGATCCTCGTCGCGTGGAACGGCGCCATCGGCGTTCACCTCGGGCTGGTGTTGCACATGATGGCGGCCTCCGACGCGCCGACGACCCTGCGCCGCGCGCGGCGGCTCGACGAAGGCGCGCGGGCGAGCCTCGCCCTGTCGATCCTCTCGGGTGTGGCGAGCCTTCTCGCGGTCTTCGGCGAACTGGCGGTCGTGAAGGACCTCGACGGGGTCCTCCGCCTCGCCCATGTCGGGCTCGCGGCGCTCACGGTGCTCAGCGCCTGGAGCTTCATCCAGGTGATGTTCGCGCTCCATTATGCTCACGCCTGGTCGATCGCCAGCGCCGACGGGGTCGACCCGGGTGTGAGGATTCCCGGCGAAACCCATCCGGATTATTGGGATTTCCTCTATGTGGCGGTGGCGGTCGGCACCTCCGGCCAGACCGCCGACGTGGAGTTCACCGGCAAGCGCCTCCGGCGGGTGGCGCTGATTCACTCCGCCCTCGCCTTCTTCTTCAACACCACGATCCTGGCGCTGACGATCAACATCGCCGCCGGGCTGATCTGAGGCGCGCGGTCAGTCCACGTCCGGGCGGCCGGAGCGCATCTTCTTGATTCCGCTCCGGTTCTTCTTGCCCTCCAAGCGGCGGATCTTCGAGCCGAGCGTGGGCTTGGTCGCACGGCGCGGCGGCGGCGGTGGGGTTGCGGCCTCGCGGATGATCTCGAGCAGACGCTCCAGCGCATCGGCGCGATTGCGCTCCTGGGTGCGGAAACGGTCGGCGCGCAGCACCAACACGCCCTCCCCGGTCAGGCGCCGGCCGGCGATCGCCGCCATGCGCTCGCGGACGCGGTCGGGCAGCGACGGCGAGGCGGCGACGTCGAAGCGCAGTTCGACCGCCGTCGCCACCTTGTTGACGTTCTGCCCGCCCGGCCCGGAGGCGCGGATGAAGGTCTCGACGACTTCGTCGGCGTCGATCGCGATCGAGCGGGTGACGGGGATCGAGGGCGGCATGGCGGGCTTTCGCGGGTGAAATCGGCGCCCGACCCATAGCACGCGGCGGCGCGACGCGTCTCGGCTCGCGGGGGCCGGCTCTGCTAAGGTGCGACTCGCCCCCTCCCCGATCCGGATCCGATCATGACCCCCTCCCGCGACATCGCCCGCCTCGTCGAGATCATGGCGCGGCTGCGCACCCCCGGCACCGGCTGCCCGTGGGATCTCGAGCAGACCTTCGCCACCATCGCTCCCTATACGATCGAGGAGGCCTATGAGGTCGCGGAGGCGATTTCGCGCGGCGATCGCCCCGACATCTGCGAGGAATTGGGCGATCTCCTGCTGCAGGTGGTGTTCCACGCCCGCATGGGCGAGGAGGAAGGCGCCTTCGATTTCGGCTCGGTGGTCGAGGCGATCACCGCCAAGATGATCCGCCGCCATCCGCACGTCTTCGGCGACGACGACACCCGCGACGTCGCGGTGGCGCAGGACGCCTGGGCGCGCATCAAGGCGGAGGAGAAGGCCGTCCGCGCCGCCCGCCTCGCCGCCGAGGGCAAGGTGGAGCCACCGAGGGGCCTGCTCGACGGCGTCGCCGTCGGCCTGCCGGCGCTGACGCGCGCGGTGCGGCTCCAGGCCAAGGCCGGCACGGTCGGCTTCGACTGGAACGATCCGCTCGCGGTGATCGCCAAGATCCGCGAGGAGCTCGACGAGATCGAGGCCGAGATCGTCACCCCCTCCCCGGTTCGCGCCCGCCAGAGCGACGAATTGGGCGACGTGCTCTTCGCCGTCGCCAATCTCGCCCGCCATCTCGATCTCGATCCGGAGACGGCGCTGCGCGGCACCAACGACAAGTTCCGCCGCCGCTTCGCCCATATCGAGGCCCGCCTCGCCGCCGAGGGCCGCACGCCCTCCGAGGCGACGCTCGACGAGATGGAGGCGCTGTGGGTCGAGGCGAAGGGGATGTGAGGTGGCTCAATACCGGAGAGCCGTATCCTTGAGGCGATCGGAGAGTTTGAAGATATCGTCCAATTTTTCGATCGGAATGCGCTCTTCGTTCTTCTCTGGGTCGAACAAACCGATGTACTTTTGCGTTCTGTTGAAGTGAAAGCGACACAGAGGCTTGCGGTTGTTGTCGTCGATGAGTACGCCGCAATAACTCTTCGCATCTCGCATAAAGATGCGTTCGACGGCGATCACTTCGCGCACGATCGCTCTGGCGATGTTGAACGCATCCAATTCGTCTGCCGTGGTGACGATGTCGTCGACCGACGCCGTTCCGACCGGATCGGCAGCGGGATTGGTGGGCGCATCCTTCGGAACATCGGAGGCGATGGGCAGAGCCGTCTTAGAAGTGTCGTCGATCGCCGACGACAGCTTCTGATTGACCAGCTCTCGAACCGTATCCTTGATCGCCCGCGAGACCAGCGGTGCGAATTTGCTCATCACGTTCGCCGTCAACTTCCCTTCGTAGACACGTCCAACCAACATTCGGCACAACTCGTCGCAGGGGTTTTCTACCTCCGCTGCAAATTCTCGCATGATCAGAGATCGGTACTTCAAGTCGCTCGCCGTCGCCAGGATCGTGTCGACATCGAAATTCTCATTGCAGAACTTCGACAACTCCTCGATCTGGGCCGGGCGAAAATTCAACATGTCGAACTCGAAGAAGGGCCTCGCGTCCATTTTGTTGGGCTCGTCGAGGTCCGTGTAGAACCAATAGTTGATCCCGTTGGTCAGCACGGCGAAACGTGCCTCCGTCACGGAGAAGTATCGATAGAGTTGCGACGTGTGCGTCTGACTGAGCTCGCTGCGGCAAGGCTTGCATTCGACGAGGATGGCGATCTTTCCATTTCTCTTGATGGCGTAGTCGACCTTCTCACCCTTCTTGACGCCGACGTCGGCCGTGAACTCGGGAATGACCTCGCTCGGATCGAACACGTCATATCCGAGTGCGCCGATGAACGGCATGATGAAGGCGTTCTTGGTCGCCTCCTCCGTCTCGACACTGTCTTTGAGCTTTGAAATACGCTGAGAGAGGGCTGCGATCTTCTCGTCGACGCTCATGGGAGCCTCCCGTATGGCCGAAGATTCGTCGTCTTCGTGCTTCCCGCAGTCTATCGCCGAAACGCACACTGCTTCCATCGGTAGTAGTCTCCAGCTCGAACAGCCATCGATCGCGACCTCTCCCGTGGCTCAGGGTCGCAGCCGCCGCATTTGACCCCCGTCAATTGCGAGAGGGACGGAATCTGCGATAGGTTGAGCATGGCTCGGGGATATCCCCCCCTCCCCGGCCTCCCCGAGACCGAAGCGTGTCCGCACGCGCCGAAACGAGTGCCCATGATCGGCCGCACCCCCACGAGCCTCGACAGGATCCGCCAGAGCCGCCTCGGCGTGCTCGCGGCCGTCGTGCTGCTCCTGTTCCAGGTGGTGCTGTCGGCCGATCACCTCGGTGCCACCGCGGCGCGCGCGACCGGCCTCGTCGCCGACGACGCGGCCCTCGGTCTCCTCTCCCTGTGCGGCGGTCACGACGAGAGCCCCCTCGCCGCGCCCACGGGGAACACGGCGGACCGCGCGAACGACTGCGTGCTCTGCTCGCTGGCGGCTCTGGCGAGCCACGGCGTCGCCGCGACTGCCCCTGTCGTGGAGATGCCGACCTCGCTGGTCGTCGCCGTCCTCGTGCCCGCCGCGCTCGACGAGGTCGCCGATCGGCGGCCCCTGCTGCGGCACGGGACCTTGCGCGGACCGCCCGCGCGTCGCTTCGCCTGAACGTCCGATCACCCGTTCTCGTACCGTTTCGGCTCGGTGAGAACGTGCGTCGACACTCGTCGAACGACCATACAAAGGGACATCCCATGACCATCATCGATCGCCGCGGCCTGGTCGCGGGCGCCGCTCTCGCGTCTCTCTTCGCCGCCGTTCCCGCCCGCGCCGAGGACAAGCCCATGTCGCCGTGGGCGTGGACCGACAAGCACGGCCTGATCAAGGATCTGCCCAAGGACGAGAACCCGCTCATCGACGAGCTGAAGAAGTTCCCGCGCTGCCGTTACTGCGGCATGGAACGCGCCAAGTTCAGCCATACCCGTCACCTGATCCACTACGAGGACAACTCGGTCGACGGCACCTGCTCGCTGCATTGCGCGGCGATCGGCCTGTCGCTCAACATGGACAAGGGGCCGAAGGCGATCTGGGTGGGCGACGCCGGCGCCGACGGCGCGGTGAAGCCGCTGATCGCGGTGGAGAAGGCGTTCTACGTCATCGACCCCTCCAAGCCCGGCACCATGACGCGCGTCTCCAACGCCGCCTTCGCGGACGAGGCCAAGGCCAAGGCCGCCGCCGCGCAGGAGGCTTCCGCCAAGGCCGGCGCCGAGGTGACGAATTTCGACGGCGCGCTCCGCAAGGCCTATCTGGCGATGGCCGACGACACGATCATGCTGCGCAAGCGTCGCGGCGAGATGCGCCAGAAGATGGGCAAGATGTGATCGTCACTCCCGGCGGCGCGGGGCGCCGCCGGGCCCCTCCCTCTCCGGGATCCCGTCCATGCCGCTGCCGCGTCCCTTCCGCCGCCTCGCCTCGCCCGATCGCCGGTCGGTGCTCCTCGGCCTCGCCGCCTTCGCCTGCGTGGAGGTGCCCCTAGCCTCCGCCGACGACGGCGCCGCGCGCGCGGCGGTGCTCGATCTGCCGAAGCCCGGCGAGCGCGATCTCTGCCCGGTCTGCGGCATGTTCGTCGCCAAATACCCCTATTGGATCGCCACGCTGACGTGGCGCGACGGCACCGTCTTCCATTTCGACGGGGCCAAGGACCTCTTCAAATATCTCGGCGATCTCGCCCGCTGGGCGCCGGGCCGGACCCGCGATCAGGTCGCGAAGGTCGGCGTCACCGCCTATTACGACGGCGACCGGGTCGACGCCTTCGCCGCGACCTATGTGCTCGGCTCCGACGTCTACGGCCCGATGGGTCACGAGGCGGTGCCGCACGCGACCCGGGCCGACGCCGACGAATTCGTCAAGGACCACAAGGGGCGCCGGGTCGTCGCCGCCGCCGATCTGACGCCGGGGCTGATGCGGGCCCTCGACGAGGGACGGTTCGAATGACCTCCGCTGCCTCGGCGTCGCGGCCGCGCGGCTCGACGCTCGCCGCGCTCTCGACCTCCGGTCTGGTTCTGGCGCTCGGTGCGTGCCTCGTCGCGGCACTCGTGGCGCGGCCGGCGACCGAGACGCGGCGCGAGAGCGGGCGCGCGCTCGCCCGCGAGCTCGGCCTGACCGATCCCGCGCTCTTCGGCGAGGCGCGCTATACGCGCCATCCCTCGCAGACCGATCTCGCCTCCGCCTTCCAGGACGCGCCGACCGGCCTCGATCATTTCCCGGCCGGCTCGCTGGTCGCGCCGCCGCGCGGCTTCGGCACGGGCCATATCGGCAGCGGCGAGGAGTGAGGCGCATGGGCGCTCGGTTCGAACGGCAACGCCATCTCCTCGATTTCGCGGTCGCCTCGCTGGCGCGGCGGCCGGCGAAGAACCTCGGTCTGACGCTGGTCTATGCGCTGGTCGTGTTCCTGCTCGGCTCGGTGATGCTGTTCGGCTCGGCGATCCGGCGCGAGGCCGGGGTGATGCTCGCCGACGCGCCGGAGATCGTCGCCCAGTCGATGGTGATGGGCCGCCACGACCTCGCCACCGGCGCCGATCTCGAGGCTCTGAAGGGACTGCGCGGCATCCGCAAGGTCGAGCCGCGCCTGTGGGGCTATCTCTGGGACAGCGCCGGGGCGGCCAACTACACGGTGATGGTGCCCTCCCCCTCCGATCGAGCCCATGCGCTCGCCTCCGGCGAGGCGATCGTCGGCGAGGGCGTGGCGCGCGCCCGCAAGCTCGCGGTCGGCAAGCCGTTCTTCCTGGTGTCGCCGGCGGGCAAGTTTCTGCGCACCCGGATCAAGGCGATCCTGCCGCAGGCCTCCGCCCTGGTCTCCTCCGATCTGGTGTTGGTCGCCGAGGCGGATTTCCGGTCGTTCTTCGCCATCCCGGCCGATCGCTACACGGATTTCGCGATCGAAGTCGCCAATCCGCGCGAGGTCTCGACCATCGCCGAGAAGGCCTCGGTGCGGCTGCCGACCTATCGTTTCGTCACGCGCGCCGACATGCATCGCACGCTCGAGGCGCTGTTCTCCTGGCGCGAGGGATTGGCGCTGGCGCTGCTCGCCGCCTCGCTCCTCGCCTTCGTCATCCTCGCCTTCGACAAGGCCTCGGGGCTCTCGGCCGAGGAGCGGCGCGAGATCGGCATTCTCAAGGCGATCGGCTGGGAGACGTCGGACGTCATCCGGATGAAGCTCTGGGAAGGCACGGCGATTTCCGGCACCGCCTTTCTCGCGGGGCTCCTCGCCGCCTGGGTCCATGTCTTCTTCTTCTCCGCCGGCCTCTTCGAACCCGTGTTGAAGGGCTGGTCGACGCTGTGGCCGCGGTTCCCGCTGTCGCCGGAGGTCGATGCGTTGGAGATCGCGACCCTCGCGCTGCTGACGGTCGTCCCCTACACCGCCGCCGTCGTCGTGCCGATCTGGAAGACCGCCGTCACCGACCCCGACGCCGTGATGCGGTGAGGAGCGCGCCATGATCGAACTCACCGAGGTCACCAAGGTCTATGGCGAGGGCCGTCTCAATCGGGTCGAGGCGGTGCGCGGCGTCGATCTCACCATCGCCGATCGTGCCGTCACGGTGCTCGAGGGGCCGAGCGGCTCGGGCAAGACCACGCTCCTCACCCTGATCGGCTGTCTCGCGCGCCCGACCATGGGGCGCATCCGCCTCGACGGCGAGATCGTCTCGGGGCTTCCGGAGAAGTTCCTGACCGAGGTGCGGCGGCGCACCTTCGGCTTCGTCTTCCAGAAGTTCAATCTGATCCGGGGGATGACGGCGCTCGACAACGTCATGTTGCCGGCCTTCCCGCTCGGGGTGCCGCATGCGCGGCTGAAGGCGCATGCGCGCGAACTGCTCGAGCATTTCGGCGTCGGCGATCGCGCCGGCCTCGGGGTGGAGAACCTCTCCGGCGGCGAGGCGCAGCGCGTCGCCATCGCCCGGGCGCTCATCAACGGTCCCGCCGTCGTCATCGCCGACGAGCCGACCGCGAGCCTCGACGGCGCTCGGGTCGAGCAGTTCCTCGCGATGGCCGCCGATCTCAAGGCGCAGGGCAAGACGGTGATCATCACCTCGCACGATCCGCGCATCACCCGCGCGAGCGTCGTCGACGCGCGGGTCGCGATGGCGGACGGACGCATCGTCGAGGCGGCGCCATGATCTTCCATCCCTCGATCCTGGCGCTTCTCGGCTCGTCCTGGCTCGCGACGGCGGTGCTTCTGGCGAGCGCGATCTTCGCGCTGCGCCTCTTGGCGTCGTGGGATCGTTCATCGGGCTCCGAGCGGCAGATCCGGCTCGAGCGGGCGACGATCCTGGTCTCGACGGCGGTCGGGCTCGTGCTCGCGCTCGAGGCGGCGTCGCTGATCCTCTTCGTCTTCAACGCCGACCGGATGAGCGCCCTCTTCGTCGGCGCCATGTGCGCGGTCGGCACGCTCAACGCCAGCGTCTACGGGTTCCCGACGCTCTATGCCAAGATCGCGGTCTTCTTCGCGAGCGCGCTCTGGCTGGTGCTCGACCGGGTCGACGGCGAGGGCCGCGACTTTCCGCTGATCCGGCTGAAATCTGCGGCCCTCCTCGCGGTGGCGCCGATCGTCCTGCTCGAGGCGGGGCTCGAGACCGCCTATTTCCTCGATCTCAAGGCCGACACGATCACCTCGTGCTGCGGCAAGCTGTTCGAGGACGGGCCGCAATCCTCCGGAGCGGGCGGCGAACTCGCCGCGCTCGAGCCGCGACTGGCGCTGTGGCTCCTCTTCGGCGGGGCCGCCGTGGTGGTCCTCGGCGGGCTCGTCGCCGGGCGATCGCGCGTTCTCCAGATCGTGCAGGGGGTGTTCGGCGGGGCGATGTTCGTCGTCGGGCTCGCGGCCGTCGTGTCGGTCGTCTCGCTCTATGTCTACGAGCAGCCGCACCACCACTGCCCGTTCTGCCTCCTGAAGCGGGAATACGACCACTTCGGCTTCGCGCTCTATCTGCCGCTCTTCCTCGGCGCGGCGGCGGCGCTCGCCTCCGGCATGCTCGGGGTGGTGCCGCGCCGGGCGAGCCTCGCGGTGGCGCAGCCGGCGATCGCCGCCCGGCTCGCGCGCCTCTCCGCGCTCGGCTTCGCGCTCTTCGCGCTCGCCTGTCTCTGGGTGATCTGGCGGTCGAACCTGTTGCTCATCGGCTGACGGTTCAGAGAAGCGACGTGGCGAAGGCCGAGATCAGCCAGCCGCCGTCGACGTTCGGCAGGAAGCAGATGCCCCAGGGGGTGGGGTCCTTCAGGTCCTTCTCCGGCACGGCGCCGACCCCGCCGCCGGGCAGGCGCACGGCGCGCCAGCCCTCGGGCAGATCGTCCATGAAGCCCTGGAGATAGAGGTGGCCGGGCTTCAGCGTCGTCACCGTCCGGGCGCCGGGGTCGGCCGCCCCGAAGGCCTTGGTGGGCGCGTCGACCCAGTAGCCGCGCGAGCCGCTCGCCCGCGTCTTCTCGGCCGCCTTCGGGTCCCAGCGCGCGGCGCGATAGGTGCAGAACCCGCCCTTGACCAGGGGATCGCGGCCCCAATCGGCGTCGTCGATCGAGGAGGCGATCACGCGCATCGTGTCCTCGGCATAGAGCGAACCGAGGTTCAGTTTCTTGCCCGACGCCTTGGCCATGGCGACGATGTCGCCCTCCTGGAACATGCCGCCGATCGTCGAGAAGGCGTCGTCGGCGTCCTTGAACGGGCCCTTCTTCTCGATGCTCCGCGCGGCGGTGACGGTGATGCCGGAGTTCGCCAGGGTCACCTCGTCGGCGATCATGGCGAAGATCGCCTCGCCGTTCCGCGCCACGGCCGCGTCGCGGGCGACCTTGGCGGCGATCAGGAGTTCGTTCGACGGGGCGACCGCCTTGCCGATCTCGGCGGGGATCGGGGCATAGGGCCGGTTCTCGTCCTCCGCCGAGGCGGGGGCGACGAGAAGGGCCGCGAGGGCGGCGGCGAGAAGGGGGCGACGAACGGCGCGATCGGCGGTGACGGGCATGACGGATCCTCTCCTCGCGGCCGCGCCCTCGGCGGGGCACGGTTCCGTGACGTGATCTTGCCCGCCGCGCGCGGCGGGCACAACCGGCGGCAGATGACGTTCGCCGTCATCCTCCGACCATCGAGACGATGACAAGGCCTTCGCCCCCGGCTAGAACGGCCACGAAGGCAGCGAGGAAGGGACCACGGATGAGCGGCATCACCAGCGACGGCCTGGAGCCTCGGCGCAAGAAGGCGCTGTTCCGCGCCTGGCATCGCGGCACCAAGGAGATGGACTTCGTCATGGGCCGCTTCGCCGACGCTCATGTCGCCACCCTCTCCGCCGACGATCTCGCCGACTTCGAGCATCTCCTCGACGTCTCCGATCGCGAGCTCTTCGCCTGGGTGGTCGGCACCGAGGAGGTCGACCCGATCCACGACAAGCCGGTGTGGCGGGCGATGAAGGCCTTCACGCACGACGTGAAGGGCGCCTGAGGGCCGGCGGTTCGAAAAGGGCCCCCGCGATCGGGGGCCTTGCGAAAAGGGGCTGGCGAGCGGCCCCGGAATCCTGTTGAAGAGAGACGTGACGATCCCGCGCGGTGTCCCGGAAAGGCCCTCGCGGGCGTCGCCGCGTTTTCACGCCCAGTCCGTTCCCGAGGATCGCCACCCGTGAAGAAGCTCTCCGGTCTCTTCCGCACCCGCGTTCACGTCACTCTCTCGCGCGTCCCCGACGGCGCCGAAGGGCTGGTGATCGGCGATCTCGCCCGCGATGCCGGCGCGCGCGACGGACGCGCCTCGCTCCTGGTGATCTGTCGCGACGGTGTGCGGATGCAGAGGCTGGAGGCGGCGCTCGCCTTCTTCGCGCCCGACGTCCATGTCCTCACCCTCCCCTCCTGGGATTGCCGTCCCTACGACCGCGTCTCGCCCAATCCGGTCGTCGTCGCCCGGCGGATGACGACGCTCTCCCATCTCGCCACGCCGCGCGAGCGCAAGAAGCCGATCGTCGTCCTGACCACGGTCAATGCCGCCGCCCAGCGCCTGCCGACCCGCGAGAGCGTCGCCACCGAGACCTTCGCCGCGCAGGCGGGCGGGCGCGCCGACATGAAGAAGCTGATCGAGTGGCTCGAGGCCAACGGCTTCGAACGCACCTCGACGGTGCGCGACACCGGCGAATACGCGGCGCGCGGCGGCATCCTCGATCTCTTCGCGCCGGGGGCCGAGACCCCGGTCCGGCTCGATTTCTTCGGCGACGAGTTGGAGCAGATCCGCCGCTTCGATCCCGAGACCCAGCGCACCACTGGGCAATTGAAGCGTCTCGAATGGGTGCCGATGTCGGAAGTGACGCTGACGCCCAACGTGGTCAGCCGGTTCCGCCGCAATTATCTCGCGACCTTCGGCGCCGCGACCCGCGACGACGCGCTCTACGGGGCGATTTCCGAGGGCCGCCGCTACGCCGGCATGGAACATTGGCTGCCGCTCTTCCACGATCGCCTGGAGACGATCTTCGACTATTGCGGCGACGCCCGGATCGTCCTCGACGATCACGTCGAGGACGCGTTGAAGGAACGGCTCGACGACGTCCGCGATCATTACGAGGCCCGGCGCGAGGCGCTCGAGGAGGCGGCCTCCGGGTCGGTTCCCTACAAGCCCTTGGAGCCGGCGGCGCTCAATCTGACGCCGGAGGAATGGACGACGCGTCTCGCCGACGCCAAGACCACCCGCCTCACCCCCTTCGCGCTGCCCGACGAGCGCCTCGACGTGGTCGATCTCGACGGCCGTCAGGGCCGCTCCTTCGCGGCGGAACGGGCGATGGAGGGGGTCAACGTCTTCGACGCGGCGATCGCCCATCTCGCGGAGCTACGCAACGGCGCGCGCAAGGTGGTGCTGGCGGCGTGGTCGGAGGGCGCGCTCGATCGCCTGAAACAGGTGCTCGACGATCACGGCCTCGCCCGGACGCGGCGGCTCGCGACCTTCCCCGAAGCGGCGCTGATGGAGAAGGGCGAGATCGGTCTCGCCGTGCTCGGGCTCGAGCAGGGGTTCGAGATCGAGGATCTCGCCGTCGTCGCCGAGCAGGACATTCTCGGCGACCGTCTGATCCGCGCCAAGAAGCGCAAGCCCAAGGGCTCCGACTTCCTCACCGAGGTGGCGGGCCTCGCCGAGGGTGATCTCGTCGTCCACGTCGATCACGGCATCGGCCGCTTCACCGGCCTCAAGACGATCACGGCGGCAGGGGCGCCGCACGACTGTCTCGAGCTCCAGTATCAGGGCGGCGACAAGCTCTATCTGCCGGTCGAGAACATCGAGCTTCTGACCCGCTACGGCACCGACGAGAGCGACGCTCAGCTCGACAAGCTCGGCGGCGTCGCCTGGGGCGTGCGCAAGGCGCGGATGAAGAAGCGGATCCGCGAGATCGCCGATCAGCTCATCAAGACCGCCGCCGCGCGCCTCCTCCGGACCGCGCCGCGCTACACGCCGCCCGAGGGGCTCTACGACGAATTCCGCGCCCGTTTCCCCTACGAGGAGACCGACGATCAGCTCGCCTCGATCGACGCGATCTTCGACGATCTCGCCTCGGGGCGGCCGATGGACCGGCTGGTGTGCGGCGACGTCGGCTTCGGCAAGACCGAGGTGGCGCTCAGGGCGGCCTTCGCGGTCGCGGCCTCGGGCCGGCAGGTGGCGGTGGTGGTGCCGACGACGCTGCTGGCGCGCCAGCACTATCGGACCTTCGCCGAGCGCTTCAAGGGACTGCCGATCCGCGTCGCCCAAGCCTCGCGGCTGGTGTCGCACAAGGACATGGTGGCGGTTCGCAAGGAACTCGCCGAGGGCACGCTCGACGTGGTGGTCGGCACCCACGCGCTGCTCGCCAAGGGGATCTCGTTCAAGGACCTCGGCCTCCTCATCATCGACGAGGAGCAGCATTTCGGCGTGAAGCACAAGGAGCGGCTGAAGGAACTGAAGGCCGACGTCCACGTCCTCACCCTCTCGGCGACGCCGATCCCGCGCACGCTGCAGCTGGCGCTCACCGGCGTGCGCGAGCTCTCGATCATCGCGACGCCGCCGGTCGACCGCATGGCGGTGCGCACCTTCGTCTCGCCCTTCGACGCGCTGGTGGTGCGCGACGCCTTGATGAGGGAACATTATCGCGGCGGTCAGAGCTTCTACGTCTGCCCGCGCCTCTCCGACCTCGCCGAGCGCAAGGAGTTCCTGGAGAAGGTGGTGCCGGAGGTGAAGGTCTGCGTCGCCCACGGCCAGATGCCGGCGACCGAGCTGGAAGACGTGATGAACGCCTTCTACGAGGGCAAATACGACGTGTTGCTCTCCACCACGATCGTCGAATCCGGTCTCGACATCCCGACCGCCAACACGTTGATCATCCACCGCGCCGACATGTTCGGCCTCGCCCAGCTCTATCAGCTCCGGGGCCGCGTCGGCCGATCCAAGGTGCGTGCCTACGCGCTCTTCACGACGCCGGCGGAGAAGAAGCTCACGACGCAGGCCGAGAAGCGCCTCAAGGTGCTGCAGTCGCTCGACAATCTCGGCGCCGGATTCCAGCTCGCCAGCCACGATCTCGACTTGCGCGGCGCCGGCAATCTGATCGGCGAGGAGCAGTCCGGCCACATCAAGGAGGTCGGCTACGAACTCTACCAGCACATGCTGGAGGAGGCGGTGGCGGCGCTGAAGTCGGGCGACGAGGCGATGCCGGAGGAGAAGTGGTCGCCGACGATTTCGGTCGGCACGCCGGTTCTGATCCCCGAGGACTACGTCGGCGATCTGGCGCTCCGGCTCGGGCTCTACAAGCGCCTGTCGGATCTCTCGACGCTCGAGGAGATCGACGGTTTCGGCGCGGAACTGATCGACCGTTTCGGCCCGCTGCCGGAGGAGGTCGAGCATCTTCTGAAGATCGTCTACGTCAAGGCGCTGTGCCGGCGGGCCAACGTGGAGAAGATCGAGGCCGGGCCGAAGGGCGTCGTCGTCGCCTTCCGCGAGGGGTCCTTCGCCAATCCGGCCGGGTTGGTGCGCTGGATCGGCGAGCAGGGCAGCCTCGCCAAGATCCGCCCGGATCAGAAGATCGTGCTCTCGCGCGACTGGCCGGAGCCGATCGATCGCCTCAAGGGTTCGGCGGTGATCCTGACCCAACTCGTCAAGCTCGCCGAGCGCAAGGACGACGGGCCGATCACGCTGTCGTCGGGCATGGTCGAGGCGCCGGAGGTGAAGAAGCTGCGGTTGGAGCCGACCCCGCCGCCCCCTCCCCCGCCGCAGAAGAAGCTCGGCCGCTATCCGAGCCTCGAGAGCCTGAAGAACCGCGGCAAGCCGAAATGGCCGAGCGGCGGTGGTTCCGGCGGCTCGGGCGGACGGTGGCGATGAGAGGCGTCCGTCGGGCGCTCTCTGGATGGCCCGGTCGGGCCCGACCATGATGGAACTTGAGGAGGCGAGAGGGGAGAAGGCGCGCAGCCCCCTCCCCGCCCATCTCGCTTCCTGCTAGAACGGAACGAGAATCCGTCGTACCCAGCGCCCGAGGCCCCATGCGCCCCGAGATCCTCACTCCCCTCTTCGCGAGCCTGAAGGGCCTGCCCGGTGTCGGGCCGAAGACGGTCGCGCTCTATGACCGGCTGCTCGAGGGCGCCAATCCGGTGGCCGGGGCGGAGGCGCGGATCGTCGATCTCCTGTTCCATCTGCCGGTCTCGGTGATCGACCGCCGCCATACGCCGAAGATCGGCGAGGCCGTCGACGGGGCGATCGCGACGATCCGCGTCACCGTCGCCGAGCATCGGGCGCCGCCGCGCGGCAGCCGCGCGCCCTACAAGGTCATCGCCTTCGACGAGACCGGCGACCTCACGCTCGTCTTCTTCTCCGCCCGCGCCGATTGGCTCACCAAGCTCCTGCCGGAGGGCGAGACGCGCTGGGTCTCCGGTCGCGTCGAGTGGTTCAATCGCTCGCCGCAGATGGTCCATCCCGACTTCGTCGCGACCGAGGCGGAATTCGCCACCCTGCCGCTGGTCGAGCCGGTCTATCCGCAGACGGAGGGGCTCTCCTCCAAGGCGATCGCCCGGACCGTCCGTCATGCGCTCGACCGGCTGCCGCATCTTCCCGAGTGGCAGGATCCCGATTGGCTCGCCAAGCGGAAGTTCCCCGATTTCGGCTCGGCGCTCGAGGCGCTCCACCATCCGGAAGGCCCGCTCGACGACACCGCCGAGGATCCCGCCCGCGATCGCCTCGCCTATGACGAACTGCTCGCGCAACAGCTGACGCTGGCGTTGGTGCGCGCCTCCGCCAAGCACCTGCCCAAGGCGTCGCGCTTCGCCACCGGGGTACTCACCACCAAGATCCGCGACGCCCTGCCCTTCTCGCCGACCGGGAGCCAAGAGGCGGCGATCGACGACATCCGCGCCGATCTCGCCAAGCCCGAACGGATGTTGCGTCTGCTCCAGGGCGACGTCGGCGCCGGCAAGACGCTGGTCGCGGTGATGGCGGCGGCGATGGCGGTGGAGGCCGGCGGTCAGGCGGCGATCATGGCGCCGACTGACCTCCTCGCCCGCCAGCACGCCCGCTCGATCGCGCCGCTCGCCGAGGCCGCCGGCATTCCCTGGGCGATCCTGACGGGACGCGAGAAGGGGCGCGAGCGCGAGGCGATCCTGGAAGGGCTCGCCTCGGGTGCGGTGAAGATCCTGATCGGCACCCACGCGCTCTTTCAAGGGCCAGTCGAATTCGCCGACCTCGCCCTCGCCGTCGTCGACGAGCAGCATCGGTTCGGCGTCCATCAGCGCCTGGCGCTGACCTCCAAGGGGCGGGCGACCGATCTCCTGGTGATGACGGCGACGCCGATCCCGCGCACGCTGATGATGAGCTTCTTCGGCGATCTCGACGTCTCCCGCCTCACCGAGAAGCCGGCGGGGCGCCGGCCGATCGCCACCCGCCTCGCCTCGTCGGAGCGCATGGGCGAGATCGTCGAGAGCCTCGCGCGCGCCATCGCCAACGGCCAGAAGATCTATTGGGTCTCGCCGCTGGTCGAGGAGAGCGAGACGTCGGATCTCGCCGCGGCCGAGGCGCGGTTCGAGGAGCTGACGATGGTGCTCGGGCCGGTCGTCGGCCTCGTCCATGGGCGCATGAAGGCGGAGGAGAAGGACGCGGCGATGCGCGCCTTCAAGGAGGGCGACACGCGGCTCCTGGTCGCCACCACCGTGATCGAGGTCGGGGTCGACGTGCCCGACGCGACGATCATGGTGATCGAGCACGCCGAGCGCTTCGGCCTCGCCCAGCTCCATCAGTTGCGCGGACGGGTCGGGCGCGGCACCGAGGCCTCGTCCTGCCTTCTCGTCTACAAGGGGCCGCTGGGGGAGACCGCCAAGGCTCGGCTCGAGATCATGCGCGCCACCGAGGACGGGTTCGTCATCGCCGAGGAGGATCTGCGGCTCAGGGGCGGTGGTGAGGTGCTGGGCACGCGCCAATCGGGTCTGCCGGGGTTCCGCGTCGCGCGGCTCGACCGGCACGGCGATCTCCTCGCCGCCGCGCGCGACGACGCCCGATTGATCCTCGCCCGCGATCCCACTCTCGCCACACCCCGGGGCGAGGCTCTCCGGGTGTTGCTCCATCTCTTCGATCAGGATCGCGGCATCCGTCTGGTCGAGGCCGGCTGACGAGACGAGAGGGTCCGAGATGACGACGCATCATCATCCCCACGATCGCGGTGCCCATGGCGCCTGCGCGCTGACCGGCGTCGATCTGCCGATCGCGGAGCTGATCCCTCTCTATGCGCTGACGCCGGGGCTCGCCGAGACGATCCTGCGCGAAAAGCCCGGCCTTCCGCGCGACGCGCTCCTGTCGCGGGCGGCGGTCGCGGAACGGCGCGATCGCTACATCCGCGAGATGCTCGCCGCCGAGCACGGCGAGCTGACCTCGCTCGAGGCGCAGGTCGCCGCCTCGATCGCCAATGCCGACACGATCTCGAGCAACGTCGCCGCCGACTATGCCGAGGATCGGACCCTCGGGGAGCGGTGGTCGGACGCGGTCGCCAATTTCGGCGGCAGCTGGACCTTCATCACCCTCTTCGTGGTGGTGCTGGTGGTGTGGATGGCGATCAACGTGGCGATGACGGCCCGGGCCTTCGACCCCTACCCCTTCATCCTGCTCAATCTGGTGCTGTCCTGCATCGCCGCCGTCCAGGCGCCGATCATCATGATGAGCCAGAAGCGCCAGGAGGCGAAGGATCGGCTGCGCTCGGAGAACGACTACCGGGTCAATCTCAAGGCCGAGCTGGAGATCCGCCATCTCCACGAGAAGCTCGACCACATCCTGTCGCATCAATGGCAGCGGCTCGCCGAGATCCAGCAGATGCAGATCGAGATCATGCAGGAGCGCCGCTCGGCGACCACCGAAGCGCCGCGCTGATCGGGCTCAGGCGCCGGCGGTGGTGGTGGCGCGCTCGCCGGGACCGGGTTCGGCTTCGGCGGCCGGGGGCGCGATCCGTTCGGGCGCGACGATGCCGCCGGAGATCACCAGTTTCGCCCCGTCCTCGACGCTCATCTCGAGGATCCGCACGTCGCCGCGCGGCAGGAACATGACGTAGCCGCCCGTGGGATTGGGCGTCGTCGGAATGAAGACGGTGAGCCAGTCGTCGACCGCGACCTCGGGCCGCTCGGCGGAAAGGCGCTCGGCCACCTCGCCGCGCGCCGGGCCGGAGACGAAGACCAGCGACCACACGCCCGCGCGCGGCCATTCGATCAGCCCGACCTCGCGGAAGCTCTGATCGCGCGAGGAGACGAAGGTCTGGAAGATCTGCTTCAAGGTCCGATAGACCGGCCGCACGAAGGGCATGCGCCCGACCAGATCCTCGCCATAGGAGAGAAGCGTCCGCCCGACCAGCGAGGCTGTCGCCGCGCCGAGGATGGTGATGCCGAGCAGCGCCACCAGGAGCCCGAAGCCGGGCACCGCGAAGGGCAGATAGTGATCCGGGTTCCAGGCCGCCGGCATCAGCGGCTTGACGGTGGCGTCGACCCATTCGAGGAAGCCGCGGGCGAGATAGACGGTGATGGCCAGGGGGCCGACGACCACCAGTCCGGTGACGAAGTGATTGCGCAGCCGCGCCCGCCAGGTCGCGTGCATCGGCGTGTCGTCGCGCTGTTCGATCATCGCTCGGCCTTTCGATGTCGAGGACGCCCTCGAGCCGCCGTCAGCCTATCCGTCTTCGCAGCGCAAAAGAACCCCGCCTCCGGTAAACCACGCATCCCCCGTCTTGGCCCTTGCGGCCGGGACAAAGTTGGATTTTATCTCGAAGATATTTGATTTGCCGCATGGATCGGGACACCCGAGCCCGGCACTGTCCGCCCGAAACCCCGGCCACCGGGGCACCATGTTCGGAGACCATCTCGATGGCCAAGGGTCCAGGGTTCGAAAAGGCGGCTCATCCCGCCGACGCCATGGAAGAGAATTACTACCAGGAACACATCAAGGTCTATCCTGCCGCCGTGCAGGGCACCGTGCGCAAGGTCAAGTGGGCGATTCTCATCGCGCTCTTGTCGATCTACTACGTCATGCCGTTCATTCGCTGGGATCGCGGCCCGGGTCTGCCCGATCAGGCGGTGCTGGCGGATCTTCCCGGCCGGCGCTTCTATTTCTTCTTCATCGAGATCTGGCCGCAGGAAGTCTACTATTTCACCGGCCTGCTGATCACCGCCGCCTTCACGCTGTTCCTGATGACCTCGGTCGCCGGGCGCGTGTGGTGCGGCTATCTGTGCTGGCAGACGGTGTGGACCGACCTGTTCCTGGCGGTGGAGCGGCTGATCGAGGGGGACCGGCGCGAGCGAATCAAGCTCGACGAGGGTCCGATCGACGGGGCCTATGTGGCCAAGAAGGTCATGAAGTGGGTGGCGTGGCTGGTCATCGCCGTGGCGACGGGTGGTGCCTGGGTGCTCTATTTCTCGGACGCGCCGACGCTGGTGAAGAACGTCTTCACCGGGCAGGCGCCGTTCATCGCCTATCTGTGGATCGGCATCCTCACCTTCACCACCTATTTCTTCGCCGGCTACATGCGTGAGCAGACCTGCATCTACGTGTGCCCGTGGCCGCGCATCCAGGCGGCGATGACCGACGAATTCGCGCTCAACGTCACCTATCGCAACGATCGCGGCGAGCCGCGCGCCTCGGTGAAGGAGGCGAAGAAGCTGAAGGCGGCCGGCCAGCCGGCCGGCGACTGCGTCGACTGCTATCAGTGCGTCGCCGTGTGCCCGACCGGCACCGACATCCGCATGGGCTCGCAGCTCTCCTGCATCCAATGCGGCCTCTGCATCGACGCCTGCACCTCGATCATGACCAAGCTCGGTCGCGAGACCGGCCTGATCGCCTATGACACGCCGGTCAACTTCGACCGCCGTCGCGAGGGTCTGGCGCCGGTCTACAAGATCGTGCGGCCCCGGACGATCCTCTATGCGGTGCTGATCGCCGCCGTCACCGGCTTCATGGCCTATACGTTCATCTCGCGCGGCAATGCCGGCGTGAACGTGCTGCACGATCGCAATCCGCTCTACGTCCAGAACTCCGACGGTTCGGTGCGCAACGGCTATACGATCCGCCTCCTGAACCGGGTCGGCCACGAGCGTCACTTCATCCTCGCGGTCGAGGGCGCGCCGCAAGGGACGAAGCTCGAAGTGGTCGGCATCGACCACAACATCGACGGCAATCCGGTGATCCACGTCGGCCCCGACCGGACCCGCGAAGTGCGCGCCGCCGTGATCGTCCCCGGCGCCGAGCTGAAGGGCAAGTCGACCGACGTCGTCTTCCGCATCACCGAACAGGGTGGGCGCGAGACCGCCACCGCCAAGGACTTCTTCAAGGCGCCCTGAGCCGGGTCGCATCTCCTCGACGAAGCGCCGCCCCTCGCGATGCGAGCGGGCGGCGCTTCGCGTTTCGGGACGGCGCGCGCGGGGGACGGTCGAGGCGGGAGGGCTTCGGATCCTCGAAACGAAGCGGCGCGGGAGAGGTCTCCCGCGCCGTTCGACGTCTCGATGTCGAGGATCGGCTCTCAGCCGCGATTGCGCATGTGGCTCGCCAGCATCTCGACCTGCGGCAGGATCGCGGCGCGGATCTCCGGATCCTCGATCGTGTCGACCAGCGCCCAGCGGAAGCACAGGACCCAGCCTTTCGCCTCTTCGGCGCCGATCGGCGCGGAGAGATGGCGGGCGCGCAGCATCGGGGCGCCGCGCCGCTCGACGAAGAGCTGCGGTCCGCCGAGCCAGCCGGAGAGGAATTCGAAGAGCTTCTGCTCGCTCTCGGCGAGGCTCTCGGGGTGGATCGCCCGGCAGGCGGCCGCCTCGGGCGCCGTGTCCATCACCTCGTAGAAACGACGGGTGAAGCGGCGCACCCCCTCCTCGCCTCCGATCCGGTCGTAGAGGGAAGGCGCGGGCGCGGCGTCGGCGGACGTCATGGGCAGGGTCTCCTGTCGGGAGTCTCGATCGAGCGAGTACGAACACGAGTTCCCGCGCTCCGCAAGATCGAGAAAGCCCGAAATGGCGGAGGCGGGAGCAATCGGGCGACCGCGATCAGTCGCGAGCGGCGAGATAATGCGCGAGGCTCTCGATCTGAGGCAGGAGTTCCTCGACCACGGCGGCGTCGGTGACGGTCTCGGTCGCGGCCATGCGGAAGCACAGGAGCCAGGCGTCGCGTTGCGCCGGGCCGATCGGCACCAGGAAGTGCCGGCGCTTCAGCTTCGGCGCGCCGTGGCGCTTGGTGTAGAGTTCCGGCCCGCCGAGCCAGCCGGAGAGGAATTCGTAGAGTTTCGGCCCGAGATCAGCCGGGGCGACGTGCAGTACCACGCGCGCGGCCTCAGCCTCCGGCAGCGTCGCCATCAGCTCGGAGAAGCGCCGCACCAGCCGGCGCAGCGCCACCGCCCCGCCCATCCGCTCATAGAGGCCGACGCCGCCGCGCGACTTGGCGCGCACCTGCGAGGGACGCCGCATGCGCACGCGCTCGGGCCCCTCCCCCGCTTCGGTCTCGACCGGGGCGACCGCATGGAGCGGAGACGGCACCGAGGCCTCCGCGCTCGATCCCGCGTCGAGAAAGAGGGGTTCCGTGGCGCATGTCTCTCCCTCGACAGTTCGTCGAGTACGGGGCGCCTCGAAGGGGCTTTCGGCGAACTCGTGCGCGATGTCCATACGACCGCCTCCGAACGTTTGCTTTCCATCACTATGCGCCGCTTAAGATAGATGGAACATACAACTTATTACGTGCGGAGATCTCCCCGGTTCGACCCGAGGTCCCGGATCCGCTTCGGAGAATAAAATAATTTCAAATGTTTATCGGCATTTCGGCCTCCCTGCCGGGTCTCCTCCGGAGGGCATCGAAGGGGCGGATTGCGACGCGATGCCGCTGCGACGGCGCGCCGCCTGCGACCAAGGCGCGCGGTGGGAGCCGGTGCCGACCCCCTCCCGCCAGGGGACGGGCGTCGAGGGATCGGCCGAGGCCGGGGTGGGGCTGTAACGATTCGGTCGCAATTGGATAAACGCCGGCAAAGGTTTCGTGCGACCTCGCCCTCTTCCGCCCCCGCCCGAGGAAGGACGACCTTCGTCCCGACACGGGGCGACGGGTCGCGCGACGTGCTGGGAGGCGCGTCGGATCTCGGAGACGGGGCGGATTGGAGGACGAGGGCGCGCGCCTTCGTCGGGAGGAGACGCGGCATCGACGGTTCGTCGATCGCCGGCGTGTGAGCAGGGGGAGGACGCCATGTCCAGCTCGATCACCGAAAAGGTCCGGGCCAATCCGAAATTTCTCGAGCTGAAGGCCAAGCGCTCGCGCTTCGCCTGGACGCTCATGGCCGTCGTGCTGACGGTCTATTACGTCTTCATGGCCATCGTCGCCTTCGCGCCGGCGATGATGCGCGCGCCGATCGGCGCGGGCTGGACGCTGACCATCGGCTTTCCCATCGGCGCGGCGATCATCGTCGGCGCCTGGCTGACGACCGGCCTCTACATCCGCCGCGCCAACGGCGAATTCGAAGATCTCACCCGTGACATCGTGAAGGAGGCCGGCAAGTGACGCGTCGTCTCGCTCTCGCCGCCTCGATCGCGGCTCTCGCCCTCCCCGTCCTCGTCGGCCCGGCGCTCGCCGCCGGCATCGAGGGCGCCGTCCAGCAGCAGCCGATCAACGTGATCGCCATCGGCATGTTCCTGGTCTTCATCGTCGCCACGCTCGGCATCACCTATTGGGCGTCGAAGCGCACCCGTTCGGCCGCCGACTTCTACACCGCCGGCGGCGGCATCACCGGCATGCAGAACGGCTGGGCGATCGCCGGCGACTACATGTCGGCGGCGACCCTCCTCGGCATCTCGGCGATGGTCTACGCGGTCGGCTACGACGGTCTCGTCTATGCCATCGGCTTCTTCGTCGGCTGGCCGGTGATCATGTTCCTGCTCGCCGAACGGCTGCGCAATCTCGGCAAGTTCACCTTCGCCGACATCGCCGCCTACCGGCTCGACAAGAACTCGGTGCGCACCTTCGCCGCCGTCGGCTCGCTGACCGTGGTGTGCTTCTATCTGATCGTGCAGATGGTCGGCGCCGGCCAGCTGATCCAGCTGCTGTTCGGCCTGCCCTACAACTACGCCGTCGTGCTCGTCGGCGTCCTGATGATCGTCTACGTCACCTTCGGCGGCATGGTCGCCACCACCTGGGTGCAGATCATCAAGGCCGGCCTGCTGCTCTTCGGCGGCACGCTGCTGGCGATCCTGGCGCTGTGGAAGTTCGGCTTCAACTACGAGACCGTCGCCAGGACCGCCGTCGAGGCGCGGGGCGCGACCGGCTCGTCGCTGATGGGCCCGGGCAAGCTCCTCTCCGATCCGATCACCGCGGTGTCGCTGTCGCTCGGCCTCGTCTTCGGCAACGCCGGCCTGCCGCACATCATGATGCGCTTCTTCACGGTGCCGAACGCCAAGGAGGCGCGCAAGTCGGTCTTCGTCGCGACCGGCCTGATCGGCTTCTTCTTCCTCGTGGTCTGCACGCTCGGTCTCACCGCCGTCTCGATCGTCGGCACCGATCCGCAGTTCTTCGAGGGCGGCAAGATCGGCGGCAAGATCCTCGGCGGCTCCAACATGCCGGTGATGCACCTCGCCAAGGCGCTCGGCGGCGACGTCTTCCTCGGCTTCCTGTCGGCGGTCGCCTTCGCCACCATCCTGGCGGTGGTCGCGGGTCTGGCGCTCGCCGGGGCCTCGGCGATCGCGCACGACCTCTATGCGGGCGTGATCATGAAGGGCAAGGCCTCGGAGGCCTCGGAGATGCGCGTCTCCAAGCTCGCCACCGCCGCCATCGGCGTGGTCGCGATCGTCCTCGGCATCGCCTTCAAGGATCAGAACGTGGCCTTCCTCGTGGCGCTCGCCTTCGGCGTCGCGGCCTCGGTGAACTTCCCCGTGCTGCTCCTGTCGATGTACTGGCGCGGTCTCACCACCCGTGGCGCGCTCGCCGGCGGCATCGCCGGGCTCGTCTGCGCGGTGACGCTGGTGGTCCTGTCGCCGGCTGTGTGGGTGAAGGTCCTCGGCAACGCCCAGGCGGTGTTCCCGATCGACCATCCGGCGCTGTTCTCGATGACGCTCGCCTTCCTGGTCGCCTTCGTGGTGTCGAAGCTCGACGCCTCGCCCAAGGCCGTCGCCGAGCGCGCCGCCTTCGACGAGCAGGACGTCCGCGCCGAGACCGGCATCGGCGCCGCCGCCGCCTCGGCCCATTGATCCCCTCGCCTTCGGGCGAGATCCGGATCCGGACCATCGATCGGCGCGGGGAGCGATCCCCGCGCCGACGTCGCATCGAGGCGGGCTTGTGGTTCGCCCGCGCCCGGACCATCCTTCCGCGCCGCTCGTTCGAGTGGTTCGATCCCGAGCCGGATGCCGATGTTCAAGTCTCGTCTGTTCCTCGAGCTCTTTTCCGCGCTGATGCTGGTCATCGCGGTCCTCGCCTCGGCGATGTGGCTCTTCACGGTGCCGCTCGTCGAACGCAAGGCCTATGAGATCGAGCTCGAGGCGAGCCGCACCATCCTCGACAACGTGTTCGAGATGGCCGCCAAGATGGCCGGCCGGCTCGACGAGACCCGCGACATCACGCTGAAGTCCTTCGAGGGCCAGTTGCGCACGGCGGTCACGCTCGCCGTCGGCCTGATCGAGGGCGTCGAGGCGCGGCGCGCCCGGGGCGAGATCGGCGAGGACGACGTCAAGCGTCTCGCCTGGGAGACGCTGCGCGCCGTCAAATGGGGCAATGACGACTACATCTGGGTGTCGGACTACGCCGCCCACATTCTCTCCCATCCCGATCCGCGCTGGTACGACCACGACGTCTCCGCGATCAAGGACGAGACCGGCGAGAACATCCTGCCGCGCGTGATCGAGATCGCCCGCAAGGCCGGCGAGGGTTCGACCGTCTACGACTGGACCCGGCTCGGCTCGACCAAGCCGTCGCGCAAGATCTCCTATTTTCGCGACCTGCCGGGGCTCGGCATCGTCGTCGGCGCGGGCGCCTATCTCGACGACGTCGACGCCGAGGTGGAGCGGCGGCGCGTCCGCGCGATCGACGACATGCGCCGGGCGCTGCGCGAGATCCGCATCGCCCGCACCGGCTACGCCTATGTCTTCGACGCCGCCAACAACATGATCATCCATCCCAATTCGAACATCGAGGGGACGGAGTTCACGACCCGGTCGGATCCCAAGACCGGCGCGCCGATCGCCGGCGAGTTGCGCGCCGTCGCCGACGGCGACCATCCGCTCCACTACATGTGGGACAAGCCGTCCGATCCCGGCAACTACGTCTACGAGAAGATCTCCTGGGTCCGGCACTTCAAGGAATTCGACTGGTACATCGCCTCCTCGGTCTACGTGGACGAGCTGAAGTCGAGTTCGGAGGAACTGTCGCGGCGCATTCTGGCGATCACCGGCGGCATCGGGGCGCTCGCGGCCCTCCTCGGCGGGTTCGGCCTGTGGCGGCTGGTGCAGCCGCTGCGTTCGCTCGCGGTCACCGCCGCGCGGGTCTCCGGCGGCGATCTCGACGCGCGCACCGGCATCCGCCGCGCCGACGAGATCGGCGTCCTCGCCGAGACCTTCGACGCCATGGTCGCCCGTGTCGGCGAGAACGTCGGCCTGCTCGAGGAGCGTGTGCGCGCCCGCACCGATCAGCTGCAACGCGCCAATGCCGATCTCGAGGGAGCGATCGTCGCCGAACAGCGCTCGCAGGCCCGTCTCGCCGAGGTCGAGGCCCGACAGCGCCTGATCCTCGACGCGATCCCCGCCGCGATCGCCTATCTCGGGCCCGACGAACACTTCCGCTTCGTCAATCGCGCCTGGAGCGAGCTGGTCGACAAGCCCAAGGAGGCGATCGTCGGCCAGCCGCTGCAGCCGGTGATCGGGCGCGCCGCCTACGCCACGCTCGCCGAGCCGCTCGCCCGCACCCGCGGCGGCGGCGTGGTCAATCTGGAATATGCCTTCCAGAACCGGGCGGGCCGGCGCATCGTCACGGCCAACACGGTGATCCCGCAGATCGGCGCGGCCGGCGAGGTGCTCGGCATCTTCGTCCTGACCCGCGACGTCACCGACGAGCGCGAGACCGAGCGGCGGATCTTCGAGGCGGAGCATCTGAAGGCGATCGGCCAGCTCTCCGGCGGCCTCGCCCACGACTTCAACAATCTCCTGTCGATCATCATCGGCAATCTCGCCACGGCGCGCGAGAAATACGCCGACGTCGAGGGCTTCGTCGCCTATGTGGAGCCGGCCGAGCGCGCGGCCCGGCGCGGCGCCGACCTCACCTCGCGGCTCCTCTCCTTCGCGAGGCGCCAGCCGATGCGCACCGAGCGGATCGAGGTGGCGGCGCTCCTCGCCGAGATCGGCATGCTGCTGCGCCGCTCGCTGCCGCACACGATCGACGTGGTGCTCGAGGCGGAGGGCGGGCGCCACGACTTCTGGATCGTCACCGATCACGTCCAGTTGGAGCGCGCGGTCGTCAATCTGGCGCTCAACGCCCGCGACGCGCTGCCCGAGGGCGGGCGGATCCGCCTCGTCTGCCGCCGCCTCGGCACCGAGGATCTCGGCGACTGGGACGAGCCGGTGCCGGCCGGCCGCTGGATCGAGATCGCGGTCGCCGACGACGGCCAGGGCTTCCCCGAGGGGGCGCTGGCGCGGGCCTTCGAGCCCTTCTACACCACCAAGAAGATGGGCTCGGGCCTCGGCCTCGCCATGGTCTGGGGCTTCGTCAAGCAGTCGCAGGGCTTCATCCGCATCGCCTCCGCCCCCGGCCGGGGCGCGACCGTGTCGCTGCTCTTCGCCGAGACCGATCCGGTCCCCGACGCGCCGCTGATCGACGCCGCCTCGAGCGACGGCGAGGCACTCTTTCCCGGCGAGATGGCGCTGGTGGTCGAGGACGACGACGACGTCCGCCGGATGGCGCTCGAGCAGATGGTCGGCCTCGGCTTCGCGGTGATCGAGGCGGAGAGCGGCGAGGAGGCGCTGAGCCTGATCGAGGGCATCGCCGACATCCGCGTGGTGCTCTCCGACGTGGTGATGCCGGGCCTCTCCGGCCTCGACCTCGCCCGGCGCCTGCGCGAGACACGTCCGGAGATCGCGGTCGTCCTCGTCACGGGCTTCGCCCGGGCGGAGACGCCGACCGATCTCCCCGACGTCCCGATCCTGGCCAAGCCCTGGGAGAAGGACGAGTTGATCGCGGCGCTGGCGACCGCCATGCGGGCGCGCGGCGACGAAGAAAAGGAACGCGGCCGATGAAGAAACGCATCTATCTGGTCGAGGACGAGCTGGAGATCTGCGCGCTGGTGCGCGATCTGCTCGAGACCTACGGCTATGCCTTCTCCGCGTTCCAGACCGGCCGCGACGCGCGCGCCGCCATCCGCCGCGAGGCGCCCGATCTCCTGATCGTCGATCTCAACCTGCCCGACATGAACGGGCTCGATCTGGTGCGCGAGTTGTGGACCGACGTTCGATTCGGTCTGATCGTGCTGACCGGGCGGGTCGAAGTCTCCGATCGGGTGCTGGGGCTCGAACTCGGCGCCGACGACTATGTGGTGAAGCCGTTCGAGCCGCGCGAGTTGGTGGCCCGGGTCGGCGCCGTGTTGCGCCGCCACGACCAGTTGGTCGCCGCCGCCCGCAACGCCGATCAGTCGCGCGCGCGCTTCGGTTCCTGGACCTTCGACGTCGGCAATCTGACGCTGACCCGCGACGACGGACACGTCGAAAACCTCACCGCCGCCGAGGCCGCGCTCTTGCTGATGTTCGCCCGCGCGCCCAACCGGGTGCTGTCGCGCGAGCAGTTGCAATCGGATTCCGACGACGGCGACGACTTCCCCTACGAGCGCTCGATCGACGTTCGGATCTCGCGACTGCGAAAGAAAATCGAGGTGGATCCGCGCAAACCGCAGTTGATCAAGACGGTCTATGGTGCAGGATACGTTCTGGCCAAGGATGTGACCTGGTCGATGGCACGATGATCGAGCCGCACGATCTCGCATGTGCGAAATCGACGACTTGCCTACGACCTTTGGACGAACCCCTTGCAACAATCGGTTCACATTCGGACAGCATTTCGCAAAACCGCGTTGTTAGCGTCCGCGTCAATCAATGATCCCGTTCGTGTCCATCCGGGCACGGCGCGGGACGACCACCCGAGGAGGGAGCCCGAGTGACCGCCGTCAATCCCTACGAATGCGATCTCGATCAGAACGCCGCCAATCACGTGGCGTTGACGCCCCTCACCTATCTGGAGCGGGCGAGCGCGATCTGGCCGAACAAGACCGCCATCGTCCACGGCACGCTGCGCCGCACCTGGGCCGAGACGGCCGAACGGTGCCGCCGGCTCGGCTCGGGCCTTTCGAAGATGGGCTTCGGCAAGGGCGCGACCATCGCCTTCCTCGCCGCCAACACGCCCGAGCTCTACGAGGCGCATTTCGGCGTGCCGCTGATGGGCGGCGTCCTCAACGCCATCAACACGCGTCTCGATCCGGAGGCGGTCGCCTTCATCCTCGACCATGCCGAGGCGAACATCCTCTTCGTCGACCGTGAGTTCTCCAAGATCGCCAAGGGTGCGATCGCGCTCCTGAACCGGCCGATCACCGTCGTCGACATCGACGATCCGCAATACGAGGGCGGCGAGCTGATCGGCTCGATGACCTACGAGGACGTGATCGCGAAGGGCGACGCCGACGCGCCCTGGACCTTCCCCACCGACGAGTGGCAGGCGATCACCCTCAACTACACCTCCGGCACCACCGGCAATCCGAAGGGCGTCGTCTATCATCATCGCGGCGCCTATCTGAACGCGGTCTCGAACGCGCTCTCCTGGCACCTCGGTGAGGACACCGTCTATCTGTGGACGCTGCCGATGTTCCACTGCAACGGCTGGTGCTTCCCCTGGACCATGGCGGTCGTCGCCGGCACCTCGGTGTGCCTCAGGGCGGTGCGTGTCGACAAGATCTACGAGGCCATCGCCACCGAGAAGGTGTCGCATTTCTGCGGCGCGCCGATCGTCCTCAACATGATCAACAACGCGCCGGCCGCGTTGAAGGAGAAGGTCTCCCACAGCGTCAAGGCGATGGTCGCCGGCGCCGCTCCCCCGGCCGCGATCATCGCCGGCATGGAGCGGATGGGCTGGGACGTCACCCACGTCTACGGCCTGACCGAGGTCTACGGCCCGACCATGCTCAACGTCTGGAAGGACGAGTGGAAGGACCTCGAACTCGACGAGAAGGCGACGATCAAATCGCGCCAGGGCGTGCGCGGGCCGATGCTCGAGGCGGTCATGGTCGGCGATCCGACGACGCTCGAGCCGTGCCCGAAGAACGGCCGGACGATGGGCGAGATCTTCATGCGCGGCAACAACGTCATGAAGGGTTATCTCAAGAACCCCAAGGCGACGGCCGAGGCCTTCGAGGGCGGTTGGTTCCACACCGGCGACCTCGCCGTGTGGCATCCCGACGGCTACGTCGAGATCAAGGACCGCTCCAAGGACATCATCATCTCCGGCGGCGAGAACATCTCCTCGATCGAGGTCGAGGACGTGCTCTACAAGCATCCGGACGTGATGGAGGCCGCCGTGGTCGCCCGTCCCGACGAGAAGTGGGGCGAGACGCCCTGCGCCTTCGTCATGCTGAAGGACGGCGCGGAGGTGAGCGAGGCCGATCTCGTCGCCTTCTGCCGTCAGCATCTGGCCGGGTTCAAGATCCCCAAGACCTTCGTCTTCGGGGCCCTGCCCAAGACCTCGACCGGCAAGATTCAGAAGTTCATGCTGCGCAATCAGGCCAAGGACATCTGAGACCGCTCGGCCTCCCGGCGCGGTTTCGCCGCGCCGGACATCGTCGAAACTGAGATCGATCGCGGCGGGAGCGAGCCCGAATCTCCCTCCCGCGTCGATGGTCGATCGGGCGCCGGCCCCTGAAGCCGGCGCCTTTTTCTCTCAACCGGAGTGAACCCATGACGGGCTACGCCGCGCCGATCCGTGACATCCGCTTCGTTCTCGACGAGGTCGTCGATCTTCCCGCCATCGCCGGACTGCCGGGGTACGAGGAGGCGACCGCCGATCTGGTCGGCTCGATCCTCGAGGAGGCCGGCAAGATCGCCGCCGACGTCGTCGCGCCGCTCAATCAGGTCGGCGACAGCGTCGGCTCGACCTGGGCCGACGGCGACGTGACCACGCCCGAGGGCTGGTCGGACGCCTGGAACGCTCTCGTCGAGGGGGGCTGGAACGGCCTGCCCTTCCCGGCCGAATGGGGCGGCATGGGTCTGCCGCAGGTGCTGAACCTCGCGGTTCAGGAGATGTGGCAATCGGCCAACATGGCCTTCGCGCTGTGCCCGATGCTGACGCAAGGCGCGGTCCATGCGATCGAGCTCTTCGGCAGCGAGGAGCAGAAGGCGCGCTGGCTGCCCAACATGGTCACCGGCGTGTGGACCGGCACCATGAACCTCACGGAGCCGCAGGCCGGTTCCGATCTCGCCGCCGTGCGGGCCAAGGCGGTACCGGAGGGCGACGAGTACCGGATCTCCGGCCAGAAGATCTTCATTACCTATGGTGAGCAGGATCTGACCGAGAACATCGTCCATCTGGTTCTGGCGCGCCTTCCCGACGCCCCTCCGGGCGTGAAGGGCATCTCGCTCTTCATCGTGCCGAAGGTGCTGGTCGGCGAGGACGGGGCGCTCGGCGCCCGCAACGACGTGGTCTGCGCCTCGATCGAGCACAAGCTCGGCATTCACGGCTCGCCCACGGCGGTGCTCGTCTTCGGCGAGGCGGGCGGCGCTCTCGGCGAGATGATCGGCGAGCCCAATCGCGGCCTCGAATACATGTTCACGATGATGAACCACGCCCGTCTCAACGTCGGGCTCCAGGGTCTCGCCATCGCCGAGCGCGCGCATCAGCAGGCGGTCGCCTATGCCCGCGAACGCATTCAGGGCAAGCCGGTCGGCTGGCGCGAGGCGGGCGTGCCGCCGATCGTCCATCACCCCGACGTGGCGCGCATGCTGGTGTCGATGAAGAGCCGCATCGAGGCGATGCGCGGCCTGCTCTACACGGTCGCCGCCGCCCACGATCTCGCCCATGCCCATCCCGACGCCGCGGCCCGCAAGGCGGCGCAGTTCGAGGTGGATCTGCTGACTCCGGTCGCCAAGGGCTGGTCGACCGAGACCGGACAGGACGTCGCCTCGCTCGGCGTCCAGGTGCACGGCGGCATGGGCTACATCGAGGAGACCGGCGCCGCGCAGCATCTGCGCGATGCCCGCATCACCACGATCTACGAGGGCACCACGGCGATCCAGTCGAACGCGCTGGTCGGCCGTTCGGTGCTGCGCGACGGCGGCGCCTCGCTCGGCGCGTGGCTCGATCGTCAGGCCGAGGTCGCGAAGGCGTTGTCCGCCCGGTCCGAGCTCGCCGATCTCGGCACCGCGCTCGACGCGGCGATCGACACCGCCCGCCTCGCCTCCGCCTGGCTCGTCGAGGCGAACGGCCGCGATCCGCGTCTGCCCTTCGCCGCCTCGGTGCCGTTCCTGATGCTGATGGGCGCGCTCGCCGGCGGCATCATGCTCGGCCGATCGGCGCTCGCCGCGCAGGCGATGATAGACTCCGGCGCCGATCACGACGGCTGGGCCGTCGCCAAGGTGGCGCTGGCGCGTGCCTATTTCGGCCAGACCCTCGCCGACGTCGACGCCCGTTGGGCGACGATCCGGGATTCGAGCGACGCGGTGCTCGCCGTCGATATCGCCTTCCTGTGACATCGTTCCCGCCCGTTCGCGGGCGGGATCCCCCCGAGACGACGCGACGCCGCCGCACGAACCGCGACGGCGAACGAAGGGTCGTCGCCGTTCGGACCACCTCGGCCGAGCCCCGCGCCGTCCGCGCCTCGACCGCACCCAGGAGGGGACCGCCATGAGCCATGCGAGAGCCGATCTCGTCGACGTCTTCGCCCGCCTCCTGGCGGGGGTGGTCGCCTCGCCGGCGGTGCTGCGGTCGGAGACCGCGCTGGCTGCGCTGCTGCGGGTCGATCCCCGGCGCCTGCAGGAGCTGCGCCGCGCCGGGCTGGTGACGCCGGCACGGCCGGGGCGCGGCTATCTCTATCGGCCGGGCGACATCCGCGACACCTCGGTGATGCTGGCGTTGCTCCGGCTCGGGGCGACGCTCTCCGAACTCGAGGTGTTCTTCGACGCCGGCCGGCGTCCCTGCGCCGGGTGCCTCGGCGAACAGGGCCGCGCCGCCTGCACGCCGGCGGTCTGCTGCGCCGGCTTCCTCGAGCGTCTGTCGCGGCGGATGGAGGACGAGATCACCCGCCTCGAGGCGCTCGACGCGCTGGTGCTCGACCATGCGGCGGAGATCGGCCTCGCCCTCGCCGTGCCCACCGAGGGGCCGCGTGAGGCGCGGCCCTGCGCCCGGACCCCGCGCCCCGCGTCCGAGGCGCGTGGCGAGGGGGCGACGGATTCCGTTATCCGTTTCCAGAAATCGGCCGGCCACATGGATCTTTCCTGAGGGAAAGAGGCGCCTCGGCAAGGCGTCGGCAAGGATTGTGGGTGTCGGATGGCGGCCCTGACCGACGTCATCTGGAGATCCCTCATGGGACAGACCCCCACCGCCGACCCGAAGGCCCCCTCGGCGCCCGTCGACGGGCGCCGCCACCGACGGGTCGCCGTCGCGCTCACCGGACGGTGCATGTTCGAGGATCGCAACGAAGTCGCCTGCCGGATCCTCGACATGTCGGCCGGCGGAGCGGCCGTGGCGGCCCCGGCCACGGGCGTCCTGAAGGAGCGGGTCGTCGCCCATGTCGATCAGATCGGCCGGATCGAGGGGCGTATCGTGCGCCATCTCGCGGGCGGTTTCGCCTTCGCCTATTCGATCTCGCAGAGCCGCCGCGACAAGCTCGCCGACCAGTTGACCTGGATCGCCAACCTCCCCCTCCTCGGCCTCGCCGAGGTTCGACGCCATGCCCGCGTGGTGCCGGCCGATCCGTGGTCGACGCTGGTGATGCGCGACGGTTCGGTCCAGCGCTGCCGTGTCCTCGACGTGTCGATGTCGGGCGCGGCGGTGCGGGCGACGGTGCGTCCGCCGATCGGCGCGCCGGTCCTGCTCGGGCGCACGCGGGGCAAGGTGGTGCGTCTCGGCCGCGACGACATCGGCATCGAATTCGCCGACACGACGGCCGACGGTCTGTCCGCCCGCGCCGTCGCGTGAGGCTCAGGCGAGCGGATCGTAGGGCTTGGACGCCGGCGGCTCGTCGTCGCGGCGCGGCTCGATCACCCGGCCGCGCACCTCGCGGATGAAGCGCCCGGCGCGCGAGCGGAAGTGATCGAGGTCCTTGTCTGGGACCCGCAGCCGCAGCGACACGACTTCCTCGCCGTCCTCGCGGGCGATCACCTCGGTATGGCGGTGGAGCCAGGCGACGAGCTCGCCCTCGCGCGACGGGATCTCGACACGGAACACCGCGCGGTCGCGATTGAGGCGATCCTCGATCAGCGCCAGCAGACTCTCGACCCCGTCGCCGGTCAGCGCCGAGACCGGCAGCGCCGTCGGCGCGTCGAGCGAGGTCCGCTCGCCCTCCTCGAGCAGCTTGGCGCGATGATCCGGATCGAGTTTGTCGATCTTGTTCCAGACCTCGATCATCCGATCGCGGTTCAGCGGATCGACGCCGAGCTGGGAGAGGACCGTCTCGACGTCGTGGGCCTGGGCGGCGGTGTCCTCGTGGGCGATGTCGCGCACGTGCAGGATCAGATCCGCCTCGATCACCTCCTCGAGCGTCGCCCGGAACGCCGCGACCAGGGTGGTCGGCAGATCCGAGACGAAGCCGACGGTGTCGGAGAGGATGATGTCGCCGCCGTGCGGCAGACGCACCTTGCGCAGCGTCGGATCGAGGGTCGCGAAGAGGAGATCCTTGGCGAAGACTTCCGAATCCGTCAGCCGATTGAACAGCGTCGACTTGCCGGCGTTGGTGTAGCCGACCAGGGCGACGACCGGATGCGGCACCTTCTTGCGGTTCTTGCGGTGCAGAGCGCGGGTGCGGGCGACCGATTCCAGCTCACGCTCGAGCTTGGCGATCCGCTCGGTGATCATCCGCCGGTCGGCCTCGATCTGGGTCTCGCCGGGGCCGCCGAGGAAGCCGAAGCCGCCGCGTTGCCGCTCGAGATGGGTCCAGGACCGCACCAGACGGCTCTTCTGATAGGTGAGATGGGCGAGCTCGACCTGGAGGCGGCCCTCCTTGGTGTGGGCGCGCTCGCCGAAGATCTCGAGGATCAGGCCGGTGCGGTCGAGCACCTTGGCCTTCCATTCCTTCTCGAGATTGCGCTGCTGGATCGGCGACAGCGGGTGATCGACCACGACCAGATCGATCTTCTCCGCCTCGATCAGCGCCCGCGCCTCCTCGAGCTTGCCGGTGCCGAGCAGCGTCGCCGGGCGCGCCTCGCGGAGCTTCACGGGGAAGTCGGAGACCACCTCGAGCTCGATCGCGCGGGCGAGGCCGACCGCCTCCTCCCGGCGCGCGTCGAGCGAGCGGGCGGCGTTGGGCGCGTCGGTGCCCTCGCCCCGGGCCGGCTTCTCGCTGCGCCAGGGAACCACCACGAGCGCGCGCGTCGGCGCGGCGTCGCGAGCGACGCCCTTCAGCGCCTTCTCGTTACGCCGCTCCGGTTCGTGGGATGAACCTTCGTCGTCGATGTCGTTCAAGGGCCGTTGCCCCTCGCCTGTCCAGCTCGCGGCGCCTCCGGGGACCTTCCCCGGCGCGCCGACGATGCGATCACGCCTCTTCCGCCGGCTCGAAGAGCTGCACCGGGCCACCCGGCATCACGGTCGAGATCGCATGCTTGTAGACGAGTTGGGAGTGTCCGTCACGGCGCAGAAGGACGCAGAAATTGTCGAACCAGGTGACGACACCCTGCAACTTGACGCCGTTGATCAGAAAGATCGTGACCGGGGTTTTGTTCTTGCGAACGTAGTTGAGGAACGTGTCCTGCAGATTGGGAGCGCGATCCGCCATGTTTGACGACCTCTGTTCTTGGTGTTGCGAGGCCCCTGCCACGTCATCGGGCAGGTTCGCTTTCCGTGCGGGAACACGGACGCCTCGGGTCTGACTGAGATGATAGGCGGCCGAGGGCGGGCCGAACAGCTTTTTTGCACTGCAGCATGCCTAATTTTCAGACATTTTCGATATTCACCGCAAGCCTGTGCCCTGGCCGCCACGCTTTGCGGCGGCCGGCCCTCTCGCACCTGCTCAGGGCGGCGTTCAGAGCGGCACGCGCTCGGTGGAGCCGTGGAAGGCGCGGCGCAGGGCGAGCGCGGTCTCGCCGGGGTGGCCGTTGCCGATCGGGGTTCCGTCGATCGAGACGACCGGCATCACCAGGGTCGTCGCGGCGGTGATGAAGGCCTCCTTGGCGGCCTTGGCCTCGGCGACGGTGAAGGCACGTTCCTCGACCCGGAGGCCGAGGCGCTTCGCCACCTCGAGCAGAACCGTGCGGGTGATGCCGCGCAGGATGCCGAATTCGGCCGAGCGCGTGACCAGTGCGCCGTCGCGGGTGACGATCCAGGCGTTGGTCGAGGACCCCTCGGTGACGAGGCCGGTGCCGTCGACGAACCACGCCTCCTTGGCGCCCGCCTCCTTGGCCGCCTGTTTGGCGAGGCAGTTGGGCAGCAGGCCGACCGACTTGATGTCGACGCGCTCCCAGCGATTGTCGGGAACGGTGATGACGGCGATGCCCTTCTCGGCCTGGGCCTCGGCCTTGGCGCGGTCGTGCGGCTTCGCGGTCATGACGACGGTCGGCGGCACCGACGGGTCGGGGAAGGCATGGTCGCGATGGGCCTCGCCGCGCGAGACCTGGACGTAGACGCCGCCGTTCCTGACGCGATTGCGCTTGGCGGTCTGGCGCATCACCACCAGGAGCGCGGTGCGGCTCATCGGCATGCGGATGCGCAGCTCGCGCAGGGAGCGCTCCAGCCGATCGAGGTGGAGGCCGGGATCGATCACCTCGCCGTCGCGAATCTCGCAGACCTCGTAGACGGCATCGGCGAACTGAAACCCGCGATCCTCGATGCTCACGGCGGCGTTCGCATGGGGCAGATAGCGGCCGTTGACATAGGCGATACGCGACATGGAAAACACTCCTTCGCGCCCGGCCGGGTCTCAGCCCACCCCGAGCGACTTCAGCTTGCGATGCAGCGCCGACCGCTCCATGCCGACGAATTCGGCGGTGCGGCTGATGTTGCCGCCGAAGCGGTTGATCTGCGCCATCAGATATTCTCGCTCGAAGATCTCGCGTGCGTCGCGCAAGGGCAAGCTCATGAGATGCTCACCGCCCGTGGAGGTGGGCAGCGCCGGAAGCATGGCACCGATCTCTGAGGGCAAGAGATCGGCGGTGATGACCGCGTCCTCATCGCCGCGGGTCAGGATCATCAGCCGTTCGACGTTGTTGCGGAGCTGGCGGATGTTGCCGGGCCAGTCGTGGGCCTGGAGCACCGCCATCGCGTCCTCGCCGATGCGGCGCATCGGCAGGCCGGCGGTGCGGGAAATCTGTTCCATGAAATACTGGACGAGATGGGGGATGTCGTCGCGCCGCTCGGCGAGCGAGGGCACGCGAATCGGCACCACGGCGAGGCGATGGAACAGATCCTCGCGGAAGCGGCCGTCGGAGATCTCGCGCTGGAGGTCGCGCGCCGTCGACGACACCACGCGCACGTCGACCTGTACCTTCACCGAACCGCCGACGCGGGTGAAGCTCTGTTCGACCAGGACGCGCAGGATCTTGCCCTGGGTCTCGCGCGGCATGTCGGCGACCTCGTCGAGATAGAGCGTGCCGCCGTGGGCCTCCTCGAGTGCGCCGATCTTGCGGTTGGAGCCGCCGTCCTGCTCGGTGCCGAAGAGTTCGACCTCCATGCGCTCCGGCGTGATCGCCGCCGCGTTGAGGACGACGAAGGGGCCGGACGCGCGCGCCGAGGTCTGATGGATCAGGCGGGCCGCCAGCTCCTTGCCGGAGCCCGAGGCGCCGGTGATGAGCACGCGGCTGTTGGTCGGCGCGATCCGTTCGATCTGCTGGCGGAGCTGATTGACGGTCGAGGACGAACCCAGCATTTCCTGAGTATCGACAGATCGTTCTCGTAGTTCCTTCACCTCGCGCCTGAGCTTGGAGGTCTCCAGCGCGCGCTCAGCGATGAGGATCAGGCGATCGGCCTTGAACGGCTTCTCGATATAGTCGTAGGCGCCGCGCTTGATCGCCGAGACGGCGGTCTCGACGTTGCCGTGGCCGGAGATGATGACGACCGGCAGATCGGGATGCTGGCGCTTGATCACGTCGAGCAGGGCGAGGCCGTCGAGCCGGCTCTGCTGCATCCAGATGTCGAGGAAGACGAGGCTCGGCCGTCGCTTCTCGATGGCCGCGAGGCACTCGTCGGAATTCGACGCGAGCCGCGCCGCGTGTCCCTCGTCCTCGAGAATTCCCGCGATCAGTTCGCGAATGTCGCGCTCGTCGTCGACGATGAGAATGTCAGACGCCATGATCGGTCACTTCGTTTTCGGTTGCAGGAGAAGTCTTCGTGGCGGTCTCGGGCTCCCATCCGGGGCCGTCTTCCGCCGGCAGCGTCAGTCGCACCATCGCCCCGCGTCCACCCTCGGCGACGCTCGGGGCATCGACCAGCTCGATCCGTCCGCCGTGATCCTCGAGGATCTTGCGGACGATGGCGAGGCCGAGGCCGGTGCCCTTCTCGCGGGTGGTGACATAGGGTTCGAGCAGACGGTGGCGGTTTTCGGACGGCAGGCCGATGCCGTTGTCGATCACCTCGACCACGACCATGTCGCCCTCGCGCCGGATCGAGGCCTCGACCGCGCCGCGCCCGGCCTGTTCCGGCGGCACCGCCTCGATCGCCTCGCAGGCGTTCTTGACCAGATTGGAGAAGGCCTGGAGCAACAGGCGGTGATCGTACTGGCCCCAGATCGGCCCGTCGGGCAGATGGGTCGAGAAATCGATCTCGGGGGCGGCCACCGAGCGCAGGAACACCGCCTCGCGCAGCGCCTCGACGAGGTCGGCGCGCACCAGCTGCGGCTTCGGCATGCGGGCGAAGGAGGAGAACTCGTTGACCATCCGCTCGATGTCGCCGACCTGACGGATGATCGTGTCGACGCAGCGATCGAAGACCTCGCGGTCGTCCTCGACCCTCTTGCCGTAGCGCCGGCGCAGGCGCTCGGCCGACAATTGGATCGGGGTCAGCGGGTTCTTGATCTCGTGGGCGATGCGGCGCGCCACGTCGGCCCAGGCGGAGGAGCGCTGGGCGGAGACGAGATCGGTGATGTCGTCGAGGGTGACGACGAAGCCGCGTCCGGTGGCGTCCGAGAGTTCGGAGGTGATGCGGACGTTGACCGTCTGCTCGCGGCCGGAGCGCAGCAGCGAGATCTGGTCCTGGTGCATCAGGGTGCCGGGATCCTGGAGCGCCGCGTCGAGAACGCCGGTCACCTCGGGCATCACCTCGACGACGCGGCGGCCCATCATCTCGCTCTCGCCGGCCGCCAGCAGGTGCTCGGCCGAGCGGTTGACCAGGGTGATCCGGCCTTCGGCGTCGACGCCGAGGACGCCCGCCGTCACGCCCGACAGAACCGTCTCGGTGAAGCGGCGGCGGCGGTCGATCTGGTCCTTGGCGGCGATCAGCTCGGCGCGCTGGCCGCGCAGCTCGTTGGTCATGGTGTTGAAGGTCTCGGCGAGGTGGGCCATGTCGCCCTCCTTGCGCCGGACCGGCACCTGCACCGCGAGATGGCCCTTGGAGACGTAGTCGGCGGCGAGGATCAGCCGGCGGATCGGCGCCACGAGGCGATTGGCGAAGCCGATGCCGATCCAGATCGCGGCGATCAGGAAGATCAGCGACACGCCGACGAAGATCAGCCCGAACGCCAATTGCGCGCCGAAGCGGCTCTGATCGAGCTGGCGATAGTCGGAGGCGGCCTCCTTGGACTGGCGGAGCGGTCCCAGCACCTGCGGGTCGAGCGGCCGAGTCACGTAGAGATAGAGGTCGTCCCAGCCGTCGAGCTTGATGATGACGCCGACCTGATTGGTCTGGCCCGGGGTCAGGACCACCGGCTCGCCCGCCTCGGCGGCCGGATAGGCCTCCGGCGGCGGCATGCGGATCTCCGACCAGTCCGGCACGATCACGGTGCGGGTCATCACCGTGCCGTCCTTCTGGAGGATGAAGGCGGCGGGAAGGCCGCGCAGGCGCGCCTGGGCGAGCATCAGGCCGTCGAAGCGGTCCGGCTCGGAATCGTAGAGTTCCTTGACCTTGGAGACGTCGGCGGCCATCGCCATGGCATCGGCGCGGATGGCGCGGGAATGTTCGGCGAGATAGGCGTCGCCCACCATCGCCGCGCTGTCGACGATGAGGCGGGTGCGGTCCTCGAACCAGCGGTCGAGGCCGCGATCGAGGGTCACGGAGGCGAGAACCGCGATGATCAGGGCGGGCGCGGCCGCCACCAGCGAGAAGGCGCCGATCACCCGCAGGTGCAGGCGCGCCGCCGCGCGGCCGGCGATCCAGGCGCGCCACAGGCCGAGCATCTCGAAGCCGATCAGCCCGAGCAGCGTCGCCATCAGCGCGCCGTTGACGCTGACGAGGATGGTCACGGTCGAGGTGGTGGGCACGACCCGGGTCATGCCGGTCAGGATCGCGAAGGTCACCATGACCGTGATCAGCGCGACCACGGTCAGGACCATGCCGAAGCGACGCATCCGCCGGGTCCGGTCGCCGATCGGCACGGACGTCGCCTTCGGAATGGTCAGGATCGTCTGCTGGTCCAAGAATGCCCCCCAGGCCCCTCGACCCGACCACTTGGGGTCGCCGAGTCGACGCGTTCCTTCATCGGACCGGATTGTTGCCGAATTACGGCACTGTTGCCAGACGACAACAGGTCATGGGTGCGGCGCGACGCGCTCAGGCGGGGCGGTTCGGCAGCGCCGCTTCCCATACGGTGCGCAGGCCGAAGGCGACGAAGAGCACGCCGACGCCGCGCGTCACGACCCCGCGAAAGCGCAGGAACAGCCGGCCGACCGCCGGCAATCCGCTCCAGGCGACGGTGATCGCCGCGCCCAGCGCCATGCCGAGGCTCGTCGCGAGGAAGAGCCCGACGGCGCCGGCGAGATCGAGCGACGGTCCGACCCCGACGGAGAGCGCGCCGTACATGGCGAGCGAGAAGGGATAGGCCTTCGGATTGGTCAGGCCGAAGACGACGCCGGTGCGGATCGGACGATCGCCGCCGACGGTCGGCGCCGCCGCCCCCGGCCGCGAGACGATCGCGCGCAGGCCGAGCACGATCAGATAGAGGCCACAGGCGAGGCCGAGCAGGCGGAAGAGGTCGGGGCCGAGCCGGCTCGCCCCCATCAGCGCGGCGAGCGCCAGCGCCGACCAGGTGGCGTCGCCGACGCCGTGGCCGAGGAAGAAGGCGAGACCGCGCCCGCGCCCATGGGTCGCCGTGATGCCGAGGACGGCGAGCGTCGCCGGGCCGGGCGTCACCACATAGACGATGCCGGCGGCGACGGCGGCGGCGAAGGTGGACGCATCCATCGGACTTCTCCCCTCCCCGTTCGCGCCGTCGATCCGCGTCCGGTCACCGCGACGAGCGGATCACCTGGACGTCGAGGTCGCGGATCTTCTTGCGCAGGGTGTTGCGGTTGACGCCGAGGAGTTCGGCCGCCTTGATCTGATTGCCGCGGGTGGCGGCGAGCGCCGCCGAAATCAGCGGATATTCGACCTCGCGCAGGATCCGGTGATAGAGGCCGGGCGGCGGGAGATTGTCGCCGAAGGAGGCGAAATAGGTCGTCAGGTGGCGTTCGACCGCCGCCGCGATCCCTTCCTCGCCCGGCTTTTCCTCCGGCGCGGAGGCGAGCGTCGGCTGGGCGAGCTCGGTGTCGATCACCGAGGCGGTGATGACGTCCTGCGGATAGAGCGCGGCGAGGCGTCGGATCAGGTTCTCGAGCTCACGGACGTTGCCGGGCCAGCGATAGCGGCGCAGGCGATCGAGCGCGGCGGCCTCGACCTGTTTGGCCGGCAGGCCCTCCTTCTCGGCCATGGCGAAGAAGTGGCGCACGAGATCGCCGATGTCCTCGGAGCGCTCGCGCAAGGGGGGCAGCCGGATCGGCACCACGTTGAGGCGGAAATAGAGATCCTCGCGGAACAGGCCCTGATTGATCAGGATGCGCAGGTCCTTGTTGGTCGCGGCGACGATGCGCACGTCCGACTTGATCGGGGTGCGTCCGCCGACGGTCGTGTATTCGCCCTGCTGGAGGACGCGCAGCAGACGGGTCTGGGCGTCCATCGGCATGTCGCCGATCTCGTCGAGGAAGAGGGTGCCGCCCTCGGCCTGCTCGAAGCGGCCGGAGGCGCGGGCGGCGGCGCCGGTGAAGGCGCCCTTCTCGTGGCCGAAGAGCTCGGACTCGATCAGGTCGCGCGGGATCGCCGCCATGTTGATGGCGACGAAGGGGCCGGAGCGGCGTTTGCCGTAGTCGTGCAGCGCGCGCGCGACCAGTTCCTTGCCGGTGCCGCTCTCGCCGGTGATCATCACCGTGAGGTCGGTCTGCATCAGGCGGGCGAGGACGCGGTAGATGTCCTGCATCGCCGGCGAGCGGCCGACCAGCGGGATCGCCTCGCCGTCCATGTCGCCACGATCGGGGATGCGGCGGTTCTTCGGCTCCGACAGCGCGCGGCCGACGATGGCGATCAGCTCCTTCAGGTCGAAGGGCTTGGGCAGATATTCGTAGGCGCCCTTCTCGGAGGCGCGGATCGCCGTCATGAAGGTGTTCTGGGCGCTCATCACCACGACCGGCAGGTCCGGCCGCATCTTCTTGATGCGCGGCAGGAGGTCGAAGGCGTTCTCGTCCGGCATGATCACGTCGGTGATGACGAGATCGCCCTCCCCTTGCGCGATCCAGCGCCACAGGGTGGCGGCATTGGAGGTCAGGCGCACCTCGTATCCGGCGCGCGACAGCGCCTGATTGAGCACGGTACGGATGGCGGCATCGTCGTCGGCGACCAGAATGTTGCCCGCTGGCATGTGCGAAGGTCCTCGCCGGTTGGGTCAGGAGCCGAAGGTCATCTTGTCGCTCTGCGCTCGCGTGTAGGCGGGCATCAGGATGCGAAAGATGGTCCGACGCGGCTGGCTGTCGCATTCGACCACGCCGCCGTGATCGCGCACGATCTTGGCGACGAGCGCCAGACCCAGGCCCGACCCGTTGGTCTTGGTGGTCACGAAGGGATCGAAGAGATGTTCCATCAGGTCGGGCGGCACGCCCGGCCCGTTGTCCTTGACGCAGAATTCGAGCGGCAGGGTCACCTTGTCCTTGGACCCCGGCACCGACAGGCGCACGCCCGGCCGATAGGCCGTGGTCAGGACGATCTCGCCGTCGGGCGCGTCGCCGATCGCCTCGGCCGCGTTCTTGATCAGGTTCAGGAACACCTGCACCAGCTGATCGCGGTTGGCGAAGACCGGCGGCAGCGACGGGTCGTATTCCTCGACGACGCGGATGTCGCGGGCGAAGCCGGTCTGGGCGAGCCGCTTCACGTGATCGAGCACCGTGTGGATGTTCACCGCCGACCGCTCCACAGGGCGCTCGTCGGAGAAGACCTCCATCCGGTCGACCAGCTTGACGATCCGGTCGGCCTCGTCGGTGATCAGGCGGGTCAGGGTCCGGTCCTCGTCGCTCGCCGACTGCTCGAGGAGCTGCGCGGCGCCGCGAATGCCGGAGAGCGGGTTCTTGATCTCGTGGGCGAGCATGGCGGCGAGGCCGGTCACGGTGCGCGCCGCGCCGCGATGGGTCAGCTGACGGTCGATCTTGTCGGCCATCGAGCGTTCCTGGAGCATCACGACGACGCAGTCCGGGCGATCGGACATGGGCGCGGCGTAGATGTCGACCACCTTGTCGCCGGGCAGGCGCGGGCTCTCGATGTCGACCCGGTATTCGCTGACCGGCGCCTGACGCTCGCGCACCTGATCGATCAGCTCCAGCACCGGCGAGCCGAAGGGAATGAAATAGGAGATCATGTGGCGCCGCATGAACGGCGCGCTCGCCTGGAAGAAATGCTCGGCCGCGTCGTTGGCCGAGACGATCCGTCCGTTGGCGTCGACGCCGATCACCGGATGCGGGAGCGCATTCAGGACCGCGTTCGGCGTCGGCTCGCTCGCGGCCGAGGGACGGGGAGACGTGGAGGTCATGCGGCCCGCCTTTCCATGTCGTCGGTGAAGATCCGATCGACGAGATCGATCACGGCGCCGGGATCGGTCGCCGTCAGCAGCGCCTTGCGCGCCGCCTCGCCGACCTCGAGCCCGGCGTCGGAGACGGCCGCGTCGAGATACCAGGCGAGGTGTTTGCGCGCCGCCTTGAGGCCGACGCTCACGCCGTGATGGGCGATCATCGCCTCGTGATGTTCGACGACGAGATCGCGCAGGGCGCGCCCGCGCGGCGGCGCGATCGGCGCCTCGCCGCGCAGCGCCCGCCCGACCGCGCCGGGGAGCCAGGGGCGACCGCAGGCGGCGCGGCCGATCATCACCGCGTCGGCGCCGGAGGCGGCGAGCGCCGCGCGCGCCGAGGCCTCGCCGTCGATGTCGCCGTTGACGACCAGCGGCACGTCGACCACCTCGCGCACCGCCCGCACCGCCGCCCAATCGGCGGTGCCCTCGTAGAACTGATCGCGGGTGCGGCCGTGAACCGTCACCAGCTCGACGCCCTCGGCGACGGCGCGGCGGGCGAGTTCGGGCGCGTTCATGGTCTCGCGCGACCAGCCGAGCCGCATCTTCAGCGTCACCGGGATCGAGGCGGGAACGGCGGCGCGCACCGCGCGGATGATCTCGACCGCGAGATCGAGATCGCGCATCAGCGCCGAGCCCGACCAGCCCTGACAGACGCGCTTCGCCGGGCAGCCCATGTTGAGATCGATCACGTCGGCGCCGGCCTCGACCGCCATCAGCGCCGCCCGCGCGGTCGGCCCGGGCTGGCGACCCGCCAGCTGCACGACATGGAGACCGAGACCCTCGCCGGCGACGCGCACGGTCGCGTCGACGCCGCCGGTGGTCAGCTCGTCCGAGGCCACCATCTCGGTCACCACGACGTCGCAGCCGAATCGCGCCGCGATCCGCCGGAACGGCAGATCGGTGATGCCGGACATCGGCGCCAGAAACACCGGCGAGCGCAGACCACGCCGGCCCGACGGGCCGGCTCCCGGCCAGGAGATGCGCGCCTCACGCTCGATCACACTGCCCGCCGTCCGGTTCTCGCTCATGCTCATTCGTTGGGCAAACTCGTTCATTGGTCACATAGATGGCAGAAAATCGGCCGAGAGCAAGAACCTCGTTGAAATTTCTCCCGGGGATCGGCGTCGGCGGCTCTGGATATGGTGTATTTGCAGGCATGTCGATGGTAACGAGGGCGCCATGGCGATCGTCTCGGTCGCGTCCTCGGGCCGTCGCCCGTTGCCCGTGTCCTCGTCCAGGTGGTCCATGCGCACAGCCGTCGTCATCGTCGCCGCCGGCAGCGGCAGCCGCGCCGCCCGCGACGGCGAGGCCCCCAAGCAATATCGCCGCCTCGCCGATCGCCCCGTCCTCGCCCATACGATCGCGGCCTTTCTCGGCCATCCCTCGGTCGACGCGGTCGTGGTGGCGATCCATCCCGATCACGGCGTGCCCTATGGCGAGGCCGTCGCCGCCTTCGGCGACGACCCGCGTCTCCTCGCGCCGGTTCCCGGCGGCGCCACGCGGCAGTCGTCGGTCAGGGCCGGGCTCGCGGCGCTGGCGGATCATGCGCCCGATCGGGTGCTGGTCCACGATGCCGCGCGGCCCTTCGTCACGGCCGGGGTGATCGACCGGACGCTCGCCGGGCTCGACGCGGCCGACGGGACGCTCGCGGCGGTCGCGATCGTCGACACGCTGAAGCGAGTCGACGCCGAGGCGCGCATCGTCGAGACGATCCCGCGCGAGCACGTCCATGCCGCGCAGACGCCGCAGGGCTTCCGCTTCGCCGCCCTCGTCGAGGCCCACGCCCGCGCCGCCGCCGCCGGGCGCGACGACTTCACCGACGACGCGGCGGTCGCCGAATGGGCGGGGCTCGACGTCCGCGTCGTCGCCGGCGACCCGGCCAACGTCAAACTGACCACCAACGCCGATTTCGAGATCGCCGAGGCCCGTATGACCCTCGATCGCTTCGCCCGCCTCGCCGACGTCCGCGTCGGCTCCGGCTACGACGTCCACGCGCTGGTTCCCGGCGATCACGTCACGCTGTGCGGGGTCGAGATCCCGCACGTCGCCCGTCTCGACGGCCATTCGGATGCCGACGTGGCGCTGCACGCGCTGACCGACGCGATCCTCGGCGCGCTCGGCGACGGCGACATCGGCGCCCATTTCCCTCCGTCCGATCCGCAATGGCGCGGCTGCGACAGCGTCGTCTTCCTGAAGGACGCGCTCGAGCGGCTGGCGGCGCGCGGTGGCATGCTCGCCCATGCCGACGTCACGATCGTCGCCGAGGCGCCGAAGATCGGCCCGCATCGCGAGCGCATGCGGGTCCGTCTCGCCGAGATCTGCGACTGCGCGCTCGACCGGATCGCGGTGAAGGCGACCACCAACGAGAAGCTCGGTTTCGTCGGGCGCAACGAGGGGATCGCCGTCCTCGCCACCGCGACGATCCGGCTGCCTCTTCCCGGGTGAGGCGCGCCGCGCGTCACCGCCCCTTCTCTGGCTCCGAGGAGACGATCATGCTGGATCTCACCCCAAGGCTCGACCGGGCGCGGCGCGTCGTCGAACGGGCGACCGCCGCCGGCCTGATGATCGCCACCGCCGAATCCTGCACCGGCGGGCTCGTCGCGGGGCTCCTCACCAGCATTCCCGGCTCGTCGGCCGTGGTCGATCGCGGCTTCGTCACCTACACCAACGAGGCCAAGACCGAGATGCTCGGGGTGCCGCGCGATCTGCTCGCGCGGGTCGGGGCGGTCTCGGCCGAGGTGGCGCTGGCGATGGCGGAGGGGGCGATCGCCCATTCGCGCGCCGATCTCGCGGTCTCGATCACCGGCATCGCCGGCCCCGGCGGCGGCAGCGCGGCGAAGCCGGTCGGGCTCGTCCATTTCGCGGCCGTCCGTCGTGCCGGGCCGAGCCTCGCGCACGAGGCCCGTTTCGGCGACCTCGGCCGCGACGCGATCCGGCTCGCCGCCGCCGAGACCGCGCTCGATCTCCTCGAGCGGCTGCTCGACGCCGGCTGAGCCTCTCGCCGATCAGTCGGCCTTGGCGACCCGGTCGAAGGCCTGGAGGCGGGCGAGCAGCGCCGGCATCTCGGAGAGCGGCACCATGTTGGGGCCGTCGGAGGGGGCGCGGTCGGGATCCTCGTGGGTCTCGATGAAGAGGCCGGCGACGCCGACCGCCACCGCCGCCCGCGCCAGGACCGCGACGAAGCGCCGTTCGCCGCCCGAGGACGTCCCCTGCCCGCCCGGCTGCTGCACCGAATGGGTGGCGTCGAAGATCACCGGCGCGCCGGTCTCGGCCATGATCGGCAGCGAGCGCATGTCCGAGACGAGCGTGTTGTAGCCGAAGGAGGCGCCGCGTTCGGTGAGGAGCACGTTCGCGTTGCCCGCGCCGGTCAGCTTGGCGACGACGTTCTTCATGTCCCAGGGGGCGAGGAACTGGCCCTTCTTGACGTTGACCACGCGCCCCGTCGCCGCCGCAGCCAGGAGGAGGTCGGTCTGGCGGCAGAGGAAGGCCGGGATCTGCAGGATGTCGACGACCTCGGCGACCGGCGCGCATTGGCCGGCGTCGTGGACGTCGGTCAGGACCGGCAGGCCGAGGCTCTCGCGGATCTCCGCGAAGACCGGCAGCGCGCCGGCGAGGCCGACGCCGCGCGCGGCGCTCGCCGAGGTGCGGTTGGCCTTGTCGAACGAGGTCTTGAAGACGAGGCCGATGCCGAGCTTCTCGGTCATCTCCTTCAGCGCCGCCGCCGTTTCCAGCGCATGCGCCCGGCTCTCCATCTGGCAGGGACCGGCGATGAGCGAGAACGGCAGCCGATTGCCGAACCGCACCGAACCGACGACGACTTCAGAGTTGGGCGACATGGGTCTTCCTCTCGTGCGTTGGTGCGGCCTCATGCCGTCTTCTCGAAGGCGATCGTCGCGCCGTGGATGCCGGTGACCACGAAGGCATCGGCCCGATCGGCGACGGTGAAGCCTCCGGCGATCAATTGGCTCGCGGTCTCGCCGAGGTCGGAGACCCCGAAGCGCAGCCCGGCGAAGGTCAGCCGCTCCGGGGTCACCGGCAGCGCGTCGGCGCCGTAGCGCCAGCGGAAGGCCGCCGGGGTCGTCACCTCGATCGATCCGCGCGGGGTCGGGATCACCAGCCCGGCGCCGGTCGCGTGAAAGTCGCGCACGCCGGCGAAGGCGGAGAGGCCCTCGTGGAAGTCGGAGGGATCGGGCGCCACCAGCACGACGGCGTCGAGGCGCTTCGCCGTGTTGGGGTGGCGCTGGTATTCGGTCCGCCAGAAGGCCTCGGGGAAGCGCTGGCGGCAGGTGAAGAGGCCGAGATCGAGCGTGCCGTGATCGCCCTCGCCGGTGAAGCCGGTGAAGGCGAGATCGAAGCCGACCCGGCGCTCCTCCCCCTCCGGCGAGATCGCCATGCGCTCGAAGCCGAAGGGCGCCCAGGTCGTGAGGCCGGCCTTGGCGAAGATCGCCCGATCGACGGCGGTGTCGAGGCTCTCGAGCGCCAGCATCGACAGGCCGTCACCGTGGGCGGCGAGGAAGTCGCGGTTGAAGGCGCCGAAGGAGAAGGCGCCGGCGCGCGGGGCCTCGATGTCGGCGCCCTCGCCGATGGCGAGAAGCTCGATGAAGGATCCGTCGAGCTGGACCAGCCGGTTCTCGGTGCCCCAGGGGTGGCGCGCGCGCGGCGTGACGAGAAAGCCGAGCCGCTCCCACGTCGCCGCCGCCGCGTCGAGATCGCCGACCGCCGCCACGACGTGATCGAGGCCGCGCCCTGACGGAAGCGACCTCTCGGAATGCACTGTCTCGGTCATCGAAAACTCCCCGTCGTCGCGCCCGGCCGTGTCCGCGTGGGACGGCGGCGGTGCGCCCCGGTCGTCGGTCACACCGCCATCGCGGCGGCGTCGACGATGCCGCCGGCGAGCGAGGCCGCGCCGAGCAGAATGCCGGCCGCCACCTCGCCGCGATCGATCCGGGCGGAGACGTCGCGCAGCATCAGGAGGCGGAAGAACCAGTAGATCGCCACCTGAACGACGATCGCCACCACGCCCCACACCAGGAAGACCAGCAGCGTCGCCGAATGCTGCGCCGCCACCGCCAGCGGCAGCGTGTAGCCGATCAACGACCCGGCGAAGGCGATCGCCGCCGCCGGGTTGTTGCGCTTGATCTGGCCCAGTTCGTCGTGCGCCGTCGCCAGCATGTAGATCGCCACGTAGATCGCGATCAGCCCGAGCGACAGGCCGACGTAGATCAGGAACGGCGCGAGGCCCGCGAGACTGTCGGTGAGCGGCGTCCAGTCCATCAGGGTCTCCTCGCGGGTCACACCAGCCGGCTCTGCACCTTGGCGGCGGCGATGAACGACGTGAACAGGGGATGCGGCTCGAACGGCCGGCTCTTCAGCTCGGGGTGATACTGCACGCCGATGAACCAGGGATGATCGGCGATCTCCACGGTCTCCGGCAGCTCGCCGTTGGGCGACATGCCGGCGAAGTGCAGGCCGGCCGCCTCGAGCGCGTCGCGATAGGCGACGTTGACCTCGTAGCGGTGGCGGTGACGCTCGGAAATCTCGGTCTTGCCGTAGATCCCGGCGATCTTCGAGCCCGGCTCGAGCCGCGCCTCGTAGGCGCCGAGGCGCATGGTGCCGCCGAGGTCGCCGCCCTCGGCGCGGGTGTGCAGCTCGTTGCCCTTGACCCATTCGGTCAGGAGGCCGACCACCGGCGCATCGCAGGGGCCGAATTCGGTGGAATTGGCGCCCTCGATGCCGGCGAGATTGCGCGCCGCCTCGATCACCGCCATCTGCATGCCGAAGCAGATGCCGAAATAGGGCACCTTCGACCGGCGCGCCCAGGAGGCCGCGCGGATCTTGCCCTCGGTGCCGCGCTTGCCGAAGCCGCCGGGCACGAGAATGCCCTGGACGTGCTCGAGGTAGGGCGCGGGATCCTCCTTCTCGAAGATCTCGGCGTCGACCCAGTCGAGATTGACCTTGACCCGGTTGGCGATGCCGCCGTGGGTCAGCGCCTCGATCAGCGACTTGTAGGCGTCCTTGAGCTCGGTGTACTTGCCGACGATGGCGATCGTGACCTCGCCTTCCGGATTGTGGATCCGGTCGGAGATCTCGCGCCACATCGAGACGTTCGGTTCCGGCGCGACGTCGATGCCGAAGGCGGCGAGGACTTCGTTGTCGAGACCCTCGGCGTGATAGGCGATCGGAACGTCGTAGATCGACTTGACGTCGAGGGCCTGGATCACCGCGCTCGGGCGCACGTTGCAGAAGAGCGAGAGCTTGCGCCGCTCGTTCTCCGGGATCGGCCGGTCGGCGCGCACCAGGAGGATGTCCGGGGCGATGCCGATCGAGCGCAGCTCCTTGACGGAGTGCTGCGTCGGCTTGGTCTTCAACTCGCCCGCCGAGGGGATGTAGGGCATCAGCGTCAGGTGGACGTAGACCGCGTGATTGCGCGGCAGGTCGTTGCCGAGCTGGCGGATCGCCTCGAAGAACGGCAGGCCCTCGATGTCGCCGACGGTGCCGCCGACCTCGGTCAGGACGAAGTCGTAGCCTTCGTTGCCGGAGGAGACGAATTCCTTGATCGCGTCGGTGACGTGCGGGATCACCTGGACGGTGCCACCGAGGTAGTCGCCGCGGCGCTCCTTGGTGATGATGTCCTGGTAGATCTTGCCGGTCGTGATGTTGTCCTGCTTGTTGGCGGGACGGCCGGTGAAGCGCTCGTAGTGGCCGAGATCGAGGTCGGTCTCGGCGCCGTCGTCGGTCACGAAACATTCGCCGTGCTGATACGGAGACATCGTCCCCGGATCGACGTTGAGATAGGGGTCCAGCTTGCGGAGCCGAACCTTGTAGCCGCGTGCCTGAAGAAGCGCTCCGAGGGCCGCAGACGCAAGCCCCTTGCCGAGCGAAGACACCACGCCGCCGGTGATGAAAACGTACCGCGCCATGGGATTCGACCATATCTCGGTCGCCGGCCGATTCGAAAGAGCGAAACGGCGAGCGGTGACGGTGTCCACGGAAAGGTCGAACGACCCCTCCAACGAATGCGGGACCGGAGAGCGTCAGCCGCCACCCGGTCCCGGGAAATCTCTCGACGCCCGAAGGCGCGAGATCACTGGCCCGCGGGCTTGGGCGCGGCCGGCGCCGACGGAGCGGTGGCCGGAGCCGGTGCGGCGGGCGCGGCCGGAGCCGCGGGCGCCGTCTGGGAGCCCTTCTGCATCTGCTGCAGCTGGTCGAGGATGCCGCCGCCGGTGCCGGCCGGAGCGGCGGGCGCCGCCGGGGCCGCGGGAGCGGCGGTGCCGGCCGGGGCCGGACCATCGAGGATCGACGACGGGCGATCGCCCTGGCGGCCCGCGAGGATGGCCAGGATCAGCGAGGTCGCGAAGAACGCGGCGCCGAGAATCGCCGTGGTGCGGGTCAGCACGTTGGCGGTGCCGCGCGAGCCCATGAGGCCGCCGCCGCCGCCACCCATGCCGAGGGCGCCGCCTTCCGACTTCTGCAGGAGCACGACGCCGACCAGCGCCAGCACCAGCATCAGATGTACAACGATGATGACGGTTTCCATCGATCCCGACCAGATTGAGAAACGAACCGAACGGCGCCGGAGTTGCTCCCCCGCGCCGCTTTCGCGATGCGTCTTACACGATCGCGACGGCGGACGCCAGTGACCGAGAGCGGTCGCGGCGATCGCATACACCGTGCGGACAGGGAACGACGGCGAAGATCGGGCCGGGATTGTTCACCCGGCGGCGACATTGCGTCGTCGCACGGCGGTCTCGTGCGAACCGTTCGCGACAGGCACAGTGAGGCTCACGAGTTGCGGCGCCGCCGCTCCCCCTCGCTCGAAACCCGGAGTTCCCCCGATGTCTCTCGCCTCGACCCTCACCCCGCATGCCCCCAAGGCGCTCGCCGTGCTGCGCATCGCCACCGCGCTGGTGTTCCTCGCCCACGGCACCGCCAAGTTCTTCGCCATCCCGCACGTCGCCATGTTCGACGGGATGCCGGTCTTCTCGATCTACGGTCTCGCCGGTGTGCTCGAGGTCGTCGGGTCGCTTCTGTTGATCGTCGGTCTCTTCGTGCGGCCGACCGCCTTCGTCCTCTCCGGCTTCATGGCGGTCGCCTATTTCATGGCGCATGCGCCGAAGAGCTTCTTCCCGATCCTGAACGGCGGCGACAGCGCGATCCAGTTCTGCTTCGTCTTCCTCTATCTCGTCTTCGCCGGCGGCGGCGCCTGGACGCTCGACGGCAAGCGCGGCGCCTGATCGCGCGCCCGTCCCCGGCGTCTCCTCCCGGACTTCATCCCCTGAAACGCGAAACGGCGGCCCCGCGAGGAGCCGCCGTTTCCGATTCGCGCCGAAGTCGCGAGAGATCAGAGATAGGCCGAGGCGATCGCCAGGAAGTCGGCCGCCTTGAGCGAGGCGCCGCCGACGAGCGCGCCGTTCACGTCCGCGACCGACAGGAGTTCCTTGGCGTTCGACGGCTTGACGGAGCCGCCGTAGAGGATGCGCACGCCGGCGCCGTCGGCCCCGTAGAGCCCGACCAGCTTCTCGCGGATGAAGCCGTGGACTTCCGCGACGTCCTCGAGCGTCGGAACGAGGCCGGTGCCGATCGCCCAGACCGGCTCGTAGGCGACGACCAGGGTCGTGCCGTCGAGGCCCGCCGGCAGCGAGCCGAGCACCTGGGTGCCGACGACGTCGAGGGTCTTGCCGCCCTTGCGCTCGGCCTCGGTCTCGCCGACGCAGACGATCGCCACGAGGCCGGCGCGGACCGCCGCCTCGGCCTTGGCCTTGACGATCGCATCGGTCTCGCCGTGGTCGGTGCGCCGCTCGGAATGGCCGACGATGACGGCGCTCGCGCCGGCATCCTTCAGCATTTCCGCCGCGATGTCGCCGGTATGGGCGCCGGAGACCTTGGCGTGGCAGTCCTGGCCGCCGACCGGGATCGGCCCGCCGGCCGCCGCCAGCGCCGAGACCAGGGTCGCCGGCGGGCAGATCATGAGATCGACCTCGGCGGCGAGATCGGCGCCGTAGCCGGCGATCATCGCCTCGAATTCGGCGACGGAGGCTCTGAGCCCGTTCATCTTCCAGTTTCCGGCGACGAGCGGCTTCATGGCGTTCTCCTCTGATCTCGGGACGATGTCGCGACCGGGCCTTCGGGCCCTCTCGGTGGCGATCGGTAGCAGATCGCGGGAGCGCCTCGCAACGGCCGCGACGGCGTCTCTTCGTCCGACGGGACACTACGGATGCGTCGCCGCCCGCCGCCGCCGTTCCATCGCCTGGGCCAGTTCCTCCGGGTCGAGGCCGTAGCTGTCGGTGAAGGTGTGGATGCCGAGCGTCGGGTCGCGAGGAAGGCCGGGGATCGGGCCGATGTCGGCGCCCTCGACCAGATGCACCGCCACCGTCGCGCCGGCCCAGCCCTCGCCGGCCTCGACCGAGGCGACCTTCGACCAGGGCACGAACCCACCGAGAACGCCCATGACGCGGACGCGGAACCCGTCGTCGCGCAGCATCAGCGCGTTGGCGAAGGGCATCACCGAGAGCACGGCGAGGACGACCGCGATCCACATCACCCCGACCATCACGCCCGTCAGCCAGGGGGTGGCGCCGTCGCGCTCGATGATCGAGAGGATGGTCGCGGCGACCGCGATGCCGACGGCGATGCCGAGCATCGGGACACGGCGAATGTCGACGGCGTCGAGGCGAACCCTCGGCGCGGTGAGGTCGATCGGCGTCATGGTGGTCCTCCCGGCACGAATCGCTCCCTCTCGCGCCGCCGTCATTGTGGACCGACGGTACGCAGGGGCAATCGCCTCGTCGGGCGCCCGGCAGGGGGAGGATGCGGCGCGCGCGGAACGCTTTCGATCTCACGCGAACGCGCCTTGCCTCGGCCGAGGTCCGTTCCTATGATCCGCGCCGCCCGCGCCGGGGGTCGTCCCGGCAGATCGATCACGCTCCCACGGGACCCCTCCCCCCATGCTCGACGTTCTGCGCCGCGGCGCTTCCACCTGGATCTCCAAGCTTCTGCTCGGCCTTCTCATCGTCTCCTTCGGCGTGTGGGGCATCGCCGACGTGTTCCGCGGCTTCGGCTCGAACACCGCCTACAAGATCGGATCGCACGAGATCGGGGTGCAGGAGCTCGACCAGACCTATCAGCGCGAGCTGCAGCAGCTGTCGCGCCGCATCGGCCGCCCCTTCAACAAGGAGGAGGCGCTGAAGACGGGCGTGTCGAATCAGATCCTGTCGAAGGTGGTCACCGACGCGACGATCGCCGAGGCGGCCCGCCTGCTCGGGCTCGGCATCTCCGACGACACCATTCGCGGCGAGATCCTCAAGGATCCGAACTTCAAGGGCGCGAACGGCGCCTTCGACCGCAATCGCTTCGTCGATCTCCTGCGCTCCAACGGCTGGAGCGAGGACATGTACGTGGTCCGCCGCCGCGCCGACGTGCTGCGCGCGCAGCTGATGGACGCGCTGGTCGGCGGTCAGGCCGCGCCGACGGCCCTGGTCGAGGCGGTCGATCAGTATCGCAACGAGAGCCGCACGGTGAAATACGTCACCCTGTCGACGGCGAGCCTCGGCGAGATCGCCGCGCCCTCCGAGGCGGATCTCGAAACCTTCTTCAAGGAGCGCGCCCGCGCCTTCCGCGCGCCCGAGCGCCGCACCATCACCGCGTTGATCCTCGACCCGGCCGCGATCGCGCGCGCCGAGGACGTGACCGACGACGACGCCAAGGCCGAGTACGATCGGCTGAAGGCGACCTACACCACCCCGGAAAAGCGCCGGGTGCTGCAGATCGCGGTGCCGGACGAGGCCGCCGGCGCCGCCGTGCTCGACGAGGTGAAGGCGGGCCAGAGCTTCGAGGCGATCGCCACCGCGCGCGGCCTCAAGACCGAGGACATCGACCTCGGCCTGATGGCGGAGAAGGACTTCCTCGACCCCGAGGTCGCCAAGGCGGCCTTCGCGATCCCGGCGGTCGGCGAGCTGTCGCCGGTCGTGAAGGGCCGGCTCGGTTCCTTCGTGCTGAAGCTCGCCGAGGTCGCGCCGGGGTCGGTCAAGACCTTCGCCGAGGTCGCGCCGGAGCTGAAGAAGGAGATCGCGGCCAAGCGCGCCGAGGGAGATCTCCTGTCGCGTCACGATCAGGTCGAGGACGCCCTCGCGGGCGGCGCCAAGCTGACCGAGGTCGCGACCCGTCTGTCGCTGAAGACCATCGACTTCGTCCGGGTCGATCAGGCCGGCAAGCCGCTCGACGGGCCGAAGCCGACCGGCATCGCCAAATACGACGAGATGATCAAGGGCGCCTTCGAGAGCGACGTCGGCGTCGAGAACGACCCGATCGATCTCGGGGGCCACGGCTTCATGTGGTACGCCGTGACCTCGATCGACCCGGCCCACGATCAGACGCTCGCCGAGGTGCACGACCGCGTGCTCGCCGCCTGGAAGACGGAGGAGACCGCGCGCCGCCTCGCCGCGACCGCCAAGGGGCTGACCGAGCGTCTCGGCAAGGGCGAGGCCTTCGACGAGGTGGCGAAGTCGGCCGGGCTCGAGGTGAAGACCTCCGCCGCCTTCAAGCGCGAGGACAAGGTCGAGGGTCTCTCCGCCGCCGCCGTCGCCGCCGCCTTCGCGGGGCCGGAGGGTCATTTCGCCTCGGTGCCGAGCGAGACCGGCGACACGGTGCTGCTCCGGGTGGAGAGCGTCACGCCGGCGGTCTTCTTCGCCGAGACCGACGACGCCAAGGCGAGCGCCGACCAGCTCGGCGGCTCGATCCGCAACTCGCTGCTCGAGACGTGGCTGACGCTCGAGCAGAAGGACATCGGCGTCACCGGCAACCGTGCCGTGATCGACCGCGTCACCGGCCACGCCCGCGACTGAGGACGATCCCCATGCGCATCGAACCCTCGCTCGAGGACTTTACCGCCCTCTACGACGCCGGCTCGCCGACCGTGGTGTGGACCACGCTGGTCGGCGATCTCGAGACGCCGGTCTCGGCCTATGTGAAGATCGCCGGGGGACGCGACCATTGCATCCTGCTGGAATCGGTCGAGGGGGGCGCGGTGCGCGGCCGCTGGTCGATGATCGCCTTCGATCCCGACCTCGTCTTCCGCGCCTTCGGTGAAAAGGGCGAGATCAACCGCCGTTTCGCCGCCGATCGCGCCGCCTTCGAGCCGGTCGAGGGACGCGCGCTCGATGCGTTGCGCACCCTGGTGCACGCCAACGAGTTCCCGATGCCCGAGGGGCTGCCGCCGATGTCGGCCGGCATGTTCGGCTATCTCGGCTACGACATGGTCCGCCAGATGGAGGAGATCGGGGAGCCGAACCCCGACGTCCTGAAGCTTCCCGACGCCATTCTGGTGCGCCCGCGCACCGAGCTCGTGTTCGACGGCGTCAAGGACGAGATCTGGGTGGTGACCCGGGTCCATCCCGAGTCGGGCGTCACGGCGGCGCAGGCGCATGCCCGCGCGGTCGAGCGCATCACCTCGGTGATCGACGCTCTCGATCGGCCAGTCGACAAGAGTGCCTACGAGATCGGCGACGTCGGCCTCGACGTGCCGATGGTCTCCAACACCACGGCCGAAGAATACGGCGCCATGGTCGAGCGCTCGAAGGAGTACATCAAGGCCGGCGACATCTTCCAGGTGGTGCTGTCGCAGCGCTTCGAGGCGCCCTTCACCCTCCCGCCCTTCGCGCTCTATCGGGCGCTGCGGCGGGTCAATCCGGCGCCGTTCCTCTATTTCCTCGATTTCGGCGACTTCTGCGTGGCGGGCTCGAGCCCGGAGATCCTGGTGCGCGTGCGCGACGGCGAGGTGACGATCCGCCCGATCGCCGGCACCCGCCCGCGCGGCAAGACCCCGGCCGAGGACAAGGCCAACGCCTCCGATCTCCTCGCCGATCCCAAGGAACTGTCGGAACACCTGATGCTGCTCGACCTCGGGCGCAACGACGTCGGCCGCGTCGCCTCGATCGGCTCGGTCAAGGTCACCGACAAGTTCTTCCTGGAATACTATTCCCAGGTGATGCACATCGTCTCGAACGTCGTGGGCAAGCTCGATCCCTCGCACGACGCGCTCGACGCGCTCGCCGCCGGCTTCCCGGCCGGCACGGTCTCGGGCGCGCCCAAGGTGCGCGCCATGGAGATCATCGACGAGCTCGAGAAGGAGAAGCGCGGCCTCTATGCCGGCTGCGTCGGCTATTTCTCCGCCGACGGAGCGATGGACACCTGCATCGCGCTCCGAACCGCCATCGTCAAGGACGGCAAGATGTACGTCCAGGCCGGCGCCGGCATCGTCGCGGATTCGGTGCCCGCCTCCGAGCAGGCCGAATGCGTCAACAAGGCCAAGGCCCTGTTCCGCGCGGCCGAGGAAGCGGTGCGTTTCGCCAGTGGCGCGAAGCGCGGGCAGTGAGATCGGGCCGGCGCACGAGTGCCGGCCTCACGCTTCCGCAGATCGTCACTCCTCGGCTTCGATCCGCACGACGTAGTCGAGCGTCGAGGTGACTCCATCCCCCCAGAAGCCGCCCTCGAGCGGCATGGTCGCCGCCTGATCGGGGGCGGCGGCGAGCGCGACGTGGCCGTCCTCGACCTCGAGCCCATGGGTCGGGTCGTAGCCGCGCCAGCCGAGGCCGGGCAGATGCACCTCCGGCCAGGCGTGGAGATGGCGGCCGCCGTCGGCGGTCTCGGCGCGGGCCTGATAACCGCTGACGAAACGGGCGGGAATGCCGAGCGCGCGCGCCGCCGCGATGAAGAGCATCGCCGTGTCGCGGCAGGCCCCCGCCCCGGTCGCCAGCGTCACCGCCGGCGCCTGGGCGAAACCGCCGTGGCGGATGTGATGGCGGGTGCGCTCGTGAAGCGTGCGATTCAGGCGCTCGAGGAAGCCCCGCGCCGACCAGCCGCTCGCCTCGGCGAGATCGCGGGCGAAGGACTTCACCGCCGGGTCGATCGCGCTCTCGGCGTCGAGATAGACCGCCAGATCCGCGTCGAGCGCGGACCACGGCAGATCGGGCGTCGCGTGGCCGTCGACCGGCGGCGGGGCGGCGGTCTCGAGATCGAAGGTGCTGTCGATACAGAGTTGGGTGCTGGTGCCCTCGAACTCGAGTTCGGTGACGGGATTGCCGAAGCGATCGACGACCTCGCGCCACCCGACCGGCTCGGGGGCGACGATGAGGCTGCGCGAGAGCACGGTGACGCCGTCGCCGCGCGGATTGAACCGCAGCAGATGGGGGCCGAGGCGCACCGGCGCCGAATAGCGATAACGAGTTCTGTGATGGACGAGGAAACGCATGGCGGACCTCCGATCGGGACCGTCCATGGCGCAAAATATCACTTCGGCGGCGAAGCGACGTCCGCAATCCGACCATTCCGGGGTTCTCGGTATGGGCGCCCGCGCCGGTGTCGCAGGCGCGAGGCGGAGCGCGCAGGTGACAAAGCCGCCCTCCCCCGCTATCTCTGACGCTCCATGCGCAAGAAGGCTCGGCCCATGTTTCTCGTCGTCGACAACTACGACAGCTTCACCTGGAACCTCGTGCACCTCATCGGCGAACAGGGTCCGGAGTTGAAAGTCGTGCGCAACGACAAGATCACGGTCGACGAGATCGCCGCGCTCGATCCCGAAGGCATCATCCTGTCGCCCGGCCCCTGCACACCGACCGAGGCCGGGATCTGCCTGGAGACGATCGAGCGGCTCGGCTCGCGCATGCCGATCTTCGGCGTCTGCCTCGGCCATCAGGCGATCGGCCAGGCCTATGGCGGCAAGGTGATCCGCGCGCCGCATCTGATGCACGGCAAGACCAGCGTGATCCGCCACGACGGACGCGGCGTCTTCCGCGGTCTCAACGCCGACTTCACCGGCGCGCGCTATCACTCGCTGATCGTCGAGCGGTCGAGCCTGCCGTCCTGCCTCGTTCCCGTCGCCTCCTCCGACGACGGTCTGATCATGGGGATGATGCATGCGGTGGATCCCGTCCACGGCGTGCAGTTCCATCCCGAATCGATCGCCTCGGAGAACGGCGCCAAACTGGTGCGCAACTTCCTCGAGATCGCCCGCGGTTTCAACGACCGCCGCCGCGACCGCCGCGCCGCCTGACGTCCCCGGAGACTTTTCATGACCGATTTGAAGGCCCTCATCGCCAAGGTCGCCACCGGCGCGAGCCTGACCCGCGCCGAGGCGCGCACCGCCTTCGACGTGATGATGTCGGGGTCCGCCACCCCGGCGCAGATCGGCGGCTTCCTGATGGCGCTGCGCGTGCGCGGCGAGACCGTCGACGAGATCACCGGCGCCGTCGAGGTGATGCGCGAGAAGATGCTGCGGGTCGCCGCCCCCGCCGACGCGGTCGACATCGTCGGCACCGGCGGCGACGGCTCCGGCTCGTGGAACGTCTCGACCGCCTCGGCCTTCGTCACCGCCGCCTGCGGCGTGCCCGTCGCCAAGCACGGCAATCGCGCGCTGTCGTCGAAGTCCGGCGCCGCCGACGTGCTGATGGCGCTCGGCGTCAAGATCGACGTCGGGCCCGACAAGATCGCCGAGTGCATCCGCGAGACCGGCGTCGGCTTCATGTTCGCGCCCGCCCATCACGCCGCGATGAAACACGTCGGCCCGGCCCGCGTCGAACTCGGCACCCGCACCGCCTTCAATCTGCTCGGGCCGCTCTCCAATCCGGCCGGGGTCAAGCGTCAGATGACCGGCGTCTTCGCCCGCGCCTGGGTCGAGCCGATCGTCCATTCGCTCGCCGCCCTCGGCGCCGAGGCGGCGTGGGTGGTCAACGGGTCCGACGGGCTCGACGAGATCACCGTGACCGGCGAGACCCATGTCGCCGAGCTGAAGGACGGCCGGATCTCCACCTTCGTGGTGACGCCGGAGAGCGTCGGCCTCACCCGCCATCCCGGCGAGGCGCTCAAGGGCGGCGACGCCGCCCACAATGCCGCCGCTCTCAGGACCATGCTCGGCGGGGCGCCCGGCGCCTATCGCGACATCGTGCTGATGAACGCGGGCGCCGCGCTGGTGGTCGCCGACAAGGCCTCGACGCTGCTCGAGGGCGTCGAGCGCGCCGCCCGGGCGATCGACGACGGCTCCGCCCGCGCCCGCCTCGACGCGCTCATCCTCGTCTCCAACGCCTGAGGATCCGATGGCCGACATCCTGAAGACCATCGAGATCTACAAGCGCGCCGAGATCGAGGCCGCCAAGCGGGTCACCTCCGAGGCGGATCTGCGCGCCCGCATCGCCGAGGTCGACCGCCCGCGCGGCTTTCTCGCCGCCCTCCGGGCGAAGAAGGCGGACGGCCGGCGCGGCCTCATCGCCGAGATCAAGAAGGCGAGCCCGTCGAAGGGTCTGATCCGCGCCGACTTCGATCCGCCGGCGCTGGCGCGCGCCTACGAGGCGGGCGGCGCGGCCTGTCTCTCGGTGCTGACCGACGGTCCCTCGTTCCAGGGGGCGCCGGAGTTCCTCACCGCCGCGCGCGCCGCCGTTTCGCTTCCCTGCATCCGCAAGGACTTCCTGTTCGAGCCCTATCAGGTGCTGGAAGCCCGCGCCTGGGGCGCCGACTGCATCCTGATCATCATGGCCTCGCTCACCGACGACGAGGCGAAGGCGCTCGAGGAGGCGGCCTTCGCGCTCGGCATGGACGTGCTCGTCGAGATCCACGACGAGGCGGAGTGCGAGCGGGCGCTGCGTCTCGCCTCGCCGATGATCGGCATCAACAATCGCAATCTGAAGACCTTCGAGGTCACGCTCGCGACCTCCGAGCGGCTCGCGCCGATGATCCCGGCCGACCGTCTCCTGGTCGGCGAGAGCGGGGTCTTCACCTCGGCCGACTGCGCTCGCCTCGAGGCGGTCGGCATCTCGACCTTCCTGGTCGGCGAGAGCCTGATGCGTCAGGCCGACGTCACCGCCGCCACGCGTACCCTTCTGACCCGAGACTGACATGAGCGAAGCGCCCCGCCTCACCCACATCGACGCGACCGGCGCCGCCCACATGGTGGACGTCGGCGACAAGGCCGTGACCACCCGCACCGCGATCGCGGAGGGCTCCGTCACCATGTTGCCGGAGACGCTGGCGCTGATCCTCTCCGGTCAGGCGAAGAAGGGCGACGTGCTCGCCACCGCGCGCATCGCCGGCATCATGGCGGCCAAGAAGACGCACGAGCTGATCCCGCTCTGCCATCCCCTCCTCCTCACCAAAGTCACGGTCGACATCGTCGCCGACGAGGCGTTGCCCGGCCTGCGCGTCACCGCGCTCGCCCGCGTCTCCGGCCAGACCGGCGTCGAGATGGAGGCGCTGACGGCGGCCTCGGTCGCCTGTCTCACCATCTACGACATGGCCAAGGCGGTCGATCGCGGCATGGTGATCGGCGGGGTGCGGCTCCTCGAGAAGTCCGGCGGCAAGTCCGGCACCTGGAAGGCGGAGTGAGATCATGGCCCTGACCCCGGTTGAAACCGCGCTCGCGAGCGTGCTCGACGGGGTCGTGCCCGTCGCGATCGAACGGGTGCCGCTCGCCCGCGCCAACGGCCGGGTGCTCGCCGAGGACATCCGCGCGCGGCGCACGCAGCCGCCCTTCGCCGCCGCCGCGATGGACGGCTGGGCGCTCGCCGCGCGCGACGCAGAGGCGCCCGGCGCGCGTCTCAGCATCGTCGGCGAAGCCGCCGCCGGTCGCGGTTACGGCGCGACGCTTCGCGCCGGCGAAGCGATCCGCATCTTCACCGGCGCGCCGCTGCCGGAGGGCGCCGACACCGTCGTCATGCAGGAACACGCCGCCCGCGACGGCGACGTGCTCATCCTCGAGGAGGCGGCCGTCGTCGGCCGGCACGTGCGCGCCGCCGGCGCCGACTTCAGCGAGGGCGACGTCGGCCTGACCGTCGGCACGCGGCTCGGCTACACCAATCTCGGCCTCGTCGCCTCGATGAACCATGCGGAGGTCGCGGTCCGCCGCCGTCCGCGGATCGCCTTCCTCGCCACCGGCGACGAACTGGTGCCGCCCGGCGCGGCGCCGGGGCCGGATCAGATCGTCGCCTCGAACGGCGTCGCCATGGCCGCGTTGATCGAACAGGCGGGCGGCGAGCCGATCGACCTCGGCATCGCCCCCGACGATCTCGAGGCGACGCGCGCGGCGGTCCGGGCGGGCTTCGCGAGCGGGATCGACGCGCTGGTGACGCTCGCCGGCGCCTCGGTCGGCGATCACGACTTCGTCCATCGCGCGCTCGAGGCGGAGGGCGTCACCTTCGCCTTCTGGAAATTGGCGATGCGTCCGGGCAAGCCGCTGATGTTCGGCCGCAAGGACGAGATCCGCGTGCTCGGCCTGCCGGGCAACCCGGCCGCCTCGCTCGTCTGCGGCATCCTCTATGTGGCGCCGCTCGTCCGCGCGCTCTCCGGCCTCGCCGACCCGCGTCCGGTCGCGGCCACCGTCCGCCTCGGCGCGCCGCTGCCGGCGAACGACCTGCGCCAGGACTATCTGCGCGGCACGCTCACCAATGCCGCCGACGGCCACCTCGTGGCGCTGCCGGTCGACAGTCAGGATTCCTCGCTGCTCAGCCGTTTTTCGGCCGCGCGCGTCCTGATCGTGCGGCCGCCGCACGCCCCTCCCGCGCGGATCGACGATCCCGTCACGGTGGTGCGCCTCGACTGAGCGCAAGCGTGGGGACGCGTTTCGTTCACGCCGCCTCTTGCGGAACATCCTGGGAACGCGTAGCTTGAGTTCGTGATTTGTACACGGTTCGAGTCGCGCCACGGGCCGAGACGATCGCTTCTCGCGATCTCTCGTCGGTTGCTTGCGCGGCAGTCATTGGATCTCGCCATGGGATCTCGCGCCGGTGACGGCGCGGGGCGGCGACGGGACGATCGAGGCGATGCCGCTCGGCGGCGTCTCGCGGGGTGAGGGTCGGGCGATGTTGACGCGCAAGCAGTTCGAACTTCTGATGTTCATCCACGAACGTCTGAAGGAAGACGGCGTTCCGCCCTCCTTCGACGAGATGAAGGACGCGCTCGATCTGCGCTCCAAGTCGGGCATCCACCGACTGATCACGGCGCTCGAGGAACGCGGCTTCATCCGCCGCCTGCCCAACCGGGCCCGCGCGCTCGAGGTGATCCGGCTGCCGGATTCGGTGGCGCCGGGGCTCGCGAGCCCGGCGCGGGCGGCTCCCTCCGGCAAGGGTTTCACCCCCTCGGTGATCCAGGGCAATCTCGGCAAGCCGCGCCCGGTCGCGGCGCCGGGCCCCGCCGACATGGAGGCGATGGCCGAGGTCGTGTCGATCCCGGTGATGGGGCGGATCGCGGCGGGTACGCCGATCTCGGCGATCCAGACCTATACCCACGCCATTCCGGTTCCCTTCGATCTTCTCGGCGGCGGTGAGCATTTCGCGCTCGAGGTCCGGGGCGATTCGATGATCGAGGCCGGTATCCTCGACGGCGACACGGTGCTGATCAAACGCGCCGACGGGGCCGAATCCGGCGACATCGTCGTCGCGCTCGTCGACGAGGAGGAGGCGACCTTGAAGCGGCTGAGAAAGCGCGGCGCCTCGATCGCGCTCGAGGCGGCCAATCCGGCCTATGAGACCCGCATCTTCGGCCCCGACCGGGTCAAGGTTCAGGGCCGTCTGGTCGGGCTGATCCGGCGCTATTGAAGGTCGCCGACGTGTCGGGCGAGCGGTTCGCGAACGGCGTGGCGATCAGGGCTCGAGCTCGGGCGGGGTCGCCGGGTCTTGAGCCGATGAGATGCCGTCGCCTGGCGGGTGGTCGTCCTCGGCGGTGAGGTCGGCCGTCGCCTCCGGGCGGACTTCGGCGGCCATGCGCTCGGCGAGTGGGTCGCGCGGAGTCCACGGACGGGGCGGAGACGGCAGGCTCGCGATCGTCTCGAAGCGACGGCGCGGGCGGACCGGGGCGGTGTCGGTGGCGTCCGAGGGGGCGGGAGCTGAAGTCGTCTCCGGCTCCGGTGGTGCCTCGGTCGTCGGATCCGGGACGGCGAGAGGGGATGCGGTCGAACCAGCCGGCGGGTCCGACGGGGGCTCGCGTCCGGGGCGCAGCACCAGGGCGAGAGCGCCGGTTTCCGCCTGACGGGCGCGGTCGATCACCAGGGCGGTGGCGGCGCAGCCCGGCGGGGCGGCGAGATGAGAGACGACGACGTCGGCGCGGTCGCAATCCTCGACGAAGCCGCGCGGATCGCGCACCACGGCGACCACGAGGCCGTCGTCGGCGCCGGGCGTCGGGGCGCGCTCGAAGGCGCAGCCGAAGCCGTCGCAGCGCCATCCCTCGCGCAAGGTCGGGTCCTGGAGCGTTCGGGCATCGTCGTCGGCGGCGAGCCAGATCGACACGTCGAAGCGGTCGGTCTTCTCCATCAGGACATGCAGCCGCCCGTCGCCGCCGCGCACCGCGATCGGCGAGCCGTGGCGCCCGACGAGAACATCGGGATGCGAGCCCGCCCAGAGCAACGCCAGTGAGAGAAGGCCCGGGACGATCCCGAAGAGACGGATCCGCGAGCGCCACAGCGACAGCCACAGGACCGCCGCGACGCCGAGCGGCATCGCCCAGGGGTGCGGCGCGCCGATCAGACCGGATCCGCCGGGAAGGCTCGAGGCCCAGCGCCCTATCGTCACCATGTAATCGATGCCGAGCCCCATCGCCGCGAGCGGCCAGGCCTCGAGGCCGAAGGGCATGGCGAGGGCGGTGAGGACCGCCGCCGGCATGACCAGCATGCCGACCACCGGCAGCACCACCATGTTGGCGAGGATCGAATAGGGCGCGCCGCGATAGAAGACGCCGGCGATCACCGGGGCGGTCGCGAGCCCGGCGATGAGCGAGGAAAAGGCGAGCCCCTCGACGTGGCGCCATGCGGTGATCAGGCCCTGCGCGATCGGGCCGGCGTCGTCGGCGGGCGGCGGCCGCGCCTCGACGCGGAGCCGCCACAGATCCCACGAGGCGACCAGCGCGATCACCGCCAGGAACGACATCTGGAAGCTCGGCTCGAGCGCCGAGGCCGGGTCGACGATCAGGATCGCCATCGCCGCCACGGCGACCGTGTGCATGGTGATCGCCGGCCGGTCGACGACGACGGCGAGGAGCGCGACGCTCACCATCAGATGTGAGCGCAGCGCCGCCACCTGCATGCCCGACATCATCAGGTAGACGCTCGCCGCCACGAAGGCGGCGACGGCGGCCCATTTCTTGGCGGCATGATGGAGCGAGAAGCCCGGCACGGCGACGAACAGGAGGCGCAACGCCGCCATGACGCCGCCGGCGACGAGGCTCATGTGGAGCCCGGAAATCGAGACGATGTGGGTGAGACCGGAGGCGCGCAGGGGCTCGGCGACGCTTTCGGGGATCGCCCGCTGCTCGCCGACCATCAGCGCCGCGCCGATCGCGCCGGTGCCGCCTGGAAGTCCGGCCCGCACCCGCTCGGCGACGGTGTGGCGCAGCGCGCCGATCGGTGCGAGCACGCGGTCGATCAGGGCCGGAGGGCCGCTTTCGATCGGGCGCGTCCGGCCGAGAACGTAGCCGCTGGCGCCGCGCCCCTCGAACCAGGCCCGTCGCGCGAAATCGTAGCCGCCGGGGAGAACCGGCCCCTCGGGCGGCTTCAGCCGCGCCTTGAAGGCGACGTCGTCGCCGATCGCGGGGACCGGGCCGCGCGCGCTCAACGTCGCGGTGATCGTCGTCGGAACGAAGGCGGGATCGAGACCGCGTGCCTCCATCCGCTCGACGGCGATGCCGAGCCGGGTGCCGCCCTTGGCGGTACCGTCGAGGTCGACGACGCGGCCCTCCACCGCCACGGTGCGTTCGCGGTCGAGCCGGGGGGCGGCGACGCGCCGGGTCGAGACCGCCGCGGCGAGGGCGCCGGCGGTCGCGACCGCGAGGACGACCGCGCCCAGCGCCCGCGCGCCGCGATGCCGCCGGACGAAGGCCAGAGCGGCGAGGCCGAACGCGGCGAGCGCGAGCGCCGGCAGCCAGGGCTCGTGCGGCAGGGCGAAATAGACCGCGATCCCGGCCGCGAAGACCGCCGCCAGCAAGGGCGGACCGCTGCCGGAGGCGAGATCGTCGGAGGCGCCGTCGAGGAGGCGGCGGGCGGCTTCGGCGAGGCGCAGGCGCAGGTCGCCCCGGGGAAATGCCGGCAAGGCGCGACGCAGGTCGGGCGAGGCCGGTGCCACGCTCCGCGTCCGCTCCGCCGTCGGCTCCTTCGCCATCCCCGAGGTTCCCGTTCGCTTTCCCGCGCCGACAATGCTACACGAACGCCCGTGCCCGCCGCCATCGTCGTCGAACGACGGATGGCGCCGGCCCTCCCCTCCTCGCCAGACCGGACCCGACCATGGCCGATACCGTCGTCACCCGTTTCGCTCCCTCCCCCACCGGCTATCTGCACATCGGCGGCGCCCGCACCGCCCTGTTCAATTGGCTGTGGGCCCGCCATACCGGCGGCAAGATGCTGCTGCGCATCGAGGACACCGACCGGGAACGCTCCACCGACGCCGCCATCGACGCCATTCTCGACGGGCTGCGCTGGCTCGGGCTCGAGGGCGAGGGCGAACCGCTGTTCCAGTTCGCGCGCGCGCCGCGCCATGCCGAGGTCGCCCACGAGATGGTGGCGCGCCGCCTCGCCTATCGCTGCTTCGCCAGCCAAGCCGAGCTCGAGGCGATGCGCGAGCTCGCCGCCAAGGAGGGCCGCCCGCCGCGTTACGACGGCCGTTGGCGCGATCGCGACCCGTCCGAGGCGCCGGAGGGCGCGCCCTTCGTGGTGCGTCTCCGGATGCCGCAGGAAGGCGAGACGGTGGTCGACGACCTCGTCCAGGGCAAGGTGACCTTCCGCAACGACGTGCTCGACGACTTCATCCTGCTGCGCTCGGACGGCACGCCGACCTACATGCTCGCCGTCGTCGTCGACGACCACGACATGGGCGTGACCCACGTCATTCGCGGCGACGATCACCTCACCAATGCCGCCCGCCAGTCGCAGATCTATCGCGCGATGGGCTGGGACGTGCCGGCGTGGGCGCATATTCCGCTGATTCACGGCGCCGACGGGGCCAAGCTCTCCAAGCGCCACGGGGCGCTCGGCGTCGACGCCTATCGCGCCATGGGCTATCTGCCGGACGCGCTGAAGAACTATCTCGCGCGCCTCGGCTGGAGCCACGGCGACGACGAGCTCTTCTCGATGGATCAGGCGATCGGTTGGTTCGAGGTCACCGACATCAACAAGAGCGCGGCGCGCTTCGATTTCGCCAAGCTCGAGAACATCAACGGCCTCTATATGCGCGCGACGCCCGACGACGCGCTGTTCGACGCCTTCCTCGCCTTCCTGCCGCACACCGACGACGGCCGCGCGCTTCTCGCCATCCTCGACGAGCCGTTGAAGGCGAAGATCCGCATGGCGCTTCCCGGGCTCAAGGAGCGCGCCAAGACGCTGGTGGAACTGCTCGACGGATGCCGCTTCATCCATGCGGTGCGGCCGCTGGCGATGGAGGAGAAGGCGGCGGCGCTGCTCGACGCGGCCGGCGTCGGTGTGCTCGCGGCCCTGCTCCCCCGGCTCGAGGCGGTCGCGGACTGGTCGGCGGCCTCGACCGAGGCGGTCGTGCGCGCCTATGCCGAGGAGGCCGGTCTCAAGCTCGGCAAGGCGGCGCAGCCGCTGCGCGCGGCGCTGACCGGACGGACCACTTCGCCGGGCATCTTCGACGTCCTCGCCGTGCTCGGCCGCGAGGAGACGCTCGCGCGTCTCGGCGATCGCGTCACGGGCTGAGGGCTCTCGCCCGAATTCCGCCGGAATCGGACGCCGCGCCCGCCGAGGGCGCGGCGCTCGCGGCTTCGTGAGGTCGGTTCATCAATCTCGCCAACATGTTGGAGTGACTTTTCTTTAGGCGATGAGAGCGCTGCATCATCCCTAGGAAGTGCTTGTCGCCCCGTCGGGAATGGGTTAGGCCTCTGACCCGGATGCACGAGACCCGAGACAAATCGTCTCGCCTTCGTTTCCGCTTCGATCGAAACGGTTCGATGAGGTCTCGTGCCGATTGGGTCGATCTTCCGCGTTCGGGGGTACCTGCATGAGCGATAAATCCGCCACTCTCAACCTCGGCGAAAAGTCCATTTCGCTGCCGGTACGTTCCGGCACGATCGGACCCGACGTCGTCGACATCGGCAAGCTCTACGGCCAGACCGGGGCCTTCACCTACGATCCCGGTTTCACCTCGACCGCGTCTTGCGAGTCGAAGATCACCTACATCGACGGCGATGCCGGCGTGCTGCTCCATCGCGGCTACCCGATCGACCAGCTCGCCGAGCAGGGCACGTTCCTCGAGACCTGCTATCTGCTGCTCTACGGCGAACTGCCGACGCTGGCGCAGTTCTCCGACTTCCAGAGCCGTGTCTACCGTCACACGATGGTGCACGAGCAGATGCTGAAGTTCTTCACCGGCTATCGTCGCGACGCCCATCCGATGGCCGTCATGGTCGGTACCGTCGGCGCGCTCGCGGCCTTCTATCACGACAGCTTGGACATCGCCGATCCGCACCAGCGCATGGTCGCGTCGATCCGCATGATCTCCAAGATGCCGACCATCGCCGCGATGGCCTACAAGTACTCGATCGGCCAGCCGTTCGTGTACCCGGACAACAGCCTCAACTACACCTCGAACTTCCTGAAGATGTGCTTCTCGATTCCCTGCGAGGAGTACAAGGTCAACCCGGTCCTGTCGAAGGCCCTCGACCACATCTTCATCCTGCACGCGGACCACGAGCAGAACGCCTCGACCTCGACCGTGCGTCTCGCCGGTTCGTCGGGCGCCAACCCCTTCGCCTGCATCGCGGCCGGCATCGCCTGCCTGTGGGGCCCGGCGCACGGCGGCGCCAACGAGGCGGCGCTGCAGATGCTCCAGGAGATCGGCACCGTCGATCGCATCCCGGAATACATCGCCCGCGCCAAGGACAAGAACGATCCGTTCCGTCTGATGGGCTTCGGTCACCGCGTCTACAAGAACTACGATCCGCGCGCCAAGATCATGCAGAAGACCTGCCACGAGGTCCTCGGCACACTCGGCATCAAGGACGATCCGCTGCTCGACGTCGCCGTCGAACTGGAGCGCATCGCCCTGCACGACGACTACTTCATCGAGAAGAAGCTCTACCCGAACATCGACTTCTATTCGGGCATCACCCTGAAGGCGATGGGCTTCCCGACCTCGATGTTCACCGTGCTGTTCGCGCTGGCGCGTACCGTCGGCTGGATCGCCCAGTGGAAGGAAATGATCGAGGACCCGCATCAGAAGATCGGCCGTCCGCGTCAGCTCTACACCGGCGCCCCGATGCGCGACTACGTGCCGCTCGACAAGCGCGGCTGATCCGGCCTCGAGGCCGAGCGAAGACTACGAGGGCGCCCTTCACGGGCGCCCTTCTTCTTTGGTGGATCCCTCGGCGGCTTCTCGGGTCCGACGCGGCGCGGGCGTCATCCGGCGATTGGATCGGCCCAACGGCGATCCCGGCCCTCGATCAGGAGATCGGCCAGCGTCGCGATCAGCGGCAGGCCGGTCACGCTCTCGACCCAACCGAACTGGCCGCTCGGATTGATCTCGAGGAAGACGTGATCGCCGTCCGGCGTCACCACCATGTCGATCGCCGAATAATGGAGGCCGAGGGCGCGATTGAGCGCGAGGCAGGCGGTTTCGATCGGCTTCGGCAGGGTCACCGCGACGTGGTCCATGCGCGGCACCTCGCCGCGACGCCAGTCGACGCGCGCGTCGGGATCGGTCTGGGAGCGGATCTCGACCGGGAACAGGCGATCGCCGATCACGGTGATGCGCAGATCGGTGGCCTTCGCCACCTCCTCCTGAAAGAGGCCGGGGGCGTTGCGCAGGAGGTCGGCGCGGGCGAGATGATCGGCGCCGACGCGGTTGGTGTAGACCGACTGCTGCAGGCTCTGGCCGAGGACGCCCTGGGTCATGGACTTGTAGACGATGCGCCCGTCGCAGGCCTCCCACAGCGCCGCGAGCGCCTCGGGATCGTTGGTGAAGAGCGTGCGCGGGATGGCGAAGCCGAGACGTCGGGCGAGCGTCAGCTGCAGCGGCTTCGATTCGGCGATGCGGATGCGGTCGGGGTGGTTGACCCAGAAGGCGTCGAAGCTGCGCCACAGTCCCTGCATCACCGACGTGCACTCGTGATAGGCGAATTCGCGCTCCTCCGCCGTCAGTCCGGGCGACAGCGAATAGGGCTCGGGGCGGCGATACCAGACGGCGGCGATCCGGTCCCAATCGACGGCGTGGCCGAAGGCGGCGGCGTGGGCGGCGGGCGGATGGTCCGGGCCGAAGCGGAGGGTGACGCGGGCGTCGCTCGGCACGTCCTGGGGATGGAAGCGGCGGAACGGGACGCCGCGCTCGCGCAGCTCGAGGACCATGAGATCGGCGGTCGAATCGTGCTCGCCGGTGACGATGAGGATTTCGGCCGTCATGACGGAAACCTCGCGCGGGGCCGGCGACGTGCCGCCGCCGGAGATCGGGGGGCCGGGCGGACGGTCGCTCCGCTCCGCCCGGCCGGGGGCTCATTCGCCCGGCTTGAAGCCGTCGGGATGGGAGTCCTGATCGCTGTCGTAGGCGGCGCAGGTCGGGGCGCCGTTGTTGGGATAGAACATGTTGGTGCAGCGCGTGGTGTCGCTGTAGGTCCACGATCCCGTCATCTGCTGCGATTGGGCGACCATCGGCCGGCCGGTCGCCTCCTCGATGAACAGCATCTGCTCGCGGTCGTAGTGACCGGCGGGAATGTTCACGACGTGGCCGTCCTCGAGGAACTGGCCGGCGAAGAGCCCCTTCGGATCGGAGGCCGCCGCCGCCCGGCGGGCGCCGGCGACGGCGAAGACCCCGAGGGCGGCGAGCCCGGCCTGACGAAGAAACCGTCTGCGTGTCTTCATGTCTTCGGTCATGGTGCTTCTCCTCGTCTCGGGCGGCGCGGCCGCGACGACGGCCCCCCGGCGCGCGGCGCGCCCCCGATCCCTCGGCCGGCGATCGTCACAGCTTCAGCGTCTTGACGATCTCCTGAGCGTCCTTGCGCTTCGCCGCGATCGCGTCGGCGGCGGTCTGATCGGACCGGCCGAGCTCGGCGAGGCGATTTTCCTGGGTCTTCAGCATGTCGAGATAGCGCCGGCCGAGATCGCTCGACGGGCCGACCGACTGGAGGTTGGCGCGGATGCGTTCCTGGTCGGAGACGATCTTCTCGCGCTCCTGCTCGTTGGCGTCGCGCTGGGCCTGGGCGCGGCCGATTTCGGCGACCACGGCGGCGAGGCGATCGACCGCCGCGCGGAAGGCCGGCCCCTCGTTCTCGAGGCCGCGAATGCGCGCGAGCAGGTCCTCCGGCGGCATGGTGCCGAGGCTCACGGTCTGGACGTCGACCCGTTCCAGGGTCAGATCGGTCTTGACCGTGGCGCCCTTGGCGACCTCGACGCGCAGGCGGTGATGGGTCGGGGTGGTCTCGATCCCCTCCTTGGCGGTCGGGGTCCAACCGTCGATGCGGCCCTCCTCGAGGATCACGGTGCGATCCTGGTCGGGCGGCGCCGTCACCTCGAAGGCGAAGACCCGGCGCGAGCGCACGGTCGTCGTCAGGATGCCGTCGGCGATCGTGCCGAGGCTGGTGCGGCGGACGCCCCGATCCTCGCGGCGCACGGTCGTGCCGGCGTCGAGGGCGAAGGAGAGGAACTTCGCCTCGCCACGGGTGATGAGCGGGAGGACCGCGTCGCCGACGTGTTCGAGGGCGCCCTCCTTCGACGTCTCGAAGGTGGTGACGATTCCACCGGGCAGCGCTGTCTCGCCGTCGTTGACGAGGCGCAGGGCGGCGAGCGGATGGCGGGGATCGGTGCTGGGCCGGTAGACCCACACGCGCTCGGCCTCGATCGTGCGGTCGACGAAGGGCAGCATCAGGGTGTGGCCGGTGGCGAGGGTGACCGGGCTCGGGAAGCGATAGACCAATTGGGTCGCGGCGTCGCGCGCCTCGGCGGCGTCGGCGACCGGGGCCATCGGCGGCGGCGCCATGGCGAGACGCATCGCCGGCGCGGGAGCGCGGACGATGCCGCCCTTGGCCCAGGGTTCCACTTCGGCCTCCTCGAGGCGGGCGGCGGCGTCACGGCCGGCGCGGGCGCGCACGTCGGCGGCGGTGCGGCCGGAATCGGAGGGCGGCGCGATGCGCGTGCCCGTCGAGACGGGCACGGTGGTGCGCTCGCCGTAGATGGAGGTGTAGAGCGGCTGGGTGAGCGCGACCGGGTTGCCCGAGGTCAGCGTCAGGTCGACGCCCTTCCAATCGCCGCCGGTCAGGTTCTCGAGCACCGCCCAGCCCTGGAGCCGGGCCTTGCCCTTCTCCTGGGGGATGACGAGGCGCCAACTGGTCTTCCAGATCGGCGCGGCCACCACATAGGCGACGGCGACGGGGCGCGAGCCGGTGCCGAGGACGCCGATCGAGAGGCTGCGCCTCTCCTTGGCGCGGTTCTCGGCGAGGCCGGCGAGGGCGCGGTCGATCTGGCCGCGCGCCTGCGGATCGGTGAAGGCGAGCGCGGTGATCTCCTCGAAGATCGCCTGGACCAGCCCCTTGTCGGTGAGGAGCGACAGGCGGTGGCGCGTGGTGACGTCATGGCCGTCGGGGGTCGCGACCCGCTCCGTCTCGACGCGGAAGATGCGGCCGCGGGCGGCGACCGGGCCGGCGATCTCGACCTCGCTGCCGACCAGCGCGTTGACGAGATCGGTCGGGCTCGCCAGCGCCTCGCGGTCGAAGGGCAGGTCGCGGAAGAGTTCGTCGAGCGGCTCGCGCCCGGGCAGGCTGATCGGCCCGACGGCGCCGGCGGCGTCGAAGACGGTGAGGCTCTTCAACACGTCGTCGACCTGATCGAGCCGGACCGGCAGGTCGATCGTGGTACCGGCGGCGGCCGAACCCTGATGGGTGAACTGGGCGAGGCCGGCGCTCGACAGGACGACGCGCGTCAGCGGCAGCTCGGCCGCACCGGCGAGCGTCACCGGCAGGGCGGCGGCCATCGCGAGCACCGAGACGCGCAGCGCGGAGCGGCTCGCGAGCCGGCGCGGGCGGAGGGATTGGCGCGGAGATGCGGGCATGTTCGGGTCGTCCTTTCACGGGCGTCGAGGGAAGTCTCCGGGCAGTCCGGCGGTGAACCCTCCTCAGCGCGAACGACAGGTCCGTTCGCAGTCCTCGAGGGTTCGGAACGGCGGCGGCTCGCCGCAGCCGCCCCACAGGAACGGCTTGCAGGCGCTGCCGGCGGCATCGAACCAATAGGCCTCGAAAGCGGCCTTGCAAGGGCCGCGCTCCGGCTTCGCCGTGCAGGCGGCGGGCGGGGCGAGCGCGGAGAGGCCGGGGATCGACGGTCCCTGCGGCGCCTCCGGTTCGAGCGCCTTCGCCTCGCCCACCAGGGGCGCGTGGACGTCGGTCTCGAAGCGATAGGGGCCGACGCGGCGGATCGCCTGGAGATAGATCGCCTCTTCGCCGAAGAAGCCGCGCCAATCCGGGACGATCGGATCGAGGTCGCCCTCCTCCGGCACCAGGCGGGCGGAGGTGCTCGCCTTGGCGTCGAGGTCGAGGCATTTCGCCTCAGAGCCGGGGGCGGCGGAGCGATCGACGTCCTCGCCCTTGAAGACCGCGACCATGTCGTTCGATCCCGGCCGGCACAGGGTGAGCGGGGCGACGACGAAGAGTTCGACCGCCCCCTCCCCGCCGAAACTGTTCGAGGTCACCAGCGGGTAATAGAGGTCCGGGCTCTCGAAGCGGAAGGCGATCGGCTCGACGAAGCGCGGGCGATCGGCGAGATCGACCCGGTCGAGCACGAAATAGGTGTGGCCGCGCCGGACGTAGTCGGCGACGACCGCCTCCTCGCGGTCGAGGGCGGCGGCGCGCGGCAGGCCGTGGGCCCCGAGATAGGCGTCGATCCAGGCGCGGAAGCCGGCGACGTCGCGGATGTGGACCGTGGTCAGGTCGTGCGCGCCGATCCGTTCGGCCGAGAGGACCTCGATCGGCCGGCTCTTTTCCGAGGCGCCGGCCTTGGTCATCCAGCGGGTGGCGAAGCGCAGCCGGTATTTGGCGGTGATCGCGCCGAGGCGATCGAAGGTGTCGGCCGGGGCGAGCGACGCCTTCGGCTCCGTCGGGAACGGGATGAAGCGCAGGATCGACGTGGCGGCGCTCGACCCGATCTCGGTGCCGAGGATCAGGATCTCGTCGTGGCGATTGTGGAGGATGAGGGCCTTCTGGGCGCTCTCGCTCACGCGGACGTCGGAACCGTCGACGATCACCCGGCCCATGTCGGCGTGGGCCGCGGCGAGGGAAGACAGGAGGACGGCGGCGGCGATCGACGAGCGCGGCATCGGCATGACATCACCCTCGGCACCCGTGCGAGCGGATGTAGGGCTGCGACCGTCGCCGGTCCGTCCCGCGCTCCACCCGACACGTTCCCTGCTCCGGCTTCTTCCGTCCGGAGACCTTCGCGCGAGGCCCCCGCGACGGGCGCCTCTTCACGTCGCGTGACAGTACGACGGTCTTCGTGAAACGCCATATGGAGCAATTCGCATGAGACAGAATGACCTCGTCATTTCTCGCGAGGGTTGCCGGAGCCATGGCGAATTCTCGGGCGGGGCGCGGCGATCTCGGGCGAGCGGATTGCCATTCGCGCCCGCGCCCCCTAAAGACCCGGCGTGTCCTCGCGCCGGCGTCCGCCTCGCCTGCGACCCACCCCACAGACACTGGGCCACCGGCATCATGATTCGTCTCGAGAACATCTCCAAGCAGAACAGCCACCAGATCCTCTTCATCGAGGCCTCGGCGGCGCTCCTCCGGGGCGAGAAGGTCGGGCTGGTCGGCCCCAACGGCGCGGGCAAGTCGACGCTCTTTCGCATGATCACCGGCCGCGACGAGCCGGACGAGGGTCAGGTCTCGATCGATCGCGGCATCACCATCGGCTATTTCGACCAGAACGTCGGCGAAATGTCCGGCCACAGCGCCGTCGCCGAGGTGATGAACGGCGCCGGGCCGGTCAGCGAGGTGGCGGCCGAACTCCATGCGCTCGAGCAGGCCATGGCCGATCCCGACTGCGCCGACATGGAGGCGGTGATCGAGCGTTACGGCGAGGTGCAGCACCGTTTCGAGGAACTCGACGGCTATGCGCTCGAGGGCCGGGCGCGCGAGGTGCTCGACGGCCTCTCCTTCTCGCAGGAGATGATGGACGGCGACGTCGGCAAGCTCTCGGGCGGCTGGAAGATGCGCGTGGCGCTCGCCCGCATCCTGCTCATGAACCCCGACGCGATGCTCCTCGACGAACCGTCGAACCATCTCGATCTCGAGAGCCTGATCTGGCTCGAGGGCTTCCTGAGGGGCTACGAGGGGGCGTTGCTCATGACCTCGCACGATCGCGAGTTCATGAACCGGATCGTCGGCAAGATCATCGAGATCGATTGCGGCCAGCTCACCAGCTATTCCGGGGACTACGAATTCTACGTCGCCCAGCGCGCCCAGGCCGACAAGCAGCAGCAGGCGCAGTTCGAGCGGCAGCAGGCGATGCTCGCCAAGGAGATCAAGTTCATCGAGCGCTTCAAGGCGCGCGCCAGCCACGCCTCGCAGGTGCAGAGCCGGGTCAAGAAGCTCGAGAAGATCGACCGGGTCGAGCCGCCGCGCCGGCGCCAGACGATCGCCTTCGACTTCCCCCCGGCGCCGCGCTCGGGCGAGGACGTGGCGACCCTGAAGGGCGTCTCCAAGCGCTACGGCGCTCGCACGATCTATGACGGGTTCGATTTCCAGATCCGCCGGCGCGAGCGTTGGGCGGTGATGGGGGTCAACGGCGCCGGCAAGTCGACGCTCCTGAAGCTCGTCACCGGCTCGACCGAGCCCGACGCCGGCACGGTCTCGATCGGTGCCAGCGTCAAGATGGGCTATTTCGCTCAGCACGCGATGGAGATGCTCGACGGCGACCGCAGCGTCTTCCAGAACCTCGAGGACACGTTCCCGCAGGCGGGACAGGGGCAGTTGCGCGCGCTCGCCGGCTGTTTCGGCTTTTCCGGCGACGACCAGGAAAAGAAGGGCCGGGTTCTCTCCGGCGGCGAGAAGGCGCGTCTGGTGATGGCCAAGATGCTGTTCGATCCGCCGAACTTCCTGGTGCTCGACGAACCGACCAACCATCTCGATCTCGCCACCAAGGAGATGTTGATCGGCGCGCTCTCGGGTTTCGAGGGCACGATGATCTTCGTCTCGCACGATCGCCACTTCCTGGCCGAGCTCTCCAACCGGGTGTTGGAGCTGACGCCGGAGGGCATCCACCAGTACGGCGGCGGCTACACCGAATACGTCGCCCGCAGCGGCCACGAGGCGCCCGGCCTCCACGCGTGAGGCGGGAGCGCTCGCGCGCTCAGCGGCGCGGCTTCGCGCAGAGGCGGGCGCGGCGGTTCACCCAGCAGTCGCCCTTGCGGCGGAAGTCCTCGCCGAGGAGGTCGTGGGCGTGCTGCGCGCCGCGCGTGCCGTTCCACGAGATCGAGGCGGTTCCGTCGCCGTTCGGCGTCACCTGGGCGAAATAGCCCCGGATGGTGGTTCGGCCGTCGGTGTCGATCATGAAGATCCCCTCGGCGCCGTCGTAGCGGTAGATCGGGCAGGTCCGGCGGACGGCGATCTTGCGCTTGCCGTCGACGATCAGCGAGCAGTCGCCACGGACGACCGTCTCGGCCGAGGCCGGGACGGCGACGAGAAGCGCCGGCAGAAGCGCGAGGGCGTGGAGGGCGCGGATCGACGGCATCGGGATCTCTCCTCGAGGGGGCGCCTCGGGCGGCGGCCGGACGTTTCGCCATCATGCATTCGAGGCGCGAGGCGTCAAACGGCCGAAGCGTCGCTCATCCTTCCCCTTCTCCCACGAGGGGAGAAGGGGAAGGGGCGCCTTTCCGCCGCCTTTCAGGTCGCGGCGACGGCGCGGGCGAGCCAGGCGCCGAGGCGCGCCAGGAGCGGATCGCCGGCGCGATCCTCGGCGACGACGAACCAGTAGTCGCCGAGATGGACCTCCGCCGCCGGCAGCTCGACGAGGCGCCCGGCCTCGAGGTCGTCGGCGGCCTGGAGCCGGGTGGCGAGCGCCACACCCTGCCCCGCCACGGCCGCGTCGACCGCCGAGGAGGCGTACCAGAGGCGCGGCCCGTCGAGGCCCGGGCGGGCGACGCCGACGGCGGCGAACCAGCGCCGCCACTGCTCGCGGCTCTCCTCGTGCAGGAGGCCGAGGCGGGGGATGTCGGCGAGGTCGACCGGCGGCCCGAGTTTCGCCAGGAGCGAGGGCGCGGCGACGGGGAAGAGCCGGGTGGGCTCGAGCCGCTCCGCCCTGCCCTTCGCCGGACGCGTCTCGCCGAAGACGATCACCGCGTCGGCGTCGTTGCGGGCGAAATCGGCCGGCTCGGTGGTGGCGCGCAGGACGATCTCGACGTCGGGTAGCGCCGCCTGCAGGTCGGCGAGACGGGGCGTCAGCCAGCGCGAGGCGAGGCCGGGGACGCACCACAGCCTGAGCAGGCGCCGGCCCCGGGTCGGGCCGAGATCGGAGACGGTGGCGGCGATGCGGTCGAAGGCGTCGGTCAGTGTCGCGGCGAGGCGGGCGCCGTCCTCGGTCGGGGAGACGCCGCGCGGGCCGGTCTCGAGCAGGCGCTGGCCGAACCACTCCTCGAGCCGGCGGACCTGGCGCGACAAGACGGCGTGGCCGACCCGGAGCTCGAGCGCGGCGCGACGCATCGAGCCGGCTCTGACGACCGCCTCGAAGGCCCTGAGCGTCGCGAGCGGCGGCAGGGCGTCGCGGCCGCCGTGTTCCTCAGCCTCGCCCGCCTCCCGCTTCGATGCGCCCTTCGCCTTCGTCGGTCTCGCCACGGCGGTCTTTCTCCTCGCCTCTCGTGGTGACTGGATATCACCACTGCGGTGAAAAGAAAGCCACTCGTGCGGCGTGAAAAAGCGGTGCAGCATCAGGCTTCTTCGTCATCGTCTTCGAGACAGGGCTCCGTTCCATGACCAGCAATGCCGATCTCCTCGCCCGCCGTTCAGCCGCCGTGCCGCGCGGCGTCGCCACCGCGACCCCGGTCTTCGCCGACCGCGCCGAGAACGCCGAGATCTGGGACGTCGAGGGCAAGCGCTACGTCGACTTCGCCGGCGGCATCGCGGTGCTCAACACCGGCCATCGTCACCCCAAGGTGATGGCGGCGGTCGAGGCGCAGCTGAAGCGGTTCACCCACACCGCCTTCCAGGTCAACGCCTACGAGAGTTACGTGGAACTGGCGGAAAAGATCAACGCGCGCGCGCCCTTCTCCGGCCCCGCCAAGACGATCTTCTTCACGACCGGCGGCGAGGCGCTCGAGAACGCGGTGAAGATCGCCCGCGCCCACACCGGCCGCACCGGCGTCATCACCTTCACCGGCGCCTTCCACGGCCGCACCATGCTGACCATGGCGATGACCGGCAAGGTGGCGCCCTACAAGAAGAAGTTCGGCCCGATGCCGGCCGAGGTCTGGCACCTGCCCTTCCCCAACCCGCTGCACGGGGTCAGCGTCGAGCAGTCGCTGCAGGCGCTCCAGTTCCTGTTCCGCGCCGACGTCGAGCCGGAGCGGGTGGCGGCGATCGTGGTCGAGCCGGTCCAGGGCGAAGGCGGCTTCTACGAGACGCCGAAGGAGCTGTTCCGGGCGCTGCGCGCGATCTGCGACGAGCACGGCATCGTGCTGGTCGCCGACGAGGTGCAGACCGGGTTCGGCCGCACCGGCAAGCTCTTCGCGATGGAACACACCGGCGTCGAGCCGGATCTCGTGACCATGGCGAAGTCGCTCGGCGGCGGTTTCCCGATCTCCGGCGTGCTCGGCCGCGCCCACATCATGGATGCGCCGGAGGCCGGCGGGCTCGGCGGCACCTATGGCGGCAGCCCGATCGCCTGCGCGGCCGCGCTCGCCGTCCTCGACGTGATCGAGGAGGAGAAGCTGCTCGCGCGCGCCGACACGATCGGCGCGGCGATCAAGGGGCGGCTCGAGAGCTTCTCGACCCGCAACGACATGGTTCCGATCACGGCGATCCGTGGCAACGGCGCGATGATCGGCTTCGACATCGTCAAGTCGCACGGCGCCTACGAGCCGGACGCGGAGGCCACCAAGCGGGCGACGACGGCGGCGCTCGAGGCCGGTCTGGTGCTGCTCTCCTGCGGTGTCTACGGCAACGTGATCCGCATTCTCGTGCCGTTGACCGTGTCGGACGCGGTTCTCGAAGACGGCCTGAAGGCGCTGGAGGCCGCGCTCGTCGCGGCGCGGGGGTGAACGATGACCATCATGACGATCGAAAAGACGCTCGCCGCGAGCCTTCGTGACCCGAGCCTGCTCGAGGGCCGCAACTACATCGACGGCGCCTTCCTCGGCGAGGGCGTCGACGCGGTCGAGGATCCCGCCACCGGCGCGCTCCTCGCCAAGGTGCCGCGTTTCGGCGTGGCCGAGGCGACGCGGGCGGTCGAGGCCGCCGCCGCCGCCTTTCCGGCGTGGTCGACGATGCTCGCCAAGGCGCGCTCGAAGATCCTGCGCAAGTGGTTCGACCTCATCACCGAGAACCGCGACGATCTCGCGCGGATCCTCTCCGCCGAACAGGGCAAGCCGCTCGGCGAGGCCCTCGGCGAGGTCGACTACGGTGCCTCCTACGTCGAATTCTATGCCGAGGAGGCCAAGCGCGTGCGTGGCGAGACGCTGCCGAGCCATCGGCTCGACGCCCGCGTCCTGGTGCTGCGCCAGCCGATCGGCGTGGTGGCGGCGATCACGCCGTGGAATTTCCCCTCGGCGATGATCACCCGCAAGGTCGCCCCGGCGCTCGCCGCCGGCTGCACCGTGGTGATCAAGCCGGCGCCGGAGACGCCGCTGTCGGCGACGGCGCTGGCGGTGCTCGCCGAACGGGCCGGGATCCCCAAGGGCGTCTTCAACGTGATCACCGGCGACGCTCCGGCGATCGGCGGCGTGCTCACCTCGCATCCGGCGGTGCGCGTCGTCGGCTTCACCGGGTCGACCGAGGTCGGCAAGCTCCTGATGCGCCAGTCGGCCGGAACGGTGAAGAAGGTCGCGCTCGAACTCGGCGGCAACGCGCCCTTCCTCGTCTTCGACGACGCCGACGTCGACGCGGCGGTGGAAGGGGCGATGATCGCCAAGTTCCGCAACGCCGGACAGACCTGCGTCTGCGCCAACCGGATCTATGCCCAGGCCGGCGTCTACGACGCCTTCGTCGCCAAGCTGTCGCAGGCGGTGGCGGCGCTCCGGGTCGGCGTCGGCACCGAGCCGGGCGTCGTCCAGGGGCCGCTCATCAACGAGGAGGCGGTCGCCAAGGTCGAGCGCCATCTCGCCGACGCCACGGCCAAGGGCGCCTCGGTGACGACCGGCGGCAAGCGCCATGCGCTCGGGCGGACGTTCTTCGAGCCGACGGTCGTCTCCGGGGTCACCGCCGACATGGCGGTGGCGCGCGAGGAGACCTTCGGCCCGCTCGCTCCGGTCTTCCGCTTCGACACGGAGGATCAGGCGATCGCCGCCGCCAACGCCACCGAGTTCGGTCTGGCCGCCTATGTCTACACGCGCGACGTCGGCCGGGTGTTCCGGGTCGGCGAGGCGCTCGAATACGGCATGGTCGGCATCAACTCCGGCATTCTCTCCTCCGAACTGGCGCCCTTCGGCGGCATCAAGGAGAGCGGCAACACGCGCGAGGGGTCGCACCACGGCATCGAGGAGTACCTCGAGAAGAAGTACATGCTGGTGGCCGGTCTGGCGAGCTGAGGCGAATCGGCCCCTTCCCCACCGCCTCTCGATCTCTTGCCGGCCGCCTTCGGGCGGCCGGATTCGTATCCGTCTGCCCCTGGGGCATGCCGATCGGGCGACTACGACGAACGTCCTATTACCTTCGTCGCGGGCCGATGGGATTCCGCGTGGGGCGGTCTGGAAAATTCGAACGAATTCGTGAAGACTGCGACCCGCCACGACCTCTCGCGCCGATGCGAGAGGGGCCCCGCGACCTCGCGGGAAGTGTCGTCGGCGGGAAGTATCTAGGGAGGCCGTTATGGTCCGTCGGTCCTTTGGAATTGGTTCCGTGTTCTTCGCGGCCGCCGTGCTTCTCGGCGTCGCCTCCGCCAACGCTCAGACCGACGTGATGAAGGCGTGCGGCGCCGAGTGGCAGCAGCTCAAGACCGACAAGAAGGTCAAGCCGGGGCAGGACTGGAAGAGCTTCCTCGCCGAGTGCCGCAAGGCCAAGAAGGCCGAGGCCGCCGACGAGGCGACCCCGCCGGAGCCGGCGAAGCCGGCCGCGACGACCGCCGCCAAGCCGGCGACGCCGGCGACCCCCGCCGCCACCGCCGGCGAGAAGCCGCTGACCCCGGGCCAGCAGGCCGCGCGCGAGCGCATCAAGAAGTGCGGCGCCGAATGGACCGCCGCCAAGGAGGCCGGCAAGATCAAGGCCGGGCAGAAGTGGCCGCAGTATTGGAGCGACTGCAACAAGCGCCTCAAGGCCGCCGGCCAATGAGCGACGGGTGATGCCGCCGCGCGTCGCGACCGATCGCGACGGCGGCACGTCGTCCTCACCGAAAGCGCGGCGGCCTCCCGGCGACGGGAGGCCGTCTTTCGTCGCGGAGAGTCGATCGGCCGCATGGCGGTCGCGCCCCTCGGCACGGTAACCTCTTGCCGCGCGCGCGAGTCGCCGGCTCGACGAGGCGGAGTCTCGCGCGCGTGACGAACGAACGAGAAAGACCGATCGGATGGCTACGGACTACTATATCGAGGTGGCGGGCAAACGGACGCTCGCCAAGGCTCCCGAATACATGCCGCGCGTCGGCGAGAGCATCCTTCTGACCAACTACGGGCGGGTGCGCGCGTCGCGCTACGTCGTGGCGCGGATCGAATGGGCGATCGCGCAGGAGGAGAGCCCCGCCTACTTCAATCGCCCCAAACACGCCGTGCTCTATCTCGAGCCGCAGGACGGACCGGCGACGGAGGAGTGATCCACCGTCGCGCGATCTCGCGCCGCCGGCGTCGGGCCGGTCAGCGCGCGCGGGACCAGGTGTCGCTCTTGCAGATCAAGCCGCCGAGGACGCAGCCCTGGAGCTTCAGCTGGTCGGGCGCGGTGAGCGTGATGTAGCCGGTGTAGGTCTTGCCGTCCTCGGCGTTGTAGACCTCGCCCTTCCACTTGTCCTCACCCGACGGCTTCATGCCGAGTAGAACGCGCCGGCCGGTGATCGGCTCGTCGCGCTTGGCGGCGTCGGGATTGTAGATGTCCTTGCGCGGCGACTTCTCCCAGACGACCGTGCCGCACAGGGCCGCGCCGCACTTGTCGATGCGGATCTTCGAGGTGCCGCTCGAGCGCATCCAGACGCCGGTCGCCTCACCGGCGGAGGCGCTGCCCGCCGCCAGAAGAAACACGCCCATCGCCGCGGCCCACACCTTGTACGTCATCGTTTCGTCCCTCCCTGGGGTTGTCGTTGACGTAATCGTATGGGCTTTTCCCTAAAAGTAAATATCCTCACTGGTCTCGAGTGAGCGCGGAACGCGGTCGGCCGGGGCGCGACGACGAAGAAGGCGCCGGTCGCCCGACGCCTTCCCGACCTCGCCATATGCGTGGAGGTCACATCTTGTAGGCGGTGCGGAAGCCACCCCAGTGGCGGCCGGTGATCATCAGGGGGATGTCGACCTCCTTCATCGCGACGATGTTGCCGGCGCCGAGGTCGCGCATGTAGCTCTGGACCAGGAAGGGACGGGTGTTGCGCGCCGCCAGGAGCCCGGTGCGATCGTCGTAGATGCGGCGATTGCGGCTGTTGGCGGTGTTCCAGGCGAGGTCGCCCCGGCGCTGCGGCTGCGAATAGATCTTGTTGTGGACCGGCAGCCAGCCGTTGATGTCGACGACGGCGCAGAAGGACATGCGGGTGTCCTCGATCAGGATCTCCTCCTGGACCGGCGGCAGGATGCGTTCGAGGGCGGCGAGCGCGCGGGTCTCGAACTGGATCGGGGCGCTGCCCTCGATCGGGCGGTAGTCGGTGTCGAAGAGCGCGCTCGTCGAGAGGTCGCCGGAGGCGACGGCCTTTTCGATCACGCCGACGATGCGTTCGGCGGCGCGCTGAGCGCGTTGGATCATCGGCCGGTAGTCGGCGTCGAGCTCGGCGATCTTGGCGCGGATCTTGGCTTCCGCCGCCTGATCGCCCTCGGCGAAGCGGACGTGGAGACCATGGGCGCTGTGGCCGACCACGGTCGCGGCGACGCGGCAGAGACCGACGATGTCCAGCTCGATGCGGGCGCCGTCGGGGATGCCGGCCTCGCGATCGGGCGCCACCAGGGCGCCGCCGAGCGAGAGATCGATGGTGTGGACGGGGATCTGGGTGGAGCCGATCCGCAGGTCGCCGCGCAGGCCGACCGGCCAGCGGTCGTGGCGGCGGCGGTCGGCCTCCGGGGTCTGGCGCAGAACGGTGACGAGCTGGCGGGTCATGTCGGCGACGGAGCCGTTCATGGTCCGCGTCGCCGCCTCGACCTCGCGGCCGAGGTCGGCGGCGCGGTCCATGCCCCGGCTCATGGCGTTGGCCCGCTCGGCCACCTCTTCGGCGAAGCGGGCGGTGTCGCCGGCGGTCCTGCCGATCTCGGCGGTCGTGCCGATCTGCATCTGGACCGATTGGGTCACCTCGCCGAAGACGGGACCGATCTCGCCGACCAGCCCGACGATGCGGTCGACGGCGGCGATGTTGGCTTCGGCCGTCGAGCGCAGGCGGCCGATGGTGGCGCCGATCTCGGTGGTCGCCTTCTGCGTCTCCACCGAGAGCGCCTTGACCTCGTTGGCGACGACGGCGAAGCCGCGCCCGGCGGCGCCGGCGCGGGCGGCCTCGATGGTGGCGTTGAGCGCGAGGAGGTTGGTCTGGCCGGCGACGTCGGCGATCAGCGAGACGACCGCCTGGATCTGTTCGATGGCCAACTTCAATTCGGTGACGGAATCGGAGGCGACCTTGGCGACCCCGACGGCGTCGTCGACCAGGCGCTGAGAGGTCTCGGCGCGGCGGCCGATCTCCTCGGCGGTCTGGTTCAGCTCGTGGAAGCCCTCGGCGAGGGCCTCGATGTTGCGTTTGGCGGTGCCGGTCTGTTCGGCGAGATGCTCGGTGTCGCGGCGCAGATCGTCGATGATGGCGACCGCCTCGGCGGCGCGGTCGCGGGTCTGGCTGCCGGTCGCGGCCATCCGCTTCTCGGCGCGCTTCAGATCGGCCTCGAGGAGTTCGACGACTTCGCGGGTGGAAACATGCGGGGTCTCCGCCGCCTTCTCTTCCACGATCGGCTCACCCACGACCTCGGGTTCGGTCTCGGGTTGACGTCGGGCCGACCGGCGGGCGGATCTGGATCCGAAATGGAACATGCGACTCCCCACGACGTGCTTGGTTTTTCATTGATTTCAGTGTTGTCTCAATCTCCGTTACCGGGCGATTAATGGCAGGTATTCCTCTTCGAACTTCGTCGCGAATTACAGGGTGGGATTCGACGTAAGTCCCATTCGGTCTTCGCCCGTCGTCGTGTCCGCGCCGACGTTGCGCGGTGGACCGGGCGGCGACACGCGATATTTCATGGACGTTGTTCGCCGACTCGATCCGCCCTGAGAGGTTTCGCATGTCCACTGCACCCGTTCTCGTCTGGCTGCGCGACGACCTGAGGCTCGCCGACAATCCCGCCCTCGACGCGGCGGCGCGGACGGGGCGGCCGATCGTCCTCCTCCATGTCCTCGACGAGGTCTCGCCCGGCCTGCGCCCGCTCGGCGCGGCGGCGCGCTGGTGGCTGCACCACTCCCTCGCCGCGCTCGCCGCGCGCGTCGCGGCGCGCGGCGGACGGCTGGTGCTGCGGCGCGGGCCGGCGGAGATCGTCGTGCCGGCGGTCATGGCGGCGAGCGGCGCCGACACGATCTTCTGGAACCGGCGCGTCGGCGGGCCGGAACGGGCGATCGACGCGGCGCTCAAGGCCGAGATCCGGGCGCGGGGCGGGACGGCGACGAGTTTCCACGCGAACCTGCTCCACGAGCCGCATCGTCTCCTCACCAAGAACGGCGGCCCGTTCCGTGTCTTCACGCCGTTCTGGCGGGCGTTTCTCGCCGGGCCGGCGCCGCGTGCGCCCCTCCCCGCCCCCGCGCGTCTGCCGGCGCCGACGGCGGCGATCGACGGCGACGATCTCGCCGACTGGCGGCTCAGGCCGACGGCACCCGACTGGTCGGGCGGGCTCGCGCGGACCTGGACGCCGGGCGAGATCGGCGCCGGGGAGCGCCTCTCGGCGTTTCTGGAAGGAGGAATATATTCCTATCATCGAGATCGCGATCGTCCCGATCTCGACGTGACCTCGCGTCTCTCGGCGCATCTGCGCTTCGGCGAGATCTCGCCCTTTCATGTCTGGGCGGCGGTGGCGGACGCGGCCGGGCGCGAGGACGGGCCGGAGACGGCGGCGCTCGACAAGTTTCGCGCGGAACTCGGGTGGCGCGAGTTCTCTCACCACCTGCTCTTCCATCTTCCCGAGCTTCATCGACGCAACGTGCAGCCTCGGTTCGATGCCTTTCCCTGGCGCACGGATCCCGCCTTCGTCGCGGCGTGGCGGGCGGGGCGGACCGGCTATCCGCTGGTCGACGCAGGGATGCGCGAACTCTGGGAGACCGGCACCATGCACAATCGCGTGCGGATGGTCGCCGCCTCCTTCCTGGTCAAGCATGGGTTGATCGATTGGCGCGAGGGCGAGGCGTGGTTCTGGGACACGCTGGTCGATGCCTGTCCCGCCAACAATCCGGCGTCCTGGCAGTGGGTGGCGGGGTCGGGGGCCGATGCCGCGCCCTATTTCCGGATCTTCAATCCGGTGACCCAGGCCGAGACCTTCGATCCCGAGGGGAGCTACGTCCGGCGCTTCGTGCCGGAACTCGCCCGCCTCTCGGCCCCGGCGATCCATCGGCCGTGGGCGGCCCCGGCGGCGGTGCTGGCCGCGGCCGGGGTGCGGCTCGGCGAGACCTGGCCGCGGCCGATCGTCGATCACGCGGCGGCGCGGGAACGCGCCCTCGCCGCCTTCGCCGCGACCGCCTCGGGGTGAGCGGGGCTGCGGGCCTCGCGCGTTCGCGAGCGCCGCGAAGGGCGCGGATCGATTGACATCGGCGGTCCCCATGGGGCAAGTCTGACGGCAGCAAGAACCGTCCGGCGCAATGACGTGCCCGAGCCGCGGCTCGGGGTCGTCTCCCCGCGCGTCGGCGATCGGAAAGCGAGCGAGAGCCCCCCTGACCATGTCCGAAACCCCTGCGCGCACGACGGCCGAAGCCGGTCCGTCGGAACTTGGACCGAGTCGTCTCCTCGCCTTCGCCCTTCCCGCCCTCCCGGTCGCCGCGTTCCAGCTGCCCTTCGTCATTCTGGTTCCGAAGTTCTACGCCGAGAACATCGGCCTCTCCTTCATCGCGGTCGGCGCGATCATCACGATCGTCCGCCTGATCGACGCCTTCCTCGATCCGTTCATCGGCTATTACGCCGACCACACCAGCCCGCGCTGGGGCCGCCGCCGGACCTGGTTCGCCCTCGCCGCGATCCCCACCACGGTCGGGGCGCTGTTCGTCTTCAACCCGTTCCCGGCGATCTCGACCGATGCGACGTGGTTCTGGGCAGGATGGTTCTTCGTCTGGTCGATGATGCTGTCGGTCGGCTACACCGCGCTGTCGCTGTCGCATCTCTCCTGGGGCGCCGAGGTCTCGACCAGCTATTTCGGCCGCAACCGCATCTTCGCGGCGCGCGAGGTGCTGGCGGTGATCGGCACGCTGGTGGCGACCGGCCTGCCCTTCGTACTGTCGATGCTCGGCTATCACGGCGACACGCCGGTGCTGATCGCGCTCTCGGTCCTCGTGGCCGTCAGCCTGCCGATCTTCGTCGTGCTGACCGTGGTCATGGTGCCGGAGCCCAAGCACGTCGCGCGGACCCATCTCAACTTCGTCCAGGGCCTCAAGGGGCTTCTGAAGAACGAGCATTTCGTCCGTCTGCTCGGCGCCTACGCCCTCGCCAACATGGGCAACGGCGTCCCGGCGACGCTGCTCCTCTATTTCGTGCGCGACTACGTCCACGGCGACGAGGAGACGCAGCGGCTCTTCCTGCTGCTCTATTTCCTGTTCGGGGTGATCTCGACGCCGCTGTGGCTGTGGCTCTCGAAGCGCACCTCCAAGCACCGGGCCTGGAGCTGGGCGATGCTGGTCGCCTGCACCGGCTTCATGTGGTCGCCCTTCGTCGGCCACGAGTGGCTCGGCGAGTATTCGGTCTATGCCTTCGGCGTGATCATGATGCTCGCCGGCATGTCGGTCGGCGCCGATCTCATGCTGCCGGTGTCGATGCAGGCCGACGTGATCGACGTCGACACCGCCCGCACCGGCGAGCAGCACACCGGCTTCTATTTCGCCTCCTGGGCGCTCGCCAACAAGATCGCGCTGTCGATCGCGCTCGGCATCGGCTTCGTGCTGCTCGGCGCCGTCGGCTACGACAAGGGCGGACACGGCGTCGACGGGATGTCGAAGGCCGAGATCCACGTCGTGACCCACGCGCCCGCCGAGGGCGCGACCGTCACGCCTCCCGGCATCGATCGGCCGCACGCGACCTCCGGCAAGCGCAAGGGGCACGGACCGAACCCCGACAAGCCGGTCCCGCAGACCCCGCGCGCCACCTGGACGCTGGTGTTCCTCTATTGCGTGGTGCCGATCCTCCTGAAGCTCGCCGCCGTGCGGCTGGTCTGGAACTTCCCGATCGGGCCGAGCGAACAGGCGCGGCTGCGCGCCGAGATCGAGGCGCGCCTGCGCGAGGCGGAGGCCGAGGCGGCGCGGGCGAAGGGCGCCTGAGGCGCCCCCGGTGGAACGGCTTTCTCGCCGAAGCGAATATTAGAAAATCCGTTGCCTTCGCGCCGTCGCGGCGAACCGTCATGATCCCTGCCTCGACGGGCGCGGCGGCGCGCCCGAGCGATCACGCGAGGGAGTACGAGACGGCATGACGGCTGCGACCTGGAACCGATCCGGAGTGGTCCGCGACGTGATCGGAGCGATCGGCGACACGCCGTTGATCCGGCTGAACCGCGCCTCGGCCGCGACCGGCTGTGAGATCCTCGGCAAGGCCGAGTTCATGAACCCCGGACAGTCGGTCAAGGATCGGGCGGCGCTGTGGATCGTCCGCGACGCGGTGGCGCGCGGGGCGCTCCGGCCCGGCGGCACGATCGTCGAGGGCACCGCCGGCAACACCGGCATCGGGCTGGCGCTCGTCGCCTCGGCGCTCGGCTACCGGACGGTCATCGTCATTCCCGAGACCCAGTCGCAGGAGAAGAAGGACGCGCTCCGGCTCGCCGGCGCCCATCTCGTCGAGGTGCCGGCCGCGCCCTACAAGAACCCGAACAACTACGTCCGTCTCTCCGGCCGCCTCGCCGAGGAGTTGGCGAAGACCGAGCCGAACGGCGCGGTCTGGGCCAATCAGTTCGACAACGTCGCCAACCGGCAGGCCCATATCGACGGCACCGCCAGGGAGATCTGGGCGCAGACGGGCGGCCGGGTCGACGGGTTCGTCGCCGCGGTCGGCTCGGGCGGCACGCTCGCCGGGGTCGGGATCGGCCTCAAGGCGGAGAACCCGGCCGTCACCATCGCCCTCGCCGACCCGCACGGCGCGGCGCTCTACGAGTGGTACACCAACGGTGTCTTGAAGGCCGAGGGTTCCTCGATCACCGAAGGCATCGGCCAGGGCCGCATCACCGCCAATCTCGAGGGGGCGCCGATCGATCGCGCCTATCGGATCTCCGACGCCGAGGCGCTCGAGCAGCTCTTCGACCTCGCCGAGCACGAGGGGCTGGTGCTCGGGGGATCGTCGGGGGTCAACGTCGCCGGGGCGATCCGTCTGGCGCGGGATCTCGGGCCCGGTCACACCATCGTGACGGTGCTCTGCGACCATGGGGCGCGCTATCTCTCCAAGCTCTGGAACCCGGCCTTTCTCGCCGAGAAGGGTCTGCCGGTGCCGGCATGGCTCACCCGCGCGAGCGAAATCGCGGTTCCCTTCGCCCCCGTGTCGTGATCGGATGGACGCTTCGAAACCGATATTCGAGGCGTCATGTTTCCCGCGACCGAACTCGCCTTCCGCGACGACCCCTACGCCCGCACCCTGACCGCGACGGTGGTCGGGCACGGCGAGAAGGGTGGCATCGTGCTCGACCGCACGCTCTTCTATCCGACCGGCGGCGGGCAGCCGGGCGATCGCGGCACGATGATCTGGGCCGACGGCACCGAGACCGGCATCGCCACCACCGTCTGGGAGGACGGCGGCAAGACGGTGATCGCCCATGTGGCGAGCGAGGAGATGCCGATCCCCGCGCCCGGCACCGCCGTGACGCTCCATCTCGACTGGGATCGTCGCCACAAGCTGATGCGGATGCACACGGCGCTCCATCTCCTCTCGGTGGTGTTGCCCTTCGCGGTCACCGGCGGCTCGGTCGGCGAGGACGAGGGCCGGCTCGACTTCGACATTCCCGAGGCGGATCTCGACCGCGACGCGCTCAACGCGCGCCTCGCCGAGCTGGTCGCGGCCGACGCGCCGGTCTCCTTCGAGTGGATCACCGACGCCGAACTCGACGCGCAGCCGGAGCTCGTGAAGACCATGTCGGTCGCGCCGCCACGCGGCTCGGGCCGGGTGCGGCTGGTGCGGATCGGCGGGGCCGGCGCCTCGATCGATCTCCAGCCCTGCGGCGGCACCCATGTGCGCTCGACCGGGGAGATCGGCCGCTTCGAGATCGCCAAGGTCGAGAAGAAGGGCAAGATCAACCGTCGCGTCCGTGTCCGATTCGTCGAGGAGGCTCAGGCCTGATGTCCGACCGTTCGAAATTCTTCGTCTCCACCGAAGCCCTCGCCGCGCGTCTCGGCGAGCCCGACCTCAAGATCGTCGACGCCTCGTGGTTCCTGCCGACGATGGGACGCGACGCGGCGGCGGAATATGCCGAACGGCGGATCCCCGGGGCGGTGCGCTTCGACGTCGACGCGGTCGCCGACACGGCCTCGCCGCTGCCGCACATGCTGCCGACGGCCGAGGTCTTCGCCGCGACGATCGGCGCCATGGGCATCCGCGAGAGCGACGCCATCGTCGTCTACGACGGCGCCGGCCTCCTCTCGGCGCCGCGCGTCTGGTGGACCTTCCGCCTCTTCGGCGCGGGCGACGTGAAGATCCTCGACGGCGGCATGCCCAAGTGGCTCGCCGAGGGGCGTCCGGTCGAGACCGGGGCGCCGGTGGCGCCGGAGCCGGTCCGGTTCCAGGCCAAGCTCGACGCCGCGCGTGTGGTGGGGCTGCACGACGTGGTCGGGGTGCTCGCGGAGGGGACGGCGACGGTGGTCGACGCCCGTCCGGCCGATCGCTTCCTCGGCGTCGGCCCGGAGCCGCGCCCCGGCGTACCCTCCGGCCACATGCCGGGCGCCAAGAACGTGCCGGCGGTCAACATCATCGAGAACGGCACGCTGACCGACGACGACGGGCTGATGGAGGCCTTCGAGGACGTCGATCTCGATCGGCCGATCGTGACCTCCTGCGGCTCGGGCGTGACCGCCGCGATCCTGTGGCTGGGGCTCGAGGTTCTCGGCACCCCGCGCGAGCGCCTCGCTCTCTACGACGGGTCGTGGAGCGAATGGGCGACGACGCCGGGGGCGGCGATCGAAACGGTGGCGTGAGGTCAGGGGCGCCCAGGCGCTCGATCGGCTTCACCGAGGCCAGTCTCGGGCGGAGCACCCAGGCGTTCCAAAGGCTTCACCCTGAGGTGCCCGGCGTCGCCGGGCCTCGAAGGGCGAAGCCACGACGGGCGGTGCCTCCGGTCCTTCGCCCTTCGAGGCTCGCTCGCGCTCGCGCCTCAGGGTGTAGGACCGCCACGCGCGTCACGGAGGGACGCTTCCGGAGGGAAACCTCGATATGGCGGGACGCAGGAGCATGGGGCCAGCGGGACGCAGGCGCCGCGGCCCGGTCACGCCCGGTCGAGCAGGTCCAGCACGATCCGGGTCGCGGTGGCGCCGGGGGTCTCGTCGAGGCCCTCGCGCATGATCGTCTCGATCCGGGCGAAGGCATCGATCTGACGGGCGCGCGCCGGGCCGTCGACGAGCAGGGCGGCGAGCGCCTCGGCGATCGTCGCGGGCACGCAGGTCTCGTCGATGAATTCCGGCACCACCATCTCGCCGAGCACCAGATTGGGCAGCAGCGCCGAGCGGACCTTGGTGATCGGCCGGACCGGCTCCGGCACCTCGAGGAAATGCTTGACGATGCGGCCGATCCAATCGAGCCGATAGGTCGAGACAAGCGGCACGCCGGCGAGCGCCAGTTCGAGCGTCACCGTGCCGGAGGCGGCGAGCGCCGCGTCGGCCTCGCGGAAGGCACGGTACTTCGCCGTGGTCCCCGTGAGCAGCGTCGGCTTCACCGGCCAGTCGGCGCTGCGCGCCTCGATCTCGGCGCGGACGTGATCGACCGCCGGCAGGAGGATCTCGAACGGGCCGACCTTCGCGCGGAGCAGGGTCAGGATCTCGCCGAAGAGGCCCATCAGCCGCGTCACCTCGGAACGGCGGCTGCCGGGGAGCACCAGAAGGCGCAGCGGCCGCTCGCCCGGCGCTGGCAGGCGGCGGCCACCGGGCATCCGCACCTCGTCCACCTTCTCGATGAAGGGATGGCCGACATAGGCGGTCGGCGGGCCGCCGAGGACGCGGTGGGCGGCGGGCTCGAACGGCAGCAGCGCCAACAGGCGATCGGTGAAGCGGGCGATCTTCCGAGCCCGGCCCGGCCGCCAGATCCACACGGTCGGGGAGACGTAGAGGACGATCTTCTGGCCGGGGTGGGCCTTGCGCACGCGCGCGGCGACGCGGTGGCAGAAGTCGGGGCTGTCGATCAGCACCAGCACGTCCGGCCGAGCGGCGATCGCGGCCTCGGCAGTCTCGCGGATGCGGCGCAAGATCAGCGGCAGACGGCGCAGCACCGGGCCGATGCCCATCACCGCGATGTCGGTGATGGGAAAGAGGCTCGCGAGCCCTTCCGCCGCCATCGCCGAGCCGCCGACGCCGGCGAAGCGGACCCGCGCGCCGAGGGCGCCGCGCAGGCCCTCCATCAGATGCGCGCCGAGGATGTCGCCGGAGGGTTCGCCGGCGACCAGGAAGACGTCGACGGGCGCGTCGGCGGTGGGCGCGGGCGGGGTCATGCCCCCTCCCCGCGCGCGATCGGCGCGGATTCGTCGGTGAAGCCCCAGACGAAGAGGCCGGCGGCATCGGCGAGGCGGATCAGCGCCTCACGATCGGCGACCAGCGTCGCGCCGGCCTCCACCGCCACGCCCTCGAGCCCGGCCTCGGCCGCGGCGCGGATGGTCTCGGCGCCGATCACCGGCTGATCGAGGCGCGGATCCTGGATCGGCTTCGGGCATTTGACGAGGATGCCGCGCTTCTCGCGGGCGCAGGGCATGTTCGAAAAGGCGTCGATCATCGCGTCGGTGCCGGCGAACCCTTCCTTCAACACGACGGAGCGGCCGGTGACGATGACCCCCTGGCCGACGTCGCCGAGGCCGTGGCCGCGCGCGGCGCCGATGCCGAAGGCGATGGTCTGGAGGTGGGGGGCGCTCGGCCGCACGGCCCCGAGCGGCCCGGCCGGCATCAGGAGCTCCGGCACGACCTCGCCGGCGCCGACGACGCGCAGGCCGCGCGCCTCGAACAGGCGCGCGAGGCGGCGCAGGATGCCGTCCTCGCCATGGGTGAGGAGACGCCAGTTGCGGATCAGCTCGAAGAGATCGGCGAGATCGAATTCGGAGAGACGGGGCATCCGCCGCTCCTTCATGCCGCCGATGATGACGAGATCGCGGGCACCGCGCGCGCGGGCGAGGCGGATGAGGCGGGAGAGATGGCCGCGCCCGATCCAGACGTGATCATGGGCCGAGATCGCCGGATCGGCCTCGCCGAGAATGCCGGCGATGGTGACCCGGCGCCCGCGCGCCGCCGCGCCCTCGGCGACCAGGAGCGGCAGGCGTCCGCCGCCGGCCAGGATGACCAGCGGTCCCTCCGCGTCGCTCCTCGTGCCGGTGGTGGCGGTCATGGTCACCTCACGCCTCGCGGCCGCCGCGCGGCATGCAGATGCGGCGGTCGCCACCCTCGCGGATGAAGCCGACCACCTCGGCCACCAGAGGTTCGTCGGCGAACATCGCGGCGACGTCCTCGACGCGCTCGAGCAGCGTGCCCTCCTCGGAGAAGAGCATGCGATAGGCGGCGCGCAGCTTGTGGATCCGGTCGCGCTCGAAGCCGCGCCGCTTGAGGCCGACGATGTTGAGGCCGCCGAGGCGGGCGCGATCGCCGATCGCCGAGCCGTAGGGGATGAGGTCGTTCTCGAGGCCGGAGAGGCCGCCGAGGAAGGCATGCGGGCCGATGCGCACGAACTGGTGCACCGCCGACAGGCCGCCGAGGATGGCGTGATCGCCGATCACCACATGGCCGGCGACGGTGGCGTTGTTGACCAGGATGACGTGATTGCCGATGCGGCAGTCGTGGGCGACATGGGCGCCGACCATCAGCAGGCAATGGTCGCCGACGGTGGTCACCATGCCGCCGCCCTCGGTGCCGGGATTGATCGTCACCTGCTCGCGGATGGTGGTGTGCGCGCCGATCACCAGGCGGCTCAGTTCGCCGTGGTACTTCAGATCCTGCGGCGGATGTCCGACCGAGGCGAAGGGATAGATCTTGCAGCCCTCGCCGACCTCGGTCTTGCCGGCGACGCTGACGTGGCTCACCAGCTCGACTCCGTCGCCGAGCACCACCTCGGGGCCGACCACGCAGAAGGGGCCGACGATCACGTCGGCGCCGAGCACCGCGCCGTCCTCGACGATCGCGGAAGGGTGAATCTTCGCCATGGGAACCGATTCCTCACAATTCGATTTCGCGCCAGAGGTCTAGCCGACCCCGGGCTCGAAACCGAAATCAATTTCCATGTCGGAATGTGACGGAGCCGAGCGCGGCTCAGCTCACCAACATGGCGCTGACTTCGCCCTCGGCGACGATCTTGCCGGCGACCTTGGCCTCGCCGCGGAACCACCACATGTTGGCGCGCTGCTTGAGCTTGGCGACGTGGAACTCGACGGTGTCGCCGGGGACGACGGGCTTGCGGAACTTCACCTTGTCGACGGTCATGAAATAGACCACCGAGGGCTTGCCGGCGCCGCCCGCCTTCTTGGTCTTCAAGACGCACATGGCACCGGCGGTCTGGGCCATCGCCTCGATCAGGAGCACGCCGGGGAAGACCGGCTTGTCGGGGAAATGCCCCTGGAACTGCGGCTCGTTGAACGTGACGTTCTTGATGCCGATGCCGCTGTCGTCACCGTCGATGTCGACGATCTTGTCGATCATCAGGAACGGATAGCGATGCGGCAGGAGTTCCAGCAGCCCCTGAATGTCGACGGAGTCGAGCGTGGTGGTCGGTTGATCGGTCATCGCGCCCTCGGTCCTTCCTGCGATCTCGACGCGGGCGACGGACCTCGTCGCCCTTCCTTTCCGGCCCTGGAGCCGGACACTCTCATTCCTCGGGGACGCCGCCCGGCCGCGCCGCGAGCCGCGCCAGCGCCGCGACCTCGCGCGCCGCCTCGCGGAACGGCTTGGCCGGAGCTCCGACCCAGCGCGCGCCGGCCGGCACGTCGTTCATGACGCCGGCGCGCGCGCCGATCTGCGCGCCCGAGCCGATCGTCAGATGGCCGGCGACGCCGACCTGACCGGCGAGCACGACGAAATCGCCGAGCTTGGTCGAGCCGCTGATGCCGACATAGGAGACGATCACGCAGTGGCGTCCGATTTCCACGTTGTGTCCGATCTGGACCAGATTGTCGATCTTGGTGCCTTCCCCGATCACGGTGTCGCGGTTGGCGCCGCGATCGATCGTGGTGTTGGCGCCGATCTCGACGTCGTCCTGGATCACGACGCGGCCGATCTGCGGCACCTTCTTGTGGCCGTTCGGGCCCATCGCGAAGCCGAAACCGTCCTGGCCGACGCGGACGCCGGAATGGATGACGACGCGGTTGCCGATCAGGCAGTGGATCAGCGTCGCCGACGGGCCGACGTAGCCGTTGCGGCCGATGCGGACGTCGTGACCGATCACCGCGTTGGCGCCGATCACCGTGCCCGAGCCGATCTCGGCGCGGGCGCCGATCACGGCGCCGGGCTCGACGGTGACGCCGGGCTCGAGGCGGGCGGTCGGGTGGACATGGGCGCCGGGGGCGATGCCGGCGTCGCCGCCGTGGCTCCCCTCGAGGCGCAGCGCCGCCGGATAGAAGCGGCCGACCACGGTGGCGAAGGCGGCATAGGGATCGCGGGTGATCAGGGCGACGACGCCCTCCGGCAGATCCTTGGCGAACCGTTCGGCGATCAGGCAGGCGCTGGCGTGGGTGGTCGCCAGCTGCGGCACGTATTTCTTGTTGTCGAGGAAGGTCACCTCGCCGCGACCGGCCGTATCGAGCGGGCCGACGCCGCGAACGACGGTGGCGAGCGCGTTCTCGTCCGCGCAGGTCGCGCCGGTCCAGCCGCAGATCTCGGCGATGGTCGCGGGCTTGGGTGCGGGGAAGAAGGTGGGATCGCTCATCGGGGACGGCCTTCGTGGGTCGACGGGTTGCCCCATCAAAGAAAAAGGCCGCCGCAGGTGAAGCGGCGGCCCCGGAATCGCGGTCTCGAGACCTCAGAAGGTGGTGCCGCCGGAGAAGCGGAACACCTGGGTCTGGTCGTACTTCGACTTCGAGGTGGGCACCGCGAAGTCGGCGCGCAGCGGGCCGAAGGGCGAGCGCCACATGATGCCGACACCGACCGACGAGCGCAGCTTGTTGTCGTCGACCAGGTTGAACGTGGTGCCGTCGGAGACCGGCAGCGCGCGCTTGTCGACGCTCCAGAGCTGGCCGGCGTCGGCGAAGGCCGAGACATAGAGGCCGAACTCGTCGGGCGTGCCCGGCATCGGCATCGACGCCTCGAGGGTCGCCGCCCAGTAGTTGCGGCCGCCGAGCGACTCGTTGCTGATCGTGTCGCGCGGGCCGTAGCCCTGCGAGGCGAAGCCGCGGATGGTCTCGCCGCCCTGGTAGAAGTTGTCGAAGATCTCGAGCTTCTTGCCCCAGCCGGCGATGTTGCCGGCGCGGACGCGGGCCATGGCGATCACGCCCCAATCGGCCCAGACCTCGCGGTAGTAGCGCGCGTCGAAGGTCGAGCGGACGAACTTGGCGTCGCCGCCGGCGCCCGCGAACTCTTCCGTCCACTTGGCGTAGATGCCGTCGCGGGGGAACTGCACGTTGTCGAGCGTGTTGTAGACGAGGCTGAAGCCCGGGATCGAGGCGATGCGGGTGCGCGAGAGCACGCCGATCGCGTTGCAGCTGCCGGGAGCCGTGGCGGTCGCGCCGCAGATGAAGGTCTTGTAGGCGAGCGAGGCCTCGCCGTCGGTCAGGATGCCGTTGGCCTGGGTGCCGATCAGACGGATCTCCTGCTGGTTCAGCGTGTAGTTCACGCCGAAGGTCAGGTTCTCGGTGATCGGAAGGCCGAAGCGGATCGTGCCGCCGGTGTTGTTCTCTTCGTAGTTCCGGTAGGACGACGTCTTGTTCTCCTTGCGGTAGACGTCGAAGCCGGCGGAAATGCGATAGCCGAGGAAGTAGGGCTCGGTGAACGAGAACTGACCGCCGCGGGTGTTCTGGCCGTACTGGAGCGAAGCCTTGATGTACTGGCCGCGACCGAGGAAGTTCTTCTCGGAGAACGACACGTCGCCGATCACGCCGTCGGCGGTCGAGTAACCGGCACCGAAGCCGATCTCGCCGGTGGCCTGCTCTTCGACATCGACGTTCACGATGACCTTGTCGGGGGCCGAGCCCGGATCGGTGTTGACCTTGACGGTCTTGAACAGGCCGAGACGGTTGAGGCGGCGTTCGGCCTTGGAGACCAGCGCCTTGTTGTAGGCGTCGCCCTCGGCCATGTCGAATTCGCGACGCACCACGTAGTCGCGGGTGCGATCGTTGCCGCGAATGTTGAGGCGCTCGACGTAGACCCGCTGACCTTCCTCGACATAGTAGGTGATCGAGATGGTGTGATTGGCGTAGTCGCGGGTGGCGCGCGGACGGACCTGGGCGAAGGGATAGCCGGCGCGGGTCGCGGCCATCGTCAGCTCTTCCATGGTCTTCTCGACCGCCTCGGACGAGTAGACGTCGCCCGAACGGGTGCCGACCGAGGAGAACAGCGCCTTGGAATCGATGCCGGAGAGCGAGCTCTGCACGTCGACTTCGCCGAAGCTGTACTGATCGCCCTCGTCGACCGTGAAGGCGACGAAGAAGACGTTGCGCTCGCGATCGAGATCGGCGGTGGCGGAGACCACGCGGAAGTCGGCGTAGCCGTTCTTCATGTAGAACTTGCGCAGGCCTTCCTGGTCGGTCTGCAGACGATCCGGATCATAGGTGTCGGTCGTGCGCAGCCAGCCGAGCAGGCCGGTCTCGCGGGTCTTGATCACGTCGCGCAGACGGCCCGACGAATAGGCATGGTTGCCGGAGAAGCTGATGCGGGTGACCGCGGTCTTGTCGCCCTCGTCGATCTCGTAGACGAGATTGACGCGGTTGTCCGGCAGGGAGATGACCTTGGCCTCGACCTGCGCGCGATAGCGGCCGTTGCGGCGGTAGGTCTCGAGCAGACGCTGCACGTCGGACTGCACGTCGTTCTTCGACATGAAGGCGCGCGGCTTGATCTGAATGACCGACTTCAGCTGCTCGTCGCTGAGGCGCTTGTTGCCTTCGAAGGCGATCTTGTTGACCTGGGGGCTCTCGGTCACGACGACGACGGTGTTGCCACCCTCGCGGGACACCTGCACGTCGGAGAACAGATCGGTCGCGTAGAGCGCCTTCAGAACGGCGTCGGTGTCGCCACCCTTGGCGTTCTGCAGGACGTAGGAGCGAATGGTCTCGGTCTCGATGCGCTTGTTGCCGCGCACGATCACGTCCGCCTTGGCGACGGAGAGACCGAACACGTCGGCCCCACCACCCACGACCGGCGCCACCGTCAGGAGGACTGCGGCCAGTGCCGTCTTCTTCATCGTGGTCGTGAAGGAACTCATCGTATTTCGGCCCCGTCTCGTTTCCGTCGTCACCATGGGTCGATCTGGCCCTTCGCAGGCGCGCACATCCGTCCTGGCGAGGACCTGAATCTCTTCGTCCGTCCCGTGCTTTGTACAGGCTTTTGGCGTCGGTGCAAGCCGAGCCCCACCCCCGGACATCGGGTTTGTGGACGACCGTTGCCCGATCGCCACGTGTTCGACGTTTCGCGTTTCGACCATACTCGTCACCTCGAAGGGGAAGAAAAACGCACTCCCCTCGCCTCGCGTTCCGCCTATCCGCCGCGCCGCAGCGACGCCAGATGGGCGATGTCGTTCCAGGATGAGACCAGCATCAGCATCAGGATCAGCGCCATGCCGATCCGGAAGCCGATGTCCTGCGCGCGATCCGAGAGCGGCCGTCCCCGCACGGCCTCGGCCGCGTAGAAGACGAGGTGGCCGCCGTCGAGCATCGGCACCGGGAAGAGATTGAGAAGGCCGATCGACACCGACAGGACCGCCGCCAGATTGATCAGCGCCGCCATGCCCATGCCCGCGACCTCACCGGAGATCTGCGCGACCCGGAGCGGTCCGCCGAGCTGGTCGATCGATTCGCGTCCGGTGAAGATGCCGCCGAGATAGGAGGCGGTGCGCGCCACCACGAACCACGTCTCCTTGGTGCCCTCGACGACCGCCTCGGGCGGCGAGAAGCGGCGCAGGCGGCGATCGGCCGGGTCGTTGGAGGCGCGGATGCCGACGAGGCCGCGGCGTTGCACGCCGAAACGGCTCTTCTCCTCGACCAGACGCGGGGTCAGTGAGGTCTCGATGCGGGCGCCGTCGCGTTCGACGACGAAATCCGTCTTCTCGCCGGCGCGCTCGGAGACGAGTCGCATCACGTCCATGAAGGTCTCGATCGCATGACCGTCGATGGCGACGATCAGATCGCCCGCGCGGATGCCGGCCTCGGCGGCGACACCGTCGGCGGTGACGTCGCCGACCTTGGCGGCGAGATCGACCCGGCCGGTGACCATGAAGAGGCCGGAGAAGATCACCACGGCGAGAATGAAGTTGGCGATGGGGCCGGCGGCGACGATCGCGGCGCGGCGGCCGACCGACTTGGTCTGGAAGGCGCGGTCGCGGTCGGCCGGGGAGAGAGCGGCCAGTCCGTCACGGTCCGGGGTGCTGGCGGCGCCCTCGTCGCCGACGAACTTCACGTAGCCGCCGAGCGGGATCAGCGAGACGCGCCAACGGGTGCCGTGGCGATCGTTCCAGCCGAAGAGTTCGGGGCCGAAGCCGATCGAGAAGGTGACGACGCCGACGCCGCAGGCACGGCCGACCAGAAAATGGCCCAGTTCGTGGAAGAACACCACGATGGTCAGCACGAACAGGAACGGCGGCACGTACCCGACGAGCGAGACCGCCTCATTCAGAATTTCCATCACCACCCTCGGCTCCCGAGACGTCCCCTCGGTTCGTTTTCTACTTTGCCACGCGATTGGTTACCGAACCATCTCACGGCTTCGTGGCGCTTTTCGGCCGATGGCCGCCTCACCAGTCGAGAAGGCCGGCGCCCGGCGCGGCGAGCCCGCCGTTGAGCGCCGCAACCAGCGCGGCGGCGAGCGCGGCGGCGACGAGGCCGTCGACCCGGTCGAGAAGGCCGCCGTGTCCGGGAATGATCCAGCCGGAATCCTTGACGCCGAAGTGGCGCTTGAGGCTCGATTCGAAGAGGTCGCCGGCCTGCGACGCGATCGACAGCACCGCGCCGACCAGGAACACCGGCCAGAGACGCCCGGAGCCGGCGAAATGGGCGACGACGACGCCGGCGAGCGCGGCGGCGACGAGGCCGCCGAGGGCGCCCGACCACGTCTTCTTGGGCGAGACCGCCGGCCACAGCTTCGGGCCGCCGAGCGCGCGCCCGGTGAAGAAGGCGGCGATGTCGGTCGACCAGACGACGGCGAAGAGGAAGATCACCAGGGCGAGGCCGTTCGGCGCGCCGCGGATCGCGTCGAGCGCCATGCTCGGCAGCGCCGCGTAGACCGGCCCCCACGGGGCCCAGCGCAGCGGCGCCGGCTCGGCGCGGCCGCGCGCCTCGAGACCGGCGACGACGACGGCCGCGACGACGAGGCCGAAGGCGGCGATCGCCGAGAGGTTCCAGGCGAAGGCGGCGACGGCGAGCCCGACCAGCGCCAATTGGGCGATCCGCAGCGGCGTCCAGGCGCGGCCGAGGACGATGGTCGCCCATTCGCTCGCCATAACCATGCCGCAGAGGACGACGAGAGCGGCGAAGGGCGCGCCGCCGTACCAGGTGATCGCCAGGACGATCGGTGCGCCGATCAGGGCGGAGACGATGCGCAGCTTCAGTTCACGCGACTTGTCGACGCCCTGCGTTCCGCTCATTTCGCCCCCTGGACCGCGTCGACGCCGCCGAAACGGCGCTCCCGACCGTTGTATTCGTCGATCGCGGCGTCGAAGGCGGCCTCGTCGAAATCCGGCCAGAGCACGCTCGAGAAGACCAGTTCCGAATAGGCCGCCTGCCACATCAGGAAGTTCGACAGGCGCTGCTCGCCCGAGGTGCGGATGACGAGATCCGGATCGGGAATGCCGCCGGTGAAGAGCGCGGCGGAGACCATGTCGCGGTCGATCGCCTCGGGGGCGATCTCGCCGCGCGCGACCCGCTCGGCGAGGATCCGCGCCGCCCGCACGATCTCGTCGCGCGAACCGTAGTTGAAGGCGATGACGAGGTGGAGCCCGGTGTTGTCGCGGGTCAGTGCCTCGGCTTCCGCCAGCAGCGCGGCGATGTCTGGGGTGAGATCGGCGCGCTCGCCGATCACGGTGATGTGGACGTTCTCGGTGTGGAGTTCGGCGAGGTCGCGGCGGATGAAGTATTTGAGGAGCCCCATCAGGAACCCCACTTCCTCCGCCGGCCGGCGCCAGTTCTCCGAGGAGAACGAATAGAGCGTCAGATGGCCGATGCCGCGGCGCGAGGCGTGGCGGATGATCCGCCGCACCGTCTCCATGCCGCGCCGGTGACCCTCGGTGCGCGGCAGACCGCGCGCCTTGGCCCAACGGCCGTTGCCGTCCATGATCACGGCGACGTGGGCGGGCACGCCGGCGGTCTCGCCGCCGGCGTCGCGATCGTCCCGTCCGTCCGAGGCCGTGGTCATGGCCGTTCGCCTTCGTTCCGCCCGTCCGTTCGGATCAGACCTTGGTGATGTCCTGTTCCTTGGCGGCGAGAAGCTTGTCGATCTCGGAGATGGTCTCGTCGGTCAGCTTCTGGACGCGATCGGCGAGACGGGTCTCCTCGTCCTCGCTCATGCCGTCCTTGACCGCCTTCTTCAGCGTGTCGATGCCGTCGCGACGGACGTGGCGCACCGCGATGCGGGCGGCCTCGGCGTATTTGTGGGCGACCTTGACCAGCTCCTTGCGGCGCTCGGCGTTGAGCTCGGGGATCGGCACGCGCAGGGTGGCGCCCTCACCGATCGGGTTGAGGCCGAGATTGGCCTCGCGGATCGCCTTCTCCACCGCTCCGGCCATGCCGCGATCCCACACCGAGACCAGCAGCATGCGCGGCTCCGGCACCGACACCGTCGCCACCTGGTTCAGCGCCATGCGGGCGCCGTAGACCTCGACCGTCACCGGCTCCAGGAGATGGATGGAGGCGCGCCCGGTTCTGAGACCCGCGAGTTCCTCCTTGTAGACGGAGACCGCCTGGGTCATGCGCCGCTTGATGTCGTCGATGTCGAATTTGCTGGCCATGAGACTACCTCGGAACACTTCCTCTGGTGGGATCGAGACGGCGAGCCGGTGCTTCGCCCCGTCGATCCCGGACGCCTGAGGTCGACCCTCGGCATCGATGATTGACGTCCACGCGACGCGTGGATCGTGCCCGACCTCACGGCCGGGGTCGTCGCCCCCGATCAGTCGGCGCGACCCGCGACCACCGTGGCGCGGCCGGCCCCCTTCAGCACGTCGATCAACGCGCCGGGCTCACCGAGAGAGAACACGATTATCGGAATCGCGTTGTCGCGGGCAAGTGCGAAAGCCGCGGTATCGAGCACCTTGAGGTCGCGACCGATCGCTTCGTCGAAGGTGATGCGGTCGAAACGGGTCGCCGTCGGGTCCTTCTTGGGGTCGGCGGTGTAGATTCCGTCGACGTTGGTCGCCTTGAGGATGGCGTCGCAGCGCATCTCCGAGGCGCGCATCGCCGCCGTGGTGTCGGTCGTCAGGAACGGCGAACCGAGGCCGCCGGCGAAGAGCGCGACGCCGGTCTCGCGCAGCGCCTTCGCCGCGTCGCGCTGGGTGAAGGTGTCGCAGACGGTCGGCATCGGCAGGCCGGAGAAGACCGGCGCCTCGATCCCGCGCGCGCGCAGCGCCTCGCGCATGGCGAGCGCGTTCATCACCGTCGCCATCATGCCCATGTGGTCGCCGGTGACGCGGTCCGTGCCCTGCTTCTGGAGCCAGGCGCCGCGAAAGAGATTGCCGCCGCCGATGACGATGCCGATCTCGGCGCCGAGCGCGCGGGCGGCGACGATGTCGTCGGCGATGCGGCCGACCACGGCGCTGTCGATGCCGAGCGGCGCGCCGCCGGCGAGAGCCTCGCCCGAGAGCTTCAGGAGAACCCGTTTCCAGGTGAGCGTCTCGGCCATCGTCGTCTCCTCGTCGGCGGGTTCGTCGGGCGGCGGACTCGGGATCGGGCCGTCGCGACTGGCGAGATACACGAAGGCCGTCCTCGCGTCACCCTCCGCGAGGTTCGCCGTCGTTCGACCCGGGGGCCGGATCGAGCGACTTGGCGAAGAAGACGCGGTCGAAGCCGTTCTGGTGGGCGCGGTGGGTCTCGACGAAGCCGAGGCGGGGGTAGATCGCCCGGTTCTCGGTCATCTTCTCGTGGGTGAAGAGCGAGAGGGTGCGGCATCCGGCGGCGCGGCTCGCCGCCTCCGCATGGGCGACGAGGACGCGGCCGAGGCCCCGGCCGCGCAGACGCTCGGCGACGGCGATGGTCTCGAGCACGGACGGGTCGTGATCGGTCTCGAGGACGACCACCCCGCCGATCCCCTCGGCGTCGACGAAGACGTCGACCTCGCCGGCCTCGATACGGGCGCGATAGTCGTCGTCCATCGGCGCCGGGCGACGGCCCATGCGCGGCACGTAGGGCGCGAAGGCTGTGGCGACGAGGCGCTCGATCTCGGCGAGGTCGTCGAGCCTCGCCTTGCGGATCCCGGACCTTCCGTATTCCGACATGGGCGGCCTCCGTGGTTCGGGCCGGAAACGACGATCGCCGCACACCGGGGTGCGGTGTGCGGCGATCATGGATCCGTTCGCGAGGGACCCGCCCCCGCCGGAGCTTCGGCTCAGAGACCGGCCTGCGCGGCGACTTCCGCGGCGAAGTCGGAGACTTCCTTCTCGATGCCCTCGCCGATGACCATGCGCACGAAGGCCTTGACCGCGACCGGCGCGCCGAGGTCCTTCGACGCCTGGGCGACGAGCGCCTCGACGGTCAGCTCGGGGTTCATCACGAAGTTCTGCTTCAGGAGGGTGACCTCCTCGTAGAACTTGCGGATGCGGCCCTCGACCATCTTCTCGACGACGGCGGCGGGCTTGCCCGACTCGAGCGCCTGCTCGGAGAAGAACTTGCGCTCGTGCTCGACCAGCGCCGGGTCGATCTCCTCGGTGCGCACGGCGGCCGGGGTGGGATCGTGGGCGGCGACGTGCATGGCGATCTGCTTGCCGAGCTTGGCGAGTTCGGCCACGTCGGCGGTCGACTCGAGCGCGACCAGCACGCCGATCTTGCCGAGGCCGTCGGCGACCTGATTGTGGACGTAGGAGGCGACCACGCCGTTCTCGACCGAGAGGCAGGCGGTGCGGCGCAGCTGCATGTTCTCGCCGATGGTGGCGACGGCGTCGGTCAGGCTGTCGGCGACGGACTTGCCGGTCGACGGCAGGGTCGCGGCGGCGAGCGCGGCGACGTCGCCGGCCGTGGTCAGGGCGACGGTGGCGATGCCCTTGACGATGCCCTGGAAGCCCTCGTTGCGCGCGACGAAGTCGGTCTCGGAGTTGACCTCGACCACGGCGCCCTTGGTGCCCTCGGTGGCGACGCCGACGAGGCCCTCGGCGGCGGTGCGGCCGGACTTCTTGGCGGCCTTGGAGAGGCCCTTCTTACGGAGCCAGTCGATCGCCTGCTCCATGTCGCCGGCGGTCTCCTTGAGCGCCGCCTTGCAGTCCATCATGCCCGCGCCGGTCTTGTCGCGGAGTTCCTTCACCTGGGAAGCCGAAATGGTCATGTTCGCCTCTGAATGGTCTTCAGAACAGATTGTCGGGAGCGGATCGGGATCGACCCGTCCGTGGGTCGCGCGAGCGGTTCGGACGCAGGGACGCCGGCGATTCGATCGGCCGGGGTCGGGCGTCATCGAACCGGCGTTCGGCGACAGGCCCGTGACGACCGGCCCGGGCGCGAGGCCCGGGCCGGTGAAACATCACTGAGCGACGGACTCTTCGACGAGGCCGGGTTCCTCGGCGAGGACTTCGGCCTCACCCATGTCGACGCCCATGTCGCCCTGAGCGCGCGACAGGCCGTCGATGGCGGCGCGAGCGATCAGGTCGGTGTAGAGGGCGATGGCGCGGCCGGCGTCGTCGTTGCCCGGGATCGGATAGGTGATGCCGTCCGGATCGCAGTTGCTGTCGAGGATCGCGGCGACCGGGATGCCCAGACGCTTGGCTTCCTGGATCGCCAGGGCCTCACGGTTGGTGTCGATGATGAAGACCAGATCCGGCAGGCCGCCCATGTCCTTGATGCCGCCGAGGGAGCGATCGAGCTTGACCCGATCGCGGTCCATGTTCAGCCGCTCCTTCTTGGTGAGGCCCTGGGCCTCGCCGGCGAGCATGGTCTCGATCTTGCGCAGGCGCTGGATCGAGTTGGAGATGGTCTTCCAGTTGGTCAGCATGCCGCCGAGCCAACGGGCGTTGACGAAATACTGGGCCGAACGACGCGCCGCGTCGGCGACCGGCTCCTGGGCCTGACGCTTGGTGCCGACCACGAGCACGCGGCCGCCCTTGGCGACGGTGTCGGACACGGCCTTCAGCGCCTGGTGCAGCAGCGGCACGGTCTGGGCGAGGTCGATGATGTGGATGTTGTTGCGGGCGCCGAAGATGTAGGGAGCCATCTTCGGGTTCCAGCGATGCTTCTGGTGGCCGAAGTGGACGCCGGCCTCGAGCAGCTGACGCATGGTGAAATCGGGCAGAGCCATGGAATCGAATCCTTTTCCGGTTGAACCTCCGCGCGGGCGTCATGTGACCGAAGGATTTCGGAAACACCGGATGGACGCTTGGCGATCCCGAGACATCCTCTCGGAACCGAGCGCCCTGCCCACGCGTGTGGAATGGCGCGGGGATTAGGGGAGATGTCGGCGATTGTCAAGCCGGACGGCGAGCGCCGCCCGGGCGCGGGGCCCGGGCGGCGTCTTCGTCGGTTCTCGCCCCGGCGCTCAGGCCGGAGTGGTGGCGGTCACGACCGCGGTGGGGGCGGAGACGCCGCCGGCATTGGCCGACGAGACCCGGTAGTGATAGGTGGTCGAGGGCGCGACCTCCCAATCCCACAGCACGTTGGTGCCGATGTCGACGAGGGCGCGCAGCTCGAACGGACCCGACCCGACGGCGCGCTCGACCAGGAACCCGTTCTCGTTCGACGAGGCGTCGGTCCAGCCGAAGTCGACGTTGGTGCGGCGTACGTCGATGATCGTCGGCGCGGTCGGCGCGGCGGGTGCCGCCGGCAGGACCGGCGTACGGTCGGTGCGCACCGACACCGGATCGGTCGGCTCGGACCCGCCGCCCCAGTTCCCGGACCGGATCCGGTAGTGATAGACGGTGTCAGCGGAAAGGCCGCCGTCGGTGAAGGTGAAGGTGTTGGGTCGCAGCAGCGCGACGGTCTGCCAAGCGGTTCCCGGCGCCGGAGCGCGTTCGACCAGATAGCCGACCTCGGAGACCGAGGGATCGCGCCACGACAGTTCGACGAGGCTGGTGCCCTTGACGACCGCCGCGAGGATCGGCGGCTTCGCCACCCCCACGCCGTTCGGATCGACGCCGTAATAGAGTTCGGCCTCGGTCCAATCGTCGGACACCGGCAGCACGATGTTGCCCTCGCCGTCGAAGGTCAGCCAGCGCCACCAGCGCCCCGCCTCGTTGGCGCGGGGGCGCGTCGCGCGCAGGAACCAGGTCTCGCTGCCCGACGGCGCCAGAAGATGGCGCAGCTTCAGCTGCGGGCCGCGATCGAAGGCGCCGTCGGCATAGGCGTTGCGCGAGAGCAGCAGGCGCTTGGAGGCGGTCAGATCCTCGCCGTCGGCCGACACCACGAACACCGTCGCGAAGCCGCTCGCCCGATCCGGCACCAGCACGTCGAGGAGATCCGGCATGGAGCCGTCGAGCTGGCCGGAGAAGGCCTCCGCCTTCGGCGTGGCGACGCTCAGCTGACGCCGGGCGCGGTTCTTGGCGATCTGGCGGGTGTCGGAGACGATCGGATCCGGCAGCACCAGCGTGTTCATCGGCGAGGTGTCCTGGCCGGCGGGCTTGGGACCATAGGCCTTGCGGATGGCGTTGCGGCTGTGCCAGCCCGGCTTGATCAGCTCCTTGGCTGCCGGCGGCCAGCCGTAGCTGTTCCACACGGGGTCGTCGACCCAGACGGTCAGCGGATCGACGGATTCGTCGACGTAGCCGTTGCGATAGAGCATCGCGGCGGTGCGGAAGTGATCGATGCGGACGCTGTCGGCGATCAGGGTGCCGCCGAGCTGGGAGGCGGTCAGCGAGGTTCCCTCGAGCGGGCTCCAGCCGTCGGCTCCGACGGTGGTCTCGCCGTGGTTCCAGGCGAACCAGACCAGGCCGGACCATCCCTGGAACGCGCCATAGGCGGCCGAGGCGAGGACCATCATCGCCCGCTTCTCGGCGTCGTCGCCGGTCTGGTTCACGTCGTAGTTCAGCTCACCCACCACGAAGGGCTTGTCGGCGAGCGCGGCGTGGACGCTGGCGGCGTAGAGATAGTCCTCCGCGTCGGCCTCGGGACCGCCGGCCGACCAGATCTGACCATAGGGCGAGCGCACCGTGATGTCGGCGGGGCCGTAGGAATGATCCTCCGAATAAGGATCGAGGCGGTCGCGCTGCTGGATGTCGGATTCGCTGCGCCACAGGTTGGAGAAGACGATCGGGAACTCGCATCCCGTCGAGGCGGCCTTGGCGACGATCCGGTCCCGGAGCGCCGCGTCCAGCCCGTTCAGGAAGAGCTGGCGATGGAGATGCTGATCGTCGTTCGACGGCGCATAGAGATCGAAGCTCGGGGAAATGCCCTGCCCGGCCAGATAGGCGTTCCACTTGGCGATCAGCTCGTCGCGGAAGTAGGAGACCAGCGGCCAGGTGGTGTTCTCGTAGCGATTGCCGTTGACGATCGTGTAGAAGGACGAGAACTCGTTCAGGATCTCCATGCCCATGATCTGCGGGTTCTCGGCATAGGAGACGCCGAGATAGGGGTTGGTGCGGCCCAGCAGCTGACCGACGAACTCCTCCTGGACGAGGGCGCAGCGCTCGTCGATCGCCGAGAGCATCCGCCACTTGTCGATCGTGGCCCACCATTCGGCGTTGCTCCAGGCGGTCATGTCGCTCATGGCGGCCGCCCAGGCGGTGGCGTCGGCGCCGGTCGTCGACAGGATCGAGACGTCGCCGGCGCGATAGCTGCGCGAGAAATCGGCGCTGAGCATCACGTAGATGCCGTTGCGGTGGAGCTCGGCGACCAGGAAGTCGAGCCGTTCCCAGGCGACGGCATCGCGGCCGCCGGGTTCTGCGCGCGAGCGATCGTCGGCATAGGAGGTCAGCCCGACGATGCCGGAGGTCGGGTTCCAGTCGAGACTGTGGCGCAGCAGGTGGTGCAGACGCACCAGATTGACGCCCATCGAGGCGAGGTTGCGGGCGAAGGCGATGGCGGTGTCGCGATCGGGATAGAACGCGACGACGTTGACGCCCCAGAAGCGCATCCGCTCACCGCTGGGGTCGACGAAATCGCGGCCCTCGATGCGCAGCCGTTCGATCGGTGGATTGACGAGATGTTTGGGGTCGAAGCGCGTGGACATGGCGTTCCCTTCCGTTCGAGACAGGACGGATCGCCATCGAGGCCGATGGGCCGAGCGGTGAGGCCGCCCGGCGAGGCGATCGGGCAAGGAGATGGGCTCCCGTCCCGATCGAAGGACCGTGGCGACCCGGATCGGCCGGATCCGTCGCCACAGGTTGTACCGTGCGATTTCAATCTCTATAATTGAGTAGATGTCGAGACTTGTCCCCGCCTCGCGGACGGTTCAGCGCCCATAGACCGCGTCCGCCCGCTTCTCGAAGGCTTCCGCGAACTTGCGGAACGCCTTGTCGAACATCGTGCCCATGAGGGCGCCGAGGATGCGGTTCTTGAAGGCGTAGTCGATCGAGAAATGGACGTCGCAGGCCTTCTCGCCGGTGTCGACGAAGCGCCAGACGTTGTCGAGGTGCTCGAAGGGGCCGTCGAGATAGGAGACGCGGATCGTCATCGCCGGGCGGTCGAGCAGGACGCGGCTGGTGAAGGTCTCGCGCACCGCCTTGTAGCCGACCGTCATGTCGGCGACGAGGATCGCCCTGCCCTCGCCCGTCTCCTGGCGCCCGCGGATGCGCAGCGCCTCGCAGAGCGGCAGGAACTTCGGATAGTTCTCCGCGTCGGCGACCAGATCGAACATGTTCGTCGCGGTGTGGGCGACACGACGCGTGGTCGAGAAGGACGGCATCAGACCCGGCCGATTTTGGCGGCGCGGGCCGCCCTCAGCCGGGCGAAGTCCTCGCCGGCATGGTGCGAGGAGCGCGTCAGCGGGCTCGACGAGACCATCAGGAAGCCCTTGGTGTAGGCGATCGTCTCGAAGGACTTGAACTCCTCCGGCGTGACGAAATGCGTCACCTCGTGATGCTTCTTGGTCGGCTGGAGATATTGGCCGATGGTGATGAAGTCGACGTCGGCCGAGCGCAGGTCGTCCATCAGCTGGAGCACTTCGTTGCGCTCCTCGCCGAGGCCGACCATGATGCCGGACTTGGTGAAGATCTCGGGGTCGAGCTCCTTGACCCGCTGCAGCAGGCGCAGCGAATGGAAATAGCGCGCGCCGGGGCGGACGGTCAGATAGTTGCCGGGCACGGTCTCGAGATTGTGGTTGAAGACGTCCGGCTTGGCGGCGACGACGATCTCGAGCGCGCCCTCCTTCTTCAGGAAGTCCGGCGTCAGCACCTCGATGGTGGTGGCGGGCGACTTCGCCCGGATCGCGCGGATGGTCGCGGCGATATGGGCGGCGCCGCCGTCGTCGAGATCGTCACGGTCGACCGAGGTCACGACCACATGGAGCAGGCCGAGCTTTTCGACCGCGATCGCCACGTTCTCCGGCTCGTCGGGGTCGAGCGGCAAGGGCTTGCCGGTCGCGACGTTGCAGAAGGCGCAGGCGCGGGTGCAGGTGTCGCCCATGATCATGAAGGTCGAGTGCTTCTTCGACCAGCATTCGCCGATGTTGGGGCAGCCGGCCTCCTCGCACACCGTCACGAGCTTGTTGTCGCGGACGATCTTCTGCGTCTCCGAATAGACCGGCGAGCCCGGCGCCTTGACGCGGATCCAGGCGGGCTTGCGGGCGACCGGCTTGTCGGGGCGATGCGCCTTCTCGGGATGGCGCAGCTTCTCGGCCGCGGGCTTCTCCGAGGGAGCGGGGCGCTTGCCGTCGAGGGTGTCGACCACGGTGACCATGGGCGGAAAACTCCAGAAGGCCGCCGGCACGGATTGTCCGATGCGCCTCTGGCGCGGGCGGCGGCGGGTGTCGAATTCTGATATAGGCGCGCGCCGCGTCGGGCAAGCGCGCGCGGGTCCGCGCGGGGCAGATCCGCAGGACTCTAGGGGGTCGTGACCCGTTTGCCGGCGCGCACGTGCAACACCGTCTTGGGGCGTCCCTTGGGGTCGAGCGGCACGTCGAGGACGACGTCGGATTCCCCGACCAGCGGATGATCGAGCTCGAGCTTGCCGACGAAGCCGGACTGCGTCCAGCCGACGGGGAGCGACCCGCCCTCGGTCTCGTAGACGAGGGTCGAGTAGCCCTTGGGCGGGACGATCCGCAGCTGATGGACGATGCGGCCGTCGCCACAATCGGAGCGCGCGACCTCCCAACGGGTGCCGTCGGCGTCGCCGGACCTGGTCACCACGGTCGGGCACAGATCGCGGGAGATCCAGGCGCGGACCAGCCAAGGGCCGGCCACGGCGACGAGGGCGAACAGTCCGAGGATCAGCAGGAGACGGCGACCGCGTCGGCGTCTCGTTTCGTCCGCAGGTGTGGTTTCGCCCGCCATGTTCCCTCCTCGCCGGTGCCGGCCGATCCTAACCGATGCGCGGATCGATGCCAGCGAGATCGTCGAGGCGGCGGATCAGCGCGAACCGCGGCCGGCGCCGGGGGCGCCACGTCCCGCCTCGACGATCACGCCGTACCAGCCGAGGCCGGCATAGGTCTCGTAGCCGGGCGTCGCGTGGAAGGCGACGAGCGTGCCGTCGGGAAGCGTCTCGTAACCGTTGTCGCGGCCCTTCGGGTCATAGGCGAGGCGTTCGGTGAGGATGCCGCGACCGTCCGAGGCGGCGATGACGCGGCGCGATCGATCGATCAGCAGCACCCGCGCGTCGCCCTCGTGATCGCCGAGGCGCACGCTCTCGACGATGGTGCGGGCCTGCGGTTCCCAATCGAAATGGACGGCGAGGACACCGAGCGCGCGGCCGTGAGGGCTGCCGCCCTCACGCACCGTGGTGGCGAAGGTGGCGACCTGGGCGCTGCCGAGCAGCGGTTCGACCGCGACGTCCTCGGCGTGGAAGTCGTCGCCGCTGCGCAGGGACAACGCGGTGCGGAACCAGGGGCGTTCGGCGACTGACTGGCCGGCGACGGGGAAGCGATCGCCACGACCGCTCGAGATCACCCGTCCGGTCGGATCGATCAGCCACAGGTCGAGATAGACCGTATAGGCGCGCAGGATGATGGCGAGCCGGCCGCCGGCGTGATCGCAGGTCGCGGCGTCGGGCGTGGCGGCGGCCGCGACGACGGCGGCGTCGGTCGCCCACCAGCGCACGTCGCAGGAGCGCTCATAGAGATTGCGGTCGATCAGTTCGACGGCGTTGAGTGCGAGGTCGACCATGCGGGCGCCGTGGGCGGTCTCGGCCATGACACGGGCGAGATGGGCGAGGCGCTCGATCTCGCCGCCGAGCTCGGCATCGAGGCCACGCGCCAGGGCGTCGACCTCGTCGGAGATGCCGCGCACCTCCTGCGAGACGACGGCGAAGCCGCGCCCGGCGTCGCCCGCCCGCGCCGCCTCGATCAGCGCATTGAGCGCCAGGATCTTCATGCGCTTGGTGATCGCCCGGATCTCGCCGACCTTCTGTTCGGTCAGATCCTTGGCCGCGTTCGACCGCTCGAGAATTCCGTCCAGAGACGCAACCGCCTCATTCCCCGTCGTCGACATTCTCGAGACCCGCATCGTTCGGACGTTGTCGTTGCTTACGTCACGGCAATTTCGAAGGGTTCTCTTAATCCACTGTTAATCCGCCGACCGATACGGGGCATTTCGAAGTGATGCTCAAATTTTCCGCAGGAATGGTCGAGGGGAGTCGCGTCATGTGAGTACATCTACTTACATACACCTGCGCGCGCTCGTAGAGCTTCCCTGAGGATCACCCGAAACGCGAGAGCGATCCGTGCGGGCCGCGCACGAATCGCTCTCTCTGGGTCGACGGACCTCGATGGGGTCGAGCCGGTGGCTCAGACGTGGATGGCGCGGCCTTCGCTGTCCAGCACCGCCTCGTGCATCATTTCCGACAGGGTCGGATGCGGGAACACGGTGTGGATCAGCTCTTCCTCGGTGGTCTCGAGGTTCATCGCCACGGTATAGCCCTGGATCAGCTCGGTCACGTCCGCGCCGATCATGTGGGCGCCGAGGAGACGGCCGGTCTTCTTGTCGAAGACGACCTTGATCAGGCCCTCGGACTCGCCCATGGCGATGGCCTTGCCGTTGCCGACGAAGGGGAAGCGGCCGACCTTGACCTCGAACCCGGCCTCCTTGGCCTTGGCCTCGGTGTAGCCGACCGAGGAGACCTGCGGCTGGGAATAGGTGCAGGCGGGGATCTTCGTCTTGTCCATCGGATGCGGGTGCTTGCCCGCGATGGCCTCGATGCAGATGATGCCCTCGTGCTCGCCCTTGTGCGCGAGCATCGGCGGGCCGGCGACGTCGCCGATCGCATAGATGCCGGGGACGTTGGAGCGGCCGAATTCGTCGATGACGATGCAGCCGCGATCGGTCTTCACGCCGAGCTTCTCGAGGCCGAGGTTCTCGACGTTGCCGACCACGCCGACGGCGGAGATGACGCGGTCGACGATGATCTCACGCTTGACGCCGGCCTTGTCCTCGAGGGTCGCGGTGACGCTGTCGGCGTGGCGCACCAGACCGAGCACCTTGGTGCCGCAGTGGATCTTCAGCCCGAGCTTCTCGAAGCTCTTCTTGGCGAAGGCGGAGATCTCGGCATCCTCGACCGGAAGCACCCGGTCCATCACCTCGACCACCGTCACGTCGACGCCGAGCGCATTGTAGAAGCTCGCGAATTCGATGCCGATCGCGCCCGAGCCGACGACCAGCATGGTCTTCGGCAGGGACTTCGGCATGAGGGCGTCGAAATAGGTCCAGACGAGCTTGCCGTCGGGCTCGAGGCCCGGCACGACGCGCGGACGGGCGCCGGTCGCCATGATGATGTGCTTCGCCGCGTATTCGCCGCCGCCGAAGGCGCCCTTGGGCGCGCCGTCGGTGCCGGTGACGACGATCTTGCCGGGCGCGGTCAGGATGGCGCGGCCCCAGATCACGTCGACCTTGTTCTTCTTCAGGAGGAAGCCGACGCCGGTGTTGAGCTGGCCGGAGACGCCGCGCGAGCGCTTGACGATCGCCTCGAGATCGAAGCTCGCGTTGTCGACCTTGAGGCCGAAGGCGGCGGCGTGCTTCATGAACTGATAGATCTCGGCCGAGCGCAGCAGCGCCTTGGTCGGGATGCAGCCCCAGTTGAGGCAGATGCCGCCGAGGTGCTTGGCCTCGACGATCGCCGTCTTGAAGCCGAGCTGAGCGGCGCGGATCGCGGTCACATAGCCGCCGGGGCCGGAGCCGATGACGATGACGTCGTATTGAGACATGGAGTGCTCCCCGTCGTCGGGTCGGTGACGGCGTCACCGCCGCTCGACGCTCGCTGAGATCGATCGTTGTCGAGAAGCGGAACGCCGGCCGCGTCGGGCGGGCGTTCCGCGAAGGCGCGTGGTCCTCAGACCAGCATTCCCATCGGGCTCTCGATCAGCGACTTGAAGGCCGCCAGGAACTCGGCACCGAGCGCGCCGTCGACGGCGCGATGGTCGGTCGAGAGCGTCACCGTCATGGCGGTCACCACGGCCGGCGCGCTGTCCTTGACCACGACCCGCTTCTCGCCCGCGCCGACCGCCAGGATCGTCGCATGCGGCGGGTTGATGATCGCGGCGAAGTCCTTGATGCCGAACATGCCGAGGTTCGAGACGGCGGTGGAGCCGCCCTGATACTCTTCCGGCTTCAGCTTGCGGGCCTTGGCGCGGGCGGCGAAGTCCTTCATCTCGATCGAGATCGCCGACAGCGTCTTGATCTCGGCGCGACGCACGACGGGCGTGATCAGGCCGCCGGGGATCGACACGGCGACGCCGACGTCGGACTGCTTGTGCTTCAGCATCGCCTCGCCGGTCCAGGTGACGTTGGCGTCCGGCACGCGCTGGAGCGCCAGCGCCAGCCCCTTGATGATGAAGTCGTTGACCGACACCTTGAAGGCCGGCTTGCCGTCCTTCACCGGGGCGGCGGCGTTGATCTGCTCGCGCAACGCCAAGAGCGCGTCGAGCTCGCAATCGACCGTCAGGTAGAAGTGCGGCACGGTGAGCTTCGATTCCATCAGCCGTTTGGCGATGGTCTTGCGCATGCCGTCGTGCGGGACGACCTCGTAGCTGCCCGGCTCGAACATCTTGAGGATGGTCTCGTCGGAGGGGCCGGTCGGCAGGGCCGCCGGGGCCTTGGGGGCGCTCGCGGCCGGCGCGGGCGCGGCGGCGGGCGTGGGCGCCGGAGCGCCGGCCTTGGCGGTGCCGGCGGTGGCGGCGCTCTCGACGTCCTTCAGGA
>OFTX01000004.1_pt1 | contig 178089 bp, 175 predicted proteins | sample 1775051 | NCBI WGS metagenome assembly OFTX01 (sample SAMN08195772, study PRJEB24354) | sludge metagenome | isolation source: sludge from phenol fed wastewater aerobic bioreactor A | place: India: Nagpur | collected 2016-09-15 | reverse complement strand
CGCCGCCGGCGGCGGGCGAGGTCGGGGCGGCGTGGGCATTCGCCGGGTCGGCGCCGGGATCGATGCCGGCCTTGCGCGAGGAGGTCGCCGAGGCGGTGGGGCCGACGGCGCCGAGCGAGGCGGGCGAGGCGAGGCCGCCGGCATCGGAGAAGGTGACGATCGTGCCCTGGGCGACCAGAGCGAGGGCGCCGAGGAGATCGGTGGCGGCGGTGGAGGCGGCCTTGGCGGTGGCCGTGTCGGCGGTCTCGGTGGACTTGGTCCCGTCGGTCTCGCCGGTCTCCGTAGTCGTGGTCGTGGCGGTGGTCGGGGTCGCGGCGGTGGTGGCGGCTGCGGTGGTCGCGGTCGCCGAGGCTTCCCCGCCCTCGAGGGAGGCGGCGAAGGCTTCCATCAACCGCGCGAAGGCGCCGCCGACGCCGGGCACGGAGGCGGTCGTCCCGGCGGCGGAGCGCAGGGCGGTGGCGACGGAGTTGGCGGATTCGACGCTGGGCAAACTCTGCCTCCCGAGGAGGGGCGTGACGGTTGATCGGATCGCTCTTCGCAAGCGCCGGGCCAACGGCCGCCTGCCGCGCGCCCTCCTCGGCGAGACGCGGTCGCGAGGCCGCGCGAGGCCGGAAAACGGCGCGGATCGGCGTGCCGGGCCGGGATCCGGACGTCGGGGGCGGCGGTCGCGCACGATCCTCACGGGCGGCAATGTCTGCCGCACCGGCAAGCGATGCCCGGTGGGCGCGAGCCGCGAGCCGGGTTTCGCGGGCGGCGGGGCTCGGTTATAGTCCCGCCTTCGCGAGAGCGGCGACGGCGACGGGCGGGGAACCCGGAGACGGCGGCGTCGGTCTCGCCGTTCCCGTCGCGGTTCCTCTGCCGACGGCGGGGCCCCACAGGCCGAGGTGCGCCCGCTCCATGACCAATTCCCTCGATCTTCCCGGCCGTCCCGAGGAGACGCGCGTGGTCGTCGCGATGTCCGGAGGGGTCGACTCCTCCGTGGTCGCGGCGCTTCTCAAGCGCGAGGGCTACGACGTCGTCGGCGTCACCCTCCAGCTCTACGATCACGGCGAGGCGACCCATCGGCCCGGCTCGTGCTGTGCCGGCCAGGACATTCTCGACGCGCGCCGGGTGGCCGAGACGATCGGCATCCCGCATTACGTGCTCGACTACGAGGACCGCTTCCGCCGCGAGGTGATCGATCGCTTCGCCGAGAGCTATCTCGCCGGCGAGACGCCGGTCCCCTGCGTCTCCTGCAATCAGACCGTCAAGTTCCACGACCTGCTCGACACCGCCCGCTCGCTCGGCGCCGCGGCGCTGGCGACGGGGCACTACGTCACCACCCGTCCGCTCGCCTCCGGCCATCGCGGGCTCTATCGCCCGGCCGATCTCGATCGCGACCAGAGCTACTTCCTCTTCGCCACCACCCAGGACCAGCTCGACTTCCTGCGCTTCCCGCTCGGCTCCCTGCCGAAGAGCGAGACGCGCGAGATCGCCCGTCAGCTCGGCCTGCCGGTGGCCGAGAAGCAGGACAGTCAGGACATCTGTTTCGTGCCCTCGGGCCGCTACGCGGACGTGATCGAGCGGCTGAAGCCGGACGCGGTCGAGCCGGGCGAAATCGTCCACGTCGACGGGCGGGTGCTCGGAACCCACGACGGCATCATTCGTTTCACGGTCGGGCAGCGGCGCGGCATCGGCGTGTCGATCGGCGAGCCGCTCTACGTGGTGCGGCTCGACGCGGATCGCCGGCGGGTGATCGTCGGTCCGCGCGAGGCGTTGATGACACGCAGGCTTCATCTTCGTGACGTCAATTGGCTCGGCGACGAACCGCTCGAGTCGCTGGCGGCCGAGCCGATGGAGATCTGGGCGAGGGTGCGTTCGACGCGGGCGCCCCAGCCGGCGCTCCTCGGCTTCGACGGCGATCGGGTGGTGGTCGAACTGGTGGAGGGCGAACACGGCGTGGCGCCCGGCCAGGCGGCGGTGTTCTACGACGCTCCGGAAGGGGGCGCACGCGTCCTCGGCGGCGGCACGATCGCCGGGGTGGTGCGCTCGTCGGACGAGATCGTCGCGCGGCCGGCCGCCGACGCGGCCTCGGCCGCGCCGTAGAGCGAGGTGCGGCAAGCGCCGCTGGGTGAAGCCGACGGCGGCCTCGGCCGCGCGGCGAAGCGAAGAGCGGCTCGACCGCTCGATGAGGTCGGGACGGGACATGTTCGAGAATCAGATGAAGGTCGAAGGCGCGAACGCGGCCGAAATCCGTGACGACCGCGCGCTTGACGCCGTCGATCTCGCCGCCGAGGCGCGGCTCGACGAGAAGGCGGTTCTCGCCGCCTATTCGCGGTGGGCGCCGGTCTACGACTGGGTGTTCGGGCGGGTGTTCGACGCCGGCCGCCGTCTCGCGGTGGAGATCATCAACCGCCGCCAGGGCCGGCTGCTCGAGGTCGGCGTCGGCACCGGGCTGACGCTGCCGCGTTACAAGCCGCATTTGAAGGTGACCGGCATCGACCTGTCGCCGGACATGCTCTCGGTGGCGCGCCGGCGCGTCGAGGACGGCAAGATCGAGACGGTCGAGGCGCTCCATCAGATGGACGCGACGCGGCTGACCTTCCCCGACGCGTCCTTCGACACGGTCGCGGTGATGTACACGATCACCGTGGTGCCGCATCCGGACGCGGTGATGGCGGAAATCGAGCGCGTCACCAAGCCGGGCGGCGAGGCGATCTTCGCCTCGCACTTCGCCTCGGAGAGCGGTTGGCGCAAGGCGATCGAGCATGCGTTGACGCCCTTCACCAAGAAGCTCGGCTGGCGTCCGGATTTCCCGATCGAGCGCATCCTCGGCCGTCCCGGCTTCGAACTGGTGGAGAAGAAGCGGCTGGGCCTCTTCGGCATCTTCACGGTGGCGGTGCTGCGCCGCAAGGCCGACTGATCCTCTCGCGACCGAGAGCGGACCGACACCAGACGGCGCCGGCCACCACCGGCGCCGTGTTTCGTCGTGGGGGGTGGTCGGGCACGCGCGGGGGCTCTGTGCGAGCCCGTGCGGCGTGTGGAGCGCGTTCGAGCGAGGTCTTCGGGCGGTCGTCCACAGGCGGGGTGGGCGACGGGGAGAGTTCGCTTGACAGGCGGTCCGGGCGAAACTAGATAGGCGTCCGGTCGGCTGGGTAGCTCAGATGGTTAGAGCGGAGGATTCATAACCCTCAGGTCGGCGGTTCGATCCCGCCCCCCGCCACCAAAATTTTCCATTCGGATCAGATGGTTGTGAAATCGTCCGTGGGGCTCCTCGGGCGATTTTCGGTTTCGGTGCGCACCGCGTTCCCCGATGTCCGCGTCTTGTGCCGGCGCACACACGTTCGCGCGTGGTGAATTTCGCGCCGGACCTGGGGCGCGAATTCCCTAGCGGGCGGTCTGCCGGTGGGGTCAGGCGGCGACGTCGGCGAGGAAGCGTTCGATCTCGGTGTCGACGCGGCGGGCGCAGGCCTCGAGATCGTTCGACAGGGTCGAGATCCTCGTCGCCGCCTCGTCGGTGCGGGCGGCGACGCCGCCGACGCCGGCGACGCCTTCGGCCGCCTCGGCGGTGCCGCGCGCGGCGCTGCGGGCGCTGTCGGAAATCGCGGCAGCGGCCGTGGTCTGGCGGCCGACGGCGGTGGCGATCGCGTCGGTGTAGGTCGCCGTCTCCTCGATCCGCGCGACGATGACGGCGATCGCGGAGACCGCCGCGTCCACCTCCTCGCGGATCGATCCGATCTGTCCGGAGATCTGATCGGTGGCGTGCGCGGTCTGGCCCGCCAGCGTCTTGACCTCATTGGCGACGACCGCGAAGCCGCGACCGGCCTCGCCGGCGCGCGCCGCCTCGATGGTGGCGTTGAGGGCGAGCAGGTTGGTCTGGGCGGCGATGTCGCGGATCAGGTCGAGCACGGCGCCGATGCGCGCGGAGGCGTCGGCGAGGCTGGAGATGCGCCGGCTGGAATCTTCGGCGGCGCCACGCGCGGCGGCGACGATGCCGGCGGCGGCGGCGACGCGGCGGTCGATCTCGGCGACGGATTCGGTCAGATCGGACACGGCCTCGGCGACGGTGGCGACGCCCGAGGAGGCCTCCTCGGTCGCGCGGGTGGCGCCGTCGGCGCGGGCATTGGCCTCGTCGGCGAGGCCGACGAGATCGTGGGCGGTCTCGTTCAGCGTGCCGACGTCGCGGCCGAGGGCCGAGATCACGCCGGCGACGGAACCGCGGAAGTCGGCGATGCGGCCGGTGATGCGATCCTGGTCGGCGCGCCGGCGGGCATGGTCGCGGTCCTGCGCGGCGACCAGCGTCTCGCGTTCGCGGGCGGCGGCGCGCAAGGCCTCGGCGACGCGGGCGACGGCACCGACCTCGTCGAGGCGGTCGCAATGGGGCACGCGGGTGTCGAGTTCGCCGGCGGAGACACGGCCGAGCGCCTCCTTCAGGTCGATCAGCGGCCGGACGAGACGGCGGCCCAGGAAGAACAGCAGCAGGCCGGCGATCAGCAGCGCGACGGCGGTGGCGGCGAAGATCGAATCGCGCCAGGCGGCGACGACGCCGTCGACGGCCGACGTCTTCACGCCCGAATAGAGCACGCCGATCACCTCGCCGGAGGGCGAGAAGACGGGGGCGTAGGTGGTGACGTAGGGCACGCCGAGGATGCCGACGACGCCGGAGAAGGTCTCGCCGCGCGCCACCACCGGGTGGACCGGGCCGGCCTTGCCGAGGATCGTGCCGACGGCGCGAGTGCCGTCCGGCTTCTTCACGTTGGTCGAACGGCGCACGAACTCGCCCGTCGCCGGGTCGAGCGCGAAGAGCGTGGTGGTGTCGCCGGTGATCCGGCTGACGGCGTCGATGGTGCGATGATCCTCGAAGGCGGGGATCCGCTCGAGGACGATCCTCGGGGTGCCGGGCGCGGTCCAGTCGACGCGGGTGCCGGGCAGGTCGCGCTCGAGGATCGCCGCGGCGGTGCGGATGTTGGTCGCCTGACGCTGGGCGGCGTCGCCGTCGACGTGGTCGACCAGGACCATCCAGGACGCCGCCGTCAGGAGGCCCGTCGCCACCAGCATCGCCAGGAAGCCCGTCGCCATCATCAGGAAGGTCATCGACGAGCGGATGCGGGACGACAGGCGCGACACCATGGCTTTCGACCTTCCTGCGACGGTGCTTACGACAGGGACGTCATCCGTCGGTTACGAACAGGAAACGATTCCGACAGACATCTCTTTCCGCCGTCTTAAGACGATCGCGGAAAGGGATCCGTCGAACTGCCGATTGAGGCGCGTCACGGGGTCGTGGGGGGTCGTCTACGAAGTCTCGAACAGGTCGAAACGTCCCGGGCTCGGTGTCAGAGGCTCCAGAACAGGGTCGCCCAGGTCGCGGCGGCGGCGGCGACGGGGAGCGCCATGGCGGCGATCGCGACGGCGCGGCGCACCGGCGACGGCGTGTGGAGGGCGACGATCGAGACGGCGAGACGGGCCGACCACAAGGTCGCGCCGATCAGCGTGGCGGCGCGCAGCGGATCGACGAAGTCGAGCGCGAAACCGTCGGCGCGCAGCAGCGACACGGTGGTCATCGACAGGCCGAGGATGACGCCGACGGCGGCGAGCGGGATCAAGGCCTGCGCCAAATGATGGAACCGGGCCGAGCGCCAGGGGCCGAGCGCCCGGGTCGCCAGCGCCAGCCCGCCGCCGATCACGACGCCGGCGAGCACGGTCTCGCCGGCGATGAAGCCGAGGAGGGAGGCGCCGTCGAGCAGCGTCATCACGTCGTTCTTTTCCGGGTAGTCGGTCAGGATCCACCAGGGCAGGGTGAAGTCGAGGGCCCAGTCGGCGCCGATCGCCACCAGGGTCTCGGCCAGCGTCTGCTTCAACGCGATGAAGGTCGCGCTCGCGGTCCAGCGGAAGGCGCCGGCGGCGACGCCGAGCAGGCCGAGCACGATCAGCGCGGTCTCCCAGGGCTTCGCCTCGCGGCCGGCGACGTGGACGATCTCGCGGTTGGGCGAACGGCGGGCGAGGGTGACGGCGTCGCGGAAGCCGCTGCAGCGGCCGCACATGTGGCAGGCGGAATTGCCTTCGAGGGTGCGCAGCGGCACCAGGGGGGCGCAGTCGACCCGGGGCATCGGCGTGCCGACCGGCTTCGTCCAGCGGTCCCAGGCGGGACGATCGACGCGGAAATGGACCGGGGCGAGCTTGGAGACGAGGCCGAAGACGCCGCTGACCGGGCAGAGGTAGCGGCACCACACCCGCTTGTCGCGGCCCCAGATCAGGCCGACGACGATCGCCGCGGCGGTCGAGCCGCCGAGGATCACCAGCACCGGCGCGGGGTATTGATAGACGCTGATCATCTGGCCGTAGATCGTGGTCGAGACGAAGGCGACGAAGGGCCAGCCCTTCCAGGTGATCCAGCGCGGCAGGGCGCGGCCGAGGCCGTGGCGCGAGGCGGTCTCGGTCAGCGCGCCCTCGGGGCAGAGGACGCCGCACCACAGGCGCCCGACCAGGATCATCGAGAGCAGAACGCCCGGCCACCAGATGCCCCAGAACACGAATTGGGCGAAGACGGTGACGTGGTTCCAGACGTGGTCGAGCCGACCGGGCAGGGTGACCACGGTCGGCACGACGATCAGCACGGCGTAGATCGCCACCACCGTCCATTGGATCCCCATGATCCAATGCCGCGACCGCGCCATGCGTTCGCCGAGGGCGGCGAGCGCGCGGTCGAGGCGAGTGGGGCCGGGGATCACGTCGGGTTCGGGACGGTCGACCGGCGCGGGCGCGACAAGAGCCATGGCACGAGGATCCAATAGGAGAGGAAGACCAGGAGCTGGGTGAGGTCGGGCCGGGCGCGATAGCCGGTGAGACCGGAGACGAGGCCGCCGAAGGCGCCGCCGTCGGAGAGGATCATCGAGGTGTCCCACAATCGGCGCGACAGGCGCGGCACCACGTCGAGTTCGACGAGGCCGTCGACGCCGGTCATCAGCAGCGCCAGGGCGAGGAACAGCAGCATGGTCTCGGTGATGCGGAAGAACAGACGCCAGGAGAGGAACCGGGCGCCGAGTTGCAACGCGGCGTAGGTCGCCAGCGCCGCGACGAGGCCGAGGCCGGCGGCGGCGATCGCGCCGAGACGGCCGCCGCCGAGGTCGACGGAGAGGATGCCGGTGAGGAAGACGACGGTCTCGCTGCCCTCGCGAGCGATGGCGATCAGCGCGAGGAGGAAGATGCCCCACCAGTTCTCGGTGGCGACGGCCTTGTCGAGCGAGCCCTCGAGATCGCGCTTCAGGGTGCGGCCGTGGCGGCGCATCCACACGACCATCTGCAGGATCAGCGCGGCGGCGACCAGGACGAGCCCGGTGCGCAGGATCTCCTGGGCGGTGTCGGAGAGGGCCTCGGTGAGGGCGATCAGCGCCCAGCCGAGGAGGCCGGCGACGGCGAGACCGGCGGCGACGCCCGACCACAGGAAGGCGCGGGCGCGGCGGGCGTCGGGCGCGTTGGTGGAGAGCCAGGACTGGAGAATGCCGACGACGAGCAACGCCTCGACACTCTCCCGCCACACCACGAAGATCACGTTGCCCTGCATCCGGCTCGGTCTCTCGTCACTTGGCGATCAGCACCGCGGGCGGCGCGTCGGGATGAAAGTCGTCGAAGAAGGAATATTCGCCGGGGTCGAGGCCCTTGATCACCATGGAGGTGGTGACGCCGGGGGCGATCACCTTCTCCTTGCGCAGCGGCAGGCTCTCGAACTCGGCCGGGGTCTTGCCGGCGTTGACGAGTTCCAGCTCGATGCGGGTGTCGGCGGGGACCTCGAGGCGCGACGGCGTCATCTTCCCGTCCTCGAAGACGATGCGGAAGACGGGGTCGTCGGCCCGCGCCGCCTGCGGAAGCCCCATGGCGACCGCGGCGAGCACGAGTCCCGCGCCGATCAGGCGCAGGACGAAGAGGCCCCGCGAGAGGCTGCGATCGCGATCAGTAGCCACCCTTCTTCCCCGTGCCGGCGTAGACGAAATCATACTTCAGCTCGAACGGCTCGAACCACGGACCGACGCCGGTCTCCTTGTCGACGTGGCGGCCGAAATGAGCGTGCATGTTGGCGGAGGGCGGGGCGACCTTGAGGGTCAACTCGTATTTGCCGTTACCGGCGAGCTTGACGTTGTCGCCGTAGTGGGGGCCGTCGTTGGCGACCATCGGCATGAACGGACCCTTGGCGACTTCCTTGCCGTCCTTGGACAGGGTGAACTCGATGACGAGATAGGGGACCCAGTCGCCCTTGGCGAAGCCGTTCTTGTTGTCCTTGGTCGCCTTGATGTCGGCCTCGAGATGGATGTCGCTGTCGGCGGTCGCCTTCATCATGCCGGCCGGTTCCATCTCGATCGGCTGGAGATAGACGGCGGCGACCTCGAGACCGGCCTTGGTCTGCGGCTTGCCGATCGGATATTCCTTGGCCTCGACGAGGGCCGTGGACGCGAGGACGAGGAGCGAGGCGAAAGCGATCCGAGACGGCATGAAGCCCTCCTATTTGCGAGTGATTATCACATTCAATAGCAGGTTCACGGAGCCGGTCAATCGTGGAATTCCGTATGCGCGTGAGACGCGGCGGTGGCGGTCGGTGGCCGGCGGGGAATTTCATTGATTTTACGGATGTGATTTGCAAAAATGATCGTCGATACCGATCGTTTGGGCGGTGTCGGCGGGGGGCGGACGATGAACCTGCGCGATCTGCAATATGTTCTGGCGGTGGCCGATCTCGGCCATTTCGGACGCGCGGCGGAGGCCTGCCACGTGTCGCAACCGACGCTCTCGGGGCAGATCCTCAAGCTCGAGGACGAATTGGGGGTGCGGATCTTCGAGCGCGTCGGGCGCTCGATCCGGCCGACCCCGGTCGGGGAGCAGATCCTGGCGCATGCCCGCCGCGCGGTCTCCTCGGCCGACGACATCACCGCGCTGGCGCGCGCCTCGCGCGATCCGCTGGCCGGGCCGCTGCGGCTCGGGGTGATCCCTACGCTGGCGCCCTATCTGATGCCCTTCGTGCTGCCGATCGCGGCGGAGGCGCTGCCGGCGGCGCCGCTGATGCTCTACGAGGATCTGACGGCCAATCTCCTGCAGGCATTGACCGAGGGGCGGCTCGAGGCGGCGATCATCGCTTCCGATCCCGGCGATCCGCGTCTCACCTCGCATCTCCTCTTCGACGAGCCGTTCTGGGTGGTGCTGCCGCCCGGCCATCCGCTCGCGGCGCGGGAGACGATCCATGCCGACGATCTCGATCCGAAGGCGCTGCTGCTCCTCGCCGACGGCCATTGCCTGCGCGATCAGGCGCTGGAGTTCTGCGGTCATCCCGAGCGCGGCGAGACGGCGGGGGCGGACATTCGCGCCACGTCGCTGGAGACGCTGCTGCATCTGACCGCCGCCAATTACGGCATCACGCTGGTGCCGCGTCTGGCGGTCGGCAACGACATCGGTCTGGTCGGCAAGCTGGAGACGCGACCGCTCGAGGGCGAACACCATTTCCGCCGGGTGCGGCTGGTGCACCGGGCCAACACGCCGCGCCAACAGGCGCTGGCGCTGCTCGCGGGGATGATCCGCAAGGGTGTGCCGGAAGGCGTGGAACGGCTCGACGGATGAGGGCGGGGGAGGCGGCGATGCCCATTCCGATGGAGTATCAGCACGCCTCCGACGACTTCGAGCGCTTTCTGGCGATCGCCGGGGCGCGGGCCGGGCTCACGACCCGCAATCAGACCTGGACCATGGTGGACGGAGTGTTTCGGGTCTTCCGCCGACGCCTCTCCGTCGCCGAGGGGCTGCGTTTCGCGGCGGTGCTGCCGCCGGTGTTGCGCGCCATGTTCGTGGTCGACTGGGACGTCGAGGCGGTGCCCGTTCCCTTCGGCGACCGCGTGGCGGCGACCGAGGAGGTGCGCGGGCTGCGCGTCCACCACAATTTCGCGCCCGACACCGCCATCGCCGACGTCGCGGCGGCGCTGCGCGGCGTCGTCGACGAAGCCGCCTTCGACCGGATGCTCGCCGGGCTGCCGGCGGGCGCGGCCGCCTTCTGGGCGGTGTGAGGTCTCACCCCTCGACCGCGTCCAACCCCGCGCGATCCATCACCTCGGCGTCGATCAGCAGCTCGGACGCCGGGCCGCGCGCGACGATGCGGCCGTCGGCGAAGAGCACCGCGTCATGGGCGAAGCGATGGGCCATCGCCACGTCGTGGGTGGTGAAGACCAGAGTGGTGCCGCGCGCCTCCAGCTCCTCGAGCGTGGCGAGGAGGCGGCGGGCGGAGCGGGCGTCGAGGCCGGCGGTCGGCTCGTCGAGCAGCAGGATTTCCGGCCGCATGGCGATGGCGCCGGCGATGGCGGCGCGTTTCTTCTGGCCGAAGGAGAGCATGTGGGTGGCGCGGCCGGCGAGATCGGCGATGCCGAGGGCGGCGAGCGCTTCCTCGACCCGCGCCTTCGCCTCCGCCTCGCCGAGCCCGAGATTGAGCGGGCCGAAGGAGACGTCCTCGAACACGGTCGGGGCGAAGAGCTGGTCGTCGGCGTCCTGGAGGACGAGGCCGACGCGGCGGCGCCAGGCGGAGAGGCCGGCGCGGCTCCAGTCGACGGCGGCGCCGTCGAGGAGGATGCGACCGGAGGTCGGGCGCAGGGTGCCGTTCAGGTGGAGCAGCAGCGTGGTCTTGCCGGCGCCGTTGGGGCCGAGCACGGCGAGACGGCGGCCGCGCGCGATCTCGAGATCGATCGCGTCGAGGGCGGGAACGCCGCCGGGATAGACGTAGGTGAGGGCTTCCGCCGCGAGCAGGCTCATGCGGGCAACATCCCGAGCATGGGAAGGAGGCCGTCGGCGTCGGCGAGGCCGAGCGCGGCGAGGGCGGCGAGCGTCGCCAGAATCGTGGCGAGGCGTCGCGGCGAGACCGGGCGCTTCGGCGTCAGCACCGCCAGCGAGGCGCCGTTCCAGCCGCGTGCGGCGAGGCCGGTCTCGAGGCGGCGGGCGCGATCGAGGGTGCGCGGCAGGAGATTGGCCGCGAGAAGCCCGGTCGAGCGGATGCGGCGGCGCCAGTCGACATGGCCGAGACGGGCGGTCTGGGCGGTGTGCATGGCGCTCGCGGTGTCGCCGGCGAGGAGCAGGAAACGGTGGGTCAGGAGCGCGATCTCGACGATTTCGGCGGGGACTTTCCACCGCCGCAGACCGGCGACGAGGTCGGTGGCCGGGGTGGTCAGCGTCAGGGTGAGGAGACCGGAGACGGCGGCGGTTGCGCGCAGCGTCAGTCCGGTGGCGCGCGGCAGTCCGTCGGCGGCGAAGCCGATGCCGTGCGGTCCGAGTTCGATCAGGAGCGTCGCCGCGCCCGTCAGCACGAAGCCGAGCGGGGCGGCGAGGATCTTGACCCAGAGGCGAAAGGGCACGCCCGCCCCGCGCGTCACCGCGAGGGTGGCGACGGCGAGGACGGCGACGGCGGTCGGCCAGGGTGGGGTCGTCAGCGCGAGGCCGAGAAGACCGAGCCCGAGCAGGGCCTTCTCGGTGATCGAGTGATCGCGCCAGCGGTTGGTGGCGGCGATCCTATCGATCGGTGTCATCGCGACGGCGGCTCCCGTGACGACGACCGATGACGTAGCCGAGAATTCCGGCTCCGATCGCCGCCTCGAGCGCGAAGATCGTGCTCTCGATCTCCTTCGAGGGCGGCTCCCAGAAGGGTTGCGTCCAGCGGACATAGCCGGGATGGGAGGCCTCGATCGCCTTGGAGCCGACGTCGTCGGTGCCGCTGAATTCGCCGGTGATCGGCAGGATCATCGGGGCGGCGACGAGCGCGGCGGCGAGCAGGAGGAGGATGATCGAGGTGCGGGGGGTGAGGGTCGAGGTCATGTCAGCGCACTCCCGCGATCGTGCCGTCGATGCGGCCGGGCAGGCGGCCGATCAGGGCGTTCATCACCACGATCACCAGGAGACCCTCGGCGATCGCCAGCGGAACCTGCGTCACCGCGAAGATGCCGGTGAACTTGACGAAGGCGCCGAGGAAGCCGGACGCCGGATCGGGGAAGGCGAAGGCGAGTTCGAAGGAGGTCACCAGATAGGTCGAGAGGTCGGCCAGCGCGGCGCCGAGGAAGACGCCGACGGAGGCGGGCAGTCCGACGGCGGAGGCGGCCTTCCAGGCGGCCCAGCCGACCCAGGGGCCGACGATCGCCATGGAGAAGACGTTGGCGCCGAGAGTGGTCAGGCCGCCGTGGGCGAGGAGCAGCGCCTGGAACAGCAGCACGATGGTGCCGATCAGCGCCATCACCGAGGGGCCGAAGGCGATCGCGCCGAGGCCGGTGCCGGTCGGGTGGGAGCAGGAGCCGGTGACGCTCGGCAGCTTCAGGGCCGAGAGAACGAAGGTGAAGGCGCCGGCGGCGGCCAGCGTCAGGCGTGCCTCGGGGCGGTCGCGCAGGATCCGGCGCAGGGAGACCGCGCCGGCCACGACGAAGGGTGCGGATACGATGGTCCATCCCAGCGCATGACTCGCGGGGAGGAAACCTTCCATGATGTGCATGTCGTCCACCTCTGACTTCGAGCGCGCCGCCCGATATTGCCCGTTCCGCTTTCTCGGAACAAAGGGCACGTCTGCCGGGACACCCCGCCCGAGGGACGCGAACGACGCAACGACGGATGGCAGGTCTCCTGGCTCGCGGGTCGTCGTGGTTCGGTCGAGCCTTCCCGATCTCGTGCCCCCGGGTGGAACTCGGGGAGATCAGTGGCCGGTCGCGGCGACCGCGACCCTCGGGGACCGAACCCTCTCCGCATACAGTTGCGGGGGCAGCCACGGCTTCCGACGGCGTCGATCGCTCGGCGACGTCGCGTTTCCGTGTTCCCTTTTCAGCGCGCCGGCGAAGCACCGACGCAGCACCATCCTGTCGTCACCGTAACCACGCCCGCCGCTCCGACGCAAGGCCGGGGGCGCGGCGGGGAGTCGCGAGAGTTGCGGATTGACGGAACATTCCGGAATTTCGCAAGCTCCCGCCATGATCGAACGCGCAACCCGACCCTGGATGAGATTTGCGGCCGCGGTGTGTTTCACCGTGGCGACGATTCTCGTCGGATTCGCCTATCGGCCGATGCCGGGGTTCGAGGCGGCGACGGCGACGATCGGCTCGTCGAACATCGCCTTCGGGTCCTTCTGCGTCACGTCGTGGCCGGTGTCGGCGAAGGACGGCGCGCCGGCGGGCGGGCCGACGCTTCGGGTCTGCGACGCCTGTCTTCTCATCGCCGCGCCGGGCCTCGGGGCGGTCGCGGAGATCGTGCCGGCGTCGCCGCCTGGGCGCGGGATCGAGCCGGGGACGGTCGTCGCCGAGGCCTGGCGTTCGGCGGGTGTGGTGCGAGCGCGGGCGCGCGGGCCACCACGGTGGGCGTGACCTCGGAACTCGAGACTTATCCGACGACAATGACGCCGCCTCGGCGGTGTGGTCGATGGTCTGGTGCTCTCGTCGGCGATCGAGGTCGCGGCGAGAGCCGCCGACCGAGCGACGCTTCCCAAGAAAGACCCATCATGGCCCTCATCCGCACTCTCGCCCTCGCCGCCGGCCTCGTCCTCGCCTCCGGCGCGGCCTTCGCCCACGACTACAAGGTCGGCGCGCTGAAGATCGATCATCCCTGGAGCCGGGCGACGCCGAAGTCGGCGCCGGTCGGTGCCGGCTACATGACGATCACCAATTCCGGCGCCGACGCCGACCGTCTGGTCTCAGCCGCCGCCGACGTCTCCGCCAAGGTCGAGATCCACGAGATGGCGGTGATCGACGGCATCATGAAGATGAAGCCGCTCGACCAGGGCATCGTGATTCCGGCCGGCGGCAGCGTCGCCTTCAAGCCGGGCAGCTATCACGTGATGTTCATCGGCCTGAAGAAGCCGCTCGAGGCGGGGCAGAGCTTCAAGGGCACGCTCGCCTTCGAGAAGGCCGGCAAGGTCGAGGTCGAGTTCCAGGTCCAGGACATGGCGGCGAAGCCGATGGACCATTCCGGCATGAAGCCGATGGGCCACTGACCGCGATCGCGACGACGGACGACGAGAGACGGGGGGCGGTCGCGGGACCGCCCCCGTTTCCGTTTCGGCTCGACCGAGCTCAGCGCGGCCGGGCGAGGATCGGGGCGTAGATCACCACGAAGCCGGCGAAGGCGACGAGCCAGCCGACGGCGGCGAGGTGGAGGAACAGGAATTCCGCCGAGCCGAGCCCCATGGCGATGCGGGCGAGGGCGGCGACGAGCCCGCCGAGATAGAGGAGGGCGATCGGCCGGGTCGCGTGGAGCGGGTGGCCGGTGTGGCCGAGGCTCGCCCGCGTCATCACCGCCAGCGTCATCAGGCCGATGGCGCCGACGGTCCAGGCGTGGAGGGCGGCGGAGGGCAGGAGCGGCGCGCCGAAGAGGCTCGCGGCGAGCAGCAGGAAGCCGAGGGCGACGAAGAGATAGGCGACGTGGAGCACCACCACCAGTTTCTCGCCCCAGGTGCGCCAGCCGGCCCAGCGGGCGAGGCGGACGAGATGGGCGAGGCCGGTCACGAGCAGGACGCCGGCGGTGACCGGCCCCTCGGGCCAGGCGACCCAGAGGGCGAGGGCGGCGGCGGTCACGCCGCTCACCACCATGTCGAAGCGGGCGAAGGGTCTGGCGGCGGCGCCGGGGCCGCGATTGCGCAGCCAGTTGATGGTGAAGCTCGGGACGATGCGGCCGCCGATGATCACGATCAGCATCAGCGTCGCGGCGATGCCGATGCGCAGGCCGAAGGCGGCGGTGCCGCGGGTGATCGTCTCGAGGTGGAAGATCGCGTTGCCGAGGGCGAGGAGGACGATCAGGCCGACGACCTTCAGGTTGCGGCCGTTCTTGCCGGCGACGACCTCGCGGCCGGCGACGAAGGCGAGGGCGGAGAGAAAGGCGACGTCGACGAAGGCCGCCGGGATCGCGCCGATCGCGGCGGAGACGAAGACGGCGAGGCGGCCGAGCGCCCAGAGGCCCGCGAGGAGCGCGAGCGGCCGGCCGACCACCGGCAGGCGGCCGGTCCAATTGGGGATCGCGGTGAGGAGGAAGCCGGCGATCGCGGCCGGGCCGTAGCCGTAGAGCAGTTCGTGGACATGCCAATCGAGTGGCGAGAAGGCGGTCGGCAGGGTGATCAGACCCTCCCAGATCGGCAGCCACAGGAGAATGGCGATCGCGGCCCAGGCGGCGGCGAGGAGGAAGAAGGGCCGGAAGCCACCGGCGAGCAGGGCGGGGCCGCGATGGGCGCGCAATCCTTCGGCGGTTCTCGCCATGAGGGTTTCATCCTTCTTTGGGAGGAAATTCTCGAGGGTGATCCCACGTGCGGGTGATCCCGCCCTTGATCCTCGATAAGACCGGGGGCTTTGATGGGCGGGAAAATAGGGCGTCCGCCCCGGCCGACCTCATCAGACCCTCGGAAAGATCGCATGACCGACGAGAAGACCCCGTCCACCGCCGTGCCCATCGGCGTCGTCACCGTCTCCGATCGCGCCTCGCGCGGCATCTACGAGGACCTCTCGGGTCCGGCGATCGAAACCTATCTCGCCGAGGTGCTGGCGACGCCGTTCCGGATCGTCAAGCGGATCGTCGAGGACGAGCAGCCGGCGATCGAGGCGGCGCTGATCGAACTCTGCGACGCCGAGGGCTGCTCGCTGGTGGTGACCACCGGCGGCACCGGACCGGCGCCGCGCGACGTGACGCCGGAGGCGCTCTTCGCGGTCTGCGACCGGATGATGCCGGGCTTCGGCGAGGCGATGCGGGCGAAGAGCCTGACCATCGTGCCGACGGCGATCCTGTCGCGGCAGGAGGCGGGTCTGCGCGGGGCGTCGCTGATCATCAATCTGCCGGGCAAGCCCGCCTCGATCCGCGACTGTCTCGACGCGGTGATGCCGGCGGTTCCCTATTGCATCGATCTCGCCGGTGGCTACCGGCTCGACACCAAGCCGGAGCGCATGGTCGCCTTCCGGCCGAAGGGCGCATGACCATGGCTCACGACGATCCGATCCTGGCGGCGCTGGTCTATCCGACCGGCGAGGGCGCGGTGATGGGGCGGCTCGCCGAGGCGGCGCTCGGCCTCGGGCTCGACGTCGCCGGCATGATCCAGCACGACGAGCGGCGGCCCGACCGCCGGCGCTGCGACATGACGCTGGTCGACCTCGGCTCGGGGCGCAAGATCCCCCTCTCGGAGGATCGCGGCAAGGACACGCGCGGCTGCCGCATGGATCACGCCGCGCTCGAGGAGGCCGCCGGTCTGGCGCTCGCCACGCTCGAGGCCGACACGCTGCCCGACCTCCTGGTGCTCTCGAAATTCGGCAAGCGCGAGATCGAGGGCCACGGCTTCCGCCAGGTGGTGGAGCGGGCGGTCGAGCTCGGCGTGCCGCTGCTGGTCGGGGTCACGGCCGACCATGTCGAGGGCTTCCGCGCCTTCGGCGGCGGGCTCGAGCAGGTGGTCGAGACGGCCGAGGCGGCCGCCGCGCTGATCGAGGATCTCGCCCGGACCAAGGCGGCGCGCGACGCCGCCTGAGGGCGGGGAGATCGCGAGCGCCGCTCGAGGATCTCCGTAAAAGACGAGTCCCGAGAAGCGCTTGGGGCCGCCGGCTGAACTTCCAGGTCCGCCTTCACGCCTTCACGTTCCGATTCCGATTCGGGTGCTTCACACGAAGGATCCGACCCGTTCGAGGCCGGCGCGGTCGCTCGCCGCCGCCATCTCGCCGACGCTTCGTCCGGCGACGACCCGGTCCGCCGCGATCTCGGCGAGGGGCACCAGCACGAAGGCGCGTTCGCCGATCCAGGGGTGCGGCAGGGTCAGGCCGGGCGCGTCGACGGTGCGGCCGTCGACGTCGAGGAGGTCGAGGTCGAGGGTGCGCGGGCCCCATTTCTCGGTGCGGACGCGGCCGAGGGCGGTCTCGGTGGCGAGGCAGAGATCGAGCAGGGCGCGGGGGGAGAGATCGGTCTCGACGCGGATGCAGGCGTTCAGAAAGGCCGGCTGATCGGCGACGCCCCAGGGCGGCGTCCTCCACAACGACGAGCGCGCGACGATCCGGCAGCCGCCGGCCTCGAGCCGGGCGAGGGCGGCGCGAAAGGTCGCCGCGACGTCGCCGAGATTGCCGCCCATGCCGATCAGCGCGTCAGCCATCGCGGCGGCGCTCGATCTCGATCGCCACGCCGTCGAGGATGGTGGGGATCGGCGCGGCCGGCTTCTCCACCTTCACGGTGACGGTGTGGATCTGGGAATAGGTGGTGAGGATCTGCTTGGCGATGACCTCGGCCAGCGCCTCGATCAGCGAGAAGCGGCGCTCGGTGGCGACGTCGACCACGATCTTGGCGAGGCGGTCGTAGGAGACGGTGCGCTTCCAGTCGTCGGCGACGGCGGCGGGGCGGAGATCGAGCCGGCAGTCGAGCGAGACGTAGAAGCGCTGGCCGAGCCGCTCTTCCTCCGGGTGGATGCCGTGATAGGCGTAGACGGCGATGCGGGTGAGCAGGATGCGATCGGTCATGCACGACTCCGGACGAGGGCGTCGGTGACCTTGGCGGCCTCGACGTGAGGCCGCACGTCGTGGACGCGCAGGATGTCGGCGCCGAGCCAGCAGCCGACGACATTGGTGGCGAGCGTGCCGTAGAGCCGCTCGGAAGGGGGCAGATCGAGAATGCGCCCGACGATGCGCTTGCGCGAGGTTCCGAGCAGGATCGGCCGGCCGAGGTCCTTCAGCTCGTCGAGGCGGGCGAGGGCGGCGAGATCCTGTTCCGGCGTCTTGCCGAAGCCGATGCCGGGATCGATCACGACGTCGTCCTCGGCGATGCCGGCGGCGAGCGCGCGCTCGATCGAGCGGGCGAAGAAGGCGCGCATCTCGGCGACGACGTCGGCATCCGGATCGGGCGTGTCGCGGTTGTGCATGACGATCACCGGGGCGCCGTGATCGGCGGCGACGCGGGCGACGTCGGGATCGCGGGTGAGGCCCCAGACGTCGTTGAGAAGGGTGGCGCCGGCGCGGAAGGCGGCCTCGGCGGTCGCCGCCTTGAAGGTGTCGATCGAGATCGGCAGCGCGGTCTCGGAGGCGAGGCGCTCGATCACGGGGACGACGCGGGCGATCTCGTCGGCGGCTTCGACGGGGGTGTGGCCGGGGCGGGTCGATTCGCCGCCGACGTCGAGGAGGTCGGCGCCTTCGGCGATCATGTCGCGGGCGTGGGTGAGCGCGGCGTCGAGTTCGTTCCAGCGGCCGCCGTCGGAGAAACTGTCGGGCGTGGCGTTGAGGATGCCCATCACCAGGGTGCGACGGCCGAGATCGGGCAGGAGATCGGCGAGGCGGCTCATGATCGCTCCTTCGGACCGGCGCGCGGGCGCTCCACCTCTAGCGCCCGGCGGCGGCGGTGGCGAGAGGCCGGCGCGAAAAACCGCGAGGCGTCGAGCGAGCTCTTGCCTCACGACACACGGGCGATGCGGGCGCCGACGGCGTCGGCGAGGGCGCGCGGCGTCGTCTCGAAGACCGCGAAGGGGGTGCCGGCGGCGGCCCAGATCACGTCATGGGCGAAGAGATCCTCGTCCATGACGGTCGGAAGGGCGGTCGCGTGGCCGAAGGGCGGCACGCCGCCGATGGCATAGCCGGTCAGCGCCCGGACGTCGTCGGCATCGACCCGGACGACCGGCTCGCCGATCACCTCGACCATGCGCTTCTCGGCGACCCGATTGGCGCCGGAGACCAGGAAGAGCCACGGCGTGCCGGTGGTCTTGCCGCGAAAGATCAGCGATTTGGCGATCTGGGCGAGGGTGCAGCCGCAGGCGTCGGCCGCCTCCTGGGCGGTGCGGGTCGAGCCGGGCATCTCACGCACGGTGACGGCGAGGCCGAGGGCACGGGCGGCCTCGGCGACGCGGACGGCGCTGTCGCGCAGCGGCGTCGCGGGAGCGTCGGTCATGAGGACTGGTCCTCGGGCAGGAGCTTGCGGCGCGAGATCTCGATCAGACCGGAGGTCGCGTCGCGGAACCCGCGTTCGATCCTGAGGGTGCGCCAGGCGCCGGGCTCGCCGTCGATCTCGAACAGGTTCCAGCCGGCGCCGCGCCGGTCGGGGCCGGGATTGCGTGAGGCCGAGGGCACGCCCACCAGCGGCACCGGACGATCGGGACCGACGAGCCATTCGACGGAGGAGCGGTGGGTGTGGCCGTGCAGGATCAACTCGGCGCCGTGGGTCTGGATCACCTTGCGCAGGCGCGAGGCGCCGATCAGGCGGCCGGCCCAATGGATCGGCTTGCGCGCGGGCGGATGGTGGATCAGCACCACGCGATAGAGGCCGTCGCGCGCGGTGTGGTCGAGGTGCTCGGCGAGACGCAGCGCCTGGCTCGCCTCGAAGCGGCCGGTCGCCATGAAGGGGGCGGTCGCCTCGGCCGAGGAGACGCCGATGATCGCGACCGGGCCACGGCGGCGCACATAGGGCCAATGGAGAGTCTCGCCGGCGTCGTCGCCCTTCATGAAGGCGCCCCAGGCCTCCGACGTCCGCTTGACGGCGCTCGGCACGTAGGCGTCGTGATTGCCGGGGACGGCGGAGACGTCGCGCGCCGGCCCGAGCGAGGCGAGCCAGCGGCGGGCCGGCTCCAGCTCGGCGTCGAGGGCGATGTTGACGATGTCGCCGGTGACCGCGACGTGATCGGGGCCATGGGCCCGGAGATCGGCGACGAGATCGTCGAGGACGGCGGGGCGCATGCCGCCGCGACCGCGATTGAGGCGCCAATTGATCCAGCCGAGCATGCGCTTTCCCATCAGCTCGCGCAGGCGAGCTTCGGGCAGGGGGCCGAGGTGAGGATCGGAGACGTGAGCGAGGCGAAACATGCGGCAGGAACTACCGTTCCGGAAGGCGGACGTCCAGCCTGCACAAGGGTGAACACGGCGGTGTGACGGCACAAAAAAAAGGCGGATCCCCCGGGATCCGCCTCGAACGGCACGGCATGGCGGGGCGATCAGGCCCAGCCGAAGGTCTTCAGGATCGCCGAGACGCGAGGATCGGTGAGATCGAGCGCGGGCTTCCAGGTGTAGGAGGTGGTCTTGGGGGCCTTGCGGCGGAACAGCGAGAACATCGTCGTCTTCCAGAGTTCGGGCGAGCGGGGCCGTCGGCGCCAGGGGGCGACGACGACGGGAACCGTCGATCCGTCGTGGACCGAGGGCGACATCGCCTCGTTGAATTCGTATGACGCGGATATATGCAATTGCTCGAGAAAGAACCAGACGGGGGCGAGCCGGTCACCCATGCAATCCATGCATGGCTGTCGGAAAGCGTCACATTCGTGCCATGGTCGGCTCCGCGATCGGTGAACAAGGTGAATCATGCGTGAATGGCCCCTGATCGGCGCGGCGGCGAAGCGTCTGGCGGTGTTGAAGGCGCGAATGGCGGCGCGAACCACTCTGGGTGTGCGCGCTCTCGTCTTCGACCCGGACGGGCGTGTTCTGCTCCTGCGACATACCTATGTCCCCGGATGGTATTTTCCGGGAGGGGGCGTCGAGGCGAACGAGACCGCGGCGGAGGCGGCGGAACGGGAAATTCTCGAGGAGACGGCGGTCGTTCTCGTCGAGCCGCCGCGACTGGTGTCGATGCATCTCAACATCCGCGTGTCGCCGCGCGACCACGTCGCCTTCTTCCTCGGCCGCACCGAGGCGGCGACGGCGCGGGCGCGGACGGGCGAGATCGCCGAGGTCGGGTTCTTCGCGCCCGGCGCCCTGCCGGAGGGGGTGACGGGGGCGACGGCGCGGCGGATCGGCGAGGTGATCGAGGGGCGGCCGGCGGCGCGGGCGTGGTGAGGGAACGCGGGCTCGCGTCGGGTACTTGCATCGGGCGCTTCCCTCGTGCTACCGGCTGCCGGGCCCGCGATCCGGGCGACGAACGAGACGAGCGTGACGATGCCGATGGCGCGCATTCAGCGACGACGAACCGAGCGACGGGGCTTCGCCCCTGCCGTCGTCGCGCCCCGTCGCGACCGCGCCGCCGCCCTCGCTCGTTGACGTCGAGCGTTCGGCGCGGTTCGGCCGAGGAGCGCGACGGTTCGACCCGACGACCGGATGCGCTCCACATGATCGATCTTTCTCCCGAAATTCGGCCCGAGACGGCCGCCGACCACGACGCGATCGCCGCGTTGCACGACCATGCCTTCGGCCCCGGCCGGTTCGCCCGCACCGCCTCGCGTCTGCGCGAGGGGGTGGCGGCCGATCCCGATCTGTCGCTGGTGGCGCGGGTCGGGCCGCGTCTGGCGGGGTCCGTCACCATGACGCCGATCCTGATCGGCGCCGAGCCGGCGCTGCTGCTCGGCCCGCTCGCGGTCGATCCGGACTTCGAGAACCGGGGCATCGGCCGGGCGCTGGTGCGCGAGACCCTGGCCCGGGCGGCGGCGGCCGGGCATCGGCTGGTGCTTCTCGTCGGCGACGGTCCCTATTACGGCCGGCTGGGGTTCCATGCGGTTTCGCCCGAGCGGGTGCGGATGCCGGGGCCGGTCGATCCGCGCCGGGTGCTCGTCGCCGAACTGGTCGAGGGCGCGCGCGAGGCCGCGCAAGGGCTGGTCGCGCGGGCGCCGCGCTGATCGGAGCCCACGCCGACCATCGCGCGTGGTCAGCGGCCCTCGCGCCACCACACCGCCGCGAAGAGCGCGAAGAGGAGCGCCACGGCGGCGAGGCCGGAGGCGAGCGCGGTGCGCTCGGCGCCCCTGGTGACGACCGCGCGCGAGGGCGAAAGCCCGATCCAATCGTCGCCGGCCCGGGGGCCGGCGACGTCGCGCAGGGTGACGCGCGGCAGCCGGGGCGTGTCGCCCGGGCCGGCGAGGAGGCGGCGGACCGAGCCGCCGGTCGCCGTGGCGAGCGGGCGCAGCATCGCCTCGGTCGAGCGCATCGCCGCGAATTCGAGCGGATCGGCGGGGCCGACGTGGGCGAGGGCGGTGAGCTTGCCGTCGCTCGCCCGCCACAGGCCCTGGACGTCGGCGGGCAGACCGCCGCGCCACAGGCCGGGCTCGGCGGCGGCGAGATCGATCTTGCGTTCGCGGCCGGTGGGGTCGGTCACGGTGACCGGGGCGGCGGTGTCGGCGAGGGTGTGGCGCTCGATCGTGAGGGTGCGGCCGTCGCTCGCGAGGCGCAGCGCCTCTTCCTCGAGGTCGGGTTCCTTCATCAGCCAATGAGCGACGCGGCGCAGCAGCGGCCCATGCGGGCCGCCGCCGTCGAAGCCGCGCGCCCACAGCCAGATCTGATCGGAGGCGAGGAGGCCGACGCGGCCCTTGCCGCGATGGGCGAGCAGAAGCAGCGGGCGTTCGCCCGGGCCGGCGAGCAGGGTGGTGGCGTCGGGCGCGGCGGTGACCGGGGAGAGGCGCAGCCAGCGCCCCCAGTCGGGCGTCGTGCCGCCGCCGGGCAGGTCGCGGGTGACGGGATGGCGGGTGCCGAGGGTCGTCAGCGCCGGACGGAACGGATCGACGGCGGGCGCGTCGCGGGCGGTGGCGGGCAGGATCTCGCCGAGGGGTGTGTCGGTCAGGCCGTCCGGGTCGGCGAGATCGGGGCCGCTCGCCACCAGGACGGCGCCGCCGGCGCGGACATAGTCGACGATGTTGTGGAAATAGCCCCAGGTCAGCAGGCCGCGCCGGCGATAGCGGTCGAAGACGATCAGGTCGAAGTCGCGCAGCCGCTCCTGGAACAATTCGCGGGTCGGGAAGGCGATCAGCGCCAGTTCGCTGACCGGCACCAGATCCTGCTTCTCGGGCTGGCGCAGGATGGTGAAATGGACGAGGTCGACCGAGGCGTCGGATTTGAGGAGGTTGCGCCAGGCGCGCTCGCCGGGGTGGGGCTCGCCGGAGATCAGCAGCACGCGCAGGTTCTCGCGCACGCCGCGAAGGCTCACCACGGCGCGATCGTCGAGCGGCGTGACGTCGCCGGGAAGCGGCTCGACCGTCGCCTCGAAGACGATCTCGCCGGCATGCGGCACCTCGACCTCGAAGGAGAACGGCCGGCCCGGCGTCACCTTGCGCCGGGCGATCTCGGTGCCGTCGCGGGAAAGGCGCACCTCGACCGGCGGGCGCGGGCCGGCGACGCCCTCGTCGTCGACGCGGAAGGTCAGCGTCTGGGTCTTGCCGACGAGGCCGAAGCGCGGGGCGGCGACGACCACCGTGCGGCGGTCGATCTCGTCGGCGCGGCCGGTGATCAGGGCATGGACGGGCGCGGTGAAGCCGAGCGCGGCGGGGCTCGCCGGGACGTCGTGGACGACGCCGTCGGTGATCGCGACGACCCCCGAGACGCGCTCGGGCGGCACGTCGGCGAGGGTCCGGGCGAGGGTCTCGAAGAGGCGGGTGCCGTCGCCGCCGGGGTCGGTCCGGTCGTCGAAGATCGCCTCGCGCAGCTCGATGCCGGGGAGCGCGCGCAGGCGCTCGACCATGCCGGCGCGGGCGGCCTCGGTGGTCGCCTCGCGGCCGGGCAGGCGCTGGCTGGCGGAGCGGTCGGTCAGGAGCACGACGACGCCGGGCAGGGTCTCGGAGCGTTCGCGGCGGATCTCCGGGCCGGTCAGGGCGAGGAAGAGAAGGGCGAGGGTGAGCGCGCGCAGGCCGGCGCCGCGACGGCGCGCGAGAAGGCCGGCGACGGCGACGGCCGCGACGGCGAGGCCGAGGCCGATCAGCAGCGTCGGCCCGACGAAGGGGGCGAAGTCGAGGCTCCAGGTCATCGCGCGCGCCTCCCGCTCATCGGCCGAGCCTCTCGAGCAGGGCGGGGATGTGGACCTGATCGGCCTTGTAGTTGCCGGTCAGCACGTACATCACCAGGTTGATGCCGGTGCGCAGCGCCATTTCCCGGCCGCGCGGATCGGCGCTCGCCATCGGCAGGAGGTCGTCGTCGCCGTCGGTGCGGGCCCAGGCGCCGACCAGATCGTTGCCGGTGACGAGGATCGGCGAGACGCCGTCGGCGGCGCGGACCGGGCGGGCGGGCGCTGAGCGCTCGCCGGGGGCGCCGTCCGGAGCGGGGGCGGCTTGGGCGGGGGCGCTCGGGGCGAGATCGTCGCGCGGCTCGGCGCCGGCCGCCTCGACCCAGAGGCGCCCGTCGAACCGGCCGGGGAAGGCCTGCAAGAGATAGAAGGTGCGGCCGAGGACGTGGTCGGGGGGCACCGGCTCCAGCTCCGGCAGATCGAGCCCGGCGAGGAGACGGCGCAGCGCCGCGCCGGCCGGGGTCGAGCGGCCGGTGCCGCGCAGGGCCTCGGCCTCGTCGGCGTCGCGGGTGTCGAAGACGACCGTGCCGCCGGAGCGCATGTAGGCATCGACCCGGGCGAGGGCCTTGGGCGAGGCGGCGGCATCCGGCGCCACCGGCCAATAGAGCAGCGGGTAGACGGTGAGATCGTCGCTCGCCGGATCGACCCCGACCGGGTCGGCGGGCTCGAAGGAGGTGCGGTCGGCGAGCGCGCGCGAGAGGCCGAGGAGGCCGCGCCGGGCGACGTCGTCGAGGGTGGCGTCGCCGGTCTCGATCCAGGCGAGGCGCGGGGCGAGGGCGGCGGCCTTCGCCTTCTCGTCGATCGGCGGCGCCTCCGCCGCATGGGCCGGGCTCGGGGCGAGGGCGAGGAGGCCGAGGACGGCGGCGACGACGAGGCTCGCGGCGAGGCCGGGGCGCGGGCGGCGGCGCCACCACGCGGGGGCGAGGCGGAGGATCGCGTCGATCAGGGCGGCGACGATCGCCGCCACCAGGAAGCCGGGGGCGAGCGGGGTGGCGTCGGCGCCGGCCCGGGCGAGGAGCGTCACCTTCGCCTCGGCGAGGCGGGGCTCGATCGGTTCCAGCGTCGCGTCGGTGGTGATCGGCTGGAGCGCGGCGAGGGCCTCGCCACGGCCCCACAGGCCGGGCGGATGACGGCGGTCGGGACGGGTCCCGGCGATGGCGGCGGCGGCGATCGGCCGGGCCTCGGGGCCGGGCGGGCCGAGCCGGCCGAAGCCGTCGAGGAGCCGCCAGGGCGGCAGCGTGGCGTGATCGATCGCGGCGGGGGCGGTCGTGACGGGGGCTGAGGTGCCGGCCTCGGTCGCGGCGGCGTCGGCCGGCGCGGTGGCCGGGGCACCGGCGAGGGCGACGATCCGGCGCAGCATCTGCGGGAAGACGCCGGAGAGCGGCAGATCCGACCAGGCGGTGTCGGCGCCGACGTGGAACAGCACGATGCGGCCGCGTCCGCGCGGGACGGCGGTGACGACCGGCGTGCCGTCGGTCAGCGCGGCCCAGGTGCGCTCGGCGAGTTCGGGGCCGGGTTCGGCGAGGATCTGGCGGGTGACGCGGACCTCGGCCGGCGCGGTCAGGTCGGCGAAGGGGCCGGTCTTGGGGAAGGGGCCGAGGCCGCGCGGGCTCGCCCAGGAGAGGGCGCCGCCGAGCGCGCGTTCGCCCCGGCGCAGGCCGACCGGCAGGAGCGGATCGTCGGTCGCGACGGCGGCGAGGCGTGGTCCGGCGAAGCGCAGCAGGATGCCGCCCTTCTCGACCCAGGCGGCGAGCGCGGCGGCGGCGTCGGGCGGCACCGCGCCGACGTCGGCGAGGACCAGGACCGAGAGGCCGTGATCGATCAGCTCGCGGATGCCGGCGCCGATCTCGGTCGCCTTGGGCAGGCGCCGCTCGGAGATCGGCGCGAGGGCGGCGTCGAGATAATGGGTCGGGGCGAGCAGGGGCTGGTCGCGATCGAACCCGGTGCCGGTGACGAGGCCGACGGTGCGGCGGCGCCAGCGGTCGTCGACGAGGCGGGTGGCGCCGGCGCCGGGACGATCGACGATCTCGACCCGGGCGACGTCGTTGCGGAGATCGAGCGGCAGTTCGAAGCGGACCTCGGCGCGGGGGGCGCCGGCCTCGAAGCGCCAGGGCACCTCGGCGAGGCGGCGGCCCTTGCGATCGAGCGCGGCGAGGCGGCCCTCCTCGACGCCGCCGGTCTCGGCGCGCAGGAGGCCGGCGGTGATCGCCTCGGCGCCGTTGTCGAGCCGGTCGACGGCGATCGCGTCGACCCGGCCGGGGAGCGAGACGGCGATCGGGGCGTCCTTCGCGGCCTTCGCGAGACCGTCGAGGAAGGCGCGGGTCTCGGCCGCCGAGGCGAGGTCGGCGCCATGGGCGATCCAGACGACGGAGCCGGGCGGATCGGTCTCGGCGGAGCGGGCGAGCGCCGGCAGGAGCGCGGCGCGGGTCTCGGCCCAGGGGTGGGGCGCGGCGACGGCGAGGCGGCGGCGGGCGGCCTCCACGCTCTGCGGCGCGAAGGTCTGATCGGCCTCGCCGGCGAGCCCGATCAGCACCACCGGGCGGCCGCGCGCCTCGGCGGCGTCGAGGCGGCGGGAGAGCCGGGCGACGGTCTCCTCCCAATGGGCGGCGGCGGGCCAACCGTCGTCGACCAGGAGCCACAGCGGGCCGGATCCGCCGTCGTCGTCGCCGCCGGGGTTCAGAACCGGCCGGGCGAGGGCGAGGGCGAGGCAGGCGACCACGGCGACGCGCAGGAGCAGCAGCCACCACGGGGTGCGGGCCGGGGTCTCCTCGCGGTTCTCGAGATCGCGCATCAGGGCGGTCGGCGGGAAGTCGACCGTCTTCGGGCGCGGTGGGGTGAGCCGCAACAGCCAGATCAGCGCCGGCAGCGCGAGGAGCGCGAGCAGCGCGGCCGGGGCGCCGAAGCCGAGGGCGAGGAGCGCGTTCATCGTCGCTGCCCTCGTCCGCCGTCGAGATGGCGCGCGCCGCCGAGGGCGGCGTGGAGGGCGAGCAGGGCTTCGCTCGCCGGGCGGTCGGTGGCGTGGGTGACGAGGCTCCAGCGGTGGCGGGCGGCGAGACGGGCGAGCGCCTCGCCATGGGCGGCCCAGCGGTCCGACCAGCCGGCGACTAGCGCCTCGGCGCGGCGGCCGTGGAAGCGCTCGCCGGTCTCGGGGTCGCGGAATTCGATCGGCCCGGACCAGGGCAGCGCCGCCTCGGCCGGGTCGTGGACCCTGAGCAGATGGAGGCGGGCGCCCTCGGCGGAGAAGCGGCCGAGCCGCGCCTCGATCGCGCCGGGGTCGTCGAGGAGATCGCCGATCGCCACGACCTCGCAGGCGCGCCCGACCGGGGCACTGGGGGTCGGGACGGCGTCGCGCTCGGCGCGGGCGAGCGCCTCGGCGAGACGTTCGGCGGAGCGGCGGTCGGCGCGCGGGGCGAGAAGGCCGGGGACGCCGACGCGCTCGCCGGCGCGGCCGAGGAGTTCGGCCAGCGCCAGGGCGAGCACCAGGGCTCGTTCGGCCTTGGTGACGGCGGCGAGGTCGGAGCGCCAGTCCATCGAGCGGCTGCGATCGAGGACGATCCAGACGGTGTGGGCGGCCTCCCACTCCCGTTCCCGCACGTGGAGATCGTCGCCGCGCGCCGAGCGGCGCCAGTCGATGGCGTGGGTCGGCTCGCCGGGGATGTGCGGACGATATTGCCAGAAGGTCTCGCCGGCGCCGGCGCGGCGGCGGCCGTGCCAGCCGGCGGCGACGGTGGCGGCGACGCGGTTGGCCTCGACCAGGAGATCGGGCAGGGCCTCGGCGAGGCGGCGGGCGGCGAGGAGCGGCCGGGCGTCGCTCGCGCGCGCCCCCGCCTTCGTCGCGGACGACGGCGGGCGGTGCGGGACGGCGGGGGACGGACGATCCAAGGGCGCGGGCCTCGTGTGGCGGGTCAGCCGATGCGGGCGGTGAGGCGGGCGACGACGTCGCGCACGCCGACGCCGTCGGCGCGGGCGGCGAAGGTCAGCGCCATGCGATGCTGGAGGATCGGTTCGGCGAGCGCGATCACGTCGCCGACGTCGGGGGCGAGCCGGCCCTGGAGGAGGGCGCGGGCGCGCACCGTCAGCATCAGGGCCTGACCGGCGCGCGGGCCGGGACCCCAGGCGACGGCGGCGGCGGGATCGTTCGGGGCGGGCGGACCGGCGGGACGGGCGGAGCGGACCAGGGCGAGAATGGCGTCGACGACGCCGTCGCCGACCGGCATCAGCCGCACCAGGGCCTGGAGATCCATCAGTTCGTCGCCGCCGAGGACCGGCTCGGGCTTGGTCTCGCTCGCGCCGGTGGTCTCGAGCAGGATGCGGCGCTCGGTGGCGAGATCGGGCCAATCGACGTCGATCTGCATCAGGAAGCGGTCGAGCTGGGCCTCGGGCAGGGGGTAGGTGCCCTCCTGTTCCAGCGGGTTCTGGGTGGCGAGCACGTGGAAGGGGCGCGGCAGATCGTGGCGGACGCCGGCGATGGTGACGTGGGCCTCCTGCATCGCCTGGAGCAGGGCCGACTGGGTGCGGGGGCTCGCGCGGTTGATCTCGTCGGCCATCAGCAGGCGGGTGAAGACCGGCCCCTTCACGAAGCGGAAGGAGCGGCTGCCGTCGGGGGCCTGATCGAGCACCTCCGAGCCGAGGATGTCGGAGGGCATCAGATCGGGGGTGAACTGGATGCGGCGGGTGTCGAGACCGAGCACCACGCCGAGGGTCTCGACGAGGCGGGTCTTGGCGAGGCCGGGCACGCCGACGAGGAGGCCGTGACCGCCGGAGAGCAGCGTCACCAGGGCGCGCTCGACCACCTCCTCCTGGCCGAAGACGACGCGGCCGATGGCCTCGCGCACGCGGCTCATGCGCTCGATCGCCCGTTCGGCGCGCGCGACGACGGTCGCATCGGAGGTCTCGGTCGTCGGCTCGGTCATGATGGCGTCCACAGGTCTCGATCTCGGGTCCCGGACGATCGTGGGGAGTTGATCGCGGGCGTCTTCCCTCGGGGGCGGGAGTTTGACAGGATCGAGGACGGATGGCACCCCGAAACGTCGCATCGCGACAAGGTGCGGTGAGGAGACGGCGAAACCGTGGTCGAGGGCAAGACGGCGACGACCGGATCGATCGGCATCATGGGCCTCGCGGCGCGGCTCGGCGAGGCCGGCGGCGGACGCGGGCCGGCGCCCGTGGAGCGCTGGAATCCGCCCTTCTGCGGCGACATCGACATGCGCATCGCGGCCGACGGGACATGGTTCTACGGCGGCACGCCGATCGGGCGCGAGGCGATGGTGCGTCTGTTCGCCTCGGTGCTCCGGCGCGACGAGGACGGCCGCACCTATCTGGTCACGCCTGTGGAGAAATGCGGCATCACCGTCGAGGACGTGCCGTTCCTCGCGGTCGAGCTGTCGGCGGAGGGCGAGGACGAGACCCAGGTGCTGGGCTTCCGCACCAATGTCGGCGACGTCGTCACCGTCGACGAGGCTCATCCGCTGCGCTTCGCCCACGACGAGCACAATCACGGCCTCAAGCCCTATGTCCTGGTGCGGGGGCGGCTCGAGGCGCGGCTGACCCGGGCCGTCCTCTACGATCTCGTCGAACGCGGCTCGGAGAGCGCGATCGACGGCGAGACCTGGTTCGGGGTGTGGAGTTCGGGCCGCTTCTTCCCCGTGGTGCCGACCGCCGAGCTCGAGAGACTCTCATGAGTGGTGGGCCGATCGATTATCGCGCCGAGGCCTTCGCCGCTCGGGTCGCGCCCCATCTCGTTCGCGAGGGCGACGAGGCGACGCTGCCGCCCCGGTTCGGCGACACCACGCTCAATCCCTCGCTCGCGGCCTCGATGGCGCGGGCGAGGCTGCGCGACGCGGCGGTGCTCGTGCCGATCGTCACCCGGCCGAGCGAGGCGGGGGTGATCCTGACGCAGCGGACCGAGCATCTCTCCTCCCATGCCGGGCAGGTCGCCTTTCCCGGCGGCAAGATCGACCGGGAGGATTCCGGGCCGATCGAGGCGGCGCTGCGCGAGGCGGAGGAGGAGATCGGGCTCGACCGCAACCACGTGATGCCGCTCGGCTGTTTCCCGGCCTATGCCTCCAATTCCGGATATCGGATCGTGCCTGTGATCGGGCTGGTCCGGCCCGGGGTCGAGCTCGTCGCCAATCCGCACGAGGTGGCGGACGTGTTCGAGGTGCCGCTCGGGTTTCTGATGAACGGCGCCAATCACCGGGTCGGCAATCGGATCTGGCAGGGGCGGCGGCGATATTTCTATGAAATGCCCTTCGGCGATCGCTATATCTGGGGGGTGACGGCCGGGATCGTCCGGCAGATCTTCGAACGGACCTATGGTCGCGGCGCGCCGCCGGCCCCGGGGACGCCGGGGATCGGCTTCGGCGAACCGGATCCGGCGAACGAGGAGACTTCATGATTCGGCTGGTGGCGATCCAGGTCGCACTGTTCCTCCTGCCCTTCGCGGTTTGGGCGATCGTCGCGAAACTCCGGGGCAGCGACGGCGATCTGCTCGAGGTCGAGGCGCGGGCGCCGCTGGCCAAGCTGGCGGCGGTCGGCTTCACGCTGACGATCATCGCCTTCCTGGTGCTCGCGGCCTTCGACGGCGGGTCGAAGACGGGAACCTACGTGCCGGATCGGTTCGAGAACGGGCGGATCGTCCCCGGTCACATCGACTGAGGCATCCGAGATGGGGATCGTGCCGTGAGGCGAGCGGCGACCGAGACGCGAATCGCGGCGGACTGGCTCGCCGATCCGCGGCTGCATCGTCTGTTCGCGGCGATCGAACGCGACGGCGATACCGCCTATGTGGTCGGCGGGGCGGTGCGCAACACGCTGCTCGAGCGGCCCGTCGGCGATGTCGACGTGGCGACCACGGCGCTGCCGGCGGTGGTGACGGCGCGGGCGGCGGCGGCGGGGCTGAAGCCGGTGCCGACCGGCATCGACCACGGCACCGTCACGGTGGTGGTCGAGGGACACCCCTACGAGGTGACGACGCTGCGCCAGGACGTGGAGAGCCACGGCCGCCATGCCACCGTCGCCTTCGGGCGCGACTGGTCGGTCGACGCCCATCGCCGCGACTTCACGATGAATGCGCTCTACGTCTCGCTCGACGGGGTCGTCCACGACTTCGTCGGCGGCATCGCCGACTGTCGGGCCGGGCGGGTCCGTTTCATCGGCCGGGCGGCGGCGCGGATCCGCGAGGATCGGCTGAGGATCCTGCGGTTCTTCCGCTTTCACGCGGCCTATGGGCGCGGGGCGCTCGACCCGGAGGGGCTCGCGGCGGCGATCGCCGCGCGCGACGGGCTCGCCGGGCTCTCGGCCGAGCGGATCGGCCAGGAGACGATGAAGCTCGTCGTCGCCGAGGGCGCGCCGGCGACGGTGGCGGCGATGAGCGACGCCGGGCTCCTGCAACGGGTCGTCGGGCGCGCCGCCGATCTCGGCGGGTTCGCGCGGGTGCATGGTCTCGTCGGCCGTGACGGCGGGCCGACCCGCGACGGCGACGCGGCCGTGTTCCTGGCGGCGCTGGCGGCCTGGAGCGAGGCCGACGCGCTCGCCCTGTGGCAACGGCTGCGCCTCTCCAACGCGACGCGCGAGCGGATGGTGGCGGCGGTCGCGCGGGCGCGGAGGCTTCCGCCGGGCACGCTCGCGACCGCCGAGGCGATCGATCGGCTGTTGTTCGAGGCGGGTCGGGAGGGCGCGCGCGACGCGCTCGCCCTCGCCCATGCGCGCGCCCTGGCGGGGCGTGAAGAAGTTTCCACAGCTTTGTCACAGGCGGCCTCGCGGCCGGTTCCGGTGCTGCCGATCGCCGGGCGCGACCTCGTGTCACTGGGCCTGCCGTCGGGCGCCGCGGTCGGGCGAATTCTGGCGGATTTGCGCGCTCTCTGGGTCGACCAGGGGTTCCGTCCGGATCGTGCTTCCCTGCTCGCTTCCGCTGAGGCAGAGATCCTCGGCATTTTAACCAATCGGTAAACCCTCCCTGAAGGCGGGGTTCGTAGAACCGGGAGACCTCCTGCTCCCGGATCCGCCTCATGACGACGCTCGTTTCCTCCCGATCCGCGTTCGCGCCGCATTTCGACGGCGAGGAGCGGTTCGACGCCCTCGTTCGTCTACGCTTCCAGGCGGATCGCCGCACGCTCGAGGCCCGGCGCCTGGGGCGGGCGATGATCTGGTTCGCGGGGCTGTGGAGCCTGGTGCCGCTGATGGAGTGCCTCCTGTCGACCGCGGTGTCGCCGGTGATGGTGGCGCTGCATTTCGGCATGGTGATCCCCTGGGCGCTGCTGATCGGCAGCCGCGCCGACGGACGCCGGTCGGCGCTGCCGGCCGAGGTGCAGGCGGGGAGCGTGGCGCTGATGGCGGTGGCGGCGACGCTGATCGGGCATCGCGTCGGGGCGGCGCGCGAGGAACGGGCCTTCGATCTCGTCGCGGTTCTGCCGATCCTCTCGCTGTGTCTCTTCGTGCGGCCGGGCCGCGCCGTCGCGACGGCCGTCGCCGGGATCGGGGCCGCCCTCCTGTGGGGGGCGGCGATCCTGAGCGGGGATTTCGCGCCGGCGGTGCTGGGGCCCTTGGCGGTGGCGAGCGCGGTGGTGCTGATCGCGCTGGTGGCCGGGCAGACCGTCGAGGGGGCGCTGCGGCGGGAGCACATGGGCCGGCTGCGCAGCGACCTCGCGGCGCATCGCCTGACCCATCGCAACGACGAACTCAAGGTTCTGAGCGAGGTCGACACGCTGACCGGGCTCGCCAATCGCCGCTCGATCGATCTGCGCCTGCCGGAGATCTCCGAACAGTCGTCGAGCGAGGGCGAGGTGGTCGCGGTGATGATGATCGACGTCGATCATTTCAAGTCGTTCAACGACCGTTTCGGGCATCAGGAGGGCGACCGCTGTCTGATCGCGGTGGCGCGGGCGGCGAGCGACCAGATCCGGCGCAAGGACGATCTGATCGGCCGGTTCGGCGGCGAGGAGTTTCTGGCGGTGCTGCCGGGGGCGGGGCTCGAGACGGTGATGCGGGTGGCGGAACGGATCCGTGTGGCGATCGAACGGCTCGAGATCCCGCAGGCGGGCGGGCGCGCCGGGCGCGTGGTCACGGTCAGCATCGGCTGCAGCGCCGGCGTCGTCTCCGCCCATCACACCATCGACGATCTCCTGCGCGCCGCCGACGCCGAGCTCTACGCGGCCAAACGCGCGGGCCGCAATCGGGTCGCGCCGCTCGACCTCCACCCCGAGGCCGCGCCTTGCGACGTCTTCGATCCGAGCGAGATCGCGCCGGGCGGACGCGCCCTCTCCAGCGCGGCGTGAGCGTCGGGGCGGCGCCCCGACGATCGCGGGTCGACCGAGGCCGGTCGGCCGGGCCTCAGTCCTCGTCCTCGTCGTCCTCGAAGACGACGGCGATCAGGACGGCGGTGGGCAGATCCTCGAAGCGATAGGCCTGTTCCTCCTCGCAGAACCAGACGCAGGAGGCGAGATCGCCGAGGATCGAGGCGACCGTCAGCATCGGGCCGCCGGATTTCAGAACCACGACGTCGCCGGCCGACAGGGTGGTCACGGGCGTTTCGGTCTCGCTCATGGGGGCTCCCTCGAATCGCGGCGGAACGGTCTCCGCTCGCGAGATCGAGGGTGGGCGCGCTTCATGACGGCCGGGCGACGCGGCTCACGGCCATTTCACCACCGGCGGCATCGACGACAGGATCGAGGCGACGTTGCCGCCGGTCTTCAGGCCGAAGATGGTGCCGCGATCGTGGAGCAGGTTGAACTCGACGTAGCGGCCGCGCCGGATCAACTGTTCCTCGCGATCGGCCTCCGTCCAGGGCGTCGTGCCGTTTCGCCGCACCAGTTCGGGATAGATGCCGAGAAAGGCCTCGCCGACCGCCCGGGTGAAGGCGAAGTCGGCCGCGACGTCGCCGCTGTCGAGGCGGTCGTAGAAGATGCCGCCGACGCCGCGCGGCTCGCCGCGATGAGGCAGGAAGAAATAGTCGTCGCACCACGCCTTGTAGCGCGCGTGGTCGGCGACCGCGTGGGCATCGCAGGCGGCCTTCATGGCGGCGTGGAAGGCGATGGTGTCGGGGTCGGTCTCGACGCGCCGGCGATCGAGCACCGGGGTCAGATCGGCGCCGCCGCCGAACCAGCGCCGGGTCGTCACGACGTGGCGGGTGTTCATGTGGACGGCGGGGACGTCGGGGTTCCAGGGATGGGCGATCAGCGACACGCCGGCGGCCCAGAAGCGCGGATCCTCGGCGGCGCCGGGGATCTCCTTGCGGAATTCGGGGGCGAATTCGCCGTGGACGGCGGAGACGTGGACGCCGACCTTCTCGAAGACGCGGCCGTGCATCATCGCCATGGTGCCGCCGCCACCCGGCGCGCCGGTGTGGTCGACGCGGGCCCAGGGCGTGCGCACGAAGCGGCCGGGGGCGGCGTCGACGCCGGGGGTGGCGATCTCGTCCTCGAGGCGCTCGAAGGCGGCGGTGATTCGATCGCGCAGCGCCTCGAACCAGGTGACGGTCGCGGCCTTCAGGGCGTCGAGATCGGCGGGGAGGGCGGTGGTCATCGGGGTCATCCTCGGGGGAGAGCCGGGTAGGCGTCGAGTTGTCGCAGCGCCTCGCCGAGGACGACGACGGCGGCCACCGCGACGTTGAGCGAGCGCAGGCCCGCGCGCATCGGCACGATCAGGCGGGCGTCGACGGCGTCGTGGACGGGATCGGGCACGCCCGCCGATTCGCGCCCGACCATGATCACGTCGTCGGGGCGAAAGGCGAAATCGACGTGGCGCGTCGTCGCCCTGGTCGTCAGCAGGACGAGGCGACGCCCCTCGTCGCGGCGGCGGGCGTCGAAGGCGCTCCAGCTCGCATGGCGGGTGAGGACGGCGGCGTCGAGATAGTCGAGGCCGGCGCGGCGCAGGGTCTTGTCGGTGATCGCGAAACCGGCCGGCTCGATCAGATCGACGGCGAGGCCGAGACAGGCGGCGGTGCGCAACAGGGTGCCGGTGTTCTGGGGAATGTCGGGCTCGTAGAGCGCCAGACGCAGGCGCGTCGAGAGCGCGAAGGCGCGCGGATCGGCGCCGGAAACGGGGGCCGTCGCGGCGGGGCGATCGTCGTTCATCAGGGTTTCTACGGACATGTGCGCATTATCGTCGCAGGCTCGAGGGATGGGCAGTGTCTTCAATGACATATTTCGAGTGAAACAATTCCAAGGTCGGGGGGGTGGGACCGCGCCCGCATCTGGACATTGCGTCGGCGTGGTGTCAAAACGGCGGCCGATCGGAGACTGGGGGCAATCGGCTTTCGGTGTCCCATTTCCGCGTGAATTCTCCTCACGTGGCCCATCGATCGGGTCTCACTCGGGACGATTTCCCCGAGGTGGTGCGGTCGGCGGACGCGGCGGGGGTGATCGATCCGACGACCTTCGAGAGGATCCGACCTTGGCTACCATGGACACCGCAGAACCGTCGCGCCGCGACTTCCTCTACATCGCGACGGGCGCCGTCGGCGCCGTCGGCGTCGCCTCCGTCGCGTGGCCGTTCATCGACCAGATGAATCCCGACGCCTCGGCGCTGGCTCTCGCCTCCACCGAGGTCGACGTCTCGTCCGTCGCTCCCGGGCAGATCATCACCGTCAAGTGGCGCGGCAAGCCGGTCTTCATCCGCAACCGCACCGACGACGAGATGAAGAAGCTCGCGGCGATGGACGTGAAGGCGCTGCGCGATCCGCAGACCGACGAGGCCCGCGTCAAGAAGGGCCACGAGCACATGCTCATCGTCGTCGGCGTGTGCACGCATCTCGGCTGCGTTCCGCTCGGTCATGCCGGCGAGTTCGACGGATGGTTCTGCCCGTGCCACGGCTCGGTCTACGACGCCTCCGGCCGTATCCATGCCGGCCCGGCGCCCCTCAACCTGCCCGTCCCGCCGTACGAGTTCATCTCGGACAAGGTCGTGAAGATCGGCTGACGCCAGCGCCTCAGGAGAGCAAGACATGAGTGGTCACTCGACCTACACGCCGTCGAACGGCTTCACGCGCTGGATCGACTCGCGGCTGCCGATCATCCGCCTCGGCTACGACAGCTTCGTCGCCTATCCGACCCCGCGGAACCTCAATTACTGGTGGGCCTTCGGCGCCATCCTGTCGATGATGCTGGTCGTCCAGCTGATCACCGGCATCGTGCTGGTGATGCACTACACGCCGAACACCCTGATGGCCTTCAATTCCGTCGAGCACATCATGCGCGACGTGAACTGGGGCTGGCTGATGCGCTACATGCACGCTAACGGCGCCTCGATGTTCTTCATCGCGGTCTACGTCCACATCCTGCGCGGTCTCTACTACGGCTCCTACAAGGCGCCGCGCGAGATCCTGTGGATCCTCGGCGTGGTGATCTTCCTCCTCATGATGGCGACCGCCTTCATGGGCTACGTGCTGCCCTGGGGCCAGATGTCCTTCTGGGGCGCCACCGTCATCACCAACCTGTTCTCGGCGATCCCGCTGGTCGGCGATCCGATCGTGACCTGGCTGTGGGGCGGCTTCTCGGTCGACAACCCGACCCTCAACCGCTTCTTCTCGTTGCACTATCTGCTGCCCTTCGTCATCGTCGGCGTCGTCGCGCTGCACGTGTGGGCGCTGCATGTCGTCGGCCAGAACAACCCGACCGGCGTCGAGCTGAAGAGCGAGCAGGACAGCGTCCCCTTCACCCCGTATGCGACCGTCAAGGACGCGTTCGGCATGGTCGTGTTCCTGATCTTCTTCTCGTGGTTCCTGTTCTATTCGCCGAACTACATGGGCCATCCGGACAACTACATCCCGGCCAACCCGATGGTGACCCCGGCGCACATCGTTCCGGAATGGTACTTCCTGCCGTTCTACGCGATCCTGCGCTCGATCCCGGACAAGCTCGGCGGCGTGCTCGCCATGTTCGGCGCCATCGCGGTCCTGTTCGTGCTGCCCTGGCTCGACACGTCCAAGGTGAAGTCGGCGACCTATCGTCCGCTCTACAAGCAGTTCTTCTGGGTCCTGGTGATCTGCGGCCTCGGCCTCGGCTATCTCGGCTCGCAGCCGGCCGAGGGCGGCTACGTCGTCGCCTCGCGCATCCTCACTGCTTGGTACTTCTTCCACTTCCTGGTGATCCTGCCGGTCCTGGGCCTCGTGGAGAAGCCGCGTCCGCTGCCGGAAACGGTGACGGCCGCCGTGCTCGCCAAGAACGCCGCGCATTGAACGGAAGAGATCGGGAGACACTGACATGACCATGATCCTTTCCGTCACCAAGATCGGTCGTGCGATGGGCGCCGCGGCGCTCGTCGCCGGCCTCGCCTTCGCCGCTCCGGCCTTCGCCAGCGAAGCCGGCGGGCCGATCGTCGAGACGCAGTCCTGGTCCTTCGCCGGCCCGTTCGGCCGGTTCGACAAGGCCCAGCTGCAGCGCGGCTACAAGGTCTACAAGGAGGTCTGCTCGACCTGCCATTCGATGAACCTGGTCTCCTTCCGCAACCTCGCGGACGCGGGCGGACCCGGCTTCACGATGGATCAGGCGAAGGCGCTGGCCGCGACCATCAAGGTCAAGGACGGCCCCAACGACGCCGGCGAGATGTTCGAGCGCGACGGCCGTCCGTCCGATCGGTTCGCCGCGCCCTTCCCGAACGACGAGGCGGCCCGCGCCTCCTTCGGCGGCGCCCTGCCGCCGGATCTGTCGCTGATCGCCAAGGCGCGCGCCGTTCATCGCGGCGGTGCCTCGTTCCTCGGCGACCCCTTCACCCTCTATGCGGAAGCGGGCCCGGACTACGTCTACAACCTGCTGACCGGCTACGTCGAAGCGCCGCACGGCGTGACCTGCGACGGCGCGCTGCAGTACAATCAGTCGTTCATCGGCGGCACCTGCATCGCCATGCCGCCTCCGCTGACCGACGACATCGTCACCTATGACGACGGCACCAAGGGCACCGTTCAGAACTATGCCCGCGACGTCGCCGCCTTCCTGATGTGGACCGCCGAGCCCAAGCTCGAGGCGCGCAAGTCGACCGGCCTCAAGGTGATGATGTTCCTCATCGTCTTCGCCGGCCTGCTCTATCTGACCAAGCGCAAGGTCTGGTCGAACGTCGCTCACTGAGCGGATCGACACCGACGACGGCGAGGGCTTCCGGGCGACCGGGAGCCCTTCGCGTTTCGGGGGGCTTTCGTGTCGCCCGGGGGGCGGATCGCGTGCTTCCCGGATTGCATTGCGGCGCGGAATGGGGACACTCGCAGCACGCGACCGGAGAGGTGAATCATGACGGCATCGGTGATCGGGGTGATCGGCGGTTCGGGGCTCTACGATCTGCCGGGGCTGACCAATGCCGAATGGATGACGGTGTCGAGCCCGTGGGGCACGCCGTCGGACGATCTCCTGATCGGCGAGATCGGCGGCAAGACGCTGGTGTTCCTGCCGCGTCACGGGCGCGGCCACCGGATCCCGCCCTCCGAGATCGACTATCGCGCCAACATCGACGCGATGAAGCGGGCGGGTGTGACCGACATCGTCTCGGTGTCGGCGGTCGGCAGCTACCGGGAGGATCTGCCGCCGGGCACCTTCGTGCTGATCGATCAGTTCGTCGATCGCACCGTGAAGCGCGAGTCGAGCTTCTTCGGCACCGGCTGCGTCGCCCATGTCGGCTTCGGCCATCCGGTCAGCCCGGGGCTGATGGATCGGCTCGAGGCGGCGGCGACCGCGGAAGAGATCCCGCATCGGCGCGGCGGCACCTACGTCTGCATGGAGGGGCCGCAGTTTTCCACGCTCGCGGAGAGCCTCTGGTACAAGTCGGCCGGGTTCGACGTGATCGGCATGACCAACATGCCCGAGGCGAAGCTGGCGCGCGAGGCGGAGATCCCCTACGCGACCGTCGCCATGGTCACCGACTTCGATTGCTGGCACCAGGACCACGACCACGTCGACGTCGCCGCCGTGATCAAGGTGGTGCACGACAATGCCGACAAGGCACGGCGGCTGGTGGCGCGTTTCGCCCATGATTTCCCCGTCGAGCATCCGGCCTGTCCGATCGGCTCGGACCATGCGCTCGACCACGCGATCATGACGGCGCGCGACGCGCGCGACCCGTTGCTGCTCGCCAAGCTCGACGCGGTCGCCGGGCGGGTTCTGGGGGCGCGTCCATGAGCCGTCTCGAACTCGACGTGGTGGCGCGGGTGCGCGGCGGCCGCGCCGAGGCGACCGACGACGACTGGGGCTCGGTCGAGGCGGAGATCGTGCTCGATCCCGCCTTTCCGGTCTCGGCGCTGGCCGGGCTCGATCAGTTCTCCCACGCGGTGATCGTCTTTCATTTCGACATGATCGACCCGGAAGCGATCGTTGTCGGGGCGCGGCGGCCGCGCGGCCGGGCGGATTGGCCGGAGGTCGGGATCTTCGCCCAGCGCGGCAGCCCGCGGCCGAACCGGCTCGGCGTGACCACGGTGGAGATCCTCGGGGTCGAGGGCGGGGTCGTGCGGGTGCGCGGGCTCGACGCCATCGACGGCACGCCGGTGGTCGACATCAAGCCGGTGATGAGCGGCTTCGAGCCGCGAGGGGCCCTCCGCGAGCCGGATTGGGCCAGAGAGATCATGAAGGACTACTGGTGATGAACCTGCGCGACACGATTCGCTCGATCCCCGACTATCCCAAGCCCGGGATCATGTTCCGCGACATCACCACGCTGCTCGGCAATCCCCGCGCCTTCCGCCGTGCCGTCGACGAGCTGGTTCAACCCTTCGCGGGCGAGAAGATCGAGAAGGTGGCGGGGATGGAGGCGCGCGGCTTCATCCTCGGCGGCGCCGTGGCGCATCAGCTCTCGGCCGGTTTCGTGCCGATCCGCAAGAAGGGCAAGCTGCCGCACGAGGTGGTGTCGATCGCCTACAGCCTCGAATATGGCGTCGATCAGATGGAAGTCCATCGCGACGCCGTCCTCGCCGGCGAGAAGGTGGTGCTGGTCGACGATCTCATCGCCACCGGCGGCACCGCCTGCGCCGCCGTGCAGCTCCTCAGGAACCTCGGCGCCGACGTGGTCGCGACCTGTTTCGTGATCGATCTGCCCGATCTCGGCGGCGCGGAAAAGCTGCGCGCGATGAACGTGCCGGTGCGCTCGCTGGTGTCGTTCGAAGGGCATTGAGGGCGCGCGCCCGGCCGGTCTCGGCCGGGCGTCACAACACCGCGTCGGGGACCAGACGGCACCAGGCGCCGTCGCCGGTCTCGATCTGCAGCGTCACGTGGCCGATGTCGAAACGGTGCGCCAGCATCTCGGACGCGGCGTGCAGGAAGTCGTCGCCGGCGGGGCCCTCGGGGATCACCAGATGGGCGGTCAGCGCCACTTCGGTGGTCGACATCGCCCAGATGTGGAGATCGTGGAGGGCGACGACGCCGGGCAGGCTCGTCAGCGCGGCGCGGACCTCGGCGGGGTCGATCGCGGCGGGGACGCCGGCGACCGAGAGGGCGGAGCTCTCACGCAGCAGCCCCCAGGTGCCCCAGACCACCACGGCGACGACGATCAGCGAGACGATCGGATCGATCGCGATCCAGCCGGTCGCCCAGACCGCGAGGCCGGCGACGACGACGCCGGCGGAGATCAGCGCGTCGGTCAGCATGTGCAGATAGGCGCCGCGGATGTTGAGGTCGCCCTTGGAGCCGCCGGCGAAGAGCCAGGCGGTGACGCCGTTGACGAGGATGCCGATGCCGGCGACGACGATCATGGTGAGGCCGGAGACCGGCTCGGGGCTGAACAGGCGCTGCACCGCCTCGAGCGCGATGGCGCCGACCGCGAGCATCAGGAAGACCGCGTTGAACAGCGCCGCCATGATCGAGGATCCGGCGAAGCCGTAGGTGAAGCGCGGGCTCGGGGCGCGGCGGGTGGCGCGATCGGCGACCCAGGCGACGATCAGCGCCAGCACGTCGGAGAGATTGTGGCCGGCATCCGCCAGGAGCGCCATCGAATTGGCGGCGATGCCGTAGCCGGCCTCGATCACCACGAAGACGGTGTTCAGCGCGATGCCGATGGCGAAGGCGCGGCCGAAGTCGGCGGGGGCGTGGACGTGGCCGAGACCGCCGTGGGCGTGGCCGTGATGATCGTGATCATGGTCGTCGTGGTCGTGCCCGTGTCCCCGCGCACAGGCCGGGCCGTGATCGTGATCGTGGGTATGGGTGTCGCCGGTCATCGCGCCTCGGTCCTTCGCATGTGCGAGGGAGAGTGGCCCGAGACGACGGCGGATACAATTACAGTCCCGCGCGATCCGAGCGCGGTCACGGGACCGGGGTCCACATCACCTCGGAGAGGCGGGGCGCGCCGGTCGCCAGCATGACGAGGCGATCGAAGCCGAGGGCGATGCCGCTGGTCGGCGGCATGTGGGCGAGCGCGGCGAGGAGGTCCTCGTCGAGGGGATAGCGCTCGCCGTAGAGGCGCTCCTTCTCGTCCATCTCGATCCGGAAGCGGCGGCGCTGCTCGACCGGGTCGGTCAATTCGCCGAAGGCATTGGCGAGTTCGACGCCGCAGGCCCACAGTTCGAACCGTTCGGCGACGCGCGGGTCGTGCGGGCAGGGGCGGGCCAGCGCCGCCTCGCGGGAGGGGTATTCCATCAGGATCGCCGGGCGGCCGTCGCCGAGGCGCGGCTCGACGTGTTCGGCGAGGAGGCGCGAGAAGACGTCCGACCACGTGTCGTCCTCGGCGACGCGGAGCCCGAGCGCGCGCGCGGCGGCGGCGAGGCGGTCGCGGTCGGGTTCGGCGGTGGGGTCGGGCGGGATCGTCGCCAAGAGGTCGACGCCGGCGAACCGATCGAAGGCCTCGGCGACGGTGAGGCGCTCGGGGGCGAGGCGGGGGTCGGCGGTGCGGGCGCGGTGGCGCAATTCGCGGGTGCCGACGGTGTCGGCGGCGAGCGCCAGCAGGGCGGCGCAATCCTCCATCAGCGTCTCGTAGGGGGCGCCGGCGCGATACCATTCGAGCATGGTGAATTCGAGCGCATGGGTCGGCCCGCCCTCGCGATTGCGCCAGACCCGGGCGAAATCGAAGATCTTCGTCTCGCCGGCGGCGATCAGCTTCTTCATGGCGAATTCGGGGGAGGTGTGGAGATAGCGCGTGCGCGGGGCGCCGTCGGCGCCGATCGCGGTGACCTCGAAGGCGTGGAGATGGGTCTCGTTGCCGGGGGAGATCTGGAGCGCGGTGGTCTCGACCTCGGTGAAGCCGTCGGCCTCGAAGCGGGCGCGGAAGGCGCGTTTGACGGCGTTGCGGGCGAGGAGAGCGGGCCGACGATCGGCGTGGCGGTCGCGGTCCCACCAGGGATCGGCGGTTTTCATGACTTTTTGCTTTCCTCGAGGCGTCAGACGTGAGACAGGAGACCCGACAACGCGCGGCCCGCCGGGTCGGCGCGCGCTCCTATTCGTTTCGATAGAGGTCCGGTCTCCATGAGAGTCAATGCTCAGAATCTCCGCAAGGGCAACGTCGTCGAGATGGACGGCAAGCTCTACGTCGTTCTTTCGGCCGAAAGCTTCCATCCGGGTAAGGGTACGCCGACCACCCAGATCGACATGCGCCGCATTTCCGACGGTGTGAAGGTGTCCGAGCGTTGGAAGACCACCGAGCAGGTCGAGCGCGCCATGCTCGACGAGCGCGCCTACGCCTATCTCTACAACGACGACGAAGGCTTCCACTTCATGAACAAGGAGAACTACGACCAGATCGTGGTTCCCAAGGACGTGGTCGGCGACATGGCCGCCTATCTCCAGGAAGACATGGAGTGTCAGGTCGCGATCTATCAGGACCTGCCGGTCTCGATCGAACTGCCGCAGCGCGTCACCCTCGAGATCGTCGAGACCGAGCCGGTGACCAAGGGCCAGACCGCCTCGTCCTCCTACAAGCCGGCGATCCTGTCGAACGGCGTCAAGACCGCCGTGCCGCCGCATGTCGGCGTCGGCACCCGCGTGGTCGTCATGACCGCCGACGGCTCCTACGTCGAGCGCGCCAAGGACTGAGCGTGTGGGCGGCCGATCCGCCCCGCCATCCTGCGTCGAGAGATGAAGAACCCGGCCGCGAGGCCGGGTTTTTTCGTGTGGAGAGGGCGTGCCGGGGCCTCGCCCTTCGAGGCTCGCTCCGCTCGCGCCTCAGGGTGAAGCCGAACGGGCGACGGGGCGACGAGGCGACGTCTCGTGAGGCCTCATGGTGAGGGGGGCGACCGCAGGTCGGCCCTCGGACCATGAGCGAATGACGGACGCGCCCACGCCTCACCCTTTCCACATCACGCCGGGCGGGTCGGGCGGCAGAGGGATGAACTCGGTCTCGCCGGGAACGCCCCGGAATTTCCCGGCGCGCCAGTCGGCCTTGGCCGCCTCGATGCGGTCCTTGGACGAGGAGACGAAGTTCCAATAGAGGAAGCGCCGTTCCGGGAAGGGCTCGCCGCCGACGACGGCGAAACGGGCCGGGGTCTCGGCGCGCAGGACGATTTCGGCGCCGGGACGCAGCACCACCAGACGGCCGGGCTCGAACGTGCCCTCCTCACCCTCGACCGAGACGGTGCCGGAGACGGTGTAGATCGCCCGTTCCGGCATCTCGGCGGGGAGCGCGAAGCGGGCGCCGGCCTCGAGGGTGACGTCGAGCTGCATCAGGGGCGAGAGCGTGGGCACCGGCGAGACGCGGCCGAAGGCGGTGCCGGCGACGAGGGTCGCGCTCGCGCCGTCGCCGTCGAGCCGGGGGAGCGCCTCGGCGGCGACGTGATGGAAGCTCGGTTCGATCTCCTCGCGGTCGCGCGGCAGGGCGATCCACAATTGCAGCCCCGACAGGCGGCCGCCGCGGGCGCGGGCCTCCTCGGGCGTGCGCTCGGAATGGACGATGCCGCGGCCGGCGGTCATCCAATTGACCGCGCCGGGGCGGATCACCTCGACCGCGCCGGTGGAATCGCGGTGGCGGATCTCGCCCTCGAACAGCCAGGTCAGGGTCGAGAGGCCGATGTGGGGATGGGGGCGGACGTCCTGGCCGTGGCCGGGGGCGAGCGCGACCGGGCCCATCTGGTCGAGGAAGACGAAGGGGCCGACCATGCGGCGCTCGACCGTCGGCAGGGCGCGGCGCACCTCGAACCCGTCGCCGAGATCGTGGAGACGGGGCAGGACGACCTTCTCGATCGGGGGCAGGGCGGCGGTGGCGGTCATCGGGCTCTCCTCTTCTCGGTAGAAGATGGCGCATTCGCCCCGCCGGACCAGTCACCGAACGAGAAACGATGTGTTCGGCGAGGGCCGGGCCGCGGTCAGCGCTGCGCCTTCTCGACGTGGCCGGCGACGATGCGTCTGTTCTCCGGGTCGATCAGGCGTTCGCCGTCGGCGACGAGATCGGCCAGCGTCTGGGCACGCAGCGCGTCGCGCCAGACCCGTTCGGCCGCCATCATGCGGGTCTTGATGAAGCAGTCCTGGCGCCAGACGGCGGGGTCCTGCGACTTGCCGGGACAGTTGCGGCGGATCTCGCGGCAGACGAAGGTCGGCTCGCGCCCGTCGATCGCCTCGACGACGTCGAGCAGCGACACCGCGACCGGCTCGCGGGCGAGGCGATAGCCGCCGCGCGGGCCGGCGACGGCCTCGATCAGACCGGCGGCGGTCAGTTCGCGCAGGTGCTTCAGAAGATAGCTCTCCGAGACACCGTGGATCTCGGCGAGCGCCTTGCCCGGCAGGACGCGTCCCTCTTCGAGCCCCGCCAGCACCAGGAGGCAGTGCAGCGCCGCCTCGACGCCGTCGCCGAGACGCCTCATGGCGGTGACCTCCGCGCGGATTTCGTCGGACGAGCATTGTGTTTCATAATCATCGATATATTTTATCCATGATTCGGCGCGCCGTCGCGTGCCGTCGACGAGGGGAGAACCGACATGAAGCGCAGACTGAACGTGGCCGAGGCCGCTCCCGAGCTCTACCGCGCGATCCGCGCCCTCGACGGTGCCGTGAAGGCGTCCGGCATCGATACGCGCCTGTTGCATCTCGTCAAGCTCAGGGCGTCGCAGATCAACGGCTGCGCCTATTGCGTCGATCTGCACGTCGGGGAATCGCTCGCCGACGGCATCGACGCGCGGGTGCTGCATCTCGTGGCGACGTGGCGGGAATCGCCGCTCTTCGACGCGCGCGACCGGGCGGTGCTGGACTGGACCGAATGTGTCACCCGTCTCGCCGAGACCGGCGTGCCGGACGAAGCCTGGGAGGGGATCCGGGCGCATTTCTCGGACGAGGACATCGCCCGGCTGATCGTCGCGATCGGCACGATCAACATCTGGAACCGCGTCGCGGTCGCCTCGCGGATGCTGCATCCGGTCGACGGGCGGCGCGTGTGAGCGTCACTCGTCGCCGTGCGGCCGCCGCGGCCACATCACGTTGCCGGTGAAGTGGAACACCAGCTCGCCGTCGACGAAGCCCTCGTTGCGGGTGGTGAAGATGCCCCATTCGGGCCGGCTGACCGAGGGGCGGGCGCGCACCAGCGACGAGCGATAGCTCACCGTCTGGCCGGCGAGCACCGGCTTCAGCCATTTCATGTCGTCGAAGCCCGGGGAGGGGCCGGGCACCGGCACGATCTCGCCGCGCGCGGCACGGGCCTCCATCTCGCGGTTCTGATGGGCGATCCACAGCGCCATCCAGGCGCAGGCGACGTGCCAGCCGGAGGCCGCCAGACCGCCGAAGAGCGAGGCCTTGCCCGCCTCCTCGTCGAGGTGGAAGGGCTGCGGGTCGAAGTCGCGGGCGAAGGCGACGATCGCCTCGGCGGTGAAGGTGTGGGTGCCGAGATCGACCGCCCAGTCGGCGGGGATTTCCTCGAGATACATCATGCGGCCGCCCTCCGACCCATCATCAGCGTCGAGCGCATCATCAGCACGAGGGCGCCGGCCTGATTGGTGACGTCGAAGCGGGCGCGGATCAGGCCCATGCGCGGGCGGCTGCCGGAGGCGCGGGTCTCGAGCACGTTCATCACGGCGGTGAGGCGGTCGCCGGCATGGACCGGCTTCAGCCATTTCAGCGTCTCGATGCCGGGCGAACCGAGCGAGGCGGAACCGGCGAGGAGGTTGTCGACGAAGAGGCGCATCAGAACGCAGCCCGAATGCCAGCCGGAGGCGGACAGCGCGCCGAGGAGCGAGGTGGCGCCGCCGACGTCGTCGAGATGCATCGGCTGCGGATCCCAATTGCGCGCGAAGGCGACGATCGCCTCGCGGGTCATCTCATGGGAGCCGAGCGGGATCGCGTCGCCGGCGTGGAAGTCTTCGAACCATCGTGTCGTCTCGGCCATGGCGTCGACCGTCGCCCCCGTCCAAACTGTCGTCTCGCCGACCCGTTCGAATCGCGCGAGGACCCCTCGATGATCGCCGCCCTGTCGACGCTCGACACGCCCGTCGGACCGCTGCTCGTCCGTCCCTTCTACATCGCCGGCAGCGCGCTGGCTCTGCTTCTGGCGGGGATCGGCCTTCTGCTCGGCGTGGCGACCATGACCTGGTCGGTCCTGCTCGGCCTCTTCGTGATCGGCATCGGCGGGCTGACCGGCGTCACCGTGTTCCTCGGCGTCCGGCTGACGGCGGAGGCGGTGACGATCGTCTTCGCCCAACGCGCCGCCGGCGAGGCGATCGGGGCTCGGGTGTCGCGCACGGCGTGACGCGCGGAGGGCGAGCCGCCGCGCGTCGCCGGATCCTCGTCTCAGGCGTTGAAGCGGAACAGCAGGATGTCGCCGTCCTGGACGACGTATTCCTTGCCTTCGTCGCGGGCCTTGCCGGCTTCCTTCGCCGCCGCCTCGCCACCGAGCCGGACGAAGTCGTCATAGGCGATGGTCTGGGCGCGGATGAAGCCGCGTTCGAAGTCGGAGTGGATCACGCCGGCGGCACCGGGGGCCTTGGTGCCCTTGGTGATGGTCCAGGCGCGCGTCTCCTTGGGGCCGACCGTGAAATAGGTGATCAGGCCGAGCAGGTCGTAGCCGGCGCGGATGAGGCGATCGAGGCCGGGCTCGTGAAGGCCCATGCCTTCGAGGAACTCGAGTTCCTCCTCGTCCGACAGCTGGGCGATCTCTGCCTCGATGGCGGCGGAGATGACCACCGACTTCGCGCCCTGCGCCTTCGCCATCGCCTCGACGGCGGCGGAATGGGCGTTGCCGGTCGCGGCGGAGGCCTCCTCGACGTTGCAGACGTAGAGGACGGGCTTGGAGGTCAGCAGCATCAGCCCGTCGAGCAGGGGCTTGTCCTCGTGGGAGACCTCGAGCAGACGCACCGGCTTGCCGTTCTGCAGCAGCTCGAGCGCGCCTTCCATGACGGGCAGCACCTGCTTGGCGTCGCGATCGCCGCCGGCGGCCTTCTTGCGGGTCGCCACCACGCGGCGCTCGAGGCTCTCGAGGTCGGAGAGCATCAGCTCGGTCTCGACGGTCTCGGCGTCGGCGACCGGGTCGACCCGGCCCTCGACGTGGGTGACGTCGCCGTCCTCGAAACAGCGCAGCACGTGGACGATGGCGTCGACCTCGCGGATGTTGGCGAGGAACTGGTTGCCGAGCCCTTCACCCTTGGAGGCGCCACGCACCAGACCGGCGATGTCGACGAAGGTGATGCGGGTCGGGACGATCTGCGCCGACTTGCCGATCTTGGCGATCGCGTCCATGCGGGGATCGGGCACGCCCACCTCGCCGGTGTTCGGCTCGATGGTGCAGAAGGGATAGTTGGCGGCCTGGGCCGCGGCGGTCCGGGTCAACGCATTGAAGAGGGTCGACTTGCCGACGTTCGGCAGTCCGACGATGCCGCACTTGAAGCCCATGGGTCTCGTATCCGTCTGGAAGAAGGCCGGCCGTCAGCGGCGGCGGAACTGCTGCTGCGGCGGGCGCGGGGCGCCGTCGGGACGGACTTCGCGGTGACGGAACACCAGACGGCCCTTCTCGAGATCGTAGGGCGACATCTCGACGGTGACACGATCGCCGGCCAGGGTCTTGATCCGGTTCTTCTTCATCTTGCCGGCGGTGTAGGCGATGATCTCGTGACCGTTTTCGAGACGGACGCGAAACCGCGCGTCGGGCAGAATTTCGAGTACCAATCCCTCGAACTGAATCAATTCTTCCTTGGCCATGTGGCGTCGTTCCATCCAAATGGTTCGTTCGGCTGTGGCATATAGCCGAAATACATCGGGCCGGAAACGGGGAAAGCCCGTGTTCCCGGCCCGAAATCGGCGATGTCGCGGCCTCAGACGGCGGCGAGATTGGCCGCGGCGGCCTTGCCGGAGCGACGGTCGGTCTCGATCTCGAAGGAGACCTTCTGACCTTCCATCAGCGAGCGCATGCCCGAACGCTCGACGGCGGAGATGTGGACGAACACGTCCTTGGAGCCGTCTTCCGGCTGGATGAAGCCATAACCCTTGGATTCGTTGAAGAACTTGACAGTTCCGACCGGCATTGGAGAGTTTCCTTCTCGTCGTTTCATGTGCAGTCGAACGCGGCGCGACGAATCGTGCCCCGTTCGTTTCAGTCGAATTTTGGAGAGATCTGACGAGAGCACCCGAAATCGGCTTCGAGTGATATAGCCCAGCGTCCGGCCAAAGTCCGATGGCGAACCATACTCCTTCGGGGACGGAACGGCAAGGATGGATCGGTTCGATCGGCGAGATCAGCGTTTCTTCTGCGCCAGAAGCCGGCGCAGGGTCTCGGCCATGGCGTTGCGGGCCGCCGGTTCGGGGCCGGGGCCGGTCGATTTCGGCGCGGCCGGGGCGGGTTTCGCGGGCGCCGACTTCTCGGCCGGCTTGCCGGCGATTCGGTTCATGAAGCCGGTGTCGTCGTTTCCGACGAGGAAGGGCGCGGCGTCGGCGACGTCGTCGAGGAGCGGCTCCAGCCACTCGCGATCGACCTTGGCGAAGTCGCCGAGCACGTGCGCCGTGACCCGTTCCTTCGAGCCGGGATGGCCGATGCCGAGGCGGACGCGGCGATAATCGGGGCCGAGATGGGCGTGGATCGAGCGCAGGCCGTTGTGGCCGGCATGGCCGCCGCCGAGCTTGACGCGGATGCGGCCGGGATCGAGGTCGAGTTCGTCGTGGAAGACGACGATGTCCTTCGGCTCGATCTTGTAGAATTGGGCGCAGGCGGCGACGGAGCGGCCGCTCTCGTTCATGTAGGTCATCGGCTTCAGCGCGACGATCTTCTCCGATCCGATCGTGCCTTCGCAGACCTCGCCCTGGAACTTGGCGCGCCAGGGGGAAAAGGAATGGCGGCGGACGATCGCGTCCACCGCCATGAATCCGATGTTGTGGCGATTCCGGGCGTAGTCCGCGCCGGGATTGCCGAGCCCCACGAAGAGAAGCATGGGCGAACCTCCGGCGCGTCGCGCTCGTGAAATCAGGCGGCCGGGGTCTCGGCGGCCTCGGCGGTCTCGGAGAAGCCGACCGGCGCGGTGATCGAGAGAACGGTGAAGTTCTTCTCGTGGACGACCGCTTCGACGCCCTTCGGCAGGACCACGTCCTCGATGTGGACGGAGGCGCCGATGTTGAGGGCGGCGACGTCGACGTCGATCGACTCCGGGATCGCGTCCGCGCGGCACTTGCACTCGATCTCGTGATGGACGATCGACAGGGCACCGCCACGCTTCAGGCCGACCGAAGCCTCCTGGTTCACGGCATGGACCGGAACGAAGACGGTGACGATGGTCTCGTCGGAGATGCGCAGGAAGTCGACGTGGGTCAGCGTGTCCTTGACCACGTGCATGTGGTAATCCTTGGGGATCACGCGGATCTTCTCGCCGCCGACGGCGATGGTCGCCACGGTGGTGAGGAAGCCGCCCGCGCGCAGGCGCTTGTCAGCCTCCTTGAAGGGCAGGGAGATCGCCAGCGGGGGCTTCTTGTCGCCGTAGATCACGGCGGGGACACGGCCTTCCAGACGCAGTGCACGAGCGGCCCCCTTGCCGACCCGTTCACGCACCGAGGCCTCGAGCTCGTAGGACTTGCGGCTCATGGGGTGCTTCCTTCTCGATGAGATCAAAAGAAAAAGGCCGGTCGACCGGCCCTTTCGCCTCCCGCTCCCGGACCCTCACGGGCGCGTGGGCGGGGTCCCTCACGGTGCCTCCAGGGGTGTCGGCGTGTGGGAACGGGCGCGTCTCTAGCACCGAAGGGCGCGCGGCGCAAGGATTTCGGCCCTTTTCGCCGCCGATCTCAGGGGACGGCGGCGGCGAGAAAGGCGTCGACGGCGCGCGTCTCCGCATTGGCCTCGCCGAGGTCGCGGTTGATCTCGCGATGGCTCTGCGGGGTGGCGAAGATCCGGGCGTCGCCGCCGCGCGCGCGGGCGGCGGCGGCGAAGGCGCGGGCCTGCGGGCAGGCGTCGTCGCGGCGGGTCGAGCAGATCAGCAGCATCGGCGCCGGGCGCCCGCTCAGGCGATGGAGCGGCGAGACCTCGGTCCAGGCGGCCGGGTCGGTTCCGAAGGCGCGATCGTAGAGCCGCAGATGGCGCGCCGTCATCAGCGCGGGCACGTCGTAGACGGCGCTGTCGAGGGCGACGGTGCCGCGCCACGGCTCGGCGCCGAAGCGGCGGGCGAGGGCGGGATCGGCGGTGAGAAGGGCGACGAGATGGGCGCCGGCGGAGTGGCCCATCAGCACGAAGCGGCGCGGATCGCCGCCCCATTCGGCCGCATGGCGTTGCGCGAAGGCGAGGGCGCGGGCGACGTCCTCGGCCTGGGTGGCGACGACGGCGGCGGGCAGGAGGCGGTAGTCGACGGAGACGAAGATCCAGCCCTGCGGCAGGAAATGCGCCACCTTGGCGTCGACGACGGCGTCGGCCTCCTTGTCGCCGATCGCCCAGGCGCCGCCGTGGACCATGAAGAGGACCGGCGCGCCGCGCGCCTCGGCGGGGCGGTAGACGTCGAGGCGTTGCTTCGGGTCGGGGCCGTAGGCGAGATCGCGCAAGGGCGCGTCGGGCGCCGTCGTCCGCGACGGGGTCGCGTCGGCGGAGGCGAGGAGGGCGGCGCGGCAGCGGGGGGAGAGGTCGTCGAGCCGGGCGCGCAGGCAGGCACGGACGGCGCCGCCGCCGAGCGAGACGTCGCCACAGAAGGCGGCGCGATCGGCGCGACAGGCGCGGGCGGTCTCGACGAGGCCGGCGGCGCCGGCGTTCGGCGCGGCGACGAGGAGCGCGAGGCCGCCGAGGGCGAGGAGGGAGCGCAGGCGAGACAGGGCGGCGAGCATGGGGCGATCCGTCGGTTCGAACGATCTCGAGATTGATATTTCACGAGAGGAACCCGCCGAGATTGCGGCGGCGGCGAGACCGAATTCGTGGTGGTCGGCCTCTTGTCAATGTTCGATGTTTGTTCCATTCTGCGCTCTCCGTTCCAGCGCAGGAGTCGCTCGTGTCCGATCGCCGCTTCACGCTCTTCCACGCCCCGCAGACGCGGTCCAGCTGCACGCTGCGGCTCGCCGAGGAAATGGGCATCCCCTACGACGTCCACGTCCTCGATCTCGCCAAGGGCGAGCACAAGGCGCCCGCCTATCTCGCCGTCAATCCGATGGGCAAGGTGCCGGCGATCCGCCACGGCGAGGTGGTGGTGACGGAACAGGGCGCGATCGCGCTCTATCTCGGCGATCTCTTTCCGGAGACGGGGATGTGTCCGCAGCCGGGCGATCCCCTGCGCGGGGCGCTGCTGCGCTGGCTCTTCTTCTACGGCGACTGCGTCGAGCCGGCGGTGCTGCAGAAGGCGATGAAATGGGAGGCGCCCAAGGCCAGTATGGCCGGTTACGGCTCCTACGAGGACACGATGGCGGCGGTCGAGGGGCAGCTCGCGACCGGGCCGTGGTTCCTCGGCGAGCGCTTCACGATCGTCGACGGGGTCTTCGGCCCGGCGTTGACTTGGCTCACCGCCTTCGGCTTGGTGCCGGCGACGCCGGGGATCGCGGCCTATGTCGAGCGTTTCGCGGCGCGGCCGGCGGCGGCGAAGACCGCGGCGATCGACGCCGATCTGGCGGCGAAGCAGAAGGGGAGCTGACCGGCGGCCCGGGAGGGCGCGGCGTCGGGTTCGGCTCGTGACCTTCGGACGTGTCCTCGTCTCACGAGCGCCACGACCGGCCGGACGATGCCCGGTCGGCTCGCTTTCGGTCGCGACGTTTCGACTTGGCCGAACCGTCGTGACCTCGGTCTCAGCCGGCCAGTTCGCGCGAGCGGCGGGCGGCGGCGGCGACGGCCTCGGTCATCAGCGGCGTCAACCCGTTCTCGCCCATCAGCACGGCGAGGGCGGCGGCGGTGGTGCCGGCCGGCGAGGTGACGTTGATGCGCAGCTGTTCCGGGGTCTCCTGGCTCTGCCACAGGAGCTCGCCGGCCCCTTCGATGGTGGCGCGGGCGAGACGGGCGGCGAGATCGGGGGCGAGGCCGGCGGCGGCGCCGGCGGCGGCGAGGGCCTCGACCATGTGGAAGACATAGGCCGGGCCGGAGCCGGAGACGGCGGTGACGAGATCGATGTGATCCTCGACCTCGACCCATTCGACCTCGCCGATCGCCGCCAGCAGGGCGGAGACCAGCTCGCGGTCGGCGGCGGTCACGGCGGGGCCGGCGACGGCGGCGGTGATGCCGCGTCCGACCTGGGCCGGGGTGTTGGGAATGGTGCGGACGATCCGCTCGCTCGAGAGACCGGCGGTGAAGGCGGCGATGGTCTTGCCGGCGACGACCGAGACCACCACGGTCTCGGGTCCGACCAGCGGCTTCAGCGTCGCGAAGGCGGCGTCGAGGCCCTGCGGCTTGACGGCGACGAGCATCACCCGGGCGGTGACGCCCTCGGGTGCTGCGGCATGGAGGGTGAGGCCGCGTTCGGCGGCGAGGGTGGTGAGCGCCTGCGACGGCATCTTCTCGACGACGACCACGCCCTCGGGGGCGAGGCCGCGGTCGAGCCAGCCGGTCAACATGGCGCCACCCATCTTGCCGCAACCGACGAGGACGAGCGGAGCGGCGGCGGTGAAGGTCTCGATCATGCGTTGCCCATGGTTTCGAAGAGAGCGCCCTCGAGCGCCTCCTGGGCGGTGCGACCGGCCCAGACGACGAATTGGAACGCCTGATAATAACGATCGCAGGCCTCGATGGCCCCGACCAGCATGGCGCCGATCTGACGCGCCGAGGGTTCGGCGCCGCCGGCGAGCAGAAGGGCGTGACGATACATCACGACGCCGTCGCCCGACCACAGATCGAAATGGCCGAGCCACATCTGTTCGTTGACGAGGGTGAGCAGGCGCATCACCTCGGCGCGGCGCGGCTCGGTCACCTTGAGGTCGAAGGCACAGGCCAGATGCAGCGCCTCGACGTCCTCCATCCAGGAGACGGAGACATGGTAGTCGCACCAGGATCCGGCGATGGAGATGGTGATCTCGTCGTCTCCGGAGCGCTCGAAGCTCCAATCCTCGAGCGCGGCGACGTGTTCGATCACGTCGACCGGATTGGCATGCCGTTCCAGTTCCAATTCGATCAGGCTCATCGAGGAGGCCTCGCGTGGAATGTGGGCCGAACGCGGGGAATACTAGACCGAAAGCATCCTTCCCGGCCGCCGGTGACGACGAGTACGTCGACCGCGACAGCATCGGGACAGGCCACTCACTCGAAAGACCGAACACCGCAGAGCGAATCTCTCGTACGATTTCAGTATAGGCACGGAAGACCTGGGCGCGATCGATTTCCCCGGGCCGCGCCCGCGAAACTGTGGAGAGTTCGCGGGCTTGTGGACAGCGGCGCGGCCTAGAGGTCGAGCCGGGCGGCGAGGGCCTCGATTTCGTCGAGGGGGAAGACCTCGATCCCGGAGTCGGCGAGGGCGCGGGCCGTCACGCCCTCGCCGATGCGGCGGGTGCGCGAGAAGGTGCCGTCGGCGATCACCGTCGTGCCGCAGGAGGGGCTGCCGTCGGTGAGGAGGGCGAAGCGGATCGAGCGGACGCGGGCGGTGGCGAGCGCGATGCGGGCGCCCTCGCGGAAGGCGTCGCCGTGGTCGCCGCCGGCGGCATCGCGCACCGTGGCGCGGCGTTCGAGCACGTCGCGGGCGGTGGCGCCGGGCTCGATTTCGGCGGCGGGGCGCGGCGTCGGCAGGCCGGCCACGGTCTCGGGGCAGAGCGGCACCAGCCGTCCCTCCTCGGCCCATCGGGCGAGGAGCGGGTGATGCGCGGTCTTGGCGCCGCCGTCCCAGCGGACCGGCCAGCCGATCAGGCAGGCCGAGACCAGGATCCTGTCCAAGGCGGTCAGCCGACCATCGGCGCGGCGGGGTCGCCGCCGGCGATCAGAGTCTCGGAGAGGTCGCTCTTGCCGCCCTCGAGCTTCGCGAGCCGGGCCTCGAGCGCGTCGAGGCGGGCGGAGAGCGCCTCGTTCTCGGCGCGGGCCTTGGCGGCCATCTCGCGGACGACCTCGTAATCCTCGCGCTTCACCAGATCCATGTCGGCGACGAAGCTCTCGGCGCGGGCGCGCACGGCGGTCTCGACCTCCTTGCCGAAACCCTGGGCGACGCCGGCGGCATCGGTCATCAGCTTGGCGATGTCGTCGAAGAAGCGGTTGCTGGTCTGGGTCATGGTCGGTGGCTCCCATGGTGGCCGGGCGGGCGATCATGGTTTCGCCCCATCGTCGGTGTTATGGGGTGGCGATCCGCCTCCCGCAAGGGGCGCGGGCCGGACCGGCGCTTGACGGGCACCGGCCGGCGCCGCACTGTCCGCGCCGACCGACGTTCACGAGATTTCGCTGCCCATGCCCCTGTTCGCTCTGCCCTTCCCGGTGATCGACCCGATCGCGCTGCAAGTCGGCCCGCTGGCGATCCGGTGGTATGCGCTGGCCTATGTCGCCGGCATCCTGATCGGCTGGTGGTACATGCGGCGGCTGATCGCGACCGATCGGCTGTGGGGGCGGGCGGCGCGTCCGAGTGCCGCCGATCTCGACGATTTCGTGCTGTGGGCGACGCTCGGCATCGTGCTCGGCGGGCGCATCGGCTACGTGCTCTTCTATAATCCCGCCCATTATTTCGCCCATCCGGAAGAGATCCCGATGGTGTGGGGCGGCGGCATGTCGTTCCACGGCGGCTTCCTCGGCGTGATCACGGCGATGGTGCTGTTCACGCGCAGGAAGCCCTATCCGCTGTTGACGCTGTTCGATCTGGCGGCGGCGGCGGCGCCGATCGGCCTGTTCTTCGGGCGGATCGCCAATTTCATCAACGGGGAACTCTGGGGCCGGGCGGCGGACGTGCCGTGGGCGATGGTGTTCCCGCACGGCGGGCCGCTCGCCCGCCATCCGAGCCAGCTCTACGAGGCGGCGCTCGAGGGGATCGTCCTCTTCGCGGTGATCGGCCATCTCGTCTTCCGCACCGATCTCCTGAAGCGTCCGGGCGTGATCGCCGGTCTCTTCGCGATCGGCTACGGGCTGGCGCGGTTCACGGTCGAGTATTTCCGCGAGCCCGACGCTCAGCTCGGCTATCTCTGGGGCTTCATCACCATGGGCCAGATCCTGTCGCTGCCGATGGTGGCGGCCGGGGCGGCGCTGGCGATCTGGGCGGCCCGGCGCGACACCACCGTCACGAGCGCGGAGAGGCCATGACCGTCACGCCCCTCGAACATCGCATCAAGGCTCGGATCCGTCTCGACGGACCGATGTCGGTGTTCGATTTCATGGGGACGTGCCTCGGCGATCCCGAACACGGCTACTACATGGCGCGCGAGCCGTTCGGAGCGGGTGGCGACTTCGTCACCGCGCCGGAGGTTTCGCAGATGTTCGGCGAGGTGATCGGCGCCTTCCTGGTGGAGACCTGGGAGCGGCTCGGCCGTCCCGCGCCGTTCCAACTGGTCGAGTTCGGGCCGGGGCGCGGCACGCTGATGGCCGATCTCCTGCGGGTCGCGAAACGCGCGCCGGCCTTCGTGGCGGCGGCGCGGCTCGGGCTCGTCGAGACCAGCCCGCGGCTGCGCGCGCGGCAGGCGGCGACGCTCGCCGGCGGGCCGCTGACGCCGACGTGGTACGCCGCGGCCGAGGAGATCCCGGCCGGGCCGCTGATCGCGGTCGGCAACGAATTCTTCGACGCGCTGCCGATTCGCCAGTTCGAACGGGCGGGCGGCGCGTGGCGCGAGCGCATGGTCGGGCTCGACGGCGAGGGGCGCCTCGTCATGGGCCTCGGCGCGACGGCGCTGCCGGGGGCGGGATTGCCGGAGCGTCTGGCGGCGGCCGAGGACGGGGCGATCGTCGAGGTCTCGCCGGTCGGGGTCGCGATCATGGCGGGATTGGCGCGGCGGATCGCGGCGGAGGGCGGGGTGCTCCTCGCCATCGACTACGGCTATTCGGGGCCGGCCTTCGGCGACACGTTCCAGGCGGTGCGCAGTCACACCCCGGTCGAGGCGCTGGAGCGGCCGGGCGAGGCCGATCTCACCGCGCACGTGGATTTCACCGCTCTGGGCGCGGCGGCGCGCGGGGCCGGGGCGGCGGTGCACGGGCCGGTCGAGCAGGGCGATTTCCTGCTGTCGCTCGGTCTCGCGGAACGAGCCGGACGGCTCGGCGCCGACAAGGACGAGGCGACGCGGGCCGACATCGTCGGTCAGGTCGAGCGGCTGGTCGGCCCGGACGAGATGGGCTCGCTCTTCAAGGTCATGGCGATCACCCGCCCGGGCGTGGCCCTGCCGGGGCTGGCGCCGACGTTTCCCTTCTCCGACACGAGGTCCCGTCCGTGATCCGTTCGCCGCTCCTCTCCGATCTTCCGGGCGTCGCCCATGGTTTCTTCACCCGCGAGGGGGGCGTCTCCGAGGGGATCTACGCCAGTCTCAACATCGGGCTCGGCTCGCGCGACGACCGCGACCGGGTGATGGCCAATCGCGGCCGGGTGGCGACGGCGCTCGGCGTCGCGCCGGATCGTCTGGCGATGCCCTATCAGATCCATTCGCCCGAGGTGGTGGTGGTCGAGGAGGCGTGGGCGCCGGGCGAGGGGCCGAAGGCCGACGCGGTGGTGACGGCGCGGCCGGGCGTGGCGGTCGGCGTGGCGACGGCCGACTGCGGGCCGATCCTCTTCGCCGACGCGCGAGCGCGAGTGGTCGGGGCGGCGCATGCCGGTTGGCAGGGGGCGTTTCACGGCGTGATCGAGGCGACGGTCGCGGCGATGGAGGGGCTCGGCGCCACGCGCGGCGGGATCACGGCGGTGTTGGGACCGACGATCTCGGGGGAGGCCTACGAGGTCGGGCCGGAGTTCGTCGAGCGCTTCGTCGGGCGCGATGCGGCGTGGGCGCGGTTCTTCCGGCCGTCGGGGCGGGCGGGTCATGCGATGTTCGATCTGCCGGCCTTCATCGCGCTGCGGCTCGCCGAGGCCGGGGTCGGCACGGCCGGCGATCTGGCGCTCTGCACCTATGCGCAGGAGGAGCGGTTCTTCTCCTATCGGCGCACGACCCATCGCGGCGAGCCCGATTACGGGCGGCTGGTCTCGGCGATCGCGCTGGTGGGCTGAGGTTCGGGCTCGTCGGCGCGGTGCCGACGGGGCCATGATTTCTGGACCGAGGCTCGGTTTCCGGCTAGACAGGCGCGGAACCCCCATCGTCCGACGAGGCGCCCAAGCGATGCTGTCCTTCCGTCCCCTCGGCCTTCGTCTTCCGCGTACCCTCGCGCGCGCCGGCCTCGTCGCGCTCGGTCTGACGCTGGTCGCCGGATGCAGCGACCAGTCGGCGCTCGAACAGGCCGGGGCGACGCTCTCCGGCCGCATTCGTCTCGCCCCCTTGCGCGAGGCGCCGCCGGCCGGCCGCGAGACGGTGCAGATGCTGCCCTTCAGCGGCATTCCCGTGACGATCGGCGACGCGATCTATCGCAGCTTCCGCACCGAGGCGGCGGCCGCCAACATCGATCTGGTCCATCGGCTGGAGGATCCGGCGACGTGGCGCATCCAGGGCCACTTCGTCGCGCTCGGCCATTCGACCTCCTCGACGATCCTCTACACCTACGACATCTACGACGCCTCGGGGACGCCGGTGCATCGCATCGTCGGCCAGGACGTGGCGGGGGGCGCCGACGGCGACCCGTGGGGCGCGGTCGACGGCGACGTGCAGACCCGACTGGCCAAACGCTCGGCGCGCGACATTCAGGCATGGCTCAATCGCAGCCGGCGATGAGCCTTGCCGGCGAGGTCGCGGTTTACGCGCCGCCGCAAACTCGATAAAAGGCCGGCCATCCCAGGGCGCCCGAGGGGCGTCGCGTTCAGACGGGGGCGAGCGGGGAACCGCCTCTCCCGTCGTTTCCGTCGTGAGGCATCCGATGAAGCTCGTCTGCGGCAATTCGAACCGAGTGCTGGCCGGAGAGATCGCCAAGTATCTCGAGATCCCGCTGTCGGCCTGTTCGGTCAAGCGGTTCGCCGATCAGGAGATCTTCGTCGAAATCCAGGAGAACGTGCGCGGCGAGGACACGTTCGTCATCCAGTCGACGAGCTATCCGGCCAACGATCACCTGATGGAACTCCTGATCATGATCGACGCGCTGCGTCGATCCTCGGCCAAGCGGATCACCGCGGTGCTGCCCTATTTCGGCTATGCCCGCCAGGACCGCAAACCCGGCCCGCGCACCCCGATCTCCGCCAAGCTCGTCGCCAATCTGATCACCCATGCCGGCGCCGACCGCGTTCTGACGCTCGATCTCCACGCCGGGCAGATCCAGGGCTTCTTCGACATCCCGACCGACAATCTCTATGCCGCGCCGGTGATGATGCGCGACATCAAGGAACGCTACGCGCCGGGCACCGTCATGGTGGTCTCGCCGGACGTCGGCGGCGTGGTGCGCGCCCGCGCGCTCGCCAAGCGCATCGACGCCCAGCTCGCCATCGTCGACAAGCGCCGCGAGCGGCCGGGCGAATCGGAAGTGATGAACGTCATCGGCAACGTCGAGGGACGCTCCTGCATCCTGGTCGACGACATCATCGATTCGGGCGGCACCCTCTGCAACGCCGCCGAGGCGCTGCTGAAGCGCGGCGCCAAGGACGTCTCGGCCTATTGTACCCACGGCGTTCTGTCGGGTGGCGCGGTGACCCGCATCACCTCCTCGGCGCTGAAGGAACTGGTCATCACCGATTCGATCCAGGCGACCGACGCGGTCCGCGCGGCCTCCAACATCCGCGTCCTGTCGATCGCGCCGCTGCTCGGCGAGGCGATCGCCCGCACCGCGCAGGAAAAGTCGGTGTCGAGCCTGTTCGACTGATCGGGCGCCGCCACGATCGCGATCTTCGAGAACCCGGGGCCTCGCGGCTCCGGGTTCTTCGCGTCTCTGGGTTCCTCGTGTTCGGGGGTCTTGGTGTTCGGGGGTCAGTCCCCGAAGAATTCCATGACGTTCTCGCCCGGCTGGTGTGCCTTCATGACGCCGTCGATGCAGTCGCCCTTCGGGTCGACGGCGATCCAGGGATGGGTCATGTAGGAGGGCTGCTTGTAGTCCTGGCCGGGCTTCAGCTCCTTGTAGAACTGGCGCACGCCCTGGAAGTCGAGCCAATAGAGCTTGGCCGCGCGATTGCTCGAATTGGCGAAGTGCAGCACGACCTTGGTCGAGCTGTTCATCGAGCGCTCGGTGCCGGGCGCGGGGCAATTGCGTCCGGCGGCGGCGGCCTCCTGCGACACGGCGGCGAGGATCAGGCAGGCGGCGGCCGATGCGATCCCGAACTTCATGCGTCTCTCCCTTCGCTTCTCGCGCGAAAACGCCGCGACGCCTCCACGTCGCATGCGTAATCTTCCCTAGAGAGAGGTAACGTGGTCTTCGCGCCCGTGGCAACCCCGCGACCGGGCTCCGGGGCGTGATCTGCGTCATTCTACGTATGTCCCAACTCACGTAACGTCGGGATCGTAGGTGGGGCACGGGAACGCCGGATCGTCGCGCGCTTCCTCGGAGTGTCGATCGTCGGGAGACAGTCTGATGCGTTCGTTCTCGGTTCTGGCCGCCGCCTGCGCCTTCGTGGTTCTCGCGCTCGGCGCATCCGCGGCCCTCGCTCAGGGTCGGCCGATCGTCAATCTCCTGTCCAACAGGTGCATCGACGTGCCCGGGCAGCCCGGCACCGCGCAGGGCACGGCTCTTCAATTGTGGGACTGTGAGACCAGTGGGCGCAGCAAGAACGGCGCGATCACCGATCAACGCTGGGAATGGGTGAACAACGGCTTCATTCGCAACGTGCTCTCCGGTCTCTGCCTCGACGTCCAGGGCGAGCCGGGTACGGCGAACGGCAGCCGTCTGATCCTCGCCAAATGTGAATTCAACGGACGCTCGCCGCATGGGCAGCCGACCGACCAGATGTGGTTCACGCGCGCCGACGGCGCGATCGTCAATCAATATTCGATGAAGTGCATCGACGTCTCCGGGGCGCCCGGCACCACCAACGGCGCCCGGCTCCAGCTCTGGGACTGCGAGACCAGCGGGCGCAATCCCAACGGTTCGCTCACCGATCAGCGTTGGCGGGTCTGAGCGGCGCACGGCGCGGGGACTGGCGGGCGGGCGGTCGTCACCCCATATCGACGGGGATCGACTTCAGGAGGCCGCGATGAACGACGATGGTCCGACCCGCCGTGCCGAGGAGGCCCTGCTCGGGCTCCTCGCCGAGACGCCCTTCCGCGACGTCCGCCTCGCCGAGGTCGCGACGCGGGCCGGCGTGCCGCTCGCCGATCTGCGGCGGGCCTACGAGGGGCCGCTCGACATTCTCTCCGGTTTCACCCGGCGCATCGACGTCGCCGTGCTCGAGGGCGACGATCCGGCGATGGCGGGCGAGCCGATCAAGGATCGGCTGCTCGACGCGCTGATGCGGCGCTACGATCTCCTGGCCCCGCATCGGCCGGGGCTCGAGGGGCTCGCCCGCTCGGCGCGGCGCGATCCGGTGCTCGCCGTCCATCTCGCCCGTCTCCTGATCGGCTCGCAGGCGTGGATCCTGGAGGCTTCGGGCGTCTCGGCGAACGGTCCTTACGGCGCGGCCAAGGCGGCGGCCCTGTCGGCGGCGCTGGTGCGGCTGGCGCCGACCTTCTTCGCCGATGCCGAGGCGGGTCTGCCGAAGACCATGGCGGCGCTCGACGCGGCACTCGATCGGCTCGGGCGGCTGGCGGAGCGGACGGGCCGGGTCCGGGCGCGATGCCGGTCGATCCTGTCGCGCTGCCGTCCGGGCGAGCGAGAAGCGCCCGCCACGGCCGAGGCGGCCGGCGAGGCGATCGATCCGGCGATCTGATCAACCGGGAATGCGGACGATCGCTCTGAGGCCCCCGAGCGGCGAGCTGTCGAGCTCGATGTCGCCGCCGTGGCCGCGCGCGATGTCGCGGGCGATGGCGAGGCCGAGGCCGGTGCCGCCCTCGTCCTGGTTGCGCGCCTCGTCGAGCCGGTAGAACGGGCGGAACACGTTCTCGCGTTCGGTCTCGGGCACGCCGGGGCCGTCGTCGTCGACGTAGACGGTCAACCAGTCGTCGGCGTGGCGGGCCCAGACCTCGACCACGTCGGCGTGGCGCAGGGCGTTGCCGACGAGATTGCCGATCAACCGTTTGATGGCGTTGGGGCGGACGACGACGATCGGATCGCCGTCGAAGACCTGACGGATCTCGAAGCCGGCGCGCTCGGCGTCCTGGCCGATGGCGCGCAGCAGCTCGGCCATGTCGGTGGCGACGGCCTCCTCGTTGCCCTCGCCGCGGGCGAAGGCGAGATAGGCCTCGAGCATGGCCTGCATCTCGTCGACGTCGGTCTCGAGCGCCTCGCGATCGGGGCCGGGCGGCATCAGCGCGGTCTGGAGACGGAAGCGGGTGAGCACGGTGCGCAGATCGTGGCTGACGCCGGCGAGCATGGCGGTGCGTTGCTCGATCTGGCGCTCGATGCGCCGCTTCATCACCGTGAAGGCCTCGCCGGCGCGGCGGACCTCGCGGGCGCCGCGCGGGGTGAACTCCTCGATCGAACGGCCCTTGCCGAAACTGTCGGCGGCGTCGGCGAGTTGCTGGATCGGGCGGATCTGGTTGCGCAGGAACAGGATGGCGATGGTCAGGAGCACCAGCGAGGTGATGACCATCCACACCAGGAAGATGTGGGAATTGGAGGCATAGGCCTGCGAGCGCCGGGCGATGACGCGCAGGATGCCGGTCTTCATGACGATGCGGATCTCGACCAGATCGGAATTGCCGACGGTGTCGATCCAGAAGGGCCGGCCGACGCGCACCTCGATCTCGTCGGAGAGCGCGCTGTCGAGCAGCGAGAAGAAGGGCTTCGGCATCGGCGGCGGCAGGGTCGAGCCGGGCAGGACGGTGACGGAGAAGCCGAGATCGCGCTCTGCGATGCCGCCGATCTTGCGCCAGTCGGGGTCCTGCGGCCAGGTGTCGATGACCTCGATGATGGCGGCGATGTCGCGGGCGAGCGCCTCGGAGAGGCGGCCGGTGACGAGGCGCCAATGGCGCTCCATGAAGACATAGGCGACCACCGACTGGAGGATCAGCATCGGCAGGATGACGATCAGCAGCGAGCGGGCGTAGAGGCCCTTCGGCATGCGGTCGGCGATGCGGCGGGCGAAGCGGCGCCAGGCGAGGCGGACGCGGATCCACGGTTCGTCGCGCAGCGGCCGCGCGGCACGGGCGGGGCCGGGGTCGACCGGGGTCATGGCGCGGCCTGATCGGTCTTGAGGCGGTAGCCCTGGCCGCGCACCGTGACGAGATGGAGCGGGTTGGCCGGATCGGCCTCGATCTTGCGGCGCAGGCGGTTGATCTGGACGTCGGCGGTGCGGTCGCCGAGCGCGCTCTCACCCTGGACGATCTCGTGGCGGGGGATGGTCTCGCCCGGGCGTTCGGCGAACATGCGCATCAGCCGCAGCTCGCCGTCGGTCAGGCGGACGACCTCGTCGTCGCGGCGCAGCTCGTCGCGCTCGCCGTCCCAGACGAAGGGGCCGAAGCGCAGGTCCTTCGGCCGGGCGCGGGCGATCGGGCCGCCGCGCTTCAGGATGTTGTTGAGGCGCAGCAGCAGCTCGCGCGGGTCGAAGGGCTTGGCGAGATAATCGTCGGCGCCGAGTTCGAGGCCGCGAATGCGGTTCTCGGTCTCGGACCGGGCGGTCAGCATCAGGATCGGCACCGAGGAGGCGGCGCGGACGGCGGCGGTGAAGTCCATGCCGTTCTCGCCCGGCATCATCACGTCGACGATGAGGAGATCGAAGGCGATGATCCCCATCTTCTTGCGCGCCTCCTCCGCCGATTGGGCGGCGGTGACGCGGAAGCCGTTCTCGACCAGGAAGCGTGAGATCAGGGTGCGGATGCGGCTGTCGTCGTCGACCACCAGGAGATGGGGCGCCTCGTCGACGGGCGCGCGCGGTTCGGTCGTGTCGCTCATGCGGGGTCGCGCTCCCGGCGCGGATCGGTCCGGTTGTCGGGCCGATTGGTGTAGCGGCTGACGCGCGGGCGCTCGTCGGCGTCGATCATCAGGCGCAGGAAGTCGCGGGCGCGGGCGGCGCCGTCGGGACCGAGGGCCTGGAAGGCGGCGGCGATGCGCCCGATCTGCGGCAGCGACAGCGAACGGGCGAGCGCCCGGCCCTTGTCGGTCGCGTAGAGCAGGCGCTGGCGGCGATCGGTGGAGCCGGTCCGGCTCTCGATGTGGCCGGTCTCGACCAATTCCTTCAGCACGCGGGCGAGACTCTGCTTGGTGATCTTCAGGATGTCGAGCAGTTCGGCGACCGAGAGGCCGGGATTGCGATCGACGAAATGCAGCACCCGGTGATGGGCGCGGCCGAATCCGTAGCGGGCGAGAATCACGTCGGGGTCGGCGACGAAGTCGCGATAGGCGAAGAAGAACAGCTCCAGCATCTCGAGGAAGGCGGAAGCCGGCAGTTCGGGCCGCGCGGCGCCCGGCGCGCGCGGCGGCGCGGAGGGGCGGCGCGGACGAGCGATCGGGCGGGTCACGGTATCGTCGGGCGGGGGCGTGTCGACCATGAGCCTTCGTCGAATGGCGCGCGGGGCGAGACCCTCGCGAGAAGTGGCGACACGATAGCTCGAGGACGGCCGGTCTGGCAAAGTCGCTTCCCCGTTTCCTCGGCATGTCGCGTTCCGCGCCGCTTGCGCCGGGGCGCGGTTTCGGAGAAACCGTAGAGCCGAGGGCGACGCTCGCGCGGGCGCGTCCAGAACCATCCCGGGAGGAGACCGAGACCATGAGCCCCACCTTCGACGATCGCGACGGCGTCATCTGGTTCGACGGGGCGTTCGTCGATTGGCGCGACGCCAAGATCCACGTGCTGACCCATGCGCTGCACTACGGCTCGGCCGTGTTCGAGGGGCAGCGCGCCTATGGCGGCGTGGTCTACAAGCAGCGCGAACATCACGAGCGTCTGCATGCCTCGGCGAACATCCTCGGCTTCGAGATCCCCTATTCGGTCGAGGTGCTGGACGAGGCCTGCGAGGCGGTGTTGCGGCGGATGAATTTCGTCGACGCCTATGTGCGGCCGATCGCTTGGCGCGGCTCGGAGATGATGGGCGTTTCGGCGCAGGCCAACACCATCCACGTCGCCATCGCCGCCTGGGAGTGGCCGAGCTACTTCAAGCCGGAAGAGCGGATGAAGGGGATCCGGCTCGATCTCGCCGAATACCGCCGTCCCGATCCGCGCACCGCGCCGTCGAAGTCGAAGGCGGCCGGGCTCTACATGATCTGCACCATCTCCAAGCACGCGGCCGAGAAGAAGGGCTATGCCGACGCCCTGATGCTCGACTGGGAGGGCAACGTCGCCGAGGCGACCGGGGCCAACGTGTTCTTCGTGAAGGACGGCGTGATCCACACCCCGCTCGCCGACCGCTTCCTCGACGGCATCACCCGCCGCACGGTGATCGGGCTCGCGAAGGCGCGCGGCATCGAAGTGGTCGAGCGGCGCATCCTGCCGGAGGAGATGGCCGGGTTCTCCGAGTGTTTCCTCACCGGAACGGCGGCGGAAGTGACCCCGGTCGCCGAGATCGGCCCCTATTCCTTCACCCCCGGCGCGATCTCGCTCGGCCTGCTCGAGGCCTATATGGCGGAAGTCCAGCCGAAGTGACGAGGGTTCGTCCGGCGCTGTTCCGAGGGGAGCGGCGCCGGCCGCATTCGGCCTTCGAATGGATTTGACGGACGTCGAATTCCACCGGCATTCTCGTCCCCCGAGGGCCGTGTGGCCCGATGGGGGGCGAATATGACGACATGGGGGAGGACCGCGGTTCGCGCCGCGGCGATGGCGGCCGTCGTGACGACGGGGCTCACGACGACCGGCGCGGCCCGGGCGGAGACCTTCTATCTGGCGCAGAAGAGCACGCTCTGCGTCGACATCGCCGGAGGCAGGTTCGTCGAGGGGACGCCGATCATGCTGTGGCCGTGCCACGGCAAGGCGCCGCAGCTGCTCGACTACGATCCCGCCCGCAAGGCGGTGGTGGCGCGCGGCAATCGCGGCCTCTGCGTCGACGACGTGGTGAGGCAGGGGTTGGCGCTGGTCAGGTGCAACGCCACGCGGATGCGGTGGAGCTACGACGCCGCGAGGAGCCAGATGCGCAGTCAGGACGGGCGCTGCTGGGACGCGGCCGGCGGCAAGCTCGAGCCGCGCACGCGCATGATCCTGTGGCCCTGCCACGGCAAGGCGAACCAACAGTTCTACTATTTCTGATCGCGCGTCATTCCGATCCCGAGGGCGCGCGCCGAGCCGGCTCGGCGCGCGTCCGTCTCGTCGACGTCGGCTCAGTCGACGGTCGCCTTGATGTAGGCGCCGCCGGGAGCGTCGTAGACCTCGATGTGGATCAGCGGCGTCCCGTCGACGATCGAGCGGCGGGCCGAGCCGGTGGTGCGGCCGCGCTCCAGCAGGCGCTCCATCAGCGCGCGGTTGGAGGCGGAGGAGAAGTAGCGGTCGCCCTCGTCCTCGGGATCGCGCAGGCCGAACTTGTGGAAGTTGGCGCGATCCTGGCGGATGATCGCGGCCGGCGAGGTCAGGCGTTCGCCGCTCGAATTGTAGTGATCGTTGCTCGACAGGCGGGCGGTGTAGCTCTCGATCAGCGTCTGCGCCGAGGCGGGGGCGAGGCCGAGGAGGCCGAGCGTCAGGCCCGAGAGGGCGGCGATCAGGGGGAGGCGGGACACGGCGGGGATGGTCATGTGGTCCTCCTGGGACTGCGGTGGCGGGATGCGTCGCCCGCGCGGGCGCAGTCTACCACCGGGAGGAGAGGCCCGCCCACCGACTTTGGTCGCCGCGCGGGTCCGGCCTCACGCGCCCCATTTCGCGGCGGCGGCGTCGTCGGCCTCGCGCGCGTCGACCCAGCCGCCCTTGGTGCCGTCGAGCGCCACTTCCTTCTTCCAGAAGGGGGCGCGGGTCTTGAGGAAGTCCATCAGGAACTCGGCCGCCTCGAAGGCGGCGACCCGATGCGACGAGGTGGTGATCACCAGCACGATCGGCTCGCCCGGCCGGATCACGCCGTGACGGTGGATGGCGGTGACGCCGAAGAGCGGCCAGCGCGCCAGCGCCTCGTGGGCGGTGCGCTCGATCTCGGCCTCGGCCATGCCGGGGTAATGCTCGAGCTCGAGGGCGGAGAGGCGGCCCTCCTCGGCGCGGCAGAGGCCGGTGAAGGTGACGACGGCGCCGATGTCGGTGCGGCCGGCGGTGAGGCGCTCGGTCTCGGCGGCGACGTCGAAGGGCTCGGCCTGGACGCGGATCGTGAGGGGCACGTCGGCCATGTCAGCCCCCGGTCATCGGCGGGAACAGGGCGACCTCGCGCGCCGGCCCGAGCGGGGTGTCGGGGCTGGCGTGGACCTGATCGACGGCGACGCGGATGAAGTCCGACTTCTCCAGCGCCCATTCGTATTCCGGCCCGCGCGTCTTCAGCCAGGCGAGGAGATCGGCGGTGGTGACGACCTCGGCGGGCGGATCGAGGATCTCCTCGGCCTTGCCGATGCGTTCACGAACCCAGGCGAAATAGCGGACCTTCATGGCTCATTCGTCCATCACGTGACCGATGCCGGAGCGGAAGTAGTCCCAGCCGGTGTAGAGGGTCAGAAGGGCGGAAATCCACAGCAGCACGGTGCCGGTCTCCATCGTCCAGGCATAGACGGGGACACCCGCCGGGCCGGTGATGAAGAAGCCGAGGGCGAAGAGCTGGACCGTGGTCTTCCATTTGGCGAGCCAGGTCACCGGCACGGAGACGCGCAGTTCGGCGAGGAACTCGCGCAGGCCCGAGACCAGGATCTCTCGGCAGAGGATGATCACCGCGGCGATCACCGAGAGGCCCTCGATCGAGCCGTCGGCGACCAGCACCAGGAGACAGGAGGCGACCAGGAGCTTGTCGGCGATCGGATCGAGCATGCGGCCGAGTTTCGACTGCTGCTTCCAGATGCGGGCGAGGTAGCCGTCGAAGAAGTCGGTCACCGCCGCCAGGGCATAGAAGGTGAAGGCGATCCAGCGCGACGTGAAGGTCGGCATGCTCGGCAGGGTGAAACAGGCCACCACCACCGGAACGGTCAGGATACGGCCGTAGGTCAGAATATTGGGCAGACTCAGCGCGGACATCGGACTTCCTCGTCGACATTCCAGACAGAGCATGCGGGAGGCGGGGGCGTCAACGGCCGGATCACCGATCGGACGCGTCCTTCGTCGCCGCGATCATCCCGATACGCGAAGCGGGAGAGCAAAGAGACGGGCGACCTCGTCCGCTTCCGACAGGAAACGATCGTCTCCGAGGAAACCGAAAGGGTGGGGGCTCGCGACGCCGGGCAGGTCGTCGGGGGCGGTCGCGAGCCTTTCGCTCCAGACACCGACGGCGAGCCGGCCGGGCGTGGAGGCGTCGAGATAGGCGGCATAGACGGCGGCGGTGGTCGCGTAGCCGGGCTGGCCGCCGACCTGGACGGTGAGGCTGGCGCGGGCCGGCTTCGTCCGATGGCCGGCGGCGCCGGCCTTCGCCAGGAACGTCTCGAAGAGATCGCCGACGCCCCGCTCGACGGCGATCGCGCGGAGATCGGCGATCGTTCGGTTCGGCGCGCGCTTCGCCGTGGCGCGCAGGTCCGGGATCGGGAGCGCGGCCCAGGTGGCGGCGTCGACGGGTGGGGGACGGGAGGTCGCGCCTTCGTCGATCGTCTCGACCCGTTCGTCTGTCCAACGCCAGAACGCCCAGTCGAAGCCCCACTCGTCCGCGCGGCGGCGGCAGAGCGCGGCGAGATCGCCACGCGCCGGAGTCGACCAATGTTCGGCGAGAAGCGCCACGAGGGGTGGCCGGCGGCGGTCCCAGATCGCGCCGGCGACGGTCGAGAGCGGGTCGGGGTGCGCGCGGTAGAGGCCGGTGAGCGCCGCCGCGATCTTGGCCTCGATCGGGCCGGCCTCGGCGCTCGTCGCGGCGAGGAGGCTCGCGCCGATCCGATGCTTCACCTCGATCAGAACCAATCGCCCGTCGATCAGGCCGGCGCTGTCCATGCGCGCGCCGCGCCCTTCCTCGTCGGAGAAGTGTTCGACATAGCCGCGGTCCTGCGCGAGTTGCGCGGTGGCGCGCAGCTGGAGCGTCTTTTCGGGGTATCGGGCCATATTCGGCTCTCCTTCCGAACGTCGGATCCCCCGAGATCCACCCGGGGCGATCGCCGATCTCACCCTTCGCCCTGATGGAACCAGCCCCTGATCGTCTCGGCCATGCCCTGCGAGATGCCGTCGACTTCCATCAGGTCGCCGACGGCGGCGCGGCCGATCGCCTTGACGGTGCCGAAGTGGTTCAGCAGCGCCTTCTTGCGGGTCGGACCGATGCCGGGGATCTCGTCGAGCGTCGACTGGCGGATCGCCTTGGAGCGTTTCGCCCGGTGGGTGCCGTTGGCGAAGCGATGGGCCTCGTCGCGCAGGCGCTGGACGAAATAGAGCACCGGATCGCGCTCCGGCAGCATGATGTCGGGGCGGTCCAGAAAGAAGAACTTCTCGCGGCCGGCGTCGCGGTCGGGACCCTTGGCGATGCCGACGAAGGCGATCTGATCGAGGACGCCGGTCTCCTCGGCGACGCGTCGCGCCATTTCGAGCTGGCCCTTGCCGCCGTCGACCAGGATCAGGTCGGGCCAGGGGCCGAAGCCCTGCTCGTCGCGGACGGCCTCGGCGCGGCTGCCGTTCTCCTTGACGAGGCGGGAGAGGCGGCGGGTCAGCACCTCGCGCATCATCGCGTAGTCGTCGCCGGGGGTGGTGTCGGGCGATTTGATGTCGAACTTGCGATACTGGCCCTTCACGAAGCCCTCGGGCCCCGCGACGATCATGCCGCCGACGGCGTGAGTGCCCGAGACGTGGGCGTTGTCGTAGACCTCGATGCGCTTCGGTGTCTCTGAGAGCGCGAAGGCGCGGGCGACGCCCTCCATCAGGCTCGCCTGACTGGAAGTCTCGGCGAGTTTGCGGCCGAGCGCCTCGCGGGCGTTGAGGAGGGCGTGGTCGACCAGATCCTTCTTCTCGCCGCGTTTGGGCGCGGCGATCTCGACCCGGTACTGCGAGCGCTCCGACAGCGCCTCCTCCAGGAGGTCGCGCTCCGGCGTCTCGTGGGAGAGCAGGATCAGGCGCGGCACCGGCTTGTCGTCGTAGAACTGGGCGACGAAGCTCTCCAGCACCTCCTCCGGCTCGAGCGAGCGGTCGGCGCGGGGGTAGAAGGCGTGGTTGCCCCAGTTCTGGCCGGTGCGGAAGAAGAAGACCTGGATGCAGGTCTGGCCGCCGTCCTGATGGAGGGCGAAGACGTCGGCCTCCTCGACCCCTTGCGGGTTGATGCCCTGATGCGACTGGACGTGCGACAGCGCGGCGAGGCGGTCGCGGTAGACGGCGGCGCGCTCGAAGTCGAGATCCTCGGCGGCGGCGTGCATCGCCTCGGCGAGTTCGCCCTGGACCGATCGGCTCTTGCCGGAGAGGAAGCGGCCGGCCTCGTCGACCAGCGTCGCGTAGTCGGCGAGCGAGATCTCGCCGGTGCAGGGAGCGGCGCAGCGCTTGATCTGGAAGAGCAGGCAGGGCCGGGTGCGGACGTCGTAGACCGAGTCCGTGCAGGTGCGGATCAGGAACGCCTTCTGCAGCGCGTTGATGGTGCGCCCGACCGCTCCCGCCGAGGCGAAGGGGCCGTAATAGGCACCCTTGCGCTTGCGGGGCCCGCGATGCTTGACCAGGGCGGGGGCGTCGTGGTCGCCGGTCACCAGGATATAGGGAAAGGACTTGTCGTCGCGCAGCAGCACGTTGAAGCGCGGCCGCAGGCGCTTGATGAGATTGGCCTCGAGGAGCAGCGCCTCGGTCTCGGTGCGGGTCTGGACGAATTCCATCGCCGCCGTCTCGCGCACCATGCGCAGGATGCGCGCGGTGAGGCCCTGGCCCCGGGTGTAGTTCACCACGCGCTTCTTCAGATTGCGCGCCTTGCCGACATAGAGGACGGCGCCGTCGACGCCGAGCATGCGGTAGACGCCCGGCGCGTTCGGCAGCCGCTTGACCTGATCGGCCACGACCTCGACGCCGATCCGCGGCGGCGCGGGCACGATCTCGGGCGGGGCCTCGGGCGCGCTCTCGCTCGTCGGCGCGGGCGGCGGCGGGGCGGTCGGCTCGGGCGTGTCGGCGGCGGTGTCGTCGGTCATGGTGCTGGCTGAAGGATCCGGGCGCGATTCACCGGCGCCCCTTCCCCATATGGCGCAGGCCGGGCGCGGGCGCCAGGGACGGGCGGTCGTCACGCGCGAAATGCACATGCGCAAGGCTGCCCGCGCGGGCGGCGTGGCGGCGCGGTGGGGTCACTCGCCGATGCCGACCACGTCGGGGGTCTCCCAGGCGAGGTGCTGGCCGCCGTCGAGGCAGATCATCTGTCCGGTGATCGAGGCGGTCTCGACCAGGAAGCGGACGGCGCGGCCGAACTCCTCCGGCGCCGGGCCGGCCCCGAGCGGCACGGCGGCCGACTGACGGGCGAAATCCTCGGCGGTCTGGCGGGTGTTGGCGAAGGAGGGGCCGGGGCCGATCGCGTTGACCCGCACGCGGGGGGCGAGCGCCTGGGCCATGGTGCGGGTGGCGGTCCACAGCGCCGATTTCGCCAGCGTGTAGGAGAAGAAGCGCGGGGTGAGGCGCAGGACGCGCTGGTCGATCACGTTGACGATCTGGCCGCGCATGTCGGCCGGCAGCCGGCCGACGAAGGCGTCGGCGAGGAGGCAGGGCGAGACCAGATCGACGCGCAGGTGTCGTTCGAATCGGACGGGATCGAGGCTGCCGATCTCGTCGGGCTCGAACTCCGACGCATTGTTCACCAGGAGGCCGAGCGGCCCGAGCGCGGCGACGGCCTCGTCGATCAGCGGGGCGAGGGCGGCGGTGTCGGCGAGGTCGGCGAGGACGACGACGGCCTCGCCGCCGGCGGCGCGAATCTCCTCGGCGACCGACTCGGCCTCGGCCCGGGAGGTGTTGGCATGGAGCGCGACGCGCCAGCCGGCGCGGCCGAGATCGCGGGCGACGGCGGCGCCGATGCGGCGCGCGGCGCCGGTGACGAGGGCGGTCCGGGGGGCGGGGGCGAGGGACATGAGGGCACCGTCTCGGCAGGCGTGGGCTTCGGCGACGATCCTAATGCGCTCCGGCGACGGATGCGAAGGCGGATTGCGGGTCCCGTCGAGGCATGTGTTGCACGCATACACCACTCGTTCACCATGCAGTGAAATGCATGTGCGAAATTTCGATCATGGCGAGGTGGTCGCCTTTTCGCTCGAGGATCGCCACATTCGCCGCGCTTCCTCGAGTCATTCGGACCCAGTGACCGAGTGATGTCGATCCGGTCCCGGCCGTCCGCTCCATGAGGAGCAGGGGGCGGCACCCAGGTGTGGGGCGGGGCGGACGACCGTGTGTAGACGAGGACTTGCGATGAATACGACCTTCCTTCGTGCCACCGTTGCCGGTGTCGCGCTCCTGACCGTCGCCGGCGCCGCCAATGCGGCCGACATGTACCGGAAGGCCCCGCCGGCGACCCCCATCGCGGCGCCCGTGACGGCCTACAACTGGACCGGCCTCTATGCCGGTGTGAACCTCGGCGGTGACTTCGCGCGCGACAAGCTCGGCGCGGCCTCGACCGGCTCGATCAACCCGGGCACCGTCTTCGGCGGCCTCCAGGGCGGCTACAACTTCCAGACCGGCCCGTGGGTGCTCGGCGCCGAGGCCGATGTCGGCTACGGCCGCGCCAAGGGCACCAATGGTGCCGTCAGCTTCGAGAAGAACTGGTCGGGCACCGTGCGCGCCCGCGCCGGCTACGCCTTCGACAACGTGCTGGTCTACGGCACCGGCGGTCTCGCCTGGGCGAACTTCAAGCTCGCCGACGGCGTCGACAGCCGCACCACCACCCGCGCCGGCTGGACCGTCGGTGGCGGCCTCGAATACGCCGTCAACCGGAACATCTCGGTCAAGGGCGAGTATCTCTACGCCGATTACGGCAAGGCCAATGTCGGCGTGACGTCTCACGACCTCTCCGATCATCTGGTTCGCGTCGGCGTGAACTATCGCTTCTGATCTTTCGACCTCGAAAGATCTCGAAAACGAGCCCGGGCTCCTCGATGAGGGGCCCGGGTTTTTATTTGTTCTGTATGATTAGTCTTTCGGAAACGATTTTTTACGAAAAATTAAGCATGTCTACTCACCTGTTCTTAACCGCGTCGGGGCCAATATGGTCAACATCTCCTTTGGAAACTCCGAAGGATTGTCGCTGAACAGCAACGCGAAGGTTCGAACATGTCCCGCGCCCTCAAAGCTCTCGCGCTCGTCGCCACCGTCGCGGCGATCACCCCCGCCGCCGCCGCCGACATGTACGGAAGCCCGGCTCCGTCGGCCTCTTACGGCTATCAGGATTCGGGCGCAGGGCCCGCGTCCCAGTGGACCGGCGCCTATGCCGGCGGTCAGCTCGGCTATGCCTGGGGCAAGGAAGGCCTGCACGGCCCGCAAGGCGGCGTCTACGGCGGCGTCAACACCGCCATCGGCTCGAACATCGTCGTCGGCGCCGAGGCCGAGGTCAACATCGGCGGCCAGACCCGCCACACCGTGAGCGGTGGTCAGCTGATCAAGAAGTCGTCCGACTGGAACGCCGCCGTGCGGGCTCGCGCCGGCGTCGCCTTCGACAAGGTGATGCCCTACGCGACCGTCGGCGTCGCCTTCGCGGACGATACCGTCAAGGGTTTCGGCGCCACCGACACGACGACCAAGGTCGGCTACGTCGTCGGCCTCGGCGTCGAGGGGCGCGTCACCGACAAGATCTCGGTCAAGGGCGAGCTGATGCACACCGGCTTCGGCGGCACCAGCCACGTCAACGCCTGGACGGTGCAGGACAACAACGTCAGCAGCACCGTGCTGCGCACCGGCGCCGCCTACAAGTTCTGATCTCCTGCTCGCAAGAGCCCGCGCTCTCACACCGGAGCGCTCATCGGGAACGCCCCGCCGGATCTCTCCGGCGGGGCGTTCGCGTCTCATGCCGATCGGGGTGGATCAACCCTTGAAGCGGGTGGTCTCGACGCTCGGTACCCGGGCGGTGAAGCCGTCGAGCCAGGCGACGAGGCGCGGGTGGGTCTCGCGCCAGCGTCCGGCGAAGCGCAGGTCGAGATAGCCGAGGGCGCAGGCGAGCGCGATGGTGCCGACGGTGACCGGCGCGTCGTCGGCGGGCGGGTTCGCCTCGAGATGGGCGAGGGTGCGGTCGATCTTGCCCGACTGATGTTCGATCCAGGCGGCGCTGCGCTCGCCCTCCTTGCGGAAGCGGTTCTCGTAGACGATCAGGATCGCGGCGTCGGTGATGCCGTCGGCGAGGGCCTGGAGGCGGAGCGCGGCGAATCGGGCTTCGGGCGCGGCGGGCAGGATGCGGCCGCCGCCGGCCTCGACGTCGAGCCATTCGAGAATCACCCGGCTGTCGAACAGCGTCGCGCCGTCGTCGAAGACGAGGGCGGGGATCTTGCCGAGCGGATTCTGCGCGCGCAGGCTGTCGCTCGGGTCGGACGTGTCGGCCATCTCGATGGTGAGACGGTCCATCAGGCCGAGTTCGGCGGCGGCGATCTTGACCTTGCGGCCGAAGGGCGAGGGGGGCGACGAACGCAGGATCGGCATCGGGGCTCCGGAGGGGTTCGAGCGGGAGAAGGGGCGTCAGGGGGCGGGCGATTGCCAGACCACCGGCCAATCGGCGGGGTCCTTGCCTTCGACGCAGGTCGAGGCGACGCGGGTCTCGAGCATCTCGAAGGTCCATTTCTTCCAGTGCCAGACACCGCGCGCGCCGCAGCCGCCACCGGCGCGGAAGGTCGAGGTGAGGCGCTGGGTCTTCTCGTCATAGGCGACGTTGTGGAGAAGATCGGAGCCGCGCCAGCCGTAGGCGGGGTCGAACGTGGCGAAATACTGCGGCGTCAGGCCGCCGATCTCGCCGTTCTCCAGAACCCACAGACGGAAGGAGACGTTGCCGGCCGAGGCCGTGCAGGGGATGGCATAGAGGGTCGCGGTCGAGGAGAGCACGCCGATCACCGGCTTGAAGGCGCGCAGCAGCGGCGAATCGGGCGCCTCGCATTCGCTGACCGTCATGTGCTTCTTGGCGAGACGCGGGGGGATGCCGAGTTTGGCGACCAGTTCGGACCGGCCGATCTCGGGCGCGGCGAGGAGGCCCTTGGGGGCGGTGCCGGCGACCTTGTCGGCGGGGCGGCCGAGCCGCTCGCCGGTCCAGGCGATCACCTTGGAGAGATCGGTCAGGTCGAAGTCGGCGTCGTGGGGGGCGCCGATCACGTCGATATATTCGATGCGCAGGGTCTTGGCGGTGCCGCGCGCGGCGAGGATCGCCTCGGCGAGGCGCGGGTCGGTGATCCAGAAGGTCTCGGGCTTCTCGAAGGCGCGGTAACCGCTCTTCGGCTCGGCGTCGCCGATGCGGCGGCCGTCGAGGCGCACGGTCATCGGGCGGTCGCGATCGGCGACGGCGCCGGGTGTGGCGAGGCCGACGGCGATGCCGTCGCCGATCTCGAAGCGGCCGATCAGCAGGGCCTGCTCACCGGAGGCGGAGGCGAGGCTGGCGCGACAGACCGGCGCCTCGCAGACGGCGTTCCAACCGGCGATCCGGGTTTCGACCGTCTCGGCGGCGAGGGGGGAGGCGAGGGCGACGAGCCCGGCCACGGCGAGGAAGGACGGGAAGCGCATGATCATCTCGCTCGTCAGCGTACGGCGGGCATGTAGACGCGGTCGGCGCGGCAGTCGCGGCGCTCGACCTCGGGGCAGGAGACGAAGGCGGAGAGATCCTTCTTCAGGCACAGACGCACCTCCTGGAGCCGGCGCGGGTCGCACAGGATCGAGATCTCCCCGGCGTCGAGGCCCTTGTTGACCGCCATGAAGGCGCGCTCGACGGCGCGGGTCTGGACCATGCGCGGTTCCGTCGGGGCCTTGAACTCGTCGGGGATGCGGATCTTCACGAAGAGCTTGCGGATCACCTTCAGATAGCTTTCGGCGGTGAGGCCGGAGCAGGTGCCGTGCTTGCGCCATTCGTGGCGCACCAGGCCGGGGCTCGGCATGACGTCGAGCACCGCGTCGATCTGGGCGCGGGTCGGCTCGGCCGCCCGGGTCGGGCAATCGGAAGGGAAGCCGCGATCGTATTGCGGCCACAGGCCGTGGACCACGAAGGCGAAGGGCCGGGCGCACTGGGCGTCGCCGCGCGCGTTGCCGGTCGCCTCGCACCAACTCGGCGACCAGGAGAGCGACAGCACCCAGAAGTCATAGTCGCCGGCACGGTCGCGCGACCGCGCCTCCACCGGCGCGACCAGCGCGACCGCGAGAAGGCAGGCGATCGCAAGGAGAGGGGCGAGCGCCGAGGCGGCCGAACGGAGACGGGCGAACGCGGCGACCTTCGACATCGGGCACCTTGCGAGATCGGGATCGGGAGGGGCGACGAGCGGAGGGCCGCTCACCACCAGCGGCGGGTGGTGCGGCAGGTGCCGTCGTGGACGCGCCAGCGGTCGTGGCCGAGGACGCAGGATTCGACGTCGTCGGTGAGGCCGGCATAGCCGGGCGAGGCGAAGCCCATGCCGCGATCGATGCGCCAATAGGCGGTCGAGCGGTGGCCGTCGCTCAGGGTGACGGGGGCGTAGCACCAGCGACGGGCGATCGGCGAGGGATCGTTCACATGGACGCCCTGGCTGCGGATCCGGCCGAAGTCGGCGATGGCGAGGGTGCGCTTCTCGACGTGAGTGGCGCCGTATTCGAAGGTCGTGCGGACCCGCGCCAGAACCTCCGGGGCGTCGCAGGCGGGCACGTCGAGGTCGCGCGCGGCGACACGGACGGGGTCGGCCGCGAGCGCGGGCGCGGTGAGGGCGGCGAGACCGAGGGCGGCGACGGCGGCGGACCGGACGCGGGACGAGAACGGCATGGACATCGGGATTTCCCTTCCGAACATCGAGGGTCACGGCGACGATGGGCGAGGGACGGCTCCGGGTCAAGCCATGACGACGGCACCGCGATCGCCGCACCGCCGCAAGGGTGTCATTCCGGCACCAGCCACACGACCCGGGCGGCGGCGCCGGGGCCGATCGCCAGGCGCTCGGCCAGGGCGGGCAGCAAGAGGGACAGTTCCTCGGCGAGCTTCCAGGGCGGATTGACGATGGTCAGGCCACAGGCGACCAGCGGGCCGTCGGCGCGCGACGCTGCGACCGCGAAATCGACGGCGAGGATCCGGCGGATCCCGGTCGCGACCAGATCGGCGTGCCAGCGGGCGAGGTCGGCGCGGTCCTTGATCGGATGCCAGATCAGGTAGATGCCGCTGGCGAAGCGTCGGGTCGCGGCGACGAGGCCCCGGGTGAGGCGGTCGAATTCGCCGGGCTGCTCGAAGGGCGGGTCGATCACCACGGCGCCGCGCCGCTCCTTGAAGGGGAGGAAGCTCTTCAGCGCCAGCCAACCGTCGAGCTCGACCACCTTGAGGCGGGCGTCGCCGGCGAAGAGGTCGGCGAGGGTGGCGGCGTCGGCCGGGTGCAGCTCGGTGACGACGGCGTGGTCGCCGGGCCGCAGACCGGCGCGGATCACCAGCGGCGAGCCGGGATAGACGGCGAGGCGTTCCGGGGTCAGATGGTCGGGGCTGGTCAGTCCGTTGACCCGGGCGACCGCCGCGAGCCAGGGCTCGAGCAGGGCCGCGACCGGGGCGGGGAAGGGCGCGGCGAGGACGCGGCCGATGCCGTCGCGCCATTCGCCGGTGCGCTCGGCCGGATCGCCGGAGAGGTCGTAGAGACCGATGCCGGCGTGGGTGTCGAGGACGCGGAAGGGCGTCGGCTTGGCGGCGAGATGCACCAGGATGCGGGCGAGCGCGGCGTGTTTGACGACGTCGGCGAAGTTCCCGGCATGAAAGGCGTGGCGATAGTTCATCGGCGCGGGTCGTCTCGTTGAGCGTGGGCGTCGGCCCACGAAAAACCCTCCCGGCGAGACGCGCGGGAGGGTCGTTTTCGTTCACGGATGCGTCGCCGGCGCCCTCGCGGAGGGCCGGCGGAGGAAGCGGCTCGAGACCGAGCCGCCCGGCCTCACTCCTCGTCGGAGTCCGGCATCTCGAAGTCGTCGGCCGGAGCCTCGCCGCCCTCGAGGGGCTGCAGGTTGACGGCCTTGGGGCCCTTGCCGCGCTTGTCCGGCTCGGTCTCGAAGGAGACCTTCTGGCCCTTGTCGAGGGTGCCGAGGCCGGAGCGCTCGACCGCCGAGACATGGACGAACACGTCCGCGCCGCCCTCGTCGGGGGTCACGAAGCCGTAGCCCTTTTCGGCGTTGAAGAACTTCACCACGCCGTTCTGACGCGGGCCACGCTCGACCGGAGGACGGGGCGCACGCGGGCCGCCGAAGCCGCCTTCGTCACCGCCGAACGGACGACGCGGACGGAAACCGCCGCCTTCGCCACCGCCGAAGCCGCCACGATCGCCGCCGCCGAAGCCGCCGCGGTCGCCGCCGCCGAAGCCACGGTCGCGATCACCGAATCCACCACGGCCGCCGCCGAAGCCGCCACGATCGCCGCCGAAACCGCCGCGATCGCCACCACCGAAGCCGCCGCGATCACCACCGCGGCCGCCACCGAAACCCTCGTCGCGGCCGCCGAAACCTTCACGATCACGCCCGAAACCGCCGCGGTCGCCGCCACGTCCGCCGCCGAAACCACGATCCCTCATTCCAAGTCCTTTCCCGCGGGGCCTCGCCCCGTTTGCACGACACGTCCCCCCGGGACTCGATGGTCACAGGGGTAGACCAGGCAGGTACGTTACACGTCGGGACATGATTTGCGCTGTTTTTCCCGCCATCCCCGACGTCGTGGATCGAGATCCCGATCATCGAGGACTTGAAGAACCGGTCGCGCCGACCGTCTCGCCCAAGTTCCGAACCGCCGCCACTCCGATTTATGGACGAAACGGCAGAAAAGGGCAAGGGCGCCGCGTCCGGACCGAGCGCCTTCGGCGGCCTCAACCGGCCCTGCTCGGCGTCAGGCGCGCCAGTCCTCGCGGGGCCCGGTCGCGGCGCGACCACACCACCAGCGTGCGGTAGACCGCCGGGTCGAGTTCCGCCGGGAAACGCAGGATCACCGTGGCGCGAATCCGGCGCAATCGGCCGAGCGAGACGCGTTTGGCGGCGAGCACCTCGGCATTGCTCTTCGGCGGGTCGCCGGCGACGAGGGCGATCTCGAGGCCGGGGGCGTCGGTGACGGCGAAGTCGTCGATGCGGACCTGATGGGTGACGACGTCGAGCACCACCCGGCCGCGGGCGAGTTCGCCGCCCGCCAGCGGCGCGAGCGCGCCTCTCCAAGTGCGCACGGCCTGCGGCGGCGTCGGGTCGCGGCGCTGGGCGAGCGGGCGCTTCGGCGGTGTCGCCGGCGTTCCCTGAGGATCCGAGGCGACGGGAGCGAGGGGACGCAAGGGGCCGGGGACGGGGGCGGGCGGTTCGTCCTGGGCGACGGCGGGGCGGGGGAGGAGGCCGGCGACGGTCGCGGCGAGGACGGCGGCGGTCGCGAGGCGGGGAAGGCGCATGCCGGGGGGATCCTCCGTCGAGGGGCGCGAGCGAGGGGCGCGAAGCGGAGCGGTTCGAGCGTCGTGCCTCGTCGAGATCAATATGGTATGCCTTGCCGCGCCGCACCAGACCGACCTCCGGCTCGATGCGTTCCTCTCGATCGCCGATGCCGCGCGGCGTTCGAACCCTCCGAGGAGTTCCGATGAGCGATACGCCTTCCCGCCTCCGGCTCGCCGTCCTTCCGGTGACGCCGCTCCAGCAGAACTGTTCGATCGTCTTCGACGAGGCGAGCAAACGGGCGGCGGTGACCGATCCGGGCGGCGACGTCGACCAGATTCTCCAGGCGATCGACCAGCTCGGGGTGCAGGTCGAGCGGATCCTCCTCACCCACGGCCATTTCGACCATGCCGGCGGGGCGACACCGCTCAAGGCGGCGCTCGAGGCGCGTCAGGGCGGGGTGGTGCCGATCGAGGGGCCGCACGTCGACGACGAGTTCCTCCTGTCGCGGGTGACCGAGGCGGCGGCGAAATGGGGGTTCTCGGGCTTTTCCTCGGTGGCGCCGGATCGCTGGCTGACCGACGGGGACACGGTCTCGGTCGGCGGCATTCCGTTCGAGGTGATCCATTGCCCCGGCCATTCACCGGGGCATGTGGTCTATTTCCAGCGCGAGGCGCGCTTCGCCATCGTCGGCGACGTGATCTTCGCCGGGTCGATCGGCCGCACGGATCTGCCGCGCGGCGATCATGCGTCCCTCCTCGCCTCGATCCGCGACAAGTTGCTGCCGCTCGGCGACGACGTCGGCTTCCTGCCGGGGCACGGCCCCACCTCCACCTTCGGGCAGGAGCGGGTCTCCAATCCGTTCCTGGTCGACGACTGAGCGATCAGGCGTCGACGGCGACGGCGGCGAGACCCTCCTCGAGGAGATCGCCGGCGTTGGGGATGCCCATCAGATAGGCGGCGGTCGAGCGCTGGCGGCGCTCCTGGGCGCGGCGGCGGGCGGCGGGCCATTCCTCGGGCTCGAAGTCGCCGCGACCGATCCATACCAGAGCGACCAGATCGGCCTGCTCGTCGACGTTGAGCGCGTCGATGACGCCGCGCACCTGGCTCTCGGTGCCGTCTTGATCGAAGTCCTCGAAGAGATGACCGGCGCCGGACTCGACGTCGTCGTCCGATCCCTCGATCCGCCCCTCGCCGGTCTCGGCGTCGAGCATTCTGAGGTGTTCGATCAGTTCCAGGACCTTGGCAATCGCGATCTCCATCTCCGTCTCCTCGCCGTCCGTCGTTCTTCTTGGTCTCACTCTTTCTCGGCCGGCTCGGGCATAGTGACCCGCCGCGACGGGGGAGACCTTGAGCCGGATCAAAAATCACCCGACGGAAATCCGTCGAATTTCCCGACTACGGGCACGATTCGACGCGGTCCGCGTCTCGTTCGTCCTTCCGGAGGCCCTCGATGCCCGTCTCCTCGTCTCTCTCCGGCTTCCTGCTGCCGGTCCTGCTGCTCGTCGCCTCCAACGTCTTCATGACCTTCGCTTGGTACGGGCACCTCGCCCATCCCGAGCGACCGCTGTGGCTGGTGGTGCTGATCTCCTGGGGGATCGCCTTCTTCGAATATTGCATCGCCGTGCCGGCCAATCGCTGGGGGCATGCCTTCTATTCGGCGGTGCAACTGAAGACGATCCAGGAGGTGGTGACGCTGGTGATCTTCGCGGTGTTCTCGGCCCTGTGGTTGAAGGAGCCGTTGGGGTGGAACCACCTGCTCGGCTTCGGCTTCATCGCGCTCGGGGCGGGGCTGATCTTCCAGAAGTGGTGAGCGCGGCGGCGGAGAAAGGCGACGGGGGCGGTCGCTCCGGCGGCACGCGGCGTCTATTCTGACCGCGAGGCGATTCCCGCCGCTGGAGATCGAGCGATGTCCGTCACCTTTCGAAACGATCTGACGAGCCCGCTGACCGGCACCGCGGAGCATCTGTCCCTCGTCACCGAATTTCCGCTGGAGCAGCTGATCGACGGTTACCGCCGCCGGCTCGGCGTCGACGTGACGCGGCTCTTCGCCAAGGACGACGGAACCTTCGCCTTCGACAAGATCCAGTTGCTGCGCGACGCAGAGACCGGGCTCGCCTTCTTTCACCCGATGGTGTTCGGCGACGCCGCCTTCTACGAGGCGCTGTCGCGGGCGCCGCACTACTATCCGACCGACAAACAGGAATTCCAGGTCGGCCGGAGCGAGATCGCGCCGGGGCAGTCGGTGTGCGAGGTCGGCGCCGGGCGCGGGCATTTCCGCGCGCACGTGCCGGAGGCGCGCTACGTCGGGCTCGAATTCAATCCCGACGCCATCGCCTACGGCATGGCGCGTGGGATCGATCTGCGCCACGAGGACGTGGTGGCGCTCGCCGACCGGGAACCGGGATCCTTCGACGTCACCTGTTCCTTCCAGGTGATCGAGCACGTCGAGGATCCGCTCGGCTTCGCGCAGGCCATGGCGAAGCTGACGCGGCGTGGCGGCAAGGTGATCCTCTCGGCGCCGAACGGCGACGGCTACATGTCGCGCTGCCGCGATCTCCTCAACGCGCCGCCGCACCACTTCACCTGGTGGGGCGACAAGACGTGGAAGTGGCTGGGCGCGAAGCTCGGTCTCGAACTGGTCAAACTCCATCACACCCGGATCGACGACGTGCTGCTCGCCTGGGCGCGGATGGTGGCTTCCGACGGCATGGCCAAGATGTTCGACGTCGAGCTCAATCCGGTGGTCGACGAGACGCCGCAGCGCCAGCGCATCGACGAGTTGATCGAACCGACCGCGCGGATCATGGTGGCCGGGCTGCGCTTCCGCAACGATATTCCGCCCGTCGGTCACACGACGGTCGCAGTCTTCACGCGTTGATCGCGGCCGGCGTCGCCGGACGCCGTTCCTCGCTCTTCGGGGCGTCTCCCGACGCCTATCCTCATAGTCCGGGGCGGACCCGTGGTGCTCACATCTCTCCAGATCGAATTGCTCGGCGGGCTCGCCGCGCTGATGACCACGCTGTGCTGGCTGCCGCAGACGATTCGCGCGATCCGCCACCGTGACGTCGCGTCGCTGTCGCTCTTCACCTTCGTGATCTTCTCCGGCGGCATCTTCCTGTGGCTGGTCTACGGGATCCTGATCGGCTCGTGGCCGGTGATCCTCGCCAACATGTTCTCGCTGGTGCTCAATCTCGCGATCGTGTTCCAGAAGATCCGCCACGGCTGAGGCGGGGTCACGGGAAAGCTCTTGCCGTCGCGGTGGGGCGAGACTACGGTCCGGCGTTCCTCACGCGGCGCGAGCCGACGAGCCCGTCGGCGTGGGTTTCGGTATCTCACCTCATCTCTTTCGGAGACCCATCATGGCCTTCCTCGCCGACAGCCTTTCGCGCATCAAGCCGTCCGCCACGATCGCGGTGACGAACAAGGCGCGCGAGCTGAAAGCGGCCGGTCGCGACGTCATCGGGCTCGGCGCCGGCGAGCCGGACTTCGACACGCCCGAGAACATCAAGGAAGCCGCGATCAAGGCGATCCGCGACGGGATGACCAAGTACACCGCCGTCGACGGCATCCCCGAGCTGAAGAAGGCGATCGTCGACAAGTTCGCGCGCGAGAACGGCCTCACCTACAAGCCGAGCCAGGTGTCGGTCGGCACCGGCGGCAAGCAGGTGCTCTACAACGCCCTGCTCGCGACGCTGAACCCCGGCGACGAGGTGATCATCCCGGCGCCCTATTGGGTCTCCTATCCCGACATCGTCCTGCTCGGCGGCGGCACCCCGGTCTTCGTCGAGGCCGGCATCGAGACCGGCTTCAAGATGACCGCCGAGGCGCTCGAGGCGGCGATCACGCCCAAGACCAAGTGGCTGATCTTCAACTCGCCCTCCAACCCCTCGGGCGCGGCCTACACCTTCGCCGAGATCAAGGCGCTGACCGACGTGCTGATGCGTCATCCCCAGGTCTGGGTGATGAGCGACGACATGTACGAGCACCTCGTCTACGACGACTTCGTGTTCGCCACCCCGGCCCAGGTCGAGCCCGGCCTCTACGATCGCACCCTGACGGTCAACGGCGTCTCCAAGGCCTATTGCATGACCGGCTGGCGCATCGGCTACGGCGCCGGTCCGGAGAAGCTGATCAAGGCGATGGCGACGCTGCAGTCGCAGTCGACCTCGAACCCCTCGTCGATCTCGCAATATGCGTCTGTCGAGGCGCTCAACGGGCCGCAGGACTTCATCGCCGCCAACAACAAGGTGTTCAAGGAGCGCCGCGATCTCGTCGTCGGCATGCTCAACCAGGCCTCGGGCCTCACCTGCCCGACCCCGGAAGGCGCCTTCTACGTCTATCCCTCCTGCAAGGGCACGATCGGCAAGACCGCGCCGTCGGGCAACGTGATCACGTCCGACGACGACTTCGTCACCGAGCTTCTGGAGACGGAAGGCGTGGCGGTGGTGCAGGGCTCGGCCTTCGGTCTGGCGCCGCATTTCCGCATCTCCTACGCGACCGCGACCTCGGCGCTCGAGGAAGCCTGCAAGCGCATCCAGCGCTTCTGCGGCAATCTGCGCTGAGTAATCCCGCTTTCTCGACGGCGGCCGGTTCCGAAAGGGGCCGGCCGTTTTCGTTTTCTCGAGGGCTCGTCGGCGAGACTGTCGCCGACGGCGATCGGAGACGGGGACGGGCGTGATCGAGATCCTCAGACGAGCGGACTTTCTCGACCGCGCGCGGGTGCGGGCATGGCTGGTGATCGCGGCGGCGATGACGGGTCTCGTCGTCGTCGCCGGCATCGCCGTCTCGCGTGGCGGGGTCGATCCGATGGGGCGGCCGCTCGGCACCGATTTCCTCTCGTTCTGGACGGCGGCGCGGGTGGCGATCGCCGACGGGGCGGCGGCGGTCTGGGACGGGGCGCGGCTCCAGGCGGAGCAGGACGCGACCTTCGGCCCGCGCGAGGGGTTCACCGCCTTCTTCTATCCGCCGGTGTTCCTGATGATCGTGTGGCCGCTCGGGCTCTTGCCCTATCTCGCGGCGCTCGCGGCGTGGCTCGGCGTGACGATGGTCGCGGCGTGGCGGGGGCTCATGGCACTCGGGCGCGGGGCGATCGGCGAGGGGATCGGGGCGATCGCCTTTCTCGCCTATCCCGCGACCTTCGTGACCCTCGGCCATGGTCAGAACGCCTTTCTCTCCACGGCGCTCTTCGCCGGTGGGGCGCGGTTGGCGTCGAGCCGGCCGATTCTCGCCGGGGCGCTGCTCGGGGGGCTGGTCTTCAAGCCGCAATTGGCGATCGCGCTGCCGGTGGCGCTGGCGGCGGCGGGGGCATGGCGGCTCTTCCTCGCCACCGGCGCGTTCGCGGCGCTGTGGTGCGGGCTCGCCTGGGCGCTGTTCGGCACCGAGGCCTGGGTCGCCTTTCTCGCCATGTCGAAAGTGGCGCGGGCGACGCTCGATCTCGGCTTCGTCGAGCCGGGCAAGATGGTGAGCGCCTTCGCGGCGACGCGGGTGCTCGGCGGGTCGAGCGCGGTCGCCTCGCTCGTCCAGGGCGCGGTCACGGCGCTGGTTCTGGTCGCGACCTGGGTCGCGGCGCGGCGCGGGCGTTCGGCCGAGGGCGCGGTGGTTCTCGCCGCCGTCGCCACGGTGACGGCGAGCCCCTTCGTGCTCGACTACGATCTGATGATCCTGGCGGTGGCGATGGTCTTCGTCGCGCGCGAGGGGCTGCGGCGCGGCTTCGAGGACTACGAGAAGATCACGCTCCTCGCCGCCTTCGTGCTGCCGGCGCTGGCGCGGCCGCTGGCGCTCGGGCTCCATGTGCCGATCGCGCCGCTGGTCGTCGCAGCATTGTTCGCGGTGGTGGCGCGACGGGTCGGGCGCGGAACGGTCACCGACGGGGCGTGAGCCTCACGCCTCGTCCTCCTCCGGGATCGCCTCGGCGGGAGTGCGCGGGCTCGCCAGAACCTTGTCGATGCGGCGGCCGTCCATGTCGACCACCTCGAAGATCCAGTCGCCGATCACCGCCTTGTCGCCCTCGGCCGGGATGCGGTTCAGCGCCGCCATGATCATGCCGCCGACGGTGTGATAGCCGCCGTGCTCGAGGTCGGGCAGCTCGACGAGACGCTCGAGTTCGTCGATCGATTCGTCGCCGTCGATCAGCCAGGAGCCGTCGTCGCGGCGGGTCGGGCCGGAGACCTGGGGGGCGTCGACGTCGGCGAAGTCGCCGGCGATGCCCTCGACGATGTCGGTCAGGGTGACGAGGCCCTGGAGCCCGCCGTATTCGTCGACGACGAAGGCGGCGTGGACGGGAGTGCCGCGGAAGCGCTCGAGCAGTTTCAGGACCGGGGCGGTCTCGGGGACGACCAGCGGATCCTTGATGTGGGCGCGCGGATCGAGCGGGCGGCCCTCGACGGCGTCGCGCAGCAGGTCCTTCTTGTAGAGAAGGCCGATCGGTTCGTCGACCGAGCCCTCGGCGACGATCATCGCCGAATAGGGGCAGTCGAGGATCTCGGCGCGGATGCGTTCGGGCGGGTCGGACGGGTCGATCCAATAGAGGTCGGGGCGCGGGGTCATCACCGCGCGGACCGGCCGGTCCGCGACGCGCATGACGCCTTCCAGCATCTCGCGCTCCTCCGGATCGAGGACGCCGGACTGCACACCCTCGGCGAGGACGTGCATCACCTCGTCCTCGGTGACGTCGGAGCCGGTCGTCTCGTCGACGCGCAGCAGGCGCAGCACGCGGCCGGAGGTCACGGTCAGAAGCGAGATGAAGGGAGCGGTCACCCGCGAGAACAGGTCGACCACGCCGGCGACGGCGATGGCGATCGGCTCGGGCCGGGCGATGGCGATGCGCTTCGGCACCAGTTCGCCGAAGACGATGGTGAAGAAGGTCATCGCGACCATCACCAGCGTGAAGGCGATCTCGTGGGCGGCGACGGCGAGGCTCGGCGCCATGGCCGCGATCCAGCCGGCGAGGCGCGCCGAGAGCTGGGCGCCGGAGGAGGCGCCGGCGGCGAGGCCGGTCACGGTGATGCCGATCTGGACGGTGGAGAGGAAGCGGCTCGGATGCTCACCGAGATCGAGGGCGCGCTGCGCGCGACGGTCGCCGTCCTCGGCCAGCGTGACGAGGCGCACCCGGCGCACCGAGACCAGCGCCATTTCGGAGGCGACGAAGAAGGCGTTGACGAGGGTCAGTACCGCGAAAACCGAGAGTTCGACGATCAACATCCAAGACGCGGGCCGAGCCCCTCCGAACCGTGAAGACCGCACCCTATCAGAAAACGCCGCCTCGGGGGGAACTTCGCACGCCTCGCGCGCAGGTCTTTCGCGGCTAAGGGGCATACCGGATCGGAAAGACGCCGAGGCGTGCACCGCCGGCGTGGGAAACATCCTTTCTCATCAAGGGATTGCCGGCCTTCCCTGGCGTCGGTCTCGCGGCGGCGCAGCATCGAATTGGCGGGGCGAAGGGGGCCGCGCCGCTTGTCAGCGCGGCGAAACGGCGCAACGATCCGGCCCGGCGACGGATCGGCCCTCCTCGGTGCGGTCCCGGCGCCCAGCCTCCCGGATCCCGCGGTCGCGGGGGGCGTGACGGCCGTGAACATAAAGAGAACACAACAGAATTGGAGACAGTCATGACCGACGCCAACGGAGGATCGAGCAGCGGCAGACGAGGCGGGCCCCGGTGCGTGGCGCTCGTGGGGCCTTTCGGCAGCGGCAAGACGTCGTTGCTCGAGGCGATCCTCGAACGCACGGGGGCCGTGAACCGAGCCGGAACCGTGGCGGCGGGCACGTCGGTGGGCGACGCCTCGCAGGAAGCCCGCGATCATCGCATGGGTGTGGAGCTCAACATCGCCGAATGTGAATTCCTCGGCGACCGTTACACCTTCCTGGATTGCCCCGGGTCGGTGGAATATCTCTTCGAATCGGAGGCGGTGCTCGCCGGCGTCGACGTCGCGGTGGTGGTGGCGGAGGCGGACGAGAAGAAGATCCCCGCGCTCCAGCTCTCGCTGCGCCTGCTCGAGGACCGCGGCATTCCGCACATTCTCTTCCTCAACAAGCTCGACAAGACCGAGGGCGGCGTCCGTGACGTGCTCGAGCTGATGCAGCCGGCCTCGCGCGCGCCCCTGGTGCTGCGGCAGATCCCGCTGATGAAGGACGGAGCGACGGTCGGATCGATCGATCTGGCGCTGGAGCGGGCCTATGTCTGGCACGATCACGCGCCGTCGGAGATCGCGCCCATTCCCGACGCGGAGAAGGCGGCGGAAGTCGAGGCGCGCTACGCGATGCTCGAGCGCATCGCCGATTACGACGATCATCTGATGGAGGAACTCCTCACCGACGTCGCCCCGCCGACCGACGAGGTCTTCGGCGATCTCGCCAAGGAATTGCAGTCGGGTCTAATCTGTCCGGTGTTCATCGGCTCGGCCGAGCGCGGCAACGGCGTCGGACGCCTGATGAAGGCGCTGCGCCACGAGGCGCCGGGTCTCGAGGAGACCCGCGATCGCCTCGGTCTGACGGCCGGCGCCGAGACCGTCGTCCAGGTCCTGAAGACCGTGCACACCCCGCACGGCGGCAAGCTCTCGATCAGCCGCGTGCTCGCCGGCAAGGTCGCCGACGGCGTCACGCTGACCGCTTCCGACGGCGCGGCGGACCGCATTTCCGGCATCTACAAGCTGATCGGTAAGGATCAGCAGAAGAAGGCGGAGGCGGTGGCGGGCGAGACGGTGGCGCTCGGCAAGGTCGAACCGGCCCAGACCGGGCGGACGCTGACGACCGCCAAGGCCGGCATGCCCGATCTGGTGACGCTGGTACCGCCGGCGCCGGTGATGAGCTTCGCCATCGCCGCGCTGGAGCACAAGGACGACGTCAAGCTGTCGGCCGCGCTCACCAAGATCGCCGAGGAGGATCCCTCGATCGTCGTCCGCCAGGATCAGGACACCGCCGAGACCATCGTCGAGGGTCAGGGCGAGATGCATCTGCGGGTGGCGCTGGAGCGGCTCGAGCACAAGTACGGCATCAAGGTCCGCACCCAGCCGACGTCGGTTCCCTACAAGGAATCGGTCCACGGACAGGCGTCGGTGCGCGGGCGCCACAAGAAGCAGTCGGGCGGTCACGGTCAGTTCGGCGACGTGGCGCTCGAGGTGGCGGCGGCGGAACGGGGCTCCGGCTTCACCTTCGTCGACGAGATCACCGGCGGCGTGGTTCCGCGCCAATACATCCCGGCGGTCGAGGAGGGGGTGCGCGAGTTCCTCCACAAGGGCCTCAACGGCTTCCCGGTGGTCGATCTGAAGGTGCGCTTGGTCGACGGCAGCTATCACACCGTCGACAGCTCCGACATGGCCTTCAAGACGGCGGCGCAGCTCGGCATGCGCGAGGCGATGGGTCAGCTCAATTCGGTGCTGCTCGAACCGATCCTCAAGGTGTCGATCGCCACGCCGTCGGAGGCGACGGCGCGGATCAACCAGATCGTCTCGGGTCGTCGCGGGCAGTTGCTCGGCTACGACGCGCGGCCCGGTTGGGAAGGCTGGGACGTCGTCGAGGCGCTGATCCCGCAGGCGGAGATGGATCATCTCATCGTCGAGATCCGGTCGGCGACGCAGGGTGTGGGCTCCTACACCCAGGTCTTCGACAATCTCGCCGAGGTCACCGGCCACGTCGCCCAGAAGGTTCTGGAGCGGGCGCGGGCGGCGGCGAGCCACGCCGCCTGAGACCGGACAGGTATCGACGAACAGCGGCCGGCGGAGCGATCCGCCGGCCTTTTTTCGCCTCGATCCCGGCGTTTCTCGCCTCCCGCGCTGCGGTGGACATTAACCCTGGAACCAGTTCTCGCTGGAATGCGCGCCTGACCCGAGGTCAAATGGTTGAGAAATCGTTTATGGCATCGGTACAGTTTCGTCTCGGGTTGGGTCATGGCCACGTTCGATCACAGTCGACCAAGCGCACATCTCTGGAAGGGTGGTCTGGTCGGCCGCAACAGCCGGCGATGGTCGATCGAATTCCTTCAGGCGACCGCCGTCGTCGTCGACGTGGTCCTCGCCATCGGTAGCGCCCTGCTCGCGGCCGACGTCTATCAGGGTTATTTCCCGGCCGACATGAGCGACCTTCTGGTCTCGGTCTCGGTGCTCGCGGCGCTGCTTCTGGTCGGCTACATGGCGTTGCGCGGCGCCTATCGCATCGCTCATCTGAGCGAGGCGCGCCATCAGGCGGTTTGGGTGCTGCAGGGCTGGGTGTTCGTCTTCTTCAATCTGGCGTGGATCGCCTTCCTTCTCAGGAGCACCGAGGCGTTCTCGCGCGGCACGGTCTCGCTGTGGTTCGTGATCGGCGGCTTCCTGCTCTTCGCGGCGCACGGGTTCGGCGCGAAGATGCTGGCGCGGGCCTATGTCGAAGGGCGGATCGCGCACAGCCGCGTCGCGGTCGTGGCGATCGCCGAGGAGGTCGGAGCGATCCGCATCGTCGAGCGGCTGGCGCGCGAAGGGATCGAGATCGCCTCGGTGTCGCTGATCTCGCCGTCCGAGCAGAGCGCCGCGGCGGCGGAGGAGGCGGGGCGCGGCGTCGCCGCCGACGTCCGCACGGCGCTCGCCGATCGCCGTCTCGACGGGATCTTCGTGTTCGGCTCGTGGAACGACCGCCGCCGGATCGAGGAGTTGAAGGCGGTGTTGTCGCCGGTTCCGGTGCCGATGCATCTCTTCGCCGATCACGAGATGGAGCGGATGCTGCGGCGTCCCCAGGTCCATGTCGGCGATCTGATCGGGCTCGAGCTGCAACGGGCGCCGCTGACCCGGCTCGACCGCGCCTTGAAGCGGATGCTCGACATCGTCGTGGCGTTGTTCGGGCTCGTGCTGCTGGCGCCGTTGATGGGGCTCACCGCGCTGGCGGTGGTGGCGGAGAGCGGCTTCCCGGTGCTGTTCCGACAGCATCGCAAGGGGTTCGGGGCGCGGCCCTTCTCGATCCTCAAGTTCCGCTCGATGACGGTGCGCGAGAACGGCGACGACGTCGTCCAGGCGTCGCGTCGCGACGTGCGGGTGACGCGGGTCGGGCGGATGATCCGCCGCACCTCGATCGACGAGCTGCCGCAGCTCTTCAACGTGCTCAAGGGCGACATGTCGATCGTCGGGCCGCGGCCGCACGCGGTCGCCCACGACGACTATTACGACGGGCTGATCGCCTCCTATGCGCTGCGCCAGCACGTCAAGCCGGGCATCACCGGCTGGGCCCAGGTGAAGGGCCTGCGCGGCGAGACCCGCGACGTCGAGCAGATGCGGGCGCGGGTCGAGCACGATCTGTGGTACATCAACAACTGGTCGATCTGGCTCGACATCCGCATCATCCTGCTGACGGCGCTCAAGGTCTTCTTCGACGAGAACGCCTACTGAGGGCAGGCGAGGGGGGCTCTCGCCTCCGCCGTGCCCGCCTCGGGCGCCGATCGGAACGGCGCGGTCATTCGGTCGTTGAAATGATATAAAGATATCTTTATATCGTTCTTCCATGACGACCGAGGCCGTGCCCCACCTTCCTTTCTCCGCGAGCGACGCGACACCGGGTTCCGGCGCCGGGGCGCTCGCCTCGCCGCGCCTCCACGGGGTCTCGTCGGAGGCGATGGTGGCGGCGCTGCGGGCGGGGGGTGAGCCGTCGCGTCTCCGGATCCTGACGCTGCTCGCCGAGGGTGATCTCACGGTCAAGGATCTGACCGGCATTCTCGGCCAATCGCAGCCGCGCATCTCGCGCCATCTGAAGCTCCTGACCGAGGCCGGGCTGGTCGATCGCTTTCCCGAGGGGGCGTGGGTCTATTACCGGCTCGCCGATCGCGGCGCGATCGGGGCGCTGGTCGGCGGGCTGATCGCCGCGCTCGACCGGGCGGATCCGACGACGTCGCGCGATCTCGAGCGGCTGGCGGCGGTCAAGCGGGCGCATGCGGAACGCACCGCCGCCTATTTCGCCGCCCATGCCGGGGACTGGGAACGCCTGCGCTCGCTCCATGTGGAGGAGGCGCGGGTGGAGGAGGCGATCCGCTCGATCCTCGGCACCGCGCCCTTCGCGGCGCTGCTCGACGTCGGCACCGGCACCGGGCGGCTCCTGACGCTCCTCGCCGATCGCTACGACCGCGCCGTCGGCATCGATGCTTCGCACGACATGTTGACGGCGGCGCGCAGCGAACTCGACCGCGCCGGACTGACGCGGGCGCGGGTGCAGCAGGGCGACGTCCATGCGCTCGGCCAGCCGCGCGACGCCTTCGACGTCGTCACCATCCATCAGGTGCTGCACTATCTCGACGATCCCGGTTCGGCGATCCGCGAGGCGGCGCGCGCGCTCCGGCCGGGCGGGCGTCTCCTGGTGGTCGATTTCGCGCCGCATGCGCTCGAATTCCTGCGCGAGAGCCATGCCCATCGCCGGCTCGGCTTCGCCCACGCCGATCTCGCCCGGCTGATGGAACAGGCCGGGCTCGAACTCGTCGAGATCCGCGATCTGCCGCCGAGCCCCGACCGCGCCTGCGGCGGCGACGGGGCACTCACCGTCACGCTCTGGCTCGCCCGCGATCCCCGGATCCTCGTCGCCTCCGATACTCACTCGAAAGTCACGACATGACCGCGTCCTCGCCCTCTCGTCCCGCGATCTCCTTCGAATTCTTCCCGCCCAAGACGGAGAAGATGGAAGCCGCCCTGTGGCGGGCGATCGAGGCGCTGGCGCCGCTGGCGCCGTCCTTCGTCTCGGTCACCTACGGGGCGGGCGGCTCGACGCGGGAGCGCACCCACGACACGGTCGCGCGCATCGTGCGCGAGACGACGCTGAAGCCGGCGGCGCATCTGACCTGCGTCTCGGCGACGCGGGCGGAGGTCGACGAGGTGATCCGCGCCTATGCGGCGGCGGGCGTCGGCCACATCGTGGCGCTGCGCGGCGATCCGCCGGAGGGCGTCGGCGAGGCCTATCGGCCGCATCCGGGCGGCTACGCCTACGCCTCCGATCTCGTCGCCGGGATCGCGGCGATCGGCGGTTTCGAGATTTCGGTCGGGGCCTATCCCGAGCGCCATCCCGAGAGCGCCGACTGGACGACCGAGATCGACAATCTGAAGCGCAAGGTCGATGCCGGGGCGAGCCGGGCGATCACCCAGTTCTTCTTCGACAACGATCTCTTCGAGGGTTTCCTCGAGCGGGTGCGGGCGGCGGGGATCTCGATCCCGATCGTGCCGGGGATCATTCCGATCCACAATTTCTCCGCCGTCGCGGGCTTCGCCGAGAAGACCGGCGCCAGCGTGCCGCGCTCGGTCGGCGAACGGTTCGGCCGGGTCGGCGACACGCCCGAGGAGCGGGCGCAGGCGGCGATCGACTTCGGCATCGAGCAGGTCGCGGACTTGCACGCGCGCGGCGTCGAGGACTTCCATTTCTACACGATGAACCGCGCGGATCTGGTCACGCGCATCGTCGAGGCGCTGGGGATCTGGTCGCCCGAGACGCTCGCCTGACCGCCCCCTCGTCCATCCTCGCTTCCCGATCGAAAGACACGTCCATGACCGCGCCCTTCACCCATACCGCCGCCACCGCCGCGAAACTCGCCGAGACGTTGAACGCGGCGGCGCGCGCGCGCATCCTCGTCCTCGACGGCGCCATGGGCACGATGATTCAGCGCCACGGCCTGACCGAGGCCGATTATCGCGGCGACCGCTTCGCGGCCCACGAGCGCGACCTCAAGGGCAACAACGATCTCCTCTCGATCACCCGGCCCGACGTGATCCGCGGCATCCATGCCCAGTATCTCGCCGCCGGCGCCGACATCGTCGAGACCAACACCTTCTCGGCGACGACGATCGCGCAAGGCGACTACGCGCTCGAGAGCGCCGCCTACGATCTCAACGTCGAGGGCGCGCGGCGGGCGCGAGAGGCCTGCGACGCGGCCTTCGCCGCCGATCCGTCGCGGCCGCGCTTCGTCGCCGGGGCGATCGGGCCGACCAACCGTACCGCCTCGATCTCGCCGGACGTCAACGATCCCGGCTTCCGCGCCGTGACCTTCGACGATCTGCGGGTGGCCTACGCGGAAGCGGCGCGCGGGCTCGTCGACGGCGGCGCCGACATTCTCCTGGTCGAGACGATCTTCGACACGCTCAACGCCAAGGCGGCGCTCTTCGCGATCGACGAGGTGTTCGAGGAGAAGGGCTTCCGCCTGCCGGTGATGATCTCCGGCACGATCACCGATCTCTCCGGCCGCACGCTCTCCGGCCAGACGCCGGCGGCGTTCTGGTATTCGCTGCGCCATGCGAAGCCGTTCTCGATCGGCCTCAACTGCGCGCTCGGCGCCAAGGAGATGCGCGCCCACATCGACGAGATCGGCCGGGTCGCCGACACTTTCGTCTGCGCCTATCCGAATGCGGGGCTCCCCAACGAATTCGGCCTCTACGACGAGAGCCCCGAGGCGATGTCGGCGCTGGTCGGCGAATTCGCCGCGTCCGGCCTCGTCAACGTGGTCGGCGGCTGCTGCGGCACCACGCCGGATCACATCGCGGCGATCGCCAAGGCCGTCGCGGGCCACGCGCCGCGCGTCGTGCCGGAGATCGAGCCGCGCATGCGCCTCTCCGGGCTCGAGCCCTTCGTGCATCTCCCCGAGATGCGCTTCGTCAACATCGGCGAACGCACCAACGTCACCGGCTCGGCCAAGTTCCGCAAGCTGATCCAGGCGGGCGACTACACGGCGGCGCTCGCCGTCGCCAAGGAGCAGATCGAGGCCGGCGCGGCGATCATCGACGTCAACATGGACGAGGGTCTGCTCGACGGCGAGGCCGCGATGACGACCTTCCTCAATCTGGTCGCCGCCGAACCCGACATCGCCAAGGTGCCGGTGATGGTCGACTCGTCGAAGTGGTCGGTGATCGAGGCGGGGCTGAAGTGCCTGCAGGGCAAGGGGATCGTGAATTCGATCTCGCTCAAGGAGGGCGAGGCGGCCTTCGTCGCGCAGGCTCGACGCGTGCGCGCCTATGGCGCCGCCGTGGTCGTCATGGCCTTCGACGAGACCGGACAGGCCGACACGCTCGCCCGCAAGAAGGAGATCTGCGCGCGCTCCTACGAGATCCTGACGAGGCAAGTCGGCTTCCCGCCGGAAGACGTCATCTTCGATCCCAACGTCTTCGCGGTGGCGACCGGCATCGAGGAACACGCCAATTACGGCGTCGACTTCATCGAGGCGACCCGCTTCATCCACGACACGCTGCCGCATGCCCATGTCTCGGGCGGCGTCTCGAACCTCTCCTTCGCCTTCCGCGGCAACGATCCCGTCCGCGAGGCGATGCATTCGGTGTTCCTCTACCACGCGATCCAGGTCGGCATGGACTTCGGAATCGTCAACGCCGGCCAGCTCAAGGTCTACGACGAGCTGACGCCGGATCTGCGTGATCTCGCCGAGGACGTGGTGCTGAACCGGCGCCCCGACGCGACCGAGCGGTTGCTCGAGGCGGCGCCACGCTTCAAGGGCGAGGCCGCCAAGGTGCGCGAGGTCGATCTCTCCTGGCGCGAGGCGCCGGTCGCGAAGCGGCTCGAACATGCGCTCGTCAACGGCATCACCGACTTCATCGAGGCCGACGTGGAGGAGGCGCGGGTCGCCGCCAGCCGTCCGCTCGACGTGATCGAGGGGCCGCTGATGGCCGGCATGAACGTGGTCGGCGACCTCTTCGGCTCGGGCAAGATGTTCCTGCCGCAGGTGGTGAAGTCGGCCCGCGTCATGAAGCAGGCGGTGGCCGTCTTGATGCCCTACATGGACGCGGAGAAGGCGGCCGGCGGCGAGACGGGCCGCTCGACGGCGGGCAAGATCGTGCTCGCGACCGTCAAGGGCGACGTCCACGACATCGGCAAGAACATCGTCGGCGTCGTGCTCGCCTGCAACAATTTCGACGTGGTCGACCTGGGCGTGATGGTGCCGGCGGCCAAGATCCTGGAGCGGGCGCGCGAGGAGAAGGCCGACATCATCGGTCTCTCCGGTCTCATCACCCCGTCGCTCGACGAGATGGTGCACGTCGCCTCCGAGATGGAGCGGCAGGGCTTCGACGTGCCGCTCCTGATCGGTGGCGCGACGACGTCGCGCGTCCATACGGCGGTGAAGATCGATCCGGCCTACGACCGCAATCAGACCGTCTACGTGGTCGACGCGAGCCGCGCGGTCGGCGTCGCCTCCTCGCTCCTCGGCGCCGACCGGACGCGCGTCAAGGCAGAGATCGCCGCCGACTACGCGGCGATCCGCGAGGGTCACGCGCGCGGCCGGGCGGAGAAGGAACGGGTGAGCCTCGCCGATGCGCGGGCCGCGGCGTTCAAGCCCGATTTCGTCGCCCATCCGCCGAAGAAGCCGTCGTTCCTGGGGCTACGACCCATCGACGTGGCGATCGAGGCGTTGGTGCCCTTCATCGACTGGACGCCGTTCTTCGCCACCTGGGAGCTGATCGGCCGCTATCCGGCGATCCTCTCCGACGCCAAGGTCGGCCCGGCGGCGAAGGCGCTCTTCGAGGACGCGCAGGCGATGCTGAAGAAGCTGATCGCCGAAGGCTCGCTCTCGGCCAAGGGCGTGGTCGGTTTCTGGCCGGCGCAGAAGGACGGCGACGACATCGCGATCTATGCCGAGGACGGCCGCCACACCCGCATCGCCACGCTCCACACCCTGCGTCAGCAGATGGACCGCAAGGGCGGCGGCCGCGCCAATCTGGCGCTCTCCGACTTCGTCGCGCCGATCGGCGGGCCGAAGGATTACGTCGGCGCCTTCGCGGTCACCGCCGGCATCGGCGAACAGGCGATCGCGGAGGCCTATGCGCGGGCCAACGACGACTATTCCAAGATCCTCAGCCAGGCGCTCGCCGATCGTCTGGCCGAGGCCTTCGCCGAATGGCTGCATGCCCAGGTCCGCAAGGAACTGTGGGGCTATGCCCCCGACGAGGCGCTGACGCCGGAGGATCTGATCGCGGAGAAGTACAAGGGCATCCGCCCGGCGCCGGGCTATCCGGCCCAGCCCGACCACACCGAGAAGGCGACGCTGTGGAAGCTGCTCGACCCGTCGCATCGCGCCGGGATCGAGTTGACCGAGAGCTTCGCCATGCATCCGGCGGCGTCGGTGTCGGGTCTCTATTTCTCGCATCCCGACAGCCATTATTTCGGCGTCGGCAAGATCGAGCGCGATCAGGTCGAGGACTACGCGAAGCGCAAGGGCTGGGATCTCGCCACCGCCGAGCGGTGGCTGGCGCCGATCCTCGCCTATCAGCCGGGAAAGCCGGCGGCCTGAGACCGACCACGGGACGGTCCGACCCGTCGGACCGTCCCGTGGTCGCGGCCCGACCGGCCGACGCCCGTTCGGGCTCGACGTCGCCTGGGACGTTTCGAACAGGTCGAAACGTCGCAGGCTCGGTCGGAGGCCCGCCTGATCCTTTCGGACACGACGATGCGACCGCCACCCCGGGGGGACGGTCGCTTTCGTTCGACGGTCGAGGAGGGGCCGATCAGCCCTGCTTGCGCGCTTTGCGGGCGGCGTAGCGGGCGTCGCGCGCGGCCTTGGCGGCGGCGGCGGCGGCCTCGGCGTCCGCGGCGGCCTGGGCCTCGGCGGCGTCTCGGGCGGCCTTCTCGGCCTCGATCTTGGCGAGGCGCGCCTGTTCCTTGGCCTCGGCGGCGGCGAGGCGCGCGGCGGCGCGTGCCATCACCTCCGGATCGTCGGCGGCGGGGCGCGCCTTGAACTTCTCGAGCAGGGCCGCCTTGGCGGCGTCGGCGGTCTTGCGGCGGTCGGCGAAAGAGTCACGGTTCTTCATGGGGTCTTCATAGTGTTCGCGGCCGGGTTTGACCAGCCCGGCGAATGGATTTCCCTGCGGTCTTCGAGGGGGCGGGGGTCACGGCATCGTCAGCACCGCGCGGGGCGTCGCCGCATCGGCGACCGTCACCGCCGTGCGGCCGCCGCAGAAGCCCTCGATCAGGCCGCAGACGTCGGCGAGGGCGGCGTCGAGATCGCCGACGCCGAGGGACTGGATGGTCAGGACCACCCGCGTCGAGGTCGGCGCCACCAGGGAGCGGGCGTCCTGGCGCCAGTTCCAGCGGCGACAGAGCACCTTCTCGGCGTCGGTATAGACCACTTCCCCCGGCTTCGGCGCGGCATCGGCCGGGTCGGCCTCCTCGCCGCCGGCCATGTCGACGAAGGTGTCGTCCGGGCGGGAGAAACGGAAGAAGAGATCCCCGACGACGCGGTCGAGATCGTCGGCGCCGATCGGGAACACGTGGCTCGACGAGACGGCGTTGTAGGCGTCGACGAAGCCGTTGATGCGCGGCGCCTCGCGTTCGGCGAGCACGTTCTTGACCAGCCGCTCGACCGAGCAGCGGTAGCGCGTCGATTTGATGCCGAAGGCCTTGTAGGCGAGGCGCCAGGCCTTGATGCCGGGGATGTCGCCGAGTTCGCGGCCGCCCCAGGCGGCGCGCACGGCCTCGGCGCGGGCGGCGATCAGCCGGTCGAGCTCGGGCGGGCGCTCGGAGGGGATCGTCAACCCCTCGGCGACGACGACGCCGACGCGGAAATCGGGAAAGGAGGCGGCGAGGTCGGAGAGATCGACGTGCATGGAAACCGTTGCGAGGGGAGCGGGACTCGGTGCGATCCTATCGGCGGAGCGCGCCGTCTCCAACCCCGGTCGTCGCGAGGATCAGACCTTCTCGCCGGCCCAACGGCGGACGCGGGCGCGGGCCTCGTCGGCGTCTGTGGCCTGGAACGCGAGCATCGCCGCCTCGCGGGCGCGGGCGTCGAGCCGGTGCAGCCACGGCCCGATCATCAGCACCTCGGCGACGGTCTCACTCTTGAGGCCGACGGCGCGGGCGACCTTCACGAAGGCCTCGGTGTCGAGCGACACCATCATGTGCTTGACGAGATCGAGCGGCAGCCCGGTCACTTCGGCGAGGACGTGGACGATCTCCGGGAAGCGGTCGGTCTGGGCGAGCCGGCGGATGAAGGGATCGAGCTGGTGGCGGGCCTCGCCGAGGCGGGAGAGCACGGAGGCGGCGGAATCGAAGTCCCAGCTCTCGAGCCAGCCGTCCTCGGTCAGGCGGATCGAGCGGGCGACATGGGCGATCGAATCGCCGTCGCGGCGATGACTGACGCGCTCTCCGAGGGAGCGGCGGATCTCCGCGCTGCCGTTGGCCTGGAGGAAGCGCACCACGAGATCGGGCAGATCGACGCGGGCGATCAGCACCAGGCCGACCTTCTCGTCGTCGCGGGCCTGGAGCGACAGGCGGGCGAAGCTCTTGTCGGAGAAATGGGCGCCGGCATTGCCGGTGACGATGCGGCGGACGTCGTCGTCGCCGCGCAGGACCAGGACGTCGGTGACGCGGATCGACAGCTCCGGCCGCTCGGCGATGGCGCCCATGTGGCTGCTGCCGCACCGGCGGGCGACGTCGACGAGATCCTCGTCGGTGAGGGCGGGGGAGAGCCGCAGGATCGGTCCGGCCACGTCGATGTCGTCCTGGGCGAGCACCAGGAGGAGGCCGCGCGGGGGGAGGGCGGCGGTGGCGATGCGATCGGACAGTTCGATGCGGGTGTCGATGGAGGAGGTGGGGACGATCCGCACGAAAATGGCATCGAAGCGACTGACGTCGTCGGGCGCGAGGCCCTCGGCGCCGGCGCTCCACAACTGGGCGAGCGCGCGCGTCAGCCGATCGCAGAAATCCGGCCGCAGGTCGTTCTTCGTGGCGATCTGATCGGCGACCTGCGCGAGATCTCGCGAAATCGACATCGTGGCTCGAATCGGCATGTGTCGGAGGTCCCACCCTGTTCCGAGAGATCGATCAAACGCCTCGAATCGGGCGAAAATCAAGGGGAGACGGTCGCCAGGGTTTGTGAAAGATGAAGCGAGAAGCGACGCGCGCGCCGAAAGCCACGACCTGCCCCGACGTCTACCGAACTCTACGGATCGTGCGATTTCGGATGGAAATCGGCGAGCCGGAGACGACGAGACGCGTGCGGGAAAGGTGGCACTCCCAAGGGGAATCGAACCCCTGTTTTCGCCGTGAGAGGGCGACGTCCTGACCGCTAGACGATGGGAGCAGCGGGTCGGCGGCGATGCGCCGGACGGGGGTCGATATAGCGGGGTCGGAGGACCCGTGCAAGTGGGGGAACGTGATTTCGACGGCGAAATCGTTCCGCCGGGTCGAGGCCGTGGAAAACCTCGGGTGGGCGAGGAGAAACGGCGGCGTCGCCGCCGCCGTTTCCCGCCCGTCGAGCGGGGCTCAGAGGCCGCCGATGCAGAGGTATTTGACGTCGAGATAGTCGTCGAGGCCGTATTTGGAGCCCTCGCGCCCGAATCCCGACGCCTTGACGCCGCCGAACGGGGCGACCTCGGTGGTGATGACGCCGGCGTTGACGCCGATCTGGCCGAATTTCATCTTCTCCGAGACGCGGAAGGCGCGGCCGAGGTCGCGGGTGAAGACATAGCCGGCGAGGCCGTATTCCGAGCCGTTGGCGAGGCGGATCGCCTCCTCCTCCGTCTCGAAGCGGAAGAGGGGGGCGACGGGGCCGAAGATCTCGTCGACGGCGAAGGCCATGTCGGGGGTCGCGCCGGTGATCACGGTCGGCTCGTAGAAGGTGAGCCCGAGCGGGTGGCGCTTGCCGCCGACGGCGATGGTGCCGCCCTTGGCGAGGGCGTCGGCGACGAAGCTCTCGACCTTGGCGACCGCCTTCTCCTCGATCAGCGGGCCCTGGACGACGCCGGCCTCGAAACCGTCGCCGACCTTCAGGCTGGCGACGGCGGCCGCGAACTTGGTGGCGAAGGCGTCGTAGACGCCGGCCTGGACGAAGAAGCGGTTGGTGCAGACGCAGGTCTGGCCGGAGTTGCGGAACTTCGAGGCGACCGCCTGGGCGACGGTGAGATCGACGTCGGCGTCGTCGAAGACCAGGAAGGGCGCGTTGCCGCCGAGTTCCATCGAGACGCGCTTCAGCGCTTCCGAGGCGCGGCCGGCGAGCCGGCGGCCGACGGCGGTCGAGCCGGTGAAGGTGATCTTGCGGACCGCCGGGTTCTCGATGAACTCGTCGCCGATCGGGGCGGCGGTGCCGGTGACGATGTTGACGACGCCGGCCGGCACGCCGGCCTTCTCGGCGAGGATGCCCCAGGCGAGGCCGGAATAGGGGGTGAGCTCGGCCGGCTTCACCACCGCCGTGCAGCCGGCGGCGAGCGCCGCGCCGAGCTTCCTGGAGATCATCGAGGAGGGGAAGTTCCAGGGGGTGATCGCCGCGATCACGCCGACCGGCTCCTTCTGGACCAGGATGCGGCGATCGGCCCAGGGCGAGGGAATGGTGTCGCCGTAGACGCGGCGGGCCTCCTCCGCGAACCAGCGCACGTAGGCGGCCGAGCCCGCGACCTCGCCCTTGGCCTCGGCCAGGGGCTTGCCCTGTTCGAGGGTGAGGAGTTCGCCGAGGGCGTCGACGTTCTCGAGGATCAGGTCGGCGAGGCGATGCAGGATGGTGGCGCGCTCGGCGGCGGTCTTGGCCGCCCAGGCGGGGAAGGCGGCCTCGGCCGCGGCGATGGCGCGGGCGGTCTCGGCGCGGCCGCAGTTCGGGATGCGGCCGATCTCGGCGCCGGTCGCCGGATTGATCACGGCGTGGGTCTCGCCGCTGTCGGCGCCGACCCAGGCGCCGGCGATGAGATTGGCTTCGCGCAGGAAGGGATTGCTCGCGCTCACGGCGTTTCCTCCGTCATGGGTGTTCGTGGTCGGGAGCAGAGGATCCGCCTGCCGAACGATCGTCAAGGGCCGCCGCCGCTCGAGAGCCCTGCGGAGCGGATGACGTCGCGCGGCGCAAGGCTTAGGCTCCGTCCGATTTCGAGGATTCGCCGATGCAACGCGTGACCGTCACTCTCGACGACGACCTGATGGGCGAGATCGATCGCTTCATGGGGGATCGCGGCTATTCCAACCGCTCCGAGGCGCTGCGCGATCTGGCGCGCGCCGGCATCGCCCATGCCGACGAAGGGGTCGGGGCGGATCGGCCTTGCGTCGCCGCGCTGATCTATGCCTACGACCCGCAAGTGCGCGATCTGGCGCGGCGGCTGGTGGAGATCCACCAGAGCCGGCGCGATCTCGGGCTCGGCGTCTTGGCGACGCCGCTCGGGGCGGACGGGCGGCTCGAGGTGGCGTTGCTCGAGGGGGCGACGTCGGAGGTGCGTCGCTTGGCCGAGGCGATCACCACCGAGCGCGGGGTGCGTCACGGCCGGCTGGTCGTCGTGCCGCTCGGCGACGAGGCCCGGCCGGTCGACGACGCCGACGGGCTCGCCTACGAAGCGTAGGACTGAGCCGCGCCTTCAGCGGTGGCCGTGGCCGTGGCTGCCGTGGACGTGGTCGCCGTGATCGTGATCATGGGCCTCGCCGGCGCCCTCGTGCGGGTCGGCGTGATCGTGGGCGCCCTGGTGGAGATGCTCATGGGTATGGGCATGCTCATGGGTGTGCGTATGGGCATGCGCATGGGTGTGGACGAGGTCGCCGTGGCGATGCTCGTGGGTGTGGACGTGGGTGTGCGGATGGGCGTGGCGATGCTCGTGCGGGTGCTCGTGCGGCTCGGGATGGGCATGGCCATGAGCCGTGGTCTCGTCGTGCATCGCGTCCTCCCACTCGCGCCGGAGGCGTGATCAGCGTTCGTCCGACTTCGGCCCGAACACCTTGCGGATCACCGCCTCGCCCGCTTCGACCGTCATCTTGACCTGATCGGGCTCGAGTTTGAAGCGGGTGGGCACGCGACCGAGCGCCGCCGCGCGGGTGGTCCCCAGATCCTCGAAGGAGACGCGGTCGAGGCGGATCGAGACGGCGTCGCAGACCCAGCCCTCGGTCGAGCCGCGCACGGCGGCGACCTCGTCGGGCGGGAGCGAGCAGCGCCACTGTTTCAGCCGCTGTTCCCACAGTTTCATCTGCAGCCGCATGACCTCGTAGGAGGAGCGCACGGCGCTGTCGACGGCGGTGTCGGCGACGGCGTCGAGCAGTTCCTGGGCATTGGGGCCCTCGAGGGTCTTGGTCCAGTCGCCGGCGACGTTGCGGCCGGCGTCGACGACGATGAACTGGAAGTTCGAGACCGAGATCGCGTCGGCCTTGGTCATCGGGCGATAGGGCTCGCGGGCGGCGGCCATCTGCACGTTGAAGGCGGAGAGGCCCCAGTTGTCGGTCAGGCCGCCGTCGAGCAGCTTGAGGAACTTGATCTTGTCGGCGTCGCGATAGTCGTTCAGCGCCTTCAGATAGGCTTTGACGATCGGCGAGGTGTCGCGGCTGTGGGCCTGGGCCTCGAGGTCGTCGGGCAGCTTGAAGCCGCATTTCTTGGCGTAGTTCTGGATCACCACCGGCGCGAAGACGATCGGCACGGCGGCCGAGGCGGCGACGGCCTCGGAGACCGGGTAACTCTCCCAATCCGAACAGATCGCCGCGAAGGTGACCGGCTCGAAGACGAAGGGGGTCTTGGCGTAGATGTCGGAGGCGTTGATCCACACCACCGGGCGACCGGGGCGGGAGAGATCCTTCAGGGTGGCGTTGCCGAAGAGGTTCTTCTGGAGCCAGGTCGGCAGGCCCGATCGGTCGTTCACGCCGCCGTCCATGGCGCGGACCATGTTGCCGACCGAATAGACCTGGGTGCGTAAGGATTCCTCGGCGTCGCGGTAGAGGAAGCGGCTCTCGAAATCGGTGAGGGCGCCGCGTCCCTTGAGGCCGAAGTAGGCCGCCGTGACCGAGCCGCCGGAGACGCCGGAGACGAAGCGGACCTGATCGATCATGGCGCCGCCGCCGGGCGCCTCGACCTCCGAGAGGCCCTTGAGCACGCCGAAGGAGAAGGCGGCCGCGCGGGTGCCGCCGCCGGAGAAGGCGAGCGCGACGATGGTCGAGCGCAGCGTATCGTCGCCGGCCATCGTGTTGACCTGGGTCAGACGCGGTAGGGCGGAGGGGCGATTGACCGGCGCATTGTCGATCGAGGCGCAGCCGGTGAGAAGCGCGCCAAGAACGGCGGGCACGGCGAGGGCGCGCGAGAGAATCGAGAGCGACATGAGGCGTACGGCGGTTTCGACGGAGGAGAGGGGGCGTGCGGGCTCAATGCCGGGGGAATGCGGCGGGGAGAGGGCGAGGGGAGGATCCGCGTCCCAGTTCCCCTCCGCGCCGACAGGCGTCGCGCTGTTCCGCCGCCCGCGCCACCTCGTCATCCCCGGGCTCGACCCGGGGATCCATACGGGCCTCTCACGCGGCGACGCCTCATGGATGCCCGGGTCGAGCCCGGGCATGACGGCGGAAGAGTGGGGGGGCGGGCGAGGCGACCACGTGCGCGACGGCCATTTGGTCGGCGATCCCGCCGAGGGGGCGGCCTGTCGATCGACGTCGGTCCCGGCCACATCGATCCTGCGCTCGTCCGCGTCGAGAACGTGCTGCGCCGGCCGACGGCCTGCGCGGCGTGACGAGGACGGGCCATGCCGGCGGCCGAGTGCCGGAGCGGCGTCGCGGCGACGGCGATGAACCATGTCTTCACGTCGGGTTCACCTTCGACCGGCTCTCTTGGCGCCGTCGCACGACGACGGACCTCGACGACGGGAGAACCGACATGATCAGCAGGATTTCGGCCTTTGCCGCCCTCTTCACCGCCGCCCTTCTCGGGGGTGTCGCCTCGGCGTCGGCCGAACGGCTGCCGGGCGGCAGCTGGCAGCGAACCTGCACCGACGCGCGGATGCATGGCGATCGGCTCTCCGCCTCGTGCCGCACCCGCGACGGGCGGCTTCGCCACAGCGCGCTCGTCGTCGACCGTTGCCGGGGCGAGATCTCCAACCAGGACGGGCGCCTCTCCTGCGATCAACGCCGGCCGCGTCTGCCCGGTGGCAGCTGGCAGCGCAGCTGCACCGATGCGCGGATGAACGGCGAGACCCTCTTTGCCGTCTGCCGCACTCGTAACGGGCAGATGATGCGCACCCAGATCAATCTTCGCGGCTGCCGCGGCGATCTCGCCAACCTCAACGGCCGGCTGACCTGCGGCGGCTGACGCCGGCGCTCGGCTCGTCGGCCTTCCTCCCGTCCGCGTAACGCCCGGATTCACGGCGCCTCGCGGCGGACCTCTCCCCCTTCGTCATCCCCGGGCTCGACCCGGGGATCCATACGGGCCTCTCGCGCGGCGACGCCTCATGGATGCCCGGGTCGAGCCCCGGCATGACGGTGGAGCGGGCGGAAGGGGGAGGGCGAACGACCTGCCCCCTCCACAAACGAAAACCCCCGCCTCGCGGCGGGGGTTCGATGTTCGGATCCGCTCGATCTTCGATCAGGCGTCCACCGTCGCCGCCACTTCGGCGAATTCGGGGATCTGGTCGAAGTTCATGTAGCGGTAGACGTCGGCTTCCTTGCCCTTGAGGCCGCCGAGCTCCGCCATGTATTCCTCGAAGGTCGGGATCTTGCCGAGCAGCGCCGCCACCGACGCCAGTTCCGCCGAGGAGAGATACACCCGGGTGTCGATGCCGAGACGGTTCGGGAAGTTGCGGGTCGAGGTCGAGATCGCCGTCGAGCCCTTGCGGACCTGGGCCTGGTTGCCCATGCACAGCGAGCAGCCGGGCATTTCCATGCGGGCGCCGGACTTGCCGAGGGTGGCGTAGTAGCCCTCCTCGGTCAGGATGTGGGCGTCCATCTTGGTCGGCGGGGCGATCCACAGGCGGGTCGGGATGTCCGAGTTGCCCGAGAGGATCTTACCGGCGGCGCGGAAGTGACCGATGTTGGTCATGCACGAGCCGATGAAGACCTCGTCGATCTTGTCGCCGGCGACCGCCGACAAGGGCTTGATGTCGTCGGGATCGTTCGGGCAGGCGAGCAGCGGCTCCTTGATGGTCGCCAGATCGATCTCGAACACGGCGGCATATTCGGCGTCGGCATCGGGGGCGAGGAGCTGCGGATCGGCGATCCACGCCTCCATCTTGGCGATGCGGCGCTCGAGCGACCGCTTGTCCTCGTAGCCGTTGGCGATCATCCACTTCATGAGCGTCACGTTCGACGTCATGTATTCGATGATCGGCTCCTTGTTCAGGCGCACGGTGCAGCCGGCGGCGGAGCGCTCGGCGGAGGCGTCGGAGAGTTCGAAGGCCTGTTCCACCTTCAGGTCCGGCAGACCCTCGATCTCGAGGATGCGGCCGTTGAAGACGTTCTTCTTGCCCTTCTTCTCCACGGTCAGCGAGCCGTTCTGGATCGCCGCGTAGGGGATGGCGTTGACCAGATCACGGAGCGTGATGCCGGGCTGCATCTCGCCCTTGAAGCGCACCAGCACCGATTCCGGCATGTCGAGCGGCATCACGCCGGTCGCCGCCGCGAAGGCGACGAGGCCGGAGCCGGCCGGGAAGGAGATGCCGATCGGGAAGCGGGTGTGGCTGTCGCCGCCGGTGCCGACGGTGTCGGGGAGCAGCAGGCGGTTGAGCCACGAGTGGATGACGCCGTCGCCCGGGCGCAGCGAGATGCCGCCACGGTTGGAGATGAAGCCGGGCAGCTCGTGATGGGTCTGGACGTCGACCAGCTTCGGATAGGCGGCGGTGTGGCAGAAGGACTGCATCACCAGATCGGCGGAGAAGCCGAGACAGGCGAGGTCCTTGAGCTCGTCGCGGGTCATCGGGCCGGTGGTGTCCTGCGACCCCACGGTGGTCATCTTCGGCTCGCAATAGGTGCCGGGACGAACGCCCTTGCCCTCGGGCAGGCCACAGGCGCGGCCGACCATCTTCTGGGCGAGGGTGAAGCCCTTGCCGGTGTCGGCGGGGACCGCCGGCAGACGGAACAGCGTCGAGACCGGAAGGCCGAGCGCCTCGCGGGCCTTGGTGGTGAGGCCGCGGCCGATGATCAGCGGGATGCGGCCGCCGGCGCGCACCTCGTCGAAGATCACGTCGGACTTGACGGAGAACTCGGCGATCACCTCGCCGTTCTTCAGCGCCTTGCCTTCATAGGGACGCAGCTCGACGACGTCGCCGGTCTCCATCTTGGAGACGTCGAGCTCGATCGGCAGGGCGCCGGCGTCTTCCATGGTGTTGTAGAAGATCGGGGCGATCTTGGAGCCGAGGCAGACGCCGCCGAAGCGCTTGTTGGGGACGTAGGGGATGTCCTGCCCGGTGAACCACAGCACCGAATTGGTGGCCGACTTGCGCGAGGAGCCGGTGCCGACGACGTCGCCGACATAGGCGACCGGCAGGCCCTTGGCGACCAGCGCCTCGAGCTGCTTGATGGGCCCGCGCACACCGGGCTCGTCGGGGACGATGCCGGGGCGGGCGTTCTTCAGCATGGCGAGCGCATGCAGCGGGATGTCGGGACGGGTCGAGGCGTCCGGCGCCGGCGACAGGTCGTCGGTGTTGGTCTCGCCGTTGACCTTGAACACGGTCACGGAGAAGGCGGCCGGGACCTCGGGGCGCGAGGTGAACCACTCGCCGTCGGCCCAGGACTGGATGACGGCCTTGGCATTGGCGTTGCCCTTGCCGGCCAGCTCCTGGACGTCGTGGAAATAGTCGAACATCAGCAGGGTCTTCTTCAGACCCTCGGCCGCCACGGCGCCGACTTCCGCGTCGCCGAGCAGGTCGATCAGCGGCTTGATGTTGAAGCCGCCGAGCATGGTGGCGAGCAGTTCGGTCGCGAGCTTGCGCGAGACGAGCGCGTTCTTCTCCACACCCTTGGCGACGGCGTCGAGGAAGCCGGCCTTGATGCGGGCGGCGTCGTCGACGCCGGCGGGAACGCGATGGGTCAGAAGGTCGACGAGGAAGGCTTCCTCACCGGCAGGCGGTTCACGCAGCAGGGCGATCAGCCCCTCGGTCTGCTTCGCCGAGAGCGGCAGCGGCGGAATACCGAGCGCGCCACGTTCGGACACGTGCTGACGGTAGGTTTCGAGCATCGACATGTCTGACTCTTTCCGTGGAAGTGCGAGTGCGTGACGAAGTGTCGCGCGTATATAGCCGCTTTTCGGCGCGGATCCCATCGCTTCCTCGTCTCGACCTTGGTCGAGGGCGAGGGGGTGGAAAACTCGCCTCGAGGGCGTGTCGGTCGGCCCCGTCGGGGTCGCGCGACCGACCGGCTCGGCAGCGAATCTAGCGGGGATCGCGGGGGCGTCCAGACCGACTTCTGCACATATTCGAATCATTCGCCGATCTCGCCCACAGGATGTGCGCCTCCCCCTTGACCGGGTCGGGGGGCATCGGCTTCACTCGCCCCATGACGCCGGCACGACGGTTTCGTGACGCTCTTTCGGGCGCGCTCGCCGGCCGTTACCGCCCGCCGCCGGATCGGCGGTGGGGATACCGACACGGAACCGTCATGGCGAGGCGATACGCAAGACCGGATGACCGCTCTATCCGAGCGGTCCCCTCCTCATCCCTCCTCCCGCCGTTCCGGTGGGTTCGTCGAAGGAATGTGCTTCCATGAAGACCGCTCTTCTCGCTTCGTCCGCCCTTCTCCTGGTGGGGGCCGTGCTGCCGGCCTCGGCCGCCTCGCTCGACGATCTGGTCGCCGCCGCCAAGGCGGAAGGCGAGCTGACGGTCATCGCGCTGCCGCACGACTGGTGCGGCTACGGCGGCGTCATCGACGGGTTCAAGAAGAAGTACGGTCTCAAGGTCAACGAGCTCAATCCGGACGCCGGTTCGGGCGACGAGATCGAGGCGATCAAGGCCAACAAGGGCAACAAGGGCCCGCAGGCGCCCGACGTGATCGACGTCGGCCTCTCGTTCGGCCCGAGCGCCAAGGCCGAAGGCCTGCTGATGCCCTACAAGGTCTCGACCTGGGACACGATCCCGGCGAGCCAGAAGGATCCCGAGGGCTATTGGACCGGCGACTATTACGGCGTGCTCTCGTTCGAGGTGAACAAGGACATCGTCAAGACCTCGCCCTCCGACTGGGCCGATCTCCTCAAGCCGGAGTACAAGAACGCGGTGGCGCTCGCCGGTGATCCGCGCGCCTCGTCCCAGGCGATCCAGGGCGTCTACGCCGCCGGTCTCTCCGCCGCCAAGGGCGATGCCGCCAAGGCGGGCGAGGCGGGCCTGAAGTTCTTCGCCGACCTCAACAAGGCCGGCAACTTCGTGCCGGTCATCGGCAAGGCCGCGTCGCTGGCGCAGGGCGCCACCCCGATCGTGATCCGCTGGGACTACAACGCGCTCGCCGATCGCGACACGCTGAAGGGCAACCCGCCGGTCGACGTGGTGATCCCCAAGACCGGCGTCGTCGCCGGCGTCTACGTCCAGGCGATCTCGGCCTATGCGCCGCATCCGAACGCCGCCAAGCTGTGGCTCGAGTATCTCTATTCCGACGAGGGTCAGATCGGCTGGCTCAAGGGCTATTGCCATCCGGTCCGCTTCGGCGACCTCTCCAAGGCCGGCAAGATCCCGGCCGACGTGATGGCCAAGCTGCCGGCGGCGGAATCCTACGAGAAGGCGGTCTTCCCGACGCTCGCCGAACAGGGCGCGGCCAAGGAAGTGATCACCAAGCAGTGGGACGCCGTGGTCGGCGCCAACGTCGGCAAGTGACGTCTTCGGGCGCGGCTCCCGGGGGGGAGCGCGCCCGATCGGTCTTCCGCGCCGCGCTCTCTTCCGGCCATGGTCGGGGAGGGCGCGTCGTCGTGAGCGGGGGTACGGGGTTTGGGCAGTGAAACGACGGGCGCGCCGGTCGAGCGGACGGCGGCGCAGGGGGGACGGCCTTCGCCGGGACGCGGTTTCTCGCTGACCTGGCTCGGGGTTGTGCCGTTCTTCGTCTTCGCCACGCTGTTTCTGATCGCGCCGACCGGGCTGCTGGTGGTCGGGGCGTTCCAGACCACCGACGGGTCCTTCACCCTCGCCAATCTCGCCGGACTGCTGCATCCCTCGATCGTCGCGGCCTATGTGATCAGCCTCGAGATCTCGGCGGCTTCCGCGCTCGGCGGTGCGGTGATCGGCTTCTTCCTGGCGCGGGCGATCGTCTCGGGCGGGTTGCCCGGCTGGGTGCGGCCGACGGTGACGACCTTCTCCGGCGTCGCCTCCAACTTCGCCGGCGTGCCGCTCGCCTTCGCGTTCCTCGCCACGCTGGGACGGACCGGGCTCGTCACCTGGGCGCTGATGGAGTGGTTCGGGTTCAATCTCTACGCGACCGGGTTCAAGCTCCTGAGCTTCCTCGGGCTGACGCTCACCTATCTCTATTTCCAGATCCCGCTGATGGTGCTGATCCTCACCCCGGCGCTGGAAGGGCTGAAGAAGGAATGGGGCGAGGCGGCCTCGATCCTCGGCGCGTCCTCCCTGCAATATTGGCGGATGGTGGCGCTGCCGGTCCTGTGGCCGAGCCTGCTCGGGGCGACGCTGCTGCTCTTCGCCAATGCCTTCGGGGCGGTCGCGACCGCCTATGCGCTCACCGGCTCGTCGCTCAACATCGTCACCATCCTGCTCTACGCGCAGATCCGCGGCGACGTGCTGCACGACCAGAATCTCGGTTACGCGCTGGCGCTCGGCATGATCGTGATCACCGGCGGCGCCAACGTCGGTTACATCTGGCTGCGCGGCCGGGCCGAAAGGTGGGTGAAATGAAGCGCTCGACCCTCGGTTCCTGGATCTCGGTGGCGATCGGCGCGGTCTATTTCCTGCTGCCGCTGATCGCGACCTTCGAATTCTCGCTGCGGCTGAAGCGCGGCGTCTATTCCTTCGAGGCCTATCGGATCGTGTTGACCGATCCGAGCTTCCAGGCGTCGTTCCTCTACTCGGTGGTGCTGGCGCTGGCGACGATCGTGGTCGGCGCGGTGATCGTGGTGCCGACCGCCTATTGGGTGCGGCTGAAGTTGCCGAAGATGCGGCCGGTGGTCGAATTCGTGACCCTGTTGCCGCTGGTGGTGCCGGCGATCGTCATCGTCTTCGGTCATCTCCGAATGTACAATTCGCAGTCTATCCTGCCGCTGACCGACAGTTCCTTCGGCACCGATCTGCTGCTCACCTTCGGCTACGTGACCTTGTCGCTTCCCTACATGTATCGCTCGGTCGACACCGCGCTCGCCGCGATCGACGTGGCGACGCTCACGGAAGCCGCCGAGAGTCTCGGGGCGAGCCGCACCGCGACGCTGGCGCGGGTGATCTTTCCCAACATCCGCGCCGGTCTCCTGTCGGGCGCGTTCCTGACCTTCGCCATCGTCATCGGCGAGTTCACCTTCGCGAGCCTGCTCAATCGGCCGGCCTTCGGCCCCTATCTCCAGCTCGTCGGCGCCAACCGCGCCTACGAGCCGGCGGCGCTCGCCATCATCGCCTTCGTCGTCACCTGGGCCTCGCTGGGGCTGATCCAGGTGTTCGGCGCCGCGCGGAAGGGGTCGAAATGAGCCCTTCGTTCCCCGCCCTTCCAGCTCTTTCGGAGGAACGATGAGCTTCATCGACATCACCGGCCTGAAGAAGGCCTTCGGCCCGGTCACGGTCGTGCACGACTTCGATCTCGGCATCGAGAAGGGCGAGTTCGTCTCCTTCCTCGGACCGTCGGGCTGCGGCAAGACGACGATCCTCAGGATGATCGCCGGTTTCGAGGCGGCCAGCGCCGGGCGCATCGCGATCGACGGGCGCGAGGTGACGCGCCTGCCGCCGGCCAAGCGCGACGTCGGCATGGTGTTCCAGTCCTACGCCCTCTTCCCCAACATGACCGTCGGCGAGAACATCGCCTTCGGCTTGCGGATCGCCAAGAAGAGCGCGGCGGAGATCCGCGAGCGGGTCGCCGAGATGCTGGCGATCATCAAGCTGCCCGATCTCGCCGATCGCTATCCCTGGCAGCTCTCCGGCGGCCAGCAGCAGCGCGTGGCGCTGGCGCGGGCGATCGCCGTCCGGCCGCAGGTGCTGCTCCTCGACGAGCCGCTGTCGGCGCTCGACGCCAAGATCCGCGTCTCGCTTCGCGAGGAGATCCGGGCGCTGCAACGCGAACTCGGCATCACCACGATCTTCGTCACCCACGACCAGGAAGAGGCGCTGTCGATGTCCGACCGCATCGTGGTGATGAACGAGGGGCGCGCGGCGCAGGTGGGCACGCCGTTCGAGGTCTATACTTGGCCGAAGAACCGTTTCGTCGCCTCCTTCGTCGGCACGCTCAATCTCCTCGACGGCATCGTCCTCGACGAGGGACGGCTGACGCTCGACGGGCGCGAGGTGACGGTCGGGCGCGGGCTCGCCGGGCGGCGGGCCGGCGAGACGGTGACGGTGGCGCTGCGCCCCGAGGCGGTGACGCTGGGGGCGACGGCGACCGGGCTTCCGGGCACGGTGGAGGCGGTGAGCTTCCTCGGCGCGGTGGTGCGGGTGAAGGTCCGGCTCGACACCCAGGTGGTGACGCTCGACGCCTTCAATCAGACCACCCAGCGCCCGCCGGAGCCGGGAACCGCGGTGCGGCTGGTGTTCGGCGCCGAGGATCTCCTGGTGCTCGGCGAGGGGTGAGGGCGATGCCGGGCGTCGATCCGCGCCGGGTGGGCATCCGGGCGATCCTCTTCGACAAGGACGGTACGCTGGTCGACTACGCGGCGTCGTGGACGCCGATCAACGCCCGGGCGATCGCGCTCGCGGCCGGCGGCGACGCGGCGCTGGCCGAGCGGCTCCGCGCGGCGGTCGGGGTCGACGCGGACGGGCGGGCGCTGTCGCCGACGTCGATCATGGCGGCGGGGTCGGCGGGCGAGATCGCGGCGGTGCTGATCGCGGCGGGGGCCCGGTTCGAGCCGGCGGCGCTGACGCGGGCGCTCGACGATCTCTTTCTCGCCGGTGTCGACGACATGGTCGCGGTCGGCGATCTCCCGGCGATCCTCGGGCGGCTTGCGACGCGCGGGCTCGCGCTCGGCGTCGCCTCGAGCGACAACGAGGCGAGCGTGCGCGCCATGGCCGAACGCTTCGGCATCGCCGATCTCCTCGTCTTCACCGCCGGCTGGGACAGCGGCCACGGCGCCAAGCCCGAGGCGGGGATCGCGCTCGCCTTCGCGGCGGCGGTCGGCTGCGGCCCGCGCGAGATCGCGGTCGTCGGCGACACCGGCCACGACATGGGGCTGGCGCGCGCCGCCGGGGCGGGGCTCGCGATCGGCGTCCTGACCGGGACCGGCACGCGCGAGAGCCTGGGGGCGCAGGCGGATCTGGTGCTCGACAGCGTGCGCGATCTCGAGCGGGCGCTGTTCGGGTGATCTCAGCGGCGCGGCGCGGCCGGCAGCGCCGGGGCGAGGGCGCAGTCGCGATTGGCGCCGGTGCCGGGAGCATTCTCGAAGACGCAGAGCGCGCTCGACGGCGGGCGTCCGCATTTCTGATCGATGTCGCGGAACCCGACGCAGCTTCCGGTGGCGATGTGACGCCAGCCCGGACCGCCCTTGCAGCCGCAGCCTCGGCACGGCGGCGCCGAGGAGAGATCGCAGCGGGCCTCGGCGACCGGCGCGAGGAAGGTCGAGACGACGAGCGCGAGCATCGGAACGAGGGAACGTGGGGAAGCTGGCATGGGTGGGGCTCCGTCGGGACGGAAGGAGATCACCACGGGTCCTTGCGCGGTTGAAGCGACTTTTGGTTGTGTTTCGAGGCTGGGCGGGCGAGTGGCCGGGGGCTTGGGGTGAGGCCCGTCGTGGCTTCGCCCTTCGAGGCCCGATCTTCGATCGGGCGCCTCAGGGTGAAGCCGAACAGGGGCAGGGGGAGGAAGACGCGAGGCGGCCCCCGGGGGCCGTCATTCCCGGCCGGAGCGCCGTCGGCGCGGAGGGGAAGGGAATCGCGGGGAGCCTCGCCTCCCGCGATCGGGCGATTTCGTCGTGTGGAGGAGCCGGACTGGACCCCCTTCCCGCGCCTGCGGCGCGCCGGGGGTGACGGTGGTGCGTGGGGGCGCGCGCCCGAGGGTGAGGGTGTCGGGCCGGCGCTCCGGGGTGACGGTGTGCCGTGAAGGGGCGTTCGGCGGCGACGACGCTCGGCGAAGCCGGGGCGGGGCCGCCCGCGGCCTCAGGCCTCCGCCGCCATCACCGCCAGTTCGAAGCCCTCCGCCACGACGTCGCCGACGGCGACCTCGACCTTCTCGACGATGCCGTCGTGGGGGGCGCGGACGACGTGTTCCATCTTCATCGCCTCGACCACCACCAGCGGCGTGCCGGCGGTGACGCTGGCGCCGGCCTCGACCAGGACCTGGACCACCGAACCGGGCATCGGCGCGACCAGCCGGTCGGCGTGATGGTGGGTGCTCGACGTGCCGGCGCGCGGATCGATCTCGCGGAAGCGGGCGCGGCCGAAGGGCGAGGCGAGAGTGAGGCGGTCGCCGTCCTCGGCGACGGTGACGGCGAACCGCGCGTCGCCGAGGGTGATGGTCGCGCGGTCGGCCGCGAGCCGGCAGGCGACGGGCAGCGCGCCGTCGGGGGTCACGAGACGGGTGCCGGCACGGTCGGTCGCGAAGGTCAGCGTGCGCGGGGCGGTGCCGTCGTCGAGGGTGACGACACGCCGGGCGGCCACGTTGAGGCCCCAGGCCCCGGCGGTCGCGAAGGGCGAGAACGGGTCGGCCGGCGCGCGCTTCGCCTCGGCCTCCTCGCGGGCGAGGCGGACGAGAGCGGCGGCGATCCACAGGCGCTCGTCGGCGGGGGGCTCGGCGAGGAGGGCGTCGGCCTCGCGGGCGATGAAGCCGGTGTCGTGGGTGTCGCCGACGACGCCCGGATGGCCGACGAGGCGCTCGAGGAAGCCGAGATTGGTGGTGGGGCCGTCCAATTCGGTCGCGCGCAGCGCCACCGCGAGACGGGCGAGCGCCTCGGCGCGGGTCGGCCCGTGGGCGATCAGCTTGGCGATCATCGGATCGTAATGGCGCGAGATCTCGTCGCCCTCTTCGACGCCGGTGTCGACGCGCACACCCTCGGGGAAGGCGAGCCGCGTCAGGCGGCCGGTCTGGGGCAGGAAGTCGCGCGCGGGATCCTCGGCATAGAGCCGGGCCTCGACGGCGTGGCCGACGAGCAGGATCTCGTCCTGAGCGAGCGGCAGCGGCTCGCCCCGGGCGACCCGGATCTGCCACTCGACCAGATCGAGGCCGGTGATCGCCTCGGTCACCGGATGCTCGACCTGGAGACGGGTGTTCATCTCCATGAAGAAGAAGTCGTCACCCTGCGTGATGAATTCGACCGTGCCGGCGCCGACGTAGCCGACGGCCCGGGCGGCGTCGATCGCCGCCTTGCCCATGGCGGCGCGGCGCTCGGGGGTGATGCCGGGGGCGGGGGCCTCCTCGATCACCTTCTGATGGCGGCGCTGGAGCGAGCAGTCGCGCTCGAAGAGATGGACGGTCTCCCCGTGGGAATCCGCGAAGACCTGCACTTCGACGTGGCGCGGCCGGGTCAGATACTTCTCGATCAGGACGCGATCGTCGCCGAAGGCGGCCTTGGCCTCGCGGCGCGCGGAGAGAAGCGTCTCGGCGAGGTCTTGCGCCCGCTCGACCACCTTCATGCCCTTGCCGCCGCCGCCGGCGGAGGCCTTGATCAGGACGGGGTAGCCGATGCGTTCGGCCTCGCGGGCGAGCACCGCCTCGGACGCGTCGGCGCCGTGCCAGCCGGGGACGAGGGGGACGCCGGCCTCTTCCATCAACGCCTTGGCGGCGGCCTTTGAGCCCATGGCGCGGATCGCGGAGGCGGGCGGGCCGACGAAGATCAGGCCGGCGGCGGCGACGGCGTCGGCGAAATCGGCGTTCTCCGAGAGGAAGCCGTAGCCCGGATGGATCGCGTCGGCGCCGGTCGCCCGCGCCGCCTCCAGGATCTTGTCGACGTCGAGATAGCTCTCGCGCGCCGGGGCGGGGCCGAGGCGATGGGCGAGATCGGCGGAGCGCACATGGAGGGCCTGCGCGTCGGCGTCGGAGAAGACGGCGACGGTCTCGATCCCCATGGTCTTCGCGGTCTTCATGATGCGCACGGCGATCTCGCCGCGATTGGCGACGAGCAGGCGGCGGAGCGGGCGGGTCGGGGTCATCGGTCGCGCCTCACATGCGGAAGACGCCGAAGCGGGTCGGCTTCGGGGGGGCGTTGAAGGCGGCGGAGAGCGAGAGCGCCAGCACCATGCGCGTGTCGCGCGGGTCGATGACGCCGTCGTCCCAGAGACGCGCGGTCGAATACCAGGCCGAGCCCTGTTCCTCGTATTGGGCGCGGATCGGCGCCTTGAAGGCCTCCTCGTCGGCCGGGGCCCACGAGCCGCCCTTGGCCTCGATGCCGTCGCGGCGGACCTGGGCGAGGACGTTCGCCGCCTGATCGCCACCCATCACGGAGATGCGGGCATTGGGCCACATGAAGAGGAAATTGGGGTCGTAGGCGCGGCCGCACATGCCGTAGTTGCCGGCGCCGAAGGAATTGCCGACGACGACGGTGATCTTCGGCACGTCGGCGCAGGCGACCGCCGTCACCATCTTGGCGCCGTCCTTGGCGATGCCGCCGGCTTCGTATTTGCGGCCGACCATGAAGCCGGTGATGTTCTGGAGGAACAGCAGGGGAATGCCGCGCTGGGCGCAGAGCTCGACGAAATGGGCGCCCTTCAGCGCGCTTTCGGAGAAGAGGATGCCGTTGTTGGCGACGATGCCGACCGGATAGCCCCAGACATGGGCGAAGCCGGTGACGAGCGTCGTCCCGTAGAGCGGCTTGAACTCGTCGAATTCGGAGCCGTCGACGATGCGGCCGATGATCTGGCGCACGTCGAAGGGCTGTTTCGGATCGGCGGAGACGACCGACAGCAGGTCTTCCGGATCGAGGAGCGGCGGGCGCGGCTCGCGCAGCTCGGGGCCGGCCGGCTTCGGGCGGGCGAGGCCGGCGACGGCGCGGCGGGCGAGGCCGAGCGCATGGGCGTCGTCCTCGGCCATCAGATCGGAGACGCCGGAGGTACGGGTATGGACGTCGGCGCCGCCGAGGTCCTCGGCGGTGACGATCTCGCCGGTCGCGGCCTTCACCAGCGGCGGGCCGCCGAGGAAGATCGTCGCCTGTTCGCGCACCATGATCGACTGATCGGACATGGCCGGCACATAGGCACCGCCGGCGGTGCAGGACCCCATGACGACGGCGATCTGGGGGATGCCGTCGGCGGACATGCGGGCCTGATTGTAGAAGATGCGGCCGAAATGGTCGCGGTCGGGGAAGACCTCGTCCTGGTTGGGGAGGTTGGCGCCGCCGGAATCGACCAGATAGACGCAGGGCAGGCGGTTCTCGGCGGCGATTTCCTGCGCGCGCAGGTGCTTCTTCACGCTCATCGGGAAATAGGTGCCGCCCTTCACCGTCGCGTCGTTGGCGACGATCAGGCATTCGCGCCCCTCGATGCGGCCGATGCCGGTGACGAGGCCGGCGGAGGGGACCTCGTCGCCGTAGAGCCCGTTCGCGGCGAGTTGCCCGAGTTCGAGGAAGGGGGTGCCGCGGTCGATCAGGAGGCGGATGCGGTCGCGCACGAAGAGCTTGCCGCGCGCCTCGTGGCGGGCGCGGGCGGTCGCGCCGCCGCCCTCGACGATGGCCGCGACGCGCGCGTTCAATTCGGCGACGCGCGCCTCCAGCGCCGCGCGATTGGCGGCGAAGGCGGGCGCGCGCCGATCGAGGCTGTCCTCGATGACCGACATGGACGTTTCCTCCCGAGACTTCAGGCTCGATTTGAACGAACGTTCGTTTTTATTCGAGGGGATGTCAAGGGGGCCGAAGGGTGGAGACGCGCGATCGCGAGGGGGGCGGGAGGGGTGTGGTCCGGCTCTCAGGCGGTGACGGCGCGCAGGACCATGTCGACATGGATCGCCACCAGTTCCGCCTCGGTCAGGCGGCCGTCGGGCTGATACCACTCGCAGATGCCGGTCATCATCGAGATCAGGGCATAGGTGGTGATCTTGAGATCGGCGACGTGAAAGAGCCCGGCGTCGCGCCCGGCCTCGAGGATCGTCTCGAGGCGGCGTTCGTAGGCGCGGCGGAGACCGACGATCTCTGCGCGGTTCTCCGGATCGAGGCTGCGCAACTCCGAATTGGCGACATAGACCTGCATGCGCCGGGTCATGTGGTAGCGGGCATGGAAGGAGGTGAAGGCGACGAGGCGCTCGCGCGGGGCCTCGTGGCCGACCAGGGCCTCGTCGAGGCGGGCGGTCAGCGTCGCCATGTGCTCGCGGACGATGTCGAAGAGGAGCGCCTGCTTGGTCTCGAAATGATTGTAGAGCGAGCCGGGCTGGATGCCGACCTCGGCGGCGAGGCGGCGCAGGCTCATCGCCTCGAAACCGTGCTGCCAGATCAGACGGGTCCCGGCGGCGCGGATCGCCTCGAACGTCTTCTCACCCACCGAACCCAACGTGCGCGCCATGCAAAGGATCTCCTCGGTTCGAGCTTTACGGCGCGGCGAGGGGGCGGCGCAAGCGAGGATCGCGCGCGGGGTTTCGGGAAACGGCTCGGGTGGGCGGGCGCGCGCCGGCGCCGGCGGTGCTCTGCGGCCGTCCGGGGCGCGAGCGGGGCTCGGTTCGGTCGGTCGTTAAAAGTTTATCTGAAGTGTTCATTGCCGATTTTCGTTGATTTTTCCCTCCTGTGGGCCGATGGCCTCTTTCTACAATTGAATTGAATTTCTGTTCACTCAATCCATCCGAATCCCTCTTCGAATCAAACGAGATCATTGTCTTCAAGGTGATTTCATGGCTCTTCGATAGAAGATGAAGAGTGGAGGAGCGCGCCCATGAACACCGTTCTCATGGTCGACGACAACATGACCAATCTGGTGCTGGTGCGGCAACTCGTGCGCCGTGTGGAGGAGTGCGAGACGCTCGCCTTCACCGATCCGGCCTCGGCGTTGGAGGCCCTCCGCGAGACGGACGTCGACCTGATTCTGGTCGACTACGTGATGCCGGAGATCGACGGCGTCGAGTTCGTCCGGCGGACCAGGCGGATGAGCCGCCATGCCACCGTGCCGGTGGTGATGGTGACCACCACCGACGAACGCGAGGTGGTGCTCCAGGCGCTGGAGGCCGGGGCGACCGACTTCCTGACCAAGCCGCTCGATCCGCTCGAGTTCAAGGTGCGGGTGCGCAATCTCCTGGCGCTGCGCAAGGCGCAGAAGCAGTTGGCGGCGCGCGCCGCGCTCCTCGACCGCGAGGTGTCGATCAAGACCAGCGAACTGGTCGAGCGCGAGCAGGAGATCATCTGGCGCCTGACCAAGGCGACGGAGCGGCGCGACACCGACACCGGCGACCACATCGCCCGCATGTCGCGGATCTGCGGCATCCTGGCGGAGGGCATGGGCCTGTCGGTGGAGGATCGCCGGCTGGTGGAGATCGCCGCGCAGATGCACGACGTCGGCAAGGTCGGCATTCCCGACGAGATCCTGTTCAAGCCGGGCGCGCTGTCGCCGGAGGAACGCAAGGTGATGGAGACCCACACCGATCTCGGCTGGACCATCCTCGAGGGCTCGAAGTCGCGGCTGCTGCAGATGGCGGCGGAGATCGCCGTCAGCCATCACGAGCGTTGGGACGGCACCGGCTATCCCAAGGGGCTCGCCGGCGAGGCGATCCCGGTGGTCGGACGCATCACCGCGCTCGCCGACGTCTTCGACGCGCTGATGTCGGTGCGGCCCTACAAGCCCGCCTGGCCGATCGAGAAGGCCATCGCCTTCGTCGCCGACGGGTCCGGCTCGCATTTCGATCCGGCCTGCGTCGAGGCGTTCTTCGCCCATTTCGACGAGATCGCCGCGATCGCCGGAACCGGGCGGGACGACGAGGTGGTCTCGGCGGCGTGACGCCGGTCGAGATCGCGCTTCCCCAACACGAGAAGACCGCGACAGGCGGTCCGCATCGGAGATGCTCATGATCCCCTACCTTCGCCGCGCCGCGTTCGGCGTGCTCGCCCTTCTCCTCGGCGCGCTGCCGGCGGCGGCGGGGTCGCTCGCCGCGCCGAAGGGGCCGGTGGTGCTCACCGTGACCGGCAAGATCGGCGTGACCAACGCCGACGGCGCGGCGCTGTTCGACATGGCGATGTTGGCGGCGCTGCCGGGGCGGCTCACCGAGACCGAGACGCCGTGGACCAAGGGTGCGATCCGGTTCGAGGGGCCGCTCGGCTCGGCGTTGCTCGAGGCGGTCGCGGCCAGCGGCACGACGCTGCATGTCGTCGCCCTCAACGACTACGCGGTCGACGTGCCGGTCGAGGACCTGCGCAAGTGGCCGGTGATCCTCGCGATCCGCAAGGACGGCCGCGAGATCACGGTGCGCGACAAGGGACCGATCTTCATCATCTATCCCTTCGCCGAGGACACCTCGCTCTACAACGAGAAGATCTTCGCGCGGTCGGCGTGGCAGGTGAAGTCGATCGAGGTACGATGAGGGCGAGGGCGCGCGGCCCCGGAAGGGGCGCGTCGACCGTCGGAGGGCGTGGATGAAGACCGGCAGGATCCTGAAGTCCTATGCGCGGGCGATCGGCCGCAACAAGGCGGTGGTGGCGCTCCTCTTCGCTGGCCTGATGATGCTCGGCGGCGTCCTGACCACCTTCCACGCGCTGTGGACCCGCAATCATTCGGTCTCGGTCAGCATTCGCGAGGATGCGTTGTGGGCGACCTATCAGACCGATCGCGAGGCGACGCGTCTCGCCGAGGTGCTGCACGAGGCGCTGGCCCATCCCAAGGAGGTGACGATCGCCGACGTCACCCTGCGCTTCGACATTCTCTATTCCCGCCACGAGGTGATGGAGGCGGCCGATTTTCCGGCGCGGTTCCGCAACGATCCCGAATTGGAGACGCGCACCGAGGCGGTCGGCACGGTCTTGCATCGGATGGTGCCGGTGTTCGACCGGATCGCCGCGGACGGCGCGGCGAACGCCGACGAGCTCGAGGGCATGATCGCCGAGGCGCGGAGCCTGCGCTCGGCGACCGACGCGCTGCTCACGCGGACCCATCACATCCAGGCCGAACTCCAGGCCGAGGACCGGGACGAAACCGCGCGGATCTACACGTTCCTGGGGTTCGCCCTGGCGGCGATGACCCTGGCGATGGGCACGGTGATCGTGATGATCTGGCGGCAGTTGCGTCAGATCGAGGTCTCGCGCTTCCGTCTGCAGCGCCTCTCCGAGGAGTTGGCGCAGTCGGCCGCTTCCGCCGAGGCCGGCAACAAGGCCAAGTCGGCGTTCCTGGCGACGATGAGCCACGAGATCCGCACGCCGCTCAACGGCATCATCGGCATGGCCGAGCTTCTCGCCTCGACGCCGCTCCGGCCCGAGCAACGCGAACAGCTCGGCACCATTCGCCAGTGCTCCGACGGTCTGATCGCGCTGATCGACGACGTGCTCGACTTCTCCAAACTGGAATCCGGCCAGATCGACCTCGAGCAACGGCCGATGGTGCTCGCCGAGGTGGTCGACGGCGTCGTCGACATGTTGGCGCCGAAGGCGGAGGCCAAGGGGATCGAGATCGTCGCCTGTCACCCGATGGCGCGCTACCTCACCGATCCCACCCGGTTCCGGCAGATCCTGATCAATCTGATCGGCAACGCCGTCAAGTTCACCGATCGCGGCACCGTCGCGGTGCGGATCTTCGAGGCGCATCGCCGCGACGGGGGCGTCGCCCTCCGGGTGCTGGTGGAAGATACCGGCATCGGCATCTCCGCCGAAAATCAGGCGCGTCTCTTCAAGGAATTCACCCAGGCCGACGCCTCGATCAGCCGCCGCTTCGGCGGCACCGGGCTCGGACTGGCGATCACCCGGCGGATCGTGCATGCGCTCGGCGGCGAGATCCACGTCGAGAGCCGGGCCGGCGCGGGGGCGACCTTCTGGTTCGAGATCCCCGTCGAGCGGGTCGACGACGCCGACGACGCGCCGATCCTCGCCGGGCTCGACGTGCGGGTCGAGGCGGCCGCGCCGCTGGCTGAGGCGGTGGTGATGCGGGCGTTGCGGCTCCTCGGCCATTCGACGCACGCCGCCGCGCGCGCGGAGACCCGCAAGCGCGTCGTGCTCTACGACACCGCCGCCTTCGCCCGGGCGATGTTGGCTGGGCGGATCGCGCAGGACGTCGACGCGGTGGTGTTCGGCGTCGGCGCCCGCGCCTTCGCCGGGGAGGCGGCCGACTTCGTGGAGGGGCCGCTGACGCCGCGACGGCTGGCGCGACTGCTCGCCCATCGGGTCGCCGGGACGCGTTTCACCGGGGCGGCGTCGCCGTTCTCCGGAGAGGCCGCGATCCCGCGCCCGCTCGGTCGCGGCCGGGTGCTGGTGGCGGAGGACAACGCGGTCAACCGGACCGTCGCCTGCGGTCTTCTGAAACGGCTCGGCTTCACCGTCGAGACGGCCGAGGACGGCGCCCGCGCCGTCGAGCGGCTGACGCGGAGCGGGATCGATCTGGTGTTGATGGACATGCAGATGCCGGTGATGGACGGCCTCGAGGCGACGCGGCGGATCCGGGCGAGCGTGGGCGCGGCGGCGGTGGTGCCGATCGTGGGTCTCACCGCCAATGCCTTCGCGGCCGATCGCGAGGCCTGCGTCGCGGCCGGAATGAACGACTTCCTGTCGAAGCCGGTGACGCTCGACAAATTGGCGGAGATGCTGGCGCGGTTCCTTCCCGATCCGGGCGAGGGAGCGGACGCCGCCCCGACGCGGGCGGGGCATGAGGCGGCGGCGCGGGTGCCGGCGGCTTCGAGCGAGACGGTCGACGCGTCCGAGGTGCCCGAGCGCGCCCCGGTTCTCGATCGTGTCCATCGCGAGGGCCTCCTCGAGGCGCTCGGGGCGGAGGGCTCGACCGAGCTCACCGAGATCTTCCGGGAGGACGCCGGCCGGCTCCTCAAGGAGATCGTGCGCGCCCAGGCCGAGGGCGACCAGGAGGCGGGGCGCCGGGCGTTGCACACGCTGAAGGGCGCGGCGGCCAACGTCGGTCTCGTCGGGGTCGTCGCCGCCGTCGACGCGGTCCGCGCCGAGGGCGGGCTCACGGCGCCGGAGGCGGTCGGACGGATCGGCGCGGCGCTGCTCGCCGCGTGGCGGGCGCTGGCGGAAGAGAGCCGGGCGCCGGACCGCGGTCAGGCCTCGACGCGGGCCTGATCGAGGCGGCGGCCGACCCAGGCCTTGGGCGCCGGTGTCGCCCAGCCGCCGCGTTTGGACGTCGCCAATCCCTGGCGCACCAGACCTTCCGCCATCACCACGGCGGCGGTGACGCCGTCGATCACCGGAACGCCGTGTTCGCGGGAGAGCGCGCGGGCGAGATCGGTCATGCCGGCGCAGCCGAGCACGATCGCTTCGCTGCCGTCCTCGACCAGGGCGCGGGCGATCTCGGCGGAGATGCGGCGGCAGGCATCGGACCCCGGCTCCTCGAGCGCCAGCACCGGCACCTCGGCGGCGCGCACCGCCGCGCAACGCCCGGCGAGGCCGTAGCGCGCGATGTTGGCGCGCAACGTCGGCACCGAGCGCGACAGGGTGGTGACCACGGTGAACCGATCGGCGACCAGCGAGGCGGTGTGGCAGGCGGCCTCGCCGATGCCGATCACCGGATGGGGCGAGAGGGCGCGGGCGGCATCGAGGCCGGTGTCGTCGAAACAGGCGATGACATGCGCCTCGGCCCCGGCGGCGATCGCGGCCTCGATGCGGGCGAGGAGGCCCGGCACCGCCAGGGCGCCGTCGTAGGGGCCCTCGATCGAGGCGGGTCCGTCGCGGCTCTCGTCGGCGCGGATCTCGGTGCCGGGGGCGGCGACGGCGCGGGCGGCGAGCGCCGCCTTCTCGGTCATCGACCGGGTCGTGTTGGGATTGACCAGATGAATCAACATGGGGGCGTCCCTCACACCAGTCCCGAGCCGGAATCGTCGCCGTGGCGGGTCCGTCGCCGGGCGAGCGAGCGGATCGTCGTCAAGGTGAGGCCGATCACCAGGAAGGACACCGCCGAGGTGACGGTGCCGAGCGCGTAGATGTCGGGGGTGGTGACGGTGGTGGTCAAGCCCTGGAGATCGAGCGGCAGGGTGTTGACCGAGCCGATCGCCTGGGACGAGCGGGCGATCTCGTCCCACGACAGGGTGAAGCCGAAGAGGCCGATGCCGACCACCGAGGGCAGGATGATCGGCAGGACGACGAAGCGGAAGGTCTGCCAGGGGGTGGCGCCGAGGTCGCGGGCGGCCTCCTCGTAGCGCGGATCGAAGCGGTTGAAGACCGCGAACATGATCAGGAGGCCGAAGGGCAGCGTCCAGGTCAGGTGGGCGCCGAGGCCGGAGGTGAAGAGGCCCATGGCGGTGGTGTAGTGGCGCTGGGTATAGGCCCAGCCGAAGGTGTCGGCGAGGTGCTTGATCGTGTCGTCGATCAGGCGGAACTCGAGGCCGATGCCGAGCGAGGTGACGATCGAGGGCACGATCAGGCTGGCGATCGCCACATAGAAGAGGAAGGCCGAGCCGGGGAAGCGGCGGCGGAAGGCGAGACCGGCGGAGACCGAGATCGCCACCGTCAGCGCCATCACCACGAGGCCGAGGCGGGCGGAGCGCCAGAAGGCGGCGCCGATGTCGACGATGCCCTGACCCTCCCAGAGCTTGGCGAACCAGGTCAGCGAGACGCCGTTCATCGGGAAGGTGAGGCCGCCGTCTGGTCCCTGGAACGACAGCACGAAGATGGCGATCATCGGCCCGTAGAGGAAGAGCACGTAGGCGGCGAAGAAGGCGGCCAGGAAATAGAAGGCGCGGGAGCGTCCGTCGGTCATGGTCACAGCTCCTTGCGCACGTCGACGAGCTTCGACATAGCCGCGATGATCATCAAGGTGACGCCGAGCAGGATCACCGCGTTGGCGGCGGCGACCGGGAACTGCAGCGCGTTGAGATGAGTCTCGACGACCTTGCCGGCGGAGGCGATCTGCTGGCCGCCCATCACGCCGATCGTCACGAAGTCGCCCATGACGATGGTGACGACGAAGATCGAGCCGATGACGATGCCGGGTTTGCAGAGCGGCACGATCACCGTCCACAGCGTCTGCCAGCCCGAGGCGCCGGCGTCGTAGGCGGCCTCGATCAGCGACTTGTCGATGCGGATCATCGAATTGAAGATCGGGATCACCATGAAGAAGGTGAAGAGGTGCACCAGCGCCAGGACCACCGAGAACTGCGAATAGAGCAGCCATTCGATCGGCTTGTCGACGATGTGCAGCCCCACCAGCGTCTTGTTGATCAGCCCGTTGCGGCCGAGCAGCGGGATCCAGGCGATCATGCGGATCACGTTGGAGGTCCAGAAGGGGATGGTGCAGACCAGCGACAGGGCGATCTGCCACGTCACCGACTTGACGTGGAAGGCGAGGAAATAGGCGACGGTGAAGCCGACCACCAGGGTGATCGCCCAGACCATGGCGCAGAACTTCAGCGTCTGGCCGTAGGTCTTGAGCATGGTGCAGGCCTCGGGGAGCTTGGTGAGGCAGCCCTCGAAGCTCTCGGTATAGCCGCGACCGGAGAAGGTCGGGATCATCGCGTAATCGTTGTAGTCCCAGAACGAGACCATCACGACCAGCGCCAGCGGCACCAGGAAGAAGGCCAGAAAGACCAGCGCCATCGGCGCGGCCTGAGCCCAGGCCACCATGTGGCGGGAGATCGTCGACGGGGTCATGGGCAGGGCTCCGGTGGCGGCGGCGGGAGGTGGGGGGCGAGGCGGCGAAAAATGGCGCAAATTCGGGCGGATCGGGGCCCCTGGCGGTACTTGTGTCCGATCGAGAAACCTGTTGAATCCAATTTTCTCGATCCCACCACCCTGTCTCTCCAATCGAGGGGCGCCGTCCCGTGTATCGCCTCGCTCTCGCTCTCATCGCAGCGGCGATGATCTTCTTCGGCTTCACGATGACGATGCCCGATCGGCACGGCGCGTCCGCGCAGGCGGTCGCGCCGGTAGTGGAGACGTCGCGGCTCGAGGCGGCCCGCGCCGCGCTCGAGAAGGTCGAGAAGGAACAGGCCGAAAAGGCCGACAGTTTCGACGGGTTGTTCGATCTGCGCGAGCAGCTCGACCCGATCCACGACGAAGTGCTCGACATGATCGGCGAGGCCGAGCAGCAGCTCGGCGGCGCGCGCGCCGAACTCGCCGCCTTCGGTCCCGCTCCGGCGGCGGGGGCACCGGCGGAATCCCCCGGCCGGGCGGCCGACCGGGCGCAGCGGCGCGAGACGGTCGATCGCCTCGAGCGCGAGATCGCGGCGATGCGGGCGATGCTCGTTCACATCGAGAACACCTGGGTGAAGCTCACCGACAGCCGGCGCGCCTTGTTCAATTCGCGCATCTTCCAGTATTCCGAGAGCATTCTCTATCCCGGCTTCTGGCGGCACTTCTTCGAGGTGGGCGTTCCCAGGCTGCGCTATCGCGCCGGCCTCACGCTGATGGAGGCCGACTATCAGCTGACGCGGGCCGACGCCTGGTTCGAGCTGAAGCTGCTGGCGGGGCTGGTGAGCGTGGCCGGGCTCGGGTTGATGTGGGCGCGCCGCCGCTGGGTGGGACGACTCCTGGCCGATGCGCCCGAGGTGGCGCCGAGCAAGCGCGCGATCGTCGTCCATGCCTCGCTGGTGTTCGCGGTGAGCGCGCTGCCGTCGATGGCGGTCGGGTTCCTGCTGGCGATGCTGGTCAAGCGGTTCCACATTCTGCCCGACCAGATCGAGATCTTCATCCGCGGCATCGCCGGGGCGATCGCCGCCTGGGGCGCGTCGGTCGGCGTGGTCCATGCGGTGTTCTCGCCCGGTTCGCCGGCGCATCGCATCGTCGTCGCCGACGACCGCACGGCGGAGCGCTTCGACCGGATCCTCCGGGTGACGATGGTGGTCTATCTGATCGGCCTCGTGCTGCTCGGGGCGATCGCCGCCCTGTCGGCACCGACCGTCGACACGATCGCCATGACCGCCTTCGCGGCGATGGGCTCGGTGGTGACCGGCCTGTCGATGCTGGCGACGACGCGCCGCGTGACCGCGTCCGCCGGGGCGACCGGGCTGGTGCGGGCGCCGCTCCATCTGATGCGGCCGCTGTTCTGGCTGCTCGGCCTCGCCGTGGTGGCGGCGCTGCTGCTCGGCTTCATCTCGCTCGCCGGCATGATCGTCGGCCGCGTGGTCGCCTCCTGCATCATCCTGTGTCTGGCGGTCTATCTCTACGTCTCGATCGAGGTCTTCGTCAGCGAGGGCTTCGGACCGGGGACGCCGGCCAATCGCACCGTCGCCGGCGCGCTCGGTCTCGACGCGCGGACGGTCGATCTGGTCGGAACCGTGGTCGGCGGCTTCCTGCGGGTCGCCGTGACGGCGGTGGCGATCCTGATGCTGTTCAGCCCGTGGGGCATCGAATTCGGCCACGTCAATCCGTTCTCGGACGTGTTCTTCGGCGTGCGGTTCGCCGACCTCCGACGCTGGATCGGCGCGGCGGGGATCGCGACGGTCCTGTTCGCGGTCGGGCTCCTGTGCACGCGGGTGTTCGTCGCCTGGCTCGACCGACAGCTGCTGCCGCGCACCACCTTCGACGTGGGTCTGCGCCATTCGGTCACGACCATCGCCGGCTATGCCGGCTTCGCGGTGGCGCTGGCGGTGGCGCTCGGTCAGGCGGGCGTCCAGCTCCAGAACATCGCCCTGGTCGCCGGCGCGCTCTCGGTCGGCATCGGTTTCGGCCTGCAGCAGGTCGTGTCGAACTTCGTCGCCGGCCTGATCGTGCTGGCGGAACGTCCGATCCGGGTCGGCGACGTGATCGTGGTCAAGGGCGAGGAGGGCAAGGTGCGGCGCATCAACGTGCGCTCGACCGAGCTGCAACTCGGCGAGAAGTCGTCGGTGATCGTGCCGAATTCCGACATCGTCTCGTCGATCGTCAAGAACCGGACCCTCTCCGATCCGACCCATCGGGTGACGATCAAGCTCACGGTCAAGCACGAGAGCGATCTGAAGGCGGTCTTCTCGATCCTGATGGGGGTGGCGGCGGCGCATCCGGGCGTGTTGCGCGATCCGGCGCCGTCGGTCCACTTCGTGAAGATCGCCGACAACGGCATCGAGATCGATCTCAACGTGATCTGCGCCGATCTCGCCAAGATGAATTCGGTGCGCTCGGATCTGATCTACGTGACGGTGATGAAGTTCCGCGAGGCCGGCATCGCGCTCGCCACCGGCGCCGGCTGAGAGCCGGCGTCGCGGGGACGGCGTGGCGGGACGGCCGGCGGGGGGCATGCGCGGATCTCCGATCTCGTCGCCCGGGACCCGAACGGGTCGGGCAGGGCGCGAAGCGCCGGGGAGGGCGGCTCCCGCCGCGGTCGGCGACCGCGACGGGAGAGGACGGTGGTTCTCGCTCCTCAGGAGGCGATGAACTCGTTCCACTTGCGGACCATGTAGTCGTTCTCGTCCATGACGGCGTTCCAGCAGGCGACGTTGCCCATGCGGTCGTCGTAGGAGCCGCCGTCACGCACCGCGCCGGCCTTCTCGAGCAGCGCGCCGGTCGGGGACAGGATGTCCTTTTCGGCCGGCTTGCCTTCCATCCAATAGGCCCACTCGTAGGGCTCCATGTTCGCCTTGGCGGTGGAGAGGACGGCCGAATAGTAGCCCTGGCGGTTGAGATAGGCGCCGGCCCAGCCCGACAGGAACCAGTTCACGAACTCGTAGGCCCAGTCGAGCTTCGCGCCGGAGACGCCCTTCGACACGCAGAAGCCGGAGGCCCAGGAGCGATAGCCCTCCTTCAGCGGCTGGAAGGTGCAGGGGATGCCCATCGAGCGGACCTTGGTGACCGCCGGCGACCACATCGACTGGATGACGGTCTCGCCCGAGGCCATCAGGTTGACGCTCTCGTTGAAGTCCTTCCAGAAGGCGCGGAACTGACCGGCCTTCTTGGCCTCGGTCAGGATCTTCATGGTGAGATCGATCTCGGCCTTGGTCATGTTGCCCTTGTCGGCATATTTGTACTGGCCGGTCGCCTCGACCACCATGGCGGCGTCCATGATGCCGATCGAGGGGATGTTGAGCAGCGCCGCCTTGCCCTTGAACTCGGGGTTGAGCAGCTCGGCCCAGGAGTCGATCGGGCGCTTGATCAGGTCGGGGCGGATGCCGAGCGTATCGGCGTTGTAGACGGTCGGGATCAGCGTGATCCATTCGGTCGGCTTGGTCGCGAAGGTCTTGGAGGTCTCGCCCTCGAGATAGAGCACCTTCCACGGCGCGGTGCCCTGGCCGCCGATCTTCTTGCCGTTCGGGAGCTCGCCCTTGGTGAAGACGGGGGTGATGTTGTCGAATTCCTTGATCTTACGGGCATCGAGCGGAAGGATGTTGCCCGACGGGATCAGCTTCTTGAGGCTGAAATACTCGGTGTCGAGGACGTCGAAGGAATTCGGCTGGGTGATGACGCGCTTGGTGACGTCGTCGGTGGTCGCGGTGATGTACTCGATCTTGATGCCGGTGTCGGCGAGGCACTTCTTGGAGATGTCGTCGCCCTCGTTGACGGCGGTGCCGAGGTAGCGCAGCACCTTGGGCTCGGACGACATCACATAGGGAAAGCCGGTGATCGCTCCGGAGCCGGCGGCGATGCCGGCGACGCCCGCGGCTCCCTTGAGGAGCGAACGGCGGCTGAGGCCCGTGGTCTTCTCGGTCACGTCGGACATCTTCCAGTCTCCCTCGGACAGGGCGTTCCCGATCTGGGCAACGCCGAAGTGGTGGCGATCATGCCGAAGGCCGGAGGCGCCGACGCGCCCGGCCTTCGAAGACACGCGAACGTCTCGTCTGCGTCGAAGGCATGAGACGTTCGCGTCAGGACGACCTTCGGGCATCCTCGATGCCCGACGGCCTCAAGCGAGCAGATGCGCGGCGTCCTCGTCCCAATCGATGGAGACGACGGCGCCGGGCTCGAGCGGATCGCGGTCGAAGACGGCCTCCGGCACCATGGCGAGGTGCTCGACCCCGTCGGCGGTGGTGACCGCGACGTGGACGTGGGGGCCCTGATATTCGATGGCGCGGACGAAGGCGGGGCGCGGGCCGTCGCCGCGCACGAGGCGGGTCAGGTCCGAGCGGATGGCGATCTTGGCGGTCGCCGTCTCGACGACGTTGTGGCCGCCCATGAAGCGGGCGACGAATTCGGTGCGCGGCGCGTTGAAGACGTCGCGGGGGCTGCCCTGTTGCTCGATCCGGCCGCCGTTCATCAGCACCACCAGATCGGCGAGCGCCATCGCCTCCTCCTGGCTGTGGGTGACGTGGATGAAGGTGATGCCGAGTTCGCGCTGGAGGCGCTTCAGCTCGGCGCGCATCTTCACCCGCAGGAACGGGTCGAGGGCGGAGAGCGGCTCGTCGAGCAGAAGGATCTGCGGCTCGGTGATGAGGGCGCGGGCGAGGGCGACGCGCTGCTGCTGACCGCCGGAGAGCTGCGAGGGCAGACGGTCGGCGTAGGGGCTCATGTCGACGAGGTCGAGCAGCTCGCGGGCGCGGCCGTGACGGGTCTTCTTGTCGACGCCACGCATGCGCAGCGCGAAGGAGACGTTGTCGATCACGTCGAGATGGGGAAACAGCGCGTAGGACTGGAACATCATGGCGGTGCCGCGCCGGGCCGGCTCGAGGCCGGTGACGTTGGCGCCGCCGAGCACGATGTCGCCTTCCGTGACGCTCTCATGGCCGGCGATCATGCGCAGCGTCGTCGTCTTGCCGCAGCCCGACGGCCCCAGGAGGCAGCAATAGGTGCCGGCGGGGATCTTCAGATCGATCCCGGCGACGGCGACGACCGGGCCGTAGCGGCGGGTCAGATCGACGAGTTCCAAGGCGGCGGGGTGACCCATGATCGCTCCGTTGTCGGCGTGGCTTCGAGGAGGTTCGCAAGCGGCGTGCCAGACGGCACGATTTCGTCAAGGCAATGGATTCATTGACGGATCGATCGGATCTCGGAGGCCGCTCCGATCGTCTCGGCGTCTCGGGGTGCCTGAAAATAAGGCAAATGCACACGAAAGGCCTTATTTTCGTATACAATCATTTCCGATTGCTCGCTTCCGCGATGGATTATATTGGATGAGACGGCGCGGAGTCGCGTCTTTCGTCGCTTCATCCGCTGCGGCGGGCGGTCGCCGGGAGGGCGCCATGGCCGACATCTTCGCAACTCACGAGGACGCCGGGCCGGATCGGCCCGGCACGCGCGCCGAGGCCATTCACCGCGACATCGTCCGGGCGATCCTCGAGCAGCGGCTCGGACCCGGCACCAAGCTCGGCGAGGACGAGGTCGGGGCGATCTACGGCGTCAGCCGGACGATCGTGCGCGCGGCGCTGCAGTCGCTCGCCCACGAGGGCATCGTCGTCATCGAGAAGAACCGCGGCGCCTTCGTCGCGCATCCCTCCGTCAAGGAGGCGGCGGAGGTGTTCTCGGCGCGGCGGCTGATCGAGCCCAAGATCACGGAACTGGCGACGGCCCATTGCGAGACCGCCGGCGCGGCGCTGCTGCGCGATCATCTGGCGCAGGAAAAGGCAGCGGAGCGGGCGGGCGACGATCGCGCGGCGATCCGGCTCTCCGGCGAATTCCATCTGGTGCTGGCGCGCATCGCCGGGCACGGGATCTACGAGAACTTCCTGCGCGAGCTGGTGGCGCGGTCGTCGCTGATCATCCTGCTCTATCGGCGCTCGCGCTCGCAGTGCTGCAAGGTCGATCACCACGCGGCCCTGGTCGAGGCGATCACCGGGGGGCGCAGCGCCGAGGCGGTGGCGCAGATGGTCTCCCATCTCGACGAGATCGAGCGGGATCTCGAACTGGTCGACACCGCCATTCCGATCAAGCCGCTGTCGGAACTGCTCGGCGCGCGCTGAGCGCGCGGCCGTGCCTCGCTCGGACCCGGTCGCCGGGTCTCAGAACTCGACGTCGAGTTCGTCCATCTCTTCCGGTTCGGCCAGCGCGGCGTCGATCCATTCGCGCATCAGGGGCCAGTCCATGACGGTGGCGCGATAGGTCTCGCAGACCGGATCGAGCTTCACGTCGTAGGTGGTGAAACGGGCGGCGACGGGGGCGTACATCGCATCGGCGAGCGTCGGCGCCTCGCCGAACAGGAACGGACCCTTCGAGGCGGCGAGCGCCTCCTTCCAGATGGTGCGGACGCGCTCGATGTCGCCGAGCGCGCCGGCCCAGACCTTGAAGTTCGGGTAGTGGGCCTTGAGGTTCATCGGCAGGGCCGAGCGCAGATTGGCGAAACCGGAGTGCATCTCGCCGGAGATCGAGCGGCAATGGGCGCGCGCCACCCGATCCTTCGGGATGATGCCGGCCTCGGGGCGCTGCTCGTCGAGATATTCGGCGATCGCCAGCGTGTCCCAGACCTCGAGCCCGTCGTGGGCGAGGCAGGGCACGAGGAAGGACGGCGACAGCAGCAGCAGCTCGGCGCGGGTCGAGGGATCGTCCATCGAGGCGATCCGCTCCTCGAAGGCGAGCCCGCTCATGCGCGCGAGGAGCCAGCCGCGCAGCGACCAGGACGAGTAGTTCTTGCTGGATATCGTCAGCGTGGCCGAGGGCATGAGCCGGTCTCCTTCCGAGATCGCCACCACCGGGCCGGCCCGCCAGGGCGCAGCGTCGGTCGAAGCCGTTCCAGAATTATCTCGCAAGCAATTGCAATTTGCACTAGCCTTTTCATGTCCGCGTCTTCCTGACGCGAACCGAGCGGGGGCGAGGGCGTCCGCTGCGAACCTTCCGAGCCGCGCGGGATTTCTCGACGGCGCTCATCGGGTTACCGCATGCTCTATCTCGCCTATCAGAGCCAGAACGACCTCGCCGATCCCTTGCGGACCGTGGCGCGGACGATGATGTCGACGCTCGGACCCTGGCTCACCTCGTCGGCGCCCGCGGGGCTGCGATCGCTGGCCGCCGCCTACGAGATGATCTCGCGCGCCTCGCTGACCCATACCCGGCCGCCCTACGGGATCGAGGAGGTCGTGGTCGGCAACGAGACGGTCAAGGTGGAGGAGAAGCCGCGTTTCGTGGCGCCCTTCGGCACGCTGCTGCACTTCAAGAAGGACGTGCAGGTGGCGCAACCCCGGGTTCTGGTGGTGGCGCCCCTGTCGGGCCATTTCGCCACGCTGCTGCGCAACACGGTCAAGACGCTGCTCGCCGATCACGACGTCTACATCACCGACTGGCACAACGCGCGCGACGTGCCGCTGACGCAGGGCCGGTTCGGGTTCGAGGACTACGTCGACACGATCGTCACCTTCCTCCAGGTGCTGGGGCCGGGGACGCATGTGGTGGCGGTGTGCCAACCCTGCGTGCAGGTGATGGTGGCGACGGCGGTGATGGCGGAGAACGACGATCCGGCGCAGCCGCGCTCGATCACGCTGATGGCCGGGCCGGTCGACACCCGCGTCAACCCGACCAAGGTCAACGAACTCGCCACCTCCAAGCCCTACGAGTGGTTCGAGAAGAACATGATCGCCACCGTGCCGAGCCGTTGGCCGGGGGCGGGGCGGCGGGTCTATCCGGGCTTCGTCCAGCTCTCCGCCTTCATGGCGATGAACATGGATCGCCACGTCAAGGCGCATCGCGAGCTCTACGAGCATCTTGCCAAGGGCGAGACCGAGAAGGCGGCGACGACCAAGGCCTTCTACGACGAATATTTCGCGGTGCTGGATCTCGACGCCGCGTTCTATCTCGAGACGATCCTGTGGGTGTTCCAGGAGGCGCGGCTGCCGCGCGGGGTGATGACCCATCGCGGCCGTACCGTCGACCCGCGCGCGATCCGGCGCACGGCGTTGCTGACGGTGGAAGGCGAGCGCGACGACATCTGCTCGCTCGGCCAGACCGCCGCGGCGCACGATCTGACGCCGTCGCTGAAGCCCTATCGCAAGCGCCATCACATGCAGGCCGGCGTCGGCCACTACGGCGTCTTCTCCGGCAAGCGCTGGGACAATCAGATCTATCCGATCGTCCGCAACGTCATCCTGTCGGCCGACTGAGCCGGTTTCGGGGGGCGTCGTCCCGCCCGTGCGGGCGGGCGTCCCACGAGGCTCGTGCCCTCCGGCCGAGGCCGAAGGGCGCGGCGGTGGCCTCGGAGCCTGTCTCGAAAGGTCGGACGGGTCGGCTCGGCGGGTCTTTTCGCACCTCGCGGCGTCGGCACTCTCGCCGATATCTCGATATCGGCATCGATTACCTCCTTGCGAGGCACGAAAATCCCTCGCCGTTCCTCCGCCGCCGACTTTCGAGACAGGCTCTCAGCGGAAGTTGATGGTCCGCGACGGCTGGTCGCGATCGACCGTGATCACGTCGAAATCGACCAGTTTCTCACGCGAGCGGCAGGTATAGTTCGAGGAGTTGTAGCGCTCGAAGGCCTTCTGCTTGTCGATGCAGAGCTTCCAGTCGCCGCCGGACGGCCAGTAGCGGCGGCCGTGTTCCCATTCCGCGTAATAGGCGAACTTGATCTTCTCGAAGCGCCCGAAGCGGGCGTGGAAGGTGCTGCAGGAATTCTTCTCGATCTTGAACCAGCCCTTGAGCGTGACGTACTTGTCGTCGGGATCCTTGAAATAGGCGACGGCCGAGAAGAGCGGCGCATAGGGCGAGCGATTGCAGAGGTCCACGTCGGCGGAACCGCTCTGGCCGCCGCTCGACGACAGCACGTTCTGGGCGAGCACGATTTCGGCGCCGGTTCCGGCGGCGGGCCGCTTCTCGGCGAGCGGGCCGAAATGAGCGGTCTCGGCGGCGGCGAGCCGCTCGGGCCGGCAGCCCTGAACGGTGGTGGCGTCGCAGCGCGCTCCGGCTTCCTCCAGCCCCGGCTCGGGCGCGGCCAAGGCGCTTCCGCACAGCCCCATCAAGGCGATGAACGCAATCGACTGTCGCATTCCACGATCTCCCCCTCTTCGATCCCCCACCGTCGTGGGTGGCGTTCCGGGCGATCGCGGGCGGGAGACACGGGCCGGTCCCGGGCCGGTGCGGCGGGCGACACACGTGGTCCGGCGCCGGGAACGAGCCCGAAACAAAACGACGGAAACTCAAAAAAACACGAAACCGTCCGTTACGGAAGTACGAAACGCCCAGAGCGGGGCGCTTCGTCTTCGGCATGGCTCGTGTCGAGAGGAAGTCCCCGGCCTCAGTCGCGGGCGAAGGGCTTCATCTTGAGGAGCGTGCGGTCCTTCAGGACGACGTGATGGAGGATGCCGGCGACCGCGTGGGCGAAGGCGAGCGCCAGCAGCGCATGGCCGGCGAACTCGTGGACGCCGCCGATCAGCTCGGAGAGGTCGTGGTTCTGGGCCATCGGCGAGGCGATCTCGAACAGGCCGAAGAAGGGCAGCGAGCGGCCGTTGGTGAAGGTCGCGGCGATGCCGCCGAGCGGCACGGCGATCATCAGGAGATAGAGGAGGCCGTGGCCGACCTTGGCGAGGAGGCCGGCGAGCGGCTCCCACGGGGTCTTCTCGGTCTCGGGGGCGGCATGGGTGAGGCGCCAGGCGAGGCGCACCAGCAGCAGCGCGAAGACCACCAGGCCGACGCTCTTGTGGGCCATCATCAGCTTGATCGCGGTCTCGCGGGGCTGATCCTCGCGCACCACCGCGAGCACCCAGGTCAGTGGAATGAGCAGCGCCATGGACCAATGCAGCGCCTTGACGCCGGCGTCCCAGTTGCGCGGGGCGGCGGGGGAGGTGGAAAGAACGGACATTCGAAAAGTCTCCATGACGAATGCACCCCACGCCATTCGCGGCAGCGGCGCATTCAGGTCGACGACGCGGCGGACCGTATTCCGCCGACATGAAAGCAGGCTGAACCGACCCGCCGCAAGCCGGGGGAAAAGCGGAGGCGCGGCATCCGGTGATCGCGCCGGCCGGCAAGAGGTGGCTCTTCGAAGAGGACGGCGGCCCGCACGGGGCGGAGATTCAAATGAAAACGGCCCGCACGAGGCGGGCCGGGCAGGGTCTCGCCGCTGGCGAGGCCGATGTCTCCATCCGGACGCTTCGGTCCGGGTGCGAGAGGTTCACGGCTCAGAAGAGCCCGACACACAACGCGGAAACGAACAGGAACGCGGCGGAGACCATGATCAGGTCGAAGGTCCGGTTCAGGGCCATTTGGCTCCTCCTTCATCGTTGTCGATTGGCCGCTCTTCGACGGCGGACACGAGTCTAGAGGCCGAAGCGGGGCAGGAAAAGGTAAATTCGTCGCTGCGGCGCCGAGATCGGTGGGAAAAAATCCTTCGCGCCCGCGAAGGCACGGCGCCGAAATCGCGCGCCGCGCCGGGGCGATCCCGGCCTCACCAGGGTAGAATTCCGCCGTCCCAGACATGGAAGACGGGCGCGCGCGTGAGGCCGAGGCGGTCGACGATCCGGGTGAGGCCGGTGGCGCTCATCTCCGGGGTGATGTCGGCCTCCGACCCGCCCATGTCGGTCTTGACCCAGCCGGGATGGCAGACCGCGACGGCGATGCCCTCCTCGGCGAGGTCGGTGGCGAGGCACTGCATCACCTTGTTCACGGCCGCCTTGGCCGAGCGATAGGCGACGTGGTCCGACTTGGTGGTGCTCATCGAGCCCATGCCGCTGGAGACGGTCAGGATCTTGCCGTGGTCGGAGAGCCGCAGATTGGGCAACAGCGCCTGCGACACGGCGAGCGGGGCCATCGTGTCGACCCGGAACACCTCGGCCCAGCCGGCGAAGTCCATGTCGAGGGTCGACTGGCGCTCGGGGCCGATGATGCCGGCGTTGTTGATCAGGACATCGATGCGCCGGCCCTGGAGCCGTTCGGCGAGGGCGGCGATCGAGGCGGCGTCGGTGACCTCGAGCCGGTGGACCTCGATCGTGTCGGGATGGCGGGCGACGATCGCCGCGAGATCGGACAGACGTTCGGGATCGCGTACGGTGGCGATCACCTCGTCGCCGCGATCGGCGAGCGCGGCCACGAGGGCCAGACCGATGCCGCGCGCGGCTCCGGTGACGAGAACGGTCGACATGGGGTTTCTCCCGCGATGGGCGTCACCGGCCAGTGTGGACCGGCCGGCCGGCGAGGGGAAGGGGGCGGCGGCGGGCAAATCGCCCCGGCGTCGCGCTCCGCTCGCGCCTCAGCCGGTTCGGCCCGGCGCCGGGGCGAGGGCGCGGCGCATGAAGATCTCGCTCTGACCGGCGGCGACGAGATCGGGGATCGGGCCGACCTCGACGAAGCCGAGCGCGGCATAGGTGGCGCGGGCGGTGGCGTTCCATTCGGTGACGCAGAGCCAGAGATTGCCGTCGAGGCCTTCGACCTCGCGCGCCATCCAGTCGATCACCCGGCGCGCGATGCCCCGGCGCTGGGCCTCCGGGAGGATCGCGATGGTCTCGAGATAGGGGCCGCGCATGAAGGGATGGCGCACGGCGACGTAACCGACGGGCCGGCCGGCGTCGACGACGGCGAAGCGGTGGGCGCCGGGCGAGGGGCGGGTCATGCGGTCGGCCATGGCGGCGGCGGCGAGCCCGAGCCGTGCCCAGGGGTCGAGGGCGACGACCCGGGCGGCGAGGGCCGGCGCCGTGGCGGCGTCGAGCGGGAGGAGGGCGACCGCGCCGAGGTCGTGGCGGCGGGCGGCAAAGGGCAAGGTGTCGGCCGTCGCGCGGGCGTCGGTCATGGCGTGGGCGCTCCGGCGGCGGGTTTCGCCGTCCCAGTGGCCGGGGCGCCGAAGGGGCGCTCGGGCGCGGCGAGGGGCTTCGTCGAGGGCTTGCGGCCGCCGAGGGCCGCCCAATGATCGTATTTGTCGGTGTCGCCGGGGTGGGAATCGTAACAGGTCGGGGTCACCACCGGGCGCCCCCGGGCGAGGAGGTCGCCGACCGAGACGAAGTGGTAGCCCTGGGCGGTCAGCCGATCGAGGATGCGCGGCAGGGCGGCGCCGGTGTGGAAACCGCGACCGTTGGCGTGGGCGAGGACGATCGAGCCGGGGCGGACGCCGCGCATCGTCTCGGCGACGATCATGTCGGCGGAGGCGAAGGGCGAGGGATCGCCGGTCGACACGTCCCATTGGATCGCCGCCATGCCGGCGGCGTTGACGGCGGCCATCGAGCGGGCGTCGCAGGCGCCGAAGGGGAAGCGCAGGTATTTCGACCGCGCCTGCCATCCGGCCTCGGCGAAGGCGGCCTCGGGGGCGAGGATCTCGCGGGCGAGGCGGGCGTCGTCGACGAGGCGCAGATTGGCGTGGGTCCAGGTGTGGTTGGCGATCTCGAAACGGGGGTCGGCGGCCAATTCGCGGAACCGTTCCGGATGGGTCGCGGCCCAGTGACCGCCGACGAAGAAGGTGGCGGCGATGCCGCGCCGGCGCAGCGTGTCGACGATCTCGCCGTCGTAGCCGGCGACCTCGCCGGCGGTCTCGCAGAGGTCGAAGGTGAGCGCGACGAGCTTTTCGCCCGGCGGCAGGTCGACCCGGCGCACGGAGCCGGCGAGGCCGGCGGGAAGCAGCGGCGCCGGCGGCAGGGCGGTGAAGTCCGGCACGGCGACGCGCGCGCGGGGCGAACCCTTGGCGATCGCCTTCTCGCTCGGCGACCACGGGCGCGGGGCGGCGGCGGGCGCCGGGCCGGCGACGGGGGGCGGCGTATCGGTGGCGGCGGCCGGCAGGGGGGCGAGCAGAAGGGTGGCGAGGAGGAACGCGCGGAGGGGCAGGGGCATGTGGCTCACGAAAGGTTCACGTCGGAGCGACGATTCGATTCGACATTAACGGAACCTTTCCGGATCGGCGCGCAAACTCGCGCCATGAAGCGTATCTTGTACCCTGCGTTCGTCTTCGCCCTCGCCGCGTCGGTCGGCGGCTGCTCGCTGTTCGGCTCCTGGGGAGGGCCGAAGCGGGCGGCTTGGCGTTCCCAGGCGGAAAACGCCTGTCTCTCCTCCGGCGCGGTCAGGCCGTCGGCGGTGGTACGTCCGATCGGCGAGGTCGACGGACCCGGCGCCTGTGGCGCCGATCGGCCCTTCAAGGTCTCGGCGCTCGGCCGCGAGACGCCGATCCCGCTCAACGAGCAGACGGCGATGAACTGTCCGCTGGTGGCGGCGACGGACAATTGGCTCGAGCGGGTGGTGCAGCCGGCGGCGGAGGCTTTCTTCGGCCAGCCGGTGGTCGAGGTGCAGCACATGGGCACCTACAGCTGCCGCCGCATCGCCGGCAGCCGTTACATGTCCGAGCACGCCTACATGAACGCCATCGACGTCTCCGGTTTCAAGCTGGCGGACGGGCGTACGGTGCGGGTCAAGACCGGCTGGCGCTCGGCCGACGCCTCGGAGGCTAACTTCCTGCGCGCCGTCGGCGGCTCGGCCTGCGACGACTTCACGACGGTGCTCGGGCCGGGCTCGGGCGCGGCCCATCAGGACCATCTCCATCTCGATCTGGCGCGCCATTCCAAGGGGCGGCGGGTCTGCCGGGGCGGCGACGAGCCGGTGCCGGAGGGTGGGCGTCTCCTGTCGTTCTTCAAGGACGACACGATCTTCAAGGACGACCAGCTCGACCGGACCGGGTCGATCCCGGGCGAGGGCGACGACGAGATCCGCGATCCCGAAGACGGCATCTACGACAAGTGAGCGCGCGACGCTCGAGCGGGAGGCGGGCGCACCGGGCGGTGCCCCGTTCTCGCCCGTCGTCACGTCCGCGACGAAGTCGTGGGTGCATGGTGCCTCCCGGACGGCCGAGCCGGTCGCCTGACGAGACGGAGTGACCCCGCGATGACCATGCCGAAATACGAGACCGGCCGCGCGGCGGCCCTGGCGCTCCGGCCGGACGAGCCGGTCTATTGTTTCCGCCCGTCGGTGCTGGCGCGCGACGTCGCCACCTTTCTCTCCGCCTTTCCCGGCAAGACCGCCTATGCGGTGAAGACCAACGGCGAGCCCTTCGTCCTGGAGACGGTGGCCGGCGCCGGGGTCCGGGCCTTCGACGTGGCGTCGCGGGCGGAGTTCGAGGCGGTGCGCGCGGTCGCGCCGACCGCCGAGCAGCTCTACATGCATCCGGTCAAGTCGCTCTCCGACATCCGCCGGGCGCTCGAGGTCCACGGCATCCGCACGATGGCGCTCGATCATCCCGACGAGTTCGAGAAGATCCGGCTGATCGTCCAGGCGCTCGATCTCGATCCGAGGACGATCTCGCTCTTCGTGCGGCTCGCCACCAAGGGGCATGCCGCCTACGAGCTCTCCAAGAAGTTCGGCGCGGCGCCGGGCGAGGCGGTGGAACTTCTCCAACGGATCGACCGGGCCGGGTTCCGGGCGGGTCTCTGCTTCCACGTCGGCTCCCAGGTCGAGGAGATCTCGACCTACGACGGCGCACTGGCGCTCGCCGCCTCGGTGCGCCGTCAGGCCAAGGTCGATCTCTGCGGGCTCGACATCGGCGGCGGCTTTCCCGCGCCCTACGGCCGCGATCCGCGCGGGCCGGAGAAGGCGGTTCCCGATCCGGCGCGGCTCGTCGCCGACATCGCCGCCGACGTCGCGCGGCACGGGTTCGACGACCTCGAACTGGTCGCGGAACCGGGCCGGGTGATGGTGGCGCGGTCGCTCTCCGTGATCGTCCGGGTGCTCCTGCGCGACGGCAAGCGGATCTACATCAACGACGGCATCTGGGGCTCTCTCTCCGACAGTTGGACCGGCAAGATCACCCTGCCGGCCCGGCTGATCCCGGATCCGGCGCGGCGGCGGCGGGTGGGCGATCCCAAGCGCCTCGAGGATTTCCGGGTGTGCGGGGTCACCTGCGACTCGGTCGACATCCTGTCGCGGCCGTTCTGGCTGCCTTCGACGGTCGACACCGGCGACTTCATCGAAATCGGTCACATCGGCGCCTATTCGCTGTCGCTCCGGACTCGATTCAACGGCTTCCACCCCGACACGTTCGTCGAGGTGGAACACGCCTTCGAGGACGATCCCGACGGTCTCGAGGGCTTCGCCACTGTCGAGACCTGGGGCGAGCCGGTCCAGGAGGCGGTCGCCGGCGAGAACGGCTGATCGGCCGTCCGAAAGGCGCGAAAAGACGAGTCGCGGGAATCCCTTGGAGCCGAGGGCGGAGACGGTGAATCCGGTCGCGCCGCGATCGGCGTCCCGGGCTCGTCCGTCGTCTCGAGGGTGGGGCGCAAGTCCTTGCGGACGAATCGAAAAACCGCCCACTTCAAGTGACGATTCCGCTTCTTCACGGATCGAATCCGCGACCTCGCGCGGTTTCGAGCGCGGTCGCCGCGCCGAGGCCGAGGAGGATCGCGGCTGCGATCGCCACGAGCGCCGCGGGATCGGCGAGGCCGAGCGCGGGCGGGCGCAGCAGCGCGGTGCGATCGACCAGGCCGAGGATCGATCCGAGGTCGGCGACGGCGAGGGCGACGGCGAAGCCGATCACGGCGGCGAGCGGCAGGACCGGGGCGAGCGTCGGGCGGAGCGGCGCGTGGAGACCGTCGAGCCGGCTCGGCGGCAGGTGGGCGACGAGGAGGGCGGCGACCGGCCCGAGCGCGGTGAGCGTCTGGGCGAGGACCGCGACCCCGGCGCCGACCGGCAGATCGGCGGCATCGGCGAGAAGGCGCAGCCCGAGGCCGAGCATCGGCGGCGGCAGCGCCAGCGCGATCAAGGCGAGCGCGGCGAAGGGGCGCGAGCGGCAGCGCCGCGAGCGCTCGACCGCGACCACGACGGCGATCGCGCCGAGGAGGGCGAGACCGGCGGCGAGGCCGGCGCGGGCGAATTCGCCGATCGCCTCGGCCGCGCGCGGGTCGAGCGCGAGGGGCGACGAGGCGAGGCCCGTGAGGACCCGCCGCGCGACGGCGAGGAGGAGGGCGAGCGAGAGGCCGATCAGAGCGGCGGCCACGATCTCGGCCCCGCGCGAGCCCGGACCGCTTCCGTCCGGGCCGGCGTGACGCGCGCCGTCGTCGAGGGGGCGAAGGGCGTGGAGGCGGGGCGACGATCCCGGAGGCGGGGCGACCCGGGCGGCGGCGACGGCGAGGAGCGCGGCGAAGCCGGCGGCGAGGGCGAAGGCGGCGAGGGCTCCGGCGGCGGCCGAGGGAAAATCGATCGCCGCGACGATGCGGTGGCGCAGCCATTCGCCGAAGGTGGTCGGCGCCGCCGCCGCGCCGACGATCCGGCCGATCGAGAGATCGCTCGTGAGGCGCAGGACGGCGGCGACGGCGACGATCGCCAGCGTCGGCGCGAGGCGCGGCAGGACGATCCGGCGGGCGATCACGAGGGGGGAGAGGCCGAGGTCCTCGGCGCTGGCGATCTCGGATCGCGGCAGGCGCGCACCGGCGAGCGCGAGCGCGATCACCGCCGCCGGCAGGACCGCGAGGACGAGGCCGGCGAAGGCGAGGCCGGGCGAGGGCGCGAGGCCGAGGCTTCGGCCGAGGTCGGCGACGGCGGTGGCGAAGAGCGGCGGCGGCAGGCCGAGCGAGGCGAGCAGGGTCGCGAGCGCGAGGATCCGTGATCGCGGGCGCATGTGGGCGAGGGGGGCGGCGATCAGGCCGGCGAGGGCGAGAGCGGCGAGGGTCGCGGCGACGATCTCGGCGGCGAAGACGGCGAGAAGGCGTAGGACCGGGGCGAGCCGCGCCCAGGGCGCGAGGCCGTGGGTCGGGCGCGGCTGGCGGGCGATGGTCTCGATCTCGTCGATGCGGGCGGCGACGAAGCGGATCTCGGTGTCGAGCTGGAAGCGGGTTTCGCCGCGCTGCGCGCTCTCCCAGGCGCGGGCGAGACGGCGCTGTTCCGAGGAGAGGTCGAGCAGGCGCTGGGCGAGCGCCGGGTCGACCGGGATCCAGGTCTCGGTCGATCGGACGGCGAGGGTGCCGATCAGGGCGAGCCAGACCAGTGCGAAGGCGGCGAGGCCGGCGCGGCAGAGCACGGAGACGCGGTGCGAGCGGTCACCCACCGAGGTCGCCCCCGCTCTCGGCCGGGTGGATCCAGACGTCGTCGGCGTCGACCGCGAGCAGCGTGCGCCCGGCCAGCAACAGGCGGTGGAGGCCACGATCGATCCGGATCAGGGTGAGGCGGGTGTCGCCGACCGCGAAGACGTGGCGGACGAGCGGGCCGGTCAGGCGGCGTTCGACGAAATCGGCCTCGAAGCGATTGACGACGCGGTCCGGCGCCGGCTCCCGGTCGGCGAGATCGATGCGTTCGGGGCGGATGGCGGCGGTGACGGCGGTGCCCGGCGCGATCTCGCCGAAGAGAGTGCCGACGAGCGGGCCGATCGGCGTGTCGATGCGGCCCTTGCCGCCCTGGGCGTCGATCAGCCGGCCCGGCACCACGTCGACGGCGCCGCCGAGACGGGCGACGGCGAGGGAGAGCGGCGCCGACCAGATCCGGTCGGGCGTGTCGATCTGGACGAGGCGGCCGCCGTGGAGGGCGCCGACCCGATCGGCCCGGGCGAGGGCCTCGGCGGGGTCGTCGCAACGTTCGAGGATGCCGACGCCGGTGTCGCGGCGGATCCGGTCGAGGAGGTCGCGCAGGGGCGGGCGCTCGGCGACGGGGACCCCGAGAAAGGTCCGGTCGAGGAGGAGCAGCGCCGGCTCGGCGGCGAGCGCGCGGATCAGCGCCACCCGGCAGAGGGTGGCGGCGTCGAGCGCGGCGGGGAAGCGATCGGCGACGTCGGCGAGGCCGTGGTCCTCGAGCAGCGCGCGGGCGCGGGCGCGGCGGGCGCCGCGATCGTGGGGGTGGCGCCGGCCGGCGGCCAGGGCCACGGCCTCCTCCACCCGGACGGCGGCGAAGAGGCCGGGATCGGCGGAGACCAGGACGCCGGGGCGCTCGCCGGGCGGGCGATCGGTGACGTCGACGCCGCCGACGACGACGCGGCCGATGTCGGGTCGGGCGAAGCCGGCGACGAACCGGAGCAGGGTGAGGGCGGCGCCGTCGCCGCGCTCGAGCAGGGCGACGTGCTCGCCGGCGGCGACCTCGAGATCGAGGGACGCCAGGGTGGGCAGGCCGGCGGCGGCCCGTGATACGCCCTTCAGACTCAGGTCCTGACCGAGCATGGGATCCTCGCCGTCGTGATGGGGGGAAGCTAGTCGGAGCGGAGGCGAACGACAACCACCGCGATCGGCGTGGTCCTCGGCGCCGGGCGACATCTCGCCATTTGCCGGCGACCGGGCCGGTGCACTAGTGTGCCCGGCCGAACCAGAGGGGCGATCGAACGGCGGATGACGACGGAACGAGGACGGCTCGATCGCGGGATCGAGGATGCGCAGGAGACCGGGTCCAGGCTGTGGGCCGGGCTCGGCCGGATCGTCGATTTCGTCGGCGACCTGACCGGGGTCGGGCCGTTCCTGGAGACCGTCGGCGAGCGCCTTCAGACCTGGCTCGGCGGGCAGGGCGAGGTCGCCTTCACGGTGGCGCTGATCTCGCTCTCCGCCAAGATGGCGATGGCCGACGGCGTGGTGACGCGCGACGAGATCGCGATGTTCCGCCGGGTGGTCGAGGTGCCGCCGGGCGAGGAGCGCAACGTCGAGCGCCTGTTCGACCTCGCTCGCCGCGACGTCGCCGGATTCGAGGCGCATGCCCGGCGGATCGCGACGCTGGCCGAGGGGGACGCGATCTTTCTCGGCGACGTCCTGACGGGACTGTTCCACATCGCGGCGGCGGATTCCTACGTCCACGAGGCGGAACTGGCCTTCCTCGAACGCGTCGCCGAGCTGTTCGGCTTCGACGAGGCGGCGTTCGACCGGGTGGCGAGCGGCTTCGTGCGGCGCCACGGGCCCGATCCCTACGAGGTGATCGGGGTCGACCGCGAGGCGAGCGACGCGGAGGTGAAGGCGGCGTGGCGGCGGGCGGTGGCGGACTGCCACCCCGATCGCCATTTCGCGCATGGATTGCCGCAGGAGGCGATGGCGATCCTCAACGATCGATTGGCGGCGGTGAACGCGGCCTGGGAGCGGATCCGGATCGAGCGCGGCGCGGCGTGAGGCGGATCGAGGAAGGCGGGACGATGGACAGCGAAACGGGAGGCGTACCCTTCGCCGCCGACACGGCGGTGGTCGACGCGGTCAGGCCGTCGCCGAACTTCGGCGCGCGACGCGGGCGCTGGGCCGAGACCGGCCCCGATCTCCTGTTGCTGCATTATACCGGCATGCCGGCCGGGCGCGGCATGAGCGCGGCCGAGCGGGCGATCCGTTGGCTGACCACGCCGGTGTCGCAGGTCTCCGCCCATTACGTCGTCGCCGAGGACGGCACGGTGACGCAGCTGGTGGCCGAAGGCGCGCGCGCCTGGCATGCGGGCCGTTCGTCCTGGGCGGGCGAGGAGGACGTCAATTCCGCCTCGATCGGCATCGAGATCGCCCATCCCGGCCATTGGTGGGATCTGGCGGCGGTGCCGGATCGCGACGCGGAGGAGATGCCCGAGATCCATCCCGGCTACGGCGATTTCGCCGAGGTTCAGATCGCGGCGGTGATCGCGCTTTCGCGCGACGTTCTCGCCCGTCACGCCATCCCCGCCGATCGCGTGCTCGCCCATTCCGACGTGGCGCCGGGGCGCAAGCGCGATCCGGGCGAGAAGTTTCCCTGGGACCGGCTCGCCGCGGCGGGCGTCGGCCTCTGGGTCGAGCCGGCGCCGATCGGGTCCGGCATGGGGCGGACGCTCGCGCCGGGCGAATGCTCGCCGCCGGTCGCGGCCCTCCAGGCGATGCTCGCGAGCCACGGCTGGGGCGTCGCCGTGACCGGGGTCTACGACGCGGCGACGCGCGACGTGGTCGAGGCGTTCCAGCGCCATTTCCGCCCGGCCCAGGTCGACGGCATCGCCGATCCCTCGACGATCGCGACGCTGCGCCGCCTGCTCGATCGCGCGGTCGCCGGCGAGGTGGTCGCATGAGGCGGGGCGATCGGCGATCGAGGTTCGGTCTCGCGGCGGGTCTGGCGCTCGGCGCCGGGGTCGTCGCGGCGAACCCGGCGAGCGCCCTCGCCGACGAGGCGGTATCGAAGCTGGTCGACGCGCGGATCGCGCGGGCCTGGTCGGCGGTGCGCGGCGAATTCGACCCGACCGCCGACGACGCGCCCCCGGCGCCGCTCGAGGCGCGGATCCTCGCCGCTCCGCCCGGGGTGATGCCCGAGGTGGAGGCGGCGGCCGGTGATCCTGCGTCCGGCCCGGCGGAGGTGGCGCCCGGGGTTCCGGCGATCGGCTACGCGCCGGTGTCGGACGGGGCGGTGTTTCCGGCCGATCGGGCCTTCGCGGCGGGGCCGCATCCGATCGCGGTGCCGATGCCGCGCCGCCGTCCGTCGGTGCCGACGGTGGCGACCCAGGTGGCGGCGCTCGACGCGGCGGCCGGGGTCGGCGCGTCGGCACGGCTCGCCGAGGCGCCGCCGATCCTCGCCGAGGACGGCGTCCTCGGTCCGCCGAAGAAGGTGCCGAAGGAGGCGCTGCCCTACCTCCATCTGATCAAGCGCGAGGCGGCGCGGAACAAGGTGCCGCTGTGGTTGGCGATCGGCGTCGGATATGTCGAGAGCAAGTACGATCCGAAACTGCGCGGCTCGCATACGGTGGTCGGCATCATGCAGGTGATGCCGTCGACGGCGCGGTTCCAGGGCTACAAGGGCACGAACGAGCAGCTGTTCGACCCGGAGACCAACATCGTCTGGGGCATGCGCGAACTCGGCTGGACCTGGGCGGCGGCCAAGGGCGACCCGTGTCTCGCCGTCGCCAAATACAAGGGCGGCATCATGACGAAGTCGATCTCGGCGGCGGCCTGGAACTATTGTACCAGGGCGAAGCAGGTCACGGGGATGCTGTGAGTGGGGTCTTCCCCTTGACCGGACCCGGCTTATCAATCATGTCTCGCCCGCCAGTCGGCCGGGCGGCCGCTCCGGGGAAACCCGGGGAGGAAAGTCCGGGCTCCACGGAAAGACGGTGCCGGTCAACGACCGGCGAGGGCGACCTCAGGGACAGTGCCACAGAAAACGGACCGCCTCGGTCTCGTCGCGAGACGAAGGCCTCCTTCGGGAGGTGACCGCGGTAAGGGTGAAAAGGTGGGGTAAGAGCCCACCGCGGACCCGGCAACGGGGACGGCACGGCAAACCCCACCGGGAGCAAGACCGAATAGGGGCGGCGCGGGCTCGCAAGAGTTCCGGTCTTTTCCGGACCAGTCGCCCGGGTTGGTTGCGCGAGGCGTTCAGCAATGGACGTCCCAGACGAATGGCCGCCACGTGGGCGAAAGCCCGCCATACAGAACCCGGCTTACAGGCCGGCTGGCACCTCTCCTTCGTCTCACGACGTTTCGCAAGGGTCGAAACGTCGTGAGCGCGGTCCGCTTTTCGACCGGGACCGTCAGACCGCCTCCCAGCGGTCGTGATCGCCGGCGCGATAGATCGCGTCGATCACCTTCTGATTGGCGCGCGACTGTTCCAGCGTGAAGACCTCGGCCGCGCCCCCGGTCGCGGCGGTGACGAAGGCCTCGACCTCGCGGCGATATTGGCGATCGTCCTGGAAGCGCTCGACGGTGGAGCGGGCGTGCGCGCGGTCGGTGATCTCGATCTCCTCGGCGCCCCAGCGGTTGGTGTTGAAGGGCGAGCGCAGCTCGATGAAGCCGTCGTCGCCGTGGAAGACCATCGATTGGCGCGCGGCGAGTTGGGTCGAGACGTAGAAGCTCAGTTCGAACGTGCCGAAATCGGCGCGCACGCTCGCCCAGACGTCGGTGCCGAAGTCGGGGTCGCGCTCGAGGCTCGCCTGAACGCGGAGCGGCTCGGCGCCGGTAGCGAAACGGGTGGTGACGGTCGGGTAGACGCCGATGTCGGGGAGTCCTCCGCCGCCGAGCTCGGGGCGGTTGCGCAGGTCGCCCGCGTCGCGGTTCCAATAGCTGAAGGCGCCCTGGACCTGGCGCAGGCGGCCGATGCGGCCCTCGGCGAGGAGCGCGCGGACGCGCCGCCACGGCGAGGCATAGGTCACCATGAAGGCCTCGGAGATCAGCACCCCGTTGCGATCCCGGGCGGCGATCAGGGCGTCGACGTCACCGGCCCGCAGCGCGATCGGCTTTTCGCACAGGACGTGCTTGCCCGCCTCGGCCGCGCGCAGGGTCCATTCGACGTGCTGCGAGGTCGGCAGGGGGATGTAGACGCCGTCGACGTCGGGGCTCTCGAGCAGGGCCTCGTAGGAGGAGAAGACGCGCGCGGCGCCGAAGCGCGCGGCCATACCCTCGGCGCGGCCGGCGTCGCGGCTGGCGATCGCCGCGACGACGCCGTTCTCGGAGTCGAGGATGGCGGGGACGACGAGGTCTCGTCCGATCCTGGCGGTCGACAGAATGCCCCAGCGAAACATCGCGTTCTCCTTGGTTCGCGCGGGGATCCTAGCACCGGACGAGGCCGGTTCGAGGGGGCGGATCGCCGCGTCGGGGACGTTCCGGCGTCAAGGAAATCTTCATCGTAAACGCGCGATTAACCGTGAGGGTGTTGGAATGCCCGGGAATGGTCGAAGCGGGTCGGGCGCCTCGACGGTCGGTACTCATGGGGTTCCACTCGGGTTCTCGTCGGATGTCGCTCGCCGTTTCGTCTCGGTCCGTGCTCGCCCACCCGTTCGGCGGGGCGGTCGATGCGCGTCGCCGGATGCGGCGATCGACGGCGGGGATCGTCGCGGGGAACCGAAGCGCCCGATTCGGAGGTCTGGCGATGAATGGGGGTTGCGCGGACGAGACCTCTCGGCCGCATCTGCCGGTGATGCTCGGCGAGGTTCTGGCGCGTCTGGCGCCGAAGCCCGGCGAGATCCATGTCGACGGCACCTTCGGGGCCGGCGGTTACACCGGCGCGATCCTCGAGGCCGGGGCGTCGGTGATCGCGATCGATCGCGATCCGACGGCGATCGAGGCCGGGGCCGGGCGGGTGGCGGCCTCGGGCGGACGGCTGCGTCTCGTCGAGGGCGTCTTCGGCGATCTCGACCGCCACGCGCGCGATCTCGGTGAAGAGGCCGTCGACGGGGTGGTGCTCGACATCGGCGTCTCCTCGATGCAGCTCGACCGGGCCGAGCGCGGCTTCTCCTTCCGTTTCGACGGCCCCCTCGACATGCGCATGGCCTGCGAGGGGCCGAGCGCCGCCGACATCGTCAACGGCGCCGACGTCGCGACGCTCCACCGCATCTTCAACGCCTATGGCGAGGAGAAGCGGGCGGGGCAGGTGGCGCGGGCGATCGTCGAGGCGCGCAAGGCGGCGCCGTTCGAGACCACGAAACAACTGGTGAAGGTGATCGAGACGGTGATCTGGCCGAAGGCGGGCGAGATCCATCCGGCGACGCGGGTGTTCCAGGCGCTGCGGATCGCGGTCAACGACGAATTGGGCGAGCTCGTGCGGGCGCTCGGCGCGGCCGAGCGGATCCTGAAGCCGGGCGGGCGGCTGGTGGTGGTCACCTTCCATTCGCTCGAGGACCGGATCGTCAAGCGCTTCCTCGCCGAACGCTCGCGGCGCGAGGCGGGCGGGTCGCGCCACGCGCCGGCGACGGTGGTGCTGGCGCCGACCTTCGAACTTCTCATGCGCGGCCACGACGAGGCCGGCGAGGCGGAGATCGCGGACAATCCGCGCGCCCGCTCCGCCAAGCTCCGGGCCGGCATGCGCACGGCCGCGCCGGCGCGCGCCGTCGATCCGCAGGCGCTCGGCCTTCCTCATGTCGATCTTTCCGGCCGGGGGGCACGGCGATGATGCGTATGATCAACTTCCTGCTGATCGCCCTGATGCTGATCGGCGCCGGCGTCGTCTACGACCTCAAGTTCGAGGCCGAGAAGGCGACGGCGAAGGTGGCGCGGATCAATCGCAAGATCGACACCGAGCGCGACGCGATCGCCACGCTGAAGGCCGAATGGAGCCTGCTCAATCAGCCCAAGCGCCTGCAGGAGCTGACCGAGCGCCATCACGCCTACCTCGAGCTCGATCCGCTCGAGCCGACCCAGATCGGCTCGATCGACGACATTCCCTTCAAGCCGGCGGTGCCGGCCGAGGGCGCGCCGCGTCCGGCCGGGGCGCCGGGCACGACCACGACCGCCTCGGCGACGCCCACCTCGCCCGCTCTCGCGCCGCGTCCGAGCTCCAAGGGATCGGTCAAGCTGGCGCAGCCGGAACGGGCGACCGATCACGCGGTGTCGATCGGCAAGTTCCTCGACCGTCTGCCGTCGTCGGGCCGGGCCGGTGGGCCGACCACGACGGGGTCGATCCCGAAGGCGTCCTCGTCCGGGCCGATGATGCTGATGCCGCTGCCGCCGTCGACGCGTCCGGCGACGCCCCGATCCTCCGAACAGATGAAGGTGATCCGGTGAGCGAACCGTCCTCCCCCCTCGCCCCCGAGAGCGCCGAACGCGTCGAAGCCGCGGCGGCGACGCCGACCGAGGCCACCGTCGACCACGAGGCGCAGGAGAGCGCCTCGACGCGCCACATGAAGGCGTCGCGCAAGCGCATCGTGCTGGCCGGGCTCGGCTTCGCGGTGATCTATGCGGCGGTGGCGATGCGCCTCGTCTCGCTCGGCGGGGCGAGCGACGAGCATTCCGAGGCGCTGGCGAGCGGCCGCACCCAGGTCTCGACCGCGCGTCCCGACATTCTCGACCGCAACGGCGAGGTGCTGGCGACCGACATCAAGTCGTCGTCGCTCTATGCCGAGCCCCGGCGCATCCTCGACGTCGAGGAGGCGATCGACGCGCTCGGCAGCGTCATTCCCGAGATGCGCAACGACGAGGCGATCCGCAAGAAGCTCTCCTCCAAGGCCGGTTTCGTCTGGCTCCGGCGCGAGCTGACGGTGGAGCAGAAGCGCAAGATCTTCCGCCTCGGCCTGCCCGGCATCGGCTTCATGGAAGAGAACCGCCGCATCTATCCCGGCGGCGCGCTCGCCGGCCACGTCATCGGCACGGTCGACGTCGACAACCGCGGCATTCTCGGCATGGAGCGGGCGATCGACCGCGACATGGGTCTCGACGCGCTGCACGCGGCCGGGTTCGCCGGCGAACGCGAGATGAAGCCGAAGCGTCTGTCGCTCGACATCCGCGTCCAGCACGTCGTCCGCGACGAGATGGTCGAGGCGGTGCAGAAGTTCCACGCCATCGCCGGCGTCGGCATCGTGCTCGACGCGCACACGATGGAAGTGCTGGCGATGGTGTCGCTGCCGGACTTCGATCCGAACGACCGCAACGAGGCCTTCAAGAAGGACCACATCAACCGCGCCACGCTCGGCGTCTACGAGATGGGCTCGGTCTTCAAGACCTTCAACTCGGCCTTCACCCTCGACAGCGGCAAGGTCACGCTCAACGACGTCTACGACACCACGCCGCTGGTGTTCGGCTCGCAGCGGATCAACGACTTCCACTCCAAGGGCCGGGCGCTGACCGTTCCGGAGATCTTCCTCTATTCCTCCAACAACGGCTCGGCGCGGATGGCGCTGAAGGTCGGTTCGGAGGCCCAGCGCACCTTCTTCGAGAAGGTCGCCTTCCATCGCCGGCTCGAGACGGAACTGCCGGACCTCGGCCTGCCGCTCTTCCCCAAGCGCCTCTCCGACGTCTCCACCGCGACCATGTCGTTCGGCCACGGCCTCTCGGTGACGCCGATGCACACGGCGGTGGCGGGGGCGGCGGTGGTCAACGGCGGGCTCTTCCTCGATCCGACCTTCTATCCGCGCACCCGCGCGGAGGCGGAAGCGGAGGCCAAGCGCGTCCTCAAGCCCGAGACCAGCGACAAGATGCGCTATCTCTTCCGTCTCAACGCCACGCCCGGCACCGGCGGCTCCGGCTCCAAGGCCGATGTTCCCGGCTACCGGGTCGGCGGCAAGACCGGCACGGCGGAGAAGATCGAGAACGGCCGTTATTCCGCCAACAAGCGGTTCAACTCGTTCCTGTCCGCATTCCCGATGGACGACCCGAAATATGTCGTGCTTACCGTTCTCGACGATCCCAAGGCCGAATCGGGCGGCGAGGGGCCGGCGACGGCGGGTCTCAACGCCGGCGCCACCGCCGGGGCCATCATCCGCCGGATCGCGCCGCTGCTCGGCGTGATGCCGAAATACGATCTCCCCAAGGGGACGGTCGCGTCCAACTGAGCCTCACCGATGCGGTGAGGCCATGCGAGGTCACGAAGGCATGCGCCTCAGCGAACTCCTCTCCGGCATCCACGACGCCGCGTTCGGCCCCGATCCGGACGTCACCGGCATCACCGCCGACAGCCGCAAGGTCGAGCCGGGCTTCGTCTTCGCGGCGCTCGCGGGCGCGCGGGCCGACGGCGCGCGCTTCGCCCTCCAGGCGGTCGAGCGCGGCGCGGTCGCGGTGATCGCGGCCGAGGACGCGGCGCTCGGGGATCTCCCGGTTCCGGTGGCGCGGGTCGCCGAGCCGCGCCGGGCGCTGGCTCTCGCGGCGGCGCGGCTCCACGGGGCGCAGCCGGCGACGATCGTCGCGGTGACCGGCACCAGCGGCAAGACCTCGGTCGCCGCCTTCACCCGCCAGATCTGGGCACATCTCGGCCTCGCCGCCGCCTCGATCGGCACGATCGGCATCGTCGAGCCGTCGGGGGCGGTCTACGGGTCGCTGACCACGCCCGATCCGGTCGATCTCGCCCGCGATCTCGCCGGTCTCGCGGCGCGCGGGGTCACCCACGTGGCGCTGGAGGCATCCTCGCACGGGCTCGATCAGCACCGTCTCGACGGGGTTCGCGTCGCGGCGGGGGCCTTCACCAATCTCTCGCGCGACCATCTCGACTATCACCCGAGCGTCGCCGCCTATTTCGACGCGAAGATGCATCTCTTCGACCAGCTGCTGCCGAAGGGCGCGCCGGCGGTGATCGACGTCGACACCGCCGACGGCCTGCGCGCGGCGGAACGGGCGCGAGCGGCGGGCTGCGCGGTGTTCACGGTCGGGCGGGCCGGCGAGGGGCTGCGTCTCGTCGCGGTCGAGCCGGTGGCGGGCCGGCAGATCCTCACCGTCGAGGCGGCGGGGACGACCCACCGGGTCGCGCTGCCGCTGCTCGGCACGTTCCAGGTCTCCAACGCGCTGGTCGCGGCCGGGCTCGCCATCGTCACCGGCTCGCCGGTCGCGGCGGCGCTGGCGGCGCTCGAGGGGCTCGTCGGGGCGCCGGGCCGGCTCGACCGGGTCGGGGCGACCGCCGAGGGCGCGCCGGTCTTCGTCGACTATGCCCACAAGCCCGACGCGCTCGAGAAGTGCCTCGAGGCGGTCCGGCCCTATACGAGCGGCCGTCTGATCGTGGTGTTCGGCTGCGGCGGCGATCGCGACGCCGGCAAGCGGCCGATCATGGGCGAGATCGCGGTGCGGCTCGCCGACGTGGCGATCGTCACCGACGACAATCCGCGCTCGGAGGATCCGGCCGAGATCCGCCGCCAGATCCTCGCCGCCGCCCCCGGCGCGATCGAGATCGGCGATCGCGGCGAGGCGATCCGCCGGGGCGTGGCGATGCTGCGCGCGGGGGATCTTCTCGTCGTCGCCGGCAAGGGCCACGAAACCGGCCAGATCGTCGGCAAGACGGTGCTGCCCTTCTCCGACCATGAGTCGCTGCGTTCCGCTCTCGAGGATCTCGCCCGATGACCGCCCCCCTCTGGACCCTCGCCGATTTCGTCGCCGGATGCGGTGGTCGTGTCGTCGGCCGGCCGGGCGAGCGGATCTCCGGCATCTCCATCGACAGCCGCACGATCGGCACGGGCGATGCCTTCTTCGCCATCCTCGGCGACACCCGCGACGGTCACGACTTCGTGCCGGCGGCGCTGAAGGCGGGCGCGGCGGTCTGCGTGGTCGCCGAGGAGAAGCTCGCGACGCTGCCCGAGGACGGGCGTTACGTGGTGGTCGACGACGTCTTCGCGGGTCTGCGCCGGCTCGGCGTCGCGTCGCGGGCGCGGTCGCAGGCGCGGATCGTCGCGGTGACCGGCTCGGTCGGCAAGACCTCGACCAAGGAGGCGCTGCGCCACGTCCTCGCCGACCAGGGCGAGACCCACGCCTCGGTCGCCTCCTACAACAATCACTGGGGCGTGCCGCTGACGCTCGCCCGGATGCCGGCGAGCGCGGCCTATGCGATCTTCGAGATCGGCATGAACCATCCCGGCGAGATCACGCCGCTGGTCGCGATGGTGCGGCCCCACGTGGCGGTGGTGACCACGGTGGCGCCGGTGCATCTCGCCCAGTTCCGCGACATCGAGGAGATCGCCGAGGCGAAGGCGGAGGTCTTCTCCGCGCTCGAGCCGAACGGCGCGGCGGTGATCGACGGCGACGTCGCCCAGGTCGGGATCCTGGTGAAGGCGGCCGAGGCGGCGGGCGCGCGGATCGTGCGGTTCGGCGAGAGCGCCGGGCTCGAGGCGCGGCTCCTCCACGTCTCGCTCCAGGCGGACAATTCGACCGCCGTCGCCGAGGTTCTCGGCCGCGAGATCACCTACAAGATCGGCGCGCCGGGGCGGCACGTCGTCAAGAATTCGCTGGCGGTTCTGGCGACCGTGGTGCTGGTCGGGGGCGATCTCGCCCGCGCCGGCCTGTCGCTGGCGGCGATGGCGCCGCCGAAGGGGCGCGGCGAACGCCATGCGCTCCATCTCGGTCACGGCGAGGCGCTTCTGATCGACGAGAGCTACAACGCCAATCCCGCCTCGATGCGCGCGGCGATCGACCTGCTCGGCCAGACCCCGGTCGGGCTCAAGGGGCGGCGCATCGCGGTGCTCGGCGATATGCTCGAACTCGGCCCGCAGGGCGAGAAGCTGCACGTCGAACTGGCCAAGGCGCTGAAGAAGGCGCGCGTCGACCGGGTCTATTGCGCCGGTCCGCTGATGCACGCGCTGTGGCACGCGCTGCCGCCGGAGATGCAGGGCTGTCAGTCGCTGGTGTCGAGCGACCTCGAGGCGCCGCTCGCGGCCGCGCTCCAGCCCGGCGACGCGGTGATGATCAAGGGATCGAACGGCAGCCGGATGGGGCCGATCGTCGAAATGCTGAAGACCCGTTTCTCCTCCACCCGCGCCCGCGCCGACGAGCTCTGACAAGGGACGACCTTCGATGCTCTATATTCTCGGAGAACTCTCCGATCGGTTCATTCTCTTCAATCTGTTTCGCTATCAGAGCTTTCGAACGGGCGGGGCGATCCTGACGGCGCTCCTGTTCGTGTTCCTGTTCGGGCCGGCGATCATCGCCACGCTGAAGGTCAAGCAGGGCAAGGGCCAGCCGATCCGCGAGGACGGGCCGGCCTCCCATCTCCTGACCAAGAAGGGCACGCCCACCATGGGCGGGCTGATGATCCTGTCGGGCCTCGTGGTGTCGACGCTCCTGTGGGCCAATCTCTCCAACGTCTACGTGCTCGCCGTGATGGCGGTGACGCTGGGCTTCGGCGCGATCGGCTTCTGGGACGACTATCTCAAGGTCACCAAGCAGAGCCACAAGGGGTTCTCCGGCAAGCAGCGGCTCGCCTTCGAGTTCCTGATCGCCGGCATCGCGGTGGTGGTGATGGTGTGGTGGAGCAAGTCGCCGCACGCGATGGCGGTCGCCTTCCCCTTCTTCAAGGATCTTTTCCTCGATCTCGGCTGGTTCTTCGTCGTCTTCGGCGCGGTGGTGGTGGTGGCGGCCGGCAATTCGGTCAATCTCACGGACGGTCTCGACGGTCTGGCGATCGGCCCGGTGATGATCGCGGCCTCGACCTTCGCGGCGATCGCCTATCTGACCGGCCGCGTCGACTATTCGGCCTATCTCGGCATCAACCACATCGCCGGCGCGGGCGAATTGACGGTGGTGCTGGGGGCGGTGGTCGGGGCCGGGCTCGGCTTCCTGTGGTTCAACGCCCCGCCGGCGGCGATCTTCATGGGCGACACCGGGTCCCTGGCGCTCGGTGGTCTGCTCGGCTCGGTCGCCGTCGCCACCAAGCACGAGATCGTTCTGGCGATCGTCGGCGGTCTCTTCGTGCTCGAGGCGCTGTCGGTGATCATCCAGGTCGCGAGCTTCAAGATGACCGGCAAGCGGGTCTTCAAGATGGCGCCGATCCACCATCACTTCGAGCAGCTCGGTTGGAAGGAGCCCCAGGTGGTGATCCGCTTCTGGATCATCTCGGTGGTGCTCGCGCTGATCGGCCTCGCCACGCTCAAGCTGAGGTGAGACGATGATCGCGATCCAGGGTTTTCGCGGCGGCACGGTCGCCCTGTTCGGTCTCGGCGGGTCGGGGCTGGCGACGGCGCGGGCGCTGATCGCCGGCGGCACGACGGTGGTCGCCTGGGACGACGGCGAGGCCGGGCGCGCCGCCGCCGCCGGGGTCGAGGGGCTGCGGGTCACCGACCTCGCGGCGATCGACTGGCAGGCGGTCGAGGCGTTGATCCTGGCGCCGGGCGTGCCTCTGACCCATCCCGAGCCGCATTGGACGGTGAAGGCGGCGCAGGCCGCCAACGTGCCGATCATCGGCGACGTCGAGCTCTTCGCCCGCGAGCGGCGCGAGCGCTGCCGCGCCGCCGCCTTCGTGGCGATCACCGGCACCAACGGCAAATCGACGACGACGGCGCTGATCGACCACGTCCTGCGGACCGCCGGCCGCGACGCCCAGATGGGCGGCAACATCGGCCGCGCCGTGCTGTCGCTCGACGAGCTGGCGCCGTCGCGGACCTATGTGGTGGAATGCTCGTCGTTTCAGATCGATCTCGCCCCGAGCGTCGATCCGACCGTCGGCATCCTCACCAATCTCTCGCCCGATCATCTCGATCGCCACGGCACGATGGCGGCCTACGCGGCCATCAAGGAACGGCTGGTGGAGGCGGCGCAGACGGCGGTGATCGGCGTCGACGACGCGTTGTCCGAAGGGATCGCCGATCTCATTTCCGGCGAGGGGCACCGGGTAGTGCGGATCTCGGCGGCGCGGCGGCTCTCCGACGGCGTCTTCGCCGAGGGGACGCGGGTGATCGTCGCCGAGGGCGGGGTCGAGCGCGTCGTCGCCGATCTCGCCGGCATCGGCTCCCTGCGCGGCCGTCACAACGCGCAGAACGCCTGCGCGGCGGTGGCGGCGGTGCGGGCGCTGGGCCTCGACGAGGCGAGCATCGCGGCGGGTCTCGCCTCCTTCCCCGGGCTCGCCCATCGGATGGAGACGGTGGGGCGGCGCGGCCGCGTGCTCTTCGTCAACGACAGCAAGGCGACCAACGCCGATTCCACCGCCCAGGCGCTGGCGAGTTTCGACCGGATCCACTGGATCGTCGGCGGCAAGCCCAAGGCGGGCGGGATCACCTCGCTCGACGGCTTCTTCCCGAAGATCGCCAAGGCCTATCTGATCGGCGTGTCGAGCGACGACTTCGCCGCGACGCTCGAGGGCCGGGTGCCCTACGAGCGCGCCGAGACGATCGAGCGGGCGCTCGCGTCCGCCGCGGCCGCCGCCGCCGAGGACGGCGCCGAGGAGCCGGTGGTGCTGCTGTCGCCGGCCTGCGCCTCCTACGACCAGTTCAAGAACTTCGAGGTGCGCGGCGATCACTTCCGTTCGCTCGTGCAGGCGATGCCCGGCATCACGCTCCCGGGAGGGGATGGGCCATGAATCGTACCGACCGTTCGATCTTCGCCTCCTGGTGGTGGACCGTCGACCGCACCCTGATCGCGGCGGCGATGGCGCTGCTGGTCGGCGGGCTGGTGCTCTCCTTCGCTGCCTCGCCGGCGGTGGCGGAGCGGATCGGCGCCTCCGACAGCTTCTATTTCATCAAGCGCCATGCGGTGTTCTTCATGATGGCGCTGCCGGTGCTGTTCGGGGTGTCGCTGCTGTCGCCGCGCGACATCCGGCGGCTGTCGCTCCTGGTGTTCCTGGGCTCGCTGGTGCTGCTCGTGGCGGTGCTCCTCTTCGGCCAGGAGGTGAAAGGCGCGCGGCGCTGGATCACGGTGTTCGGCTTTTCGATTCAGCCGTCGGAGTTCGTCAAACCGGCCTTCATCGTCGTCACCGCCTGGCTCTTCGCCTCGCGCGAGCGGCGGCCGGAGATGCCGGGCAACATCCTGGCGATCGCCTCGTTCGGCCTCGTCGTCGCGCTGCTGATCCTGCAGCCGGACATCGGCCAGACCATCCTGACGTCGGCGGCCTGGGGGGCGGTGTTCTTCGTCGCCGGCATGTCGCTGTGGTGGATCGTCGGCTTCGGCGGGCTCGGCGTCGCCGGCGTGTGGGCCGCCTATACGTTCGTGCCGCACGTCCATGCGCGCATCAACCGCTTCCTCGACAAGGCGAACGGCGGCAATCACAAGGGCGCGATGACCGCCGACGGCTATCAGGCGCAGCAGGCCCACGACAGTTTCCTCAACGGCGGCTGGTTCGGGCGCGGCCCGGGCGAGGGCACCGTCAAGCGGATGCTGCCCGACAGCCACACCGACTACGTCTTCGCGGTGATCGGCGAGGAATTCGGGCTGATCATGTGCGGCGTCGTCGCCGGGATCTTCGCCTGGATCGTGTTCCGTGGGCTCAGCCACGCGGCGCGGGAGGAGGATTCCTTCATCCGCTACGCGATCGTCGGTCTGGTGGTGCTGATCGGCGTGCAGTCGGGCATCAACATGGCGGTCAATCTTCAACTGATGCCGGCCAAGGGCATGACCCTGCCGTTCATCTCCTACGGCGGCTCGTCGCTGCTGGCGGTCGCCTTCGAGATGGGGGCGCTGATGGCTCTGACCCGCCGCCGCCCGCAGGCGACGCGTTTCGCGCCGCCGATCCACATCGAACGTCACGAGGACGCGGCGGCGCAGGCCGCCTGATCCTCCGACGCAACGCGAGACCTGTCCCATGGGCGAAACCCTTCTGCTCGCGGCCGGCGGCACCGGCGGCCACCTGTTCCCGGCGGAGGCGCTGGCGAGCGAACTGGCGCGCCGTGGCCATGTCGTGGAACTGGCGACGGACGAGCGCGCCGACAAATACGGCCGCGCCTTTCCCGCGCGCGCCGTCAACATCGTGGCGTCGGCGACCTTCAAGAGCCGCAATCCGCTGGCGCTCTTGCGCACCGTCGCGGCGCTGGCGCGCGGCACCCTCCAGGCGTGGCGGCTGATGGGGCGGATCCGGCCGAAGGCGGTGATCGGTTTCGGCGGCTACCCGACCTTTCCGCCGCTGCTCGCGGCGCAGCTGCGCGGCATTCCGACGATCCTGCACGAGCAGAACGCGGTGATGGGGCGCGCCAACCGGGCGTTGGCGGCGCGGGTCAGCCGGATCGCGCTGTCGTTCCCGGCGACCAGCCTGATGGGCGCCTTCGCGTCCAAGGCGACGGTCACCGGCAATCCGGTGCGCGACATGGTGATCTCGGCGGCGCGGGTGCCGTTCGAGCCGCCGACGCTCGACGGGGTGTTCAAGCTTCTGGTGTTCGGCGGCAGTCAGGGCGCGCGCTTCTTCGCCGAGGTGTTGCCGCCGGCGATCGAGGCGCTGGCGCCGGAGCTGAGGGCGCGGCTCTCGATCGTCCATCAGGCGCGGCCGGAGGATCTGGTGGCGGTCCGGCTCGGCTACGAGCGGATCGGGGTCACGGCCGAGGTCGAGCCCTTCTTCATCGATCTGCCGGCGCGAATCGCGGCGTCGCATCTGGTGGTGTGCCGGTCGGGCGCGTCGAGCGTCACCGAGCTGGCGGTGATCGGCCGGCCGTCGATCCTGGTGCCGCTGCCCGGCGCGCTCGACCAGGATCAGGCCGCCAACGCCGCCCATCTGGAGGCGGCGGGCGGGGCTTGGACCATCCGTCAGAGCGAACTCTCCTCGACGCGGCTCGCCGAGGAACTGACCAAGGCGATGACCGATCCGGAGCAATTGGCGGAAGCGGCGGCGGCGGCGCGGGCGGCGGGACGTCCCGACGCGGTGGCGCGGCTCGCCGATCTGGTCGAGGCGGTGGCGGCGCGGCGGTGAGGCGGCGGGGCTCTCCGGCTCACGTCGGAGATCGCCACGCCCGCCCGAGCCGGCCCATGGTTGCAACGGTTCGACAATCCTGGGAAACCTGAGTAGACACGTCCGAATCGCGGCGATGGCCGTCGCGGCTCGCCCGACGCGGCGCACGACCCGGAAGGATCTCCCCCCATGAAGATGCCCTCGACCATCGGACCCGTCCATTTCGTCGGGATCGGCGGCATCGGCATGAGCGGCATCGCCGAGGTGCTGCACACGCTCGGCTTCAAGGTGCAGGGCTCGGACGCGGCCGACAACGCCAACGTCCAGCGCCTGCGCGAGAAGGGCATCTCCGTCTTCGTCGGCCAGAACGGCGCCAATCTCGGCGACGCGCGGGTCGTCGTCGTCTCCTCGGCGATCAAGCCCGACAATCCGGAACTGGTCGAGGCGCGGGCGCGCTTCCTGCCGGTGGTGCGGCGGGCCGAGATGCTGGCCGAGCTGATGCGCTTCAAGTCGGCGATCGCCGTCGGCGGCACCCACGGCAAGACCACCACCACCTCGATGGTGGCGGCGCTGCTCGATGCCGGCGGGCTCGATCCGACCGTGATCAACGGCGGCATCATCAACGCCTACGGCACCAATGCCCGGCTCGGCGGCGGTGAATGGATGGTGGTGGAGAGCGACGAGAGCGACGGCTCCTTCGTCAAGCTGCCGGCCGACATCGCGGTCGTCACCAACATCGATCCCGAACATCTCGACCACTACGGCACCTTCGACAAGGTCAAGGACGCCTTCCGCCACTTCGTCGAGAACGTGCCCTTCTACGGCTTCGCGGTGATGTGCCTCGACCATCCGGAAGTGCAGGCGCTGATCGGCAAGATCGAGGATCGCCGCATCGTCACCTACGGCACCAATCCGCAGGCGGACGTGCGCTACGTCATCCATTCGGCGATCGGCCAGCAGTCGCGCTTCTCGGTGACGATCCGCGACCGCATCGCCGGCACCGAGAAGGTGATCGACGATCTCGTCGTCAACATGCCCGGCGTCCACAACGTCTCGAACGCCACCGCCGCCGTCACCGTCGCCGATCAGATCGGCATCGCCCCGGAGGCGATCCGCAAGGGGCTCGCCGGCTTCACCGGGGTCAAGCGGCGCTTCACCCCGACCGGCTCGTGGAACGGCGTCTCGGTGTTCGACGACTACGGCCACCATCCGGTCGAGATCATGGCGGTGCTCAAGGCGGCGCGCGCGGCGGTGACCGGCGAGGGCAAGGGCGGCCGCGTCTTCGCGGTGGTCCAGCCGCATCGCTATTCGCGTCTCGCCGCGCTCTTCGAGGAGTTCTGCCAGGCCTTCAACGACGCCGACGCGGTGATGGTCGCCGACGTCTATCCGGCCGGCGAGCAGCCGATCGCCGGCGCCAGCCGCGACGCGCTGGTCGGGGGCCTGCGCGGGCGCGGCCATCGCGACGTGACGCCGCTCGAGCGTCCCGAGCAGATCGCCGAGATCGTCCGTGCCCAGGCCCGCGACGGCGACTACGTCGTCTTCCTCGGCGCCGGCAACATCACCCAGTGGGCCTATGCCCTGCCCAAGCAACTCGCCGCCCAGGGCTGACCCTCTCTCGACCGGAAGCGGATCCAAGATGTCGTCGACCGATCTCCTCGCCCGTCTCGATACCCGACGCGTTCGCGGCGCGCTCCTGCCCGGCTTCGCGCTGGGGGACACGACGTGGTTCCGGGTCGGCGGCGCGGCCGAACTCTACTATCAGCCGGCCGACGCGGAGGATCTCTCGGACTTCCTGAAGGCGCTGCCCGCGGACGTGCCGATCACGGTGGTGGGGCTCGGCTCCAATCTGCTGATTCGCGAGGGCGGCGTGCCGGGCGTGACGATCCGCCTGTCGCAGAAGGGCTTCGGCGGGACCAAGGTCGTCTCCGAGACGCGGATGGAGATCGGCGCGGCGATCGCCGACAAGATGGTGGCGCGCGCCGCCCTCGACGCCGGGCTCGACGGGTTCGCCTTCTATTTCGGCATTCCCGGCGGCATCGGCGGGGCGCTCAGGATGAACGCCGGCGCCAACGGCGGCGAGACCCGGGCGCGCGTCGTCACGGTGACGGCGATGAACCGCGCCGGAGAGATCGTGACGCTCACCAACGAGGAGATGGGCTATGCCTATCGCCATTGTTCCGCGCCGGACGATCTGATCTTCCTCTCCACGGTGATGGAGGGGGTGCCGGGCGATCGCGAGGCGATCACGGCGCAGATGGACGCGGTCACCGAGCATCGCGAGACGGTCCAGCCGATCCGCTCCAAGACCGGCGGCTCGACCTTCAAGAACCCGCCCGGCCATTCCGCCTGGAAGCTGGTCGACGCGGCCGGATGCCGGGGGCTGGCGATCGGCGGCGCCCACGTCTCGCAGATGCACTGCAACTTCCTGATCAACGAGGGCGAGGCCACCGCCCACGACATCGAGTTGCTCGGCGAGACCGTGCGCAGCCGCGTGCTCGCCTCCTCGGGGGTGCGGCTCGAGTGGGAGATCAAGCGCCTCGGGCGTTTCGCCGAGGGCGAGGCGATCGAGCCTTTCCTCGGCGCGTGAGCGCGGAGCCCCACCGGCGGGCGCCTTCGAGGGGCGCGACCAAATCTCCGAAGCCCCTGATGGCATGGTGACTTTCGCCGAGCTTCGATTCATGCTGGCGCGAAGCCTCGCCGCTTCGGCGGATGGATTCGGGCGCCCGGCCTCACGGGCGTGACGCCTCGGCGAGGGCGACGCGTTCAGTTCCTGCGTATCGGACATGTTCTTTCACGCCCGGCGGACCCTCCGCTCGGGCCGAAGCGATTCGGGGGCGCCACGACGGCCGCCCGCCAACTGGGATGAATGAGATGACCAAGCACGTCGCGGTGTTGATGGGGGGGTGGGACTCGGAGCGGCAGGTGAGCCTGTGGTCGGGCGAGGCCTGCGCCGCGGCCCTGGAGCGCTCCGGCTACCGGGTCACCCGTCTCGACGTCGGCAAGGACGTCTACGCCCGTCTGGAGGCGCTGGGGCCCGACGTCGCCTTCAACGCGCTGCACGGCCCCTGGGGCGAGGGCGGGGCGATCCAGGGCATGCTGGAGACGCTCAGGATCCCCTACACCCATTCCGGCATCCTCGCCTCGGCGCTGGCGATGAACAAGGACAAGGCCAAGATGGTCTTCGCCCAGGCCGGCATCCCGCTCGCGCGCGGGGTCGTGACGAGCCGCTTCGAGGCGGCGAAAGAGCATGTTCTGCCCGTGCCTTACGTCGTGAAGCCGGTGGCCGAGGGGTCGTCCTTCGGGGTGATCATCGTCAGCGCCGATCGCACCCATCCGCCGCAGGAGCTGCTGCGCGAGGACTGGCCCTACGGCGACACGGTGCTGGTGGAGAAATTCGTGGCGGGACGGGAGCTCACCTGCGCGGTGCAGGGCATCCCCGGGGCCGAGCGGGCGCTCGGCATCATCGAGATCCTTCCCGAGGGTCAGGCCTTCTACGACTTCGATGCGAAGTATCGGAAAGGTGGGTCTCGTCACGTCCTTCCGGCGCAAATTTTACCAGATATTTACCAAGAGGTCCAAATGCTGGCGGTCAGGGCGCATCGGGCGCTCGGCTGTCGCGGAGTGTCGCGAGCCGACTTCCGATACGACGATCGGGGCACCGGGGAACTCGTCTGTCTCGAGGTGAATACGCAACCGGGGATGACGGCGACGTCGTTGGCTCCGGAGATGGCGGCTCATTCGGGCCTCTCCTTCGAGGAGCTGGTCACATGGTTGGTGGAGGACGCGAGTTGCGATCGGTGAGGGACACTCGGCGCTGGGATCGTACGCCCTACGCTCGTGAAATGCCGCAGGACGCGGGATTTCACTGGCGCCGGGTCGTGCGGACCGTTCGGCGCTGGACCCGTCTCGCCGACCGGATGCTCTCGTCGGTGCGTCCGATGCAGGGCACCGTCGCCGCGCTCGCCTTCCTCGGCGCCTGGGGCGTCTACGGCATGGCGCTGTCGGGGGCGTGGCGCACCGCCGCCGACGCGCTGACCGCCGGTCTCGGCTTCTCGGTCGCCTCGATCGAGATCCGGGGCCTGTCGGAGGCCGATTCCACCGAGATCTCCGATCGGATCGACGTCACCCAGACGTCGTCGCTGCTGATGGTCGACGTCGAGAAGGCGCGCTCGCGCATCGCCGAGATCCCCTGGATCGCCGACGTCGCCGTGAAGAAGCTCTATCCCAACCGGATCGTCGTCAATCTGACCGAGCGCCGGCCCTTCGCCCTGTGGCAGGACGAGGGCAAGGTGCGGGTGGTCGACAAGACCGGCGCGGTGATGAGCGACGTGCTCGAGACGCGCAACGCCGGCCTGCCGCTGATCGTCGGCCAGGGCGCCAACACGCGCGTCGCCGAAGCGGTCGAGCTGATGAACGCCGCGCCGAGCCTCCGGTCGAAGATCCGCGCCGCCGTGTTGGTGGCCGAACGGCGCTGGAACATGATCACCGTCGACGGGATCGAGATCCTGTTGCCGGAGGAGAATCCGGCCGCGGCGCTCGAGCGCGTGGCGGTGCTCCAGGACTCCAAGAAGCTGCTCGAGCGCGACGTCGAAGTGGTCGACATGCGCGTTCCCGATCGGCTGTTCGTGCGTCTCTCCGACGCCGCGGCGGCGGTTCGGCGCGAGCAGATGCGAATCAAGTCCGGCGCCAAGAAGGAGGCTCGCGGATGACGACGCTTCCTCCCTCCGATCACACCGTGCCCCGGATGCGTCCGCTGTCGAACCGCCGGGCGAGCGTCGTCTCGGTGCTCGACGTCGGCTCGACCAAGGTCACCTGCATCATCGCCAAGCTGACCCCGCGCGCCCACGACAAGGTGTTGCCGGGCCGGACCCACGATCTGACCGTGCTCGGCTACGGCATGCAGCGCTCGCGCGGCATGAAGTCGGGCATGGTGGTCAATCTCGACGAGGCCGAGCAGTCGATCCGGCTGGCGGTCGACGCGGCCGAGCGCATGGCGGGCCTGACGATCGAGAGCCTGATCCTCAACATCACCGCCGGGCGGCTCCATTCGGAGGTCTACCGGGCGCATGTGGACGTCGGCGGCGAGGTGGTCGACGAGGCCGACATCCAGCGCGTGCTGGCGGCCGGCGCCTCCCATTCGCTGACCGAGGATCGCACCCTCATCCATTCGCTGCCGATCGGCTACGCGCTCGACGGCACGCGCGGCATCAAGGATCCGGTCGGCATGCTCGGCGAGAAGCTCGCCGTCGACATGCACGTGGTCGGGGCCGACTGCGCGCCGGTGCGCAATCTCGAACTGGCGGTCAATCGCTGCCATCTCGAGGTCGAGACGATCGTCGCCACGCCCTATGCCTCGGGCCTCGCCACCCTGGTCGACGACGAGGCCGATCTCGGCGTCGCCTGCGTCGACATGGGCGGCGGCACCACCTCGATGTCGGTCTTCGCCGACGGGGCCTTCTGCCACGTCGATGCGATCGCCATCGGCGGGCATCACGTCACCATGGACATCGCGCAGGGGTTGTCGACCCGGGTCGCCGACGCCGAGCGCATCAAGACGCTGCATGGTTCGGCGCTCGCCACCTCGTCCGACGATCACGAGGTGATCGGCGTGTCGTCGGTCGGCGCGGAGCGCCACGACATCGTCAACGTGCCGCGCGGCGCGTTGACCCGGATCATTCGGCCCCGGGTCGAGGAGATCCTGGAGCTGACCCGCGACCGGCTCGCCAAGTCGGGCTTCGCGGGCCGCGTCGGCAAGCGGGTCGTCCTGACCGGGGGAGCGAGCCAGCTCACCGGCGTGGTCGAGGTCGCGCGCAGAATTCTGGGACGGAACGTCCGTCTCGGCCGGCCGCTCGGCATCGCCGGGCTGCCGCAGGCGGCCAAGGGCGCGGCGTTCGCCGCCGCCGTGGGCCTGTTGATCTATCCGCAGGTGGCTCAGATCGAACAGTTCGATCTGCGCAACCAGCGTCGGCCCTCGGCCGCTTCGGGGGGGCACTACCTCTCCCGCGTCGGCCAATGGCTGAAGGAGAGTTGGTGAGTGGGTCCGGGCGCCTCGCTGGAGGCGCGACCGGATCGTTCGGTGACGATGAAGACGACGACCGCCCGGCGCCCATGGGTGGGACAAGCGAGGATGCCATGACGCTCAATCTGAAGATGCCCGACATTCGGGAACTGAAGCCGAGGATCACCGTGTTCGGTGTGGGTGGTGCCGGTGGCAACGCCGTCAACAACATGATCCAGGCCGGATTGAAGGGCGTCGACTTCGTCGTCGCCAACACCGACGCTCAGGCGTTGACCCTCTCCAAGGCCGAACGCATCATCCAGATGGGTGTCGCGGTCACCGAGGGGCTGGGCGCCGGCTCGATGCCGGAAGTCGGCCGGGCCGCCGCCGACGAGGTCCTCGACGAGATCAACGATCACCTCACGGGCGCCCACATGGTCTTCATCACCGCCGGCATGGGCGGCGGCACCGGCACGGGTGCGGCGCCGGTCATCGCCAAGGCGGCGCGCGAGATGGGCATCCTCACCGTCGGCGTCGTCACCAAGCCGTTCCAGTTCGAAGGCGCCCGGCGCATGCGCGTCGCCGGTGACGGCATCACCGAGCTGCAGAAGAGCGTCGACACGCTGATCGTCATCCCGAACCAGAATCTGTTCCGCATCGCCAACGAGCGGACCACCTTCGCCGACGCCTTCGCGATGGCCGACCAGGTGCTCTATTCGGGTGTCGCCTGCATCACCGATCTGATGGTCAAGGAAGGCCTGATCAACCTCGACTTCGCCGACGTCCGCTCGATCATGCGCGGCATGGGCAAGGCGATGATGGGCACCGGCGAATCCTCCGGCGACAAGCGCGCCCTCCAGGCCGCCGAGGCCGCGATCGCCAATCCGCTGCTCGACGAGACCTCGATGAAGGGCTCCAAGGGCGTCCTCATCTCGATCTCGGGCGGCAAGGATCTCACCCTGTTCGAGGTCGACGAGGCCGCCACCCGCATCCGCGAGGAAGTCGATCCCGACGCCAACATCATTCTCGGCGCCACCTTCGACGACAGCCTCGAGGGCGTGGTCCGCGTCTCGGTGGTCGCGACCGGCATCGACCAGGAGGTCAAGACCGAGGTGACCCAGCAGGAAGCGCGGATGGCGGATCTCGCCAACCGTCTGCGCGCCGCCGGCCGCCCGGTTCCCGCCGCGCTCGAGCCGCAGCGCGCCGCCGCCGCGGCGCCCGCGCCGAGCGCCGCCCATGCCCATGCCCATCACGCCCCGGCCGCTCCGGCCCCGGCGCCCGCTCCGGCCCCGGCGCCGGCTCCGGTCCACGCCGCCCCGGTGGCGGCGGCCGCGCCGGTCCGCTCCGAGGAGATGGTGCGCGACGCGCTCGCCGCCCGCATGGAACTCGACATCAAGGCCGTCGCCGCCTCGGCGATGGAAGCGCCCCAGCCGATGCCGCAGCCGGTGACCCAGGCGGCGGCCGACCCGGCCGTCACCATCCAGCGCTACGAGCCGGCGGCGCCGACCTACGTCCACAAGGACCCGATCCAGGAGATCGAGCAGCCGACGATGCGGGCCGAACCGCAGGTCGATCGCAGCCCCTACATCCCGCCGACCGCCGAGCGTCCGACCGCCCAGACCCGGGTGCCGCGCATCGACGAGTTCCCGCCGATCGCTCAGCGCCAGATGGCGAAGCCCGAGGAGAGCCACGCCGAGGAGTCGCGTCCGCGCGGTCTGCTGCAGCGTCTCGCCCATGGTCTTGGCCGTCGCGACGAGCACGACGAGGCCCCGGCGGCGGCGCGCGAGCCGACCTTCCAGCAGCCGGCGCCGCGTGAGGCCTCGGCCTATCGCTCGGCTTCTCACGAGGACTTCGCCAAGCGTCCGGCGCCGCGCGCGCCCGAGCCGACCCACCGTCCGGCGGCGGGTCATCTCGACCCGATGGGTCGTCCGAGCGTCGCCTCGCGGGCGAGCGAGGAGGACAACCTCGAGATTCCCGCCTTCCTGCGGCGTCAGGCGAACTGACGCGGCGTCCTTCGCAACGTCTCTCGAACGGGGTCCGTCACATATGTGGCGGGCCCCGTTCTCGCATGTGCGAGGTGATCTGGGATCTCATTGAAAAACATGAGAAATTCGAAATCCAATCGTGGTAACAATGTGTAATCAAGCGTGATTTCGCTTCGCGGTGCATGACGGGTAGTGTGCAGTCGAAGCTCCTCTCGGACGATCGCTTCGCCCCGCTCTTCGGCGGGACGGGGAACCGAAACGGGGGTAGCCGCATCATTTCCTCGAGTTCGGTCACGAGCAGGGCGGGGATCAACGGATGAAGACGATGGCGCGCAACACGGCGAACTTCCAGACGACGATCGGCGACACGGCTCGGGTCGTGGGGATCGGCGTCCACAGTGGTCTGCGCGTCTCGCTGTCTCTGCATCCCGCCGACCCCGACACCGGCATCGTCTTCCTGCGCACCGGCCTCGAGGGCGGGCGCGACGTCGAGATCCCCGCGGCCTGGAAGAACGTCTCCGCCACCGACCTCTGCACCATGGTGGGCGATCCGCGCGCGGCCTCGGTCGCGACGATCGAACATCTGATGGCGGCGCTGCGCGGCCTCGGCATCGACAACGTGATCGTCGAGATCGACGGCTCGGAAGTCCCGGTGATGGACGGATCGTCGGAAGCCTTCGTCGAGGCGATCGATCAGGTCGGTCTGGTCCGTCAGGCGGTGCGCCGCCGCGTCCTCAAGATTCTCAAGCCGGTCCGCGTCGAGAACGGCGCCGCCTGGGCCGAGCTGCGCCCCCACGAGGGATCGCGCTACGAGGTCACCATCGACTTCACCAATCCGGTGATCGGCCGTCAGTCGATCGGCGTCGATCTGACGCCGGCCTCGTTCCGCAGCCAGATCTCGCGGGCGCGCACCTTCGGCTTCGTCTCCGATCTCGAGAAGCTGCTGCCGATGGGTCTGTGCCAGGGATCGAGCCTCGAGAATTCGGTGGCGATCAAGGACGATCGCATTCTCAACCCGGAAGGCCTGCGTTTCGTCGACGAGTTCGTACGGCACAAGCTGCTCGACGCGATCGGCGATCTGGCGCTGTCCGGCGCGCCGATCCAGGGGCTCTATCGCTCCTACAAGGGTGGCCATCGCCTCAACTTCATGACCCTTCAGGCGCTTTTCGCCGATCCGACCGCCTGGGCGCTGGTCGAGGCGGCGAGCCGTCCGGCGACGCCGGCGGCCGAGCTCGGCACCGCCATGGTGGCGCCCGCCTTCCGCGCCGAAGTGGCCTGAGCCTCCCGACGATCCGTCGCGTCGCGCGTCCGATTTCGGCGTCCGCCACAAAAACGGACCAATGCCTTCTCACGAAGATGACGGCGAACGCTCGACGCGGTAGAAGGTCGAGCGAGGTCGCCGTCGTGTCGAGCGCGGCGGATGCTCGAGGTACAGCGGACGAGATGCGGGTTCGGCACGGTCGATCGCGTGAGCATGGGGATGGCGAAGTGATGGGCATGGGATTTTCGACGAACCCCGTCGCGGTGCTTCGGCGCATCGGTTCACGCGGGCGGGTGGGCTCGGCCCTGGCTCTGTCGCTGCTGCTCGCGTCCTGCGCCTCGCAGAAGGACGATCTGCTCGAGAACGCCACGCCGGCCGACCAGCTCTACAACGAGGGTCTGGTGCAGCTGCAGGCGGGCAAGCGCGCCGACGCGGTGAAGAAGTTCGACGACGTCGACCGGCTCCACCCCTATTCGGAATGGTCGAAGAAGGCCGTGCTGATGCAGGCCTATACCCAGTTCGAGCGCGGCGCCTACACCGACTGCATCACCTCGGCGCAGCGCTTCATCACGCTCTATCCGACCAGCCCGGACGCGGCCTACGCCCAGTATCTGACGGCGGAGAGCTACTACCTGCAGATCCCCGACGTCAGCCGCGATCAGGCGCGCACCGCCAATGCGCTCGCCGCCTATGACGAGCTGATCCAGAAATATCCGACCTCGCCCTATGCCGAGGACGCGCGCAAGAAGATCCTCAGCGTCAAGGATCAGCTCGGCGGCAAGGAGATGGACATCGGCCGCTTCTACCTGCGCAAGCATCAGTATCTGGCGGCGATCAACCGCTTCAAGACGGTGGTGTCGCAGTATCAGACGACGCGTCACGTCGAGGAGGCGCTGGCGCGTCTGGTCGAGTGCTACTACGCCATGGGCGTGGTCAACGAGGCGCAGACGGCGGCGGCGGTGCTCGGGCACAATTTCCCGGACAGCCCGTGGTACAAGGACAGCTACGACCTCCTCAAGAAGGGCGGCTACGAGCCGAGCGAGGACACGTCGAGCTGGATCTCGCGTTCGCTGGCGGGCGTGAAGCTCCTCTGAGGTCGATCTGGCCGGTGGGGGCGGGGGCGTGATCGTCCCGCGCGCGGCGTGAGCGGCGTCGGGGGGTTCCGATTCGTTCTCACTGCGGCTATCGTCCGACGACGCTCCCGGAGAATCACGGACACCCCATGCTCGCCGCCCTGTCGATCCGCGACATCGTTCTGATCGAACGGCTGGAGATCGATTTCGCGCGTGGTCTGACGGTGCTGACCGGCGAGACCGGCGCGGGAAAATCGATCCTGCTCGACAGCCTGTCGCTGGCGCTCGGCGGGCGCGGCGACGCGGGTCTGGTGCGGCACGGCGCCGCCCAGGGCCAGGTCACGGCGGTGTTCGACGTCGCCGGCGATCATCCGGCGCGCCGGCTCCTCGCCGAAAACGACATCGAGGCGAGCGGCGATCTGATCGTCCGCCGGGTGCAGAGCGCCGACGGGCGGACCCGCGCCTTTCTCAACGACAGTCCGGTCTCGGCGACGCTGCTGCGTTCGGTCGGCGAGCGGCTCGTGGAGATCCACGGCCAGCACGACGATCGCGCGCTCATCGACGAGCGCGAGCATCGCCGTCTGCTCGACGCCTTCGGCGGGCTCGAGGGGCAGGTCGCGACGCTCGGGAGCGCGTGGAGCGCGTGGCGCAAGGCGATCCGCGAGCGCGACGGCCATCGCGCCCGGATCGAGGCGGCGCGGCGGGAGGCGGACTATCTGCGCGCCAGCCTCGAGGAACTCGACGTGCTGAAGCCGGAGGTGGGGGAGGAGACCGAACTCGCCACCCGCCGGCACAAGATGATGCAGTCGGAGAAGGTCGCGGGCGATCTCTCCGAGGCGGTGGAGACCTTCGAGGGCAGCCATTCGCCGATCCCGGTGATCGTCACGCTGATGCGGACGCTGGAGCGCAAGGCCGGCGCCCTGCCGGGGCTGGCGGAGAGCGCGCTGAAGCCGATGGGCGAGGCGCTCGATCTGCTCGAGGCGGCGCGCGGGGCGCTGGAGACCGCGTTGCGCGAGGCGGATTTCGATCCGCGCGAGTTGGAGCGCACCGAGGAGCGGCTGTTCGCGCTCAGGGCGGCGGCGCGCAAACATTCCTGCGCGGTCGACGCGCTGGCGCCGCTCCGGGTTCGGATGGCGACGGATCTCGCCGATCTCGATCACGGCGAGGAGCGGCTGGCGGCGCTGGAGACGGCGGTCGAGGCGGCCGAGGCGGACTATCGCGCCCAGGCGCGGGCGCTGAGCGCGGCGCGGGAGACGGCGGCGCGGGCGCTCGAGGTGGCGGTGGCGGCGGAACTGCCGGCGCTGAAGCTCGAGCGGGCGCGGTTCCTGATCGACCGCAGCGAGGACGCGCCGGGGGCGGAGGGCGTCGACCGGATCGAATTCCACGTCCAGACCAATCCGGGCACCCGGGCAGGGCCGATGATGAAGGTGGCGTCGGGGGGCGAGCTGTCGCGCTTCCTGCTGGCGCTGAAGGTGTCGCTGGCGGACAAGGGCTCGGCGCCGACGCTGATCTTCGACGAGATCGACACCGGGGTCGGCGGCGCCGTCGCCGGGGCGATCGGCCAGCGCCTGGCGCGGCTCGCCGAAACCGTGCAGGTGATGAGCGTGACCCATGCGCCGCAGGTGGCGGCGCGGGCCGACACGCATTTCCTGATCTCCAAGGAGCCGGTCGCCGGTGGCGAGGACCGGGTGGTGACGCGGGTGGTGGAACTCGACGCGGACGCCCGCCGCGACGAGATCGCCCGCATGCTCTCCGGCGAGACGATCACCGCCGAAGCCCGCGCGGCGGCGGAGAGCCTGCTCGCCGGATGAGGCGCCGCGGGCGGAAGCTCGCGCCAACCCAATCACGAGGACGTCGATGTCGAACGATCGAACCGCGATCGCGCCGGACCAGCTCTCCCCCCTCGAGGCCGCCGCCGAGATGGCGCGGCTCGCCGAGCGTGTCGCGGCGGCGGATGCCGCCTATCACCGCGACGACGCGCCGATCATGTCGGACGCCGACTACGACGCGATGCGGCGGCGGTTGGTGGCGCTCGAGGCGGCGTTCCCGGCGCTGAAGCGGGCGGATACGCCGACGGCGGCGATCGGGGCGGGGCCCTCGGAGAAGTTCGAGAAGGTGCGGCACGTCGTGCCGATGCTGTCGCTCGACAACGCCTTCACCGACGAGGACGTGGGCGAGTTCGTGGCGCGCGTCCACAAGTTCCTCGCCACCCACGGGCAAGCGATCACCTTCACCGCCGAACCGAAGATCGACGGTCTGTCGCTGTCGCTGCGTTATGAGGCGGGGCGGCTCGTCTCGGCGGCGACGCGCGGCGACGGAGCGGAGGGCGAGAACGTCACCGCCAACGTGGCGACGATCGCCGAGATCCCGCGAGTGCTGTCCGGCGACGTGCCGGAGGTGCTCGAGGTGCGCGGCGAGGTCTACATGGCCCATGCCGACTTCACCGCGCTCAACGCCAAGGCGGAGGCCTTCGGCGGCAAGGTCTTCGCCAATCCGCGCAACGCCGCCGCCGGATCCCTGCGCCAGCTCGATCCGAAGATCACCGCCTCGCGGGTTCTGAAGTTCTTCGCCTATGCCTGGGGCGAGATCGTGCCGGAGTGGGAGGTCGCGACCCAGTTCGAGCGGGTCGAGGCCTTCGGGCGCTGGGGCTTCCCGATCAATCCGCGCATGGTGCGCTGTTCGTCGGTCGAGGAGATGCTCGCGGTCTATCGCGGGCTCGAGGCGGATCGGGCGAGCCTCGGCTACGACATCGACGGCGTCGTCTACAAGGTCGATCGGATCGATCTCCAGACGCGGCTCGGCTTCGTGTCGCGCTCGCCCCGCTGGGCGATCGCCCACAAGTTCCCGGCGGAGAAGGCGCGGACGGTCCTCGAGGGGATCGACATCCAGGTCGGCCGCACCGGGGCGCATACGCCGGTGGCGCGGCTGATGCCGGTCACGGTCGGCGGGGTCGTCGTCACCAACGCGACGCTGCACAATGCCGACGAGATCGCCCGGCTCGACGCGCGCGTCGGCGACACGGTGGTGGTGCAGCGGGCCGGCGACGTGATCCCGCAGATCGTCGAAGTGGTCGACGACGGGGCGCATGCCGCGCGTCCGGCCTTCGAGTTTCCGCATCTGTGCCAATGCGATCTGAAGACGGCGCTGATCCGCGAGGAGACCGCCTCGGGCGAGGAGGGCAAGATCCGCCGCTGTACCGGCGAATTCGCCTGTCCGTTCCAGCGCCAGGAGCACCTGCGCCAGTTCGTCGGCCGCAAGGCCTTCGACATCGAGGGGCTCGGCGAGAAGCAGATCGAGTTCTTCTTCGCCGATCCGGATCTGCCGGTGCGGGAGCCGGCCGACATCTTCACGCTCGCCGAGCGCAATGCGGCGAACCCGCTGAAGAAGCTCGAGAACAAGGAAGGGTTCGGTCCGGTCTCCGTCGCCAAGCTCTTCGCGGCGATCGAGGCGCGGCGGACGATCTCGCTCGAGCGTTTCGTCTTCGCGCTCGGCATCCGCAACGTCGGCGAGACCACGGCGCGGCAGTTGGCGCGCGCCTACGGCTCGTGGGCGGCGTTCCACGAGGCGGCGGAGAAGATCGTCGCCGGCGACGCGGTGGCGCGCGAGGAGATGGACGCGATCGATCAGATCGGCGAGACGGTGATCGACAGCGTCGCCGCCTATTTCCGCGAGCCGCACAATCGGGCGATCGTCGAGAAACTGGTCGCGGAACTCAGCATCGTCGACGCGGAGAAGCCGAAGTCGGACACGGCGGTCGCCGGCAAGACCGTGGTCTTCACCGGCAGCCTCGAGAAGATGACTCGCGACGAGGCGAAGGCGATGGCGGAGCGGCTCGGCGCCAAGGTCGCCGGATCCGTCTCGGCCAAGACCCACATCGTCGTGGCGGGGCCGGGGGCGGGATCGAAACTCGCCAAGGCGCAGGCGCTCGGCGTCCAGGTCATGACCGAGGAGGAATGGCTGGCGCTGGTCGGGGCGGGGTGAGGGCCGGCGGCCGGCCGGTCGACGTCGCATGAATTTGCATGACGGGCATGAATTGCCATTCCTGCCCGCATATCGTCATAGTCGGATGTGATCTTGGTCACAACGACAAGCGGCGCGCCCGATGGAGGCGCGCCCGAGGGAAGAACGTCGAGCCGAGTGGGCCTGTCAGGATTTCGATCAGGAGACCACCATGACCCGACTCATCGCGCTCGCCGGACGGCTGTTCCGGGGCGACTTCGGCGAGGCCGACGCGGCCGCCGAGCACGACGACAGTTCGATGCGGATCGATCTGGAGCTCTCGCACCGGGAAGCGGCGCGCGAGGGGACCCGCACGCGTTACGTCCTCGGCGGCGCCTGCCGCTGGTGACCTCGCCCGGGGACGGCCGAGGGCCGTCCCGGCGACCGAAGGCCCTCAGGTGATCACGTTCGGCGCGTCGCGGCCGGTGCGTTTCTCGATGCCGGCGATGGCGTCGGCGGCGTCGAGAACGCCGGCGAGCACCATCTGCGGGTCGAGATCGTGGCGGGCGGGATCCGCCTCGAAGAGCTCGACGTAGAGGCGCAGCGTCGCGCCTTCCGTGCCGGTGCCGGAGAGGCGGAAGATGGCGCGGCTGCCGTCCTCGAAGCCGATACGCACGCCCTGTTTCGACGACACCGAGCCGTCGGTCGGGTCGGTGTAGGCGAAATCGTCGGCGCTGGTGATGAGCAGGCCGGCGAAGACCTTGCCCGGCAGGGTCGCCAGAGACGCCCGCAGGTCGGCGAACATCGCGTCGGCAACGTCGGTCGGCAGGGCCTCGTAGTCGTGGCGCGAATAGTAGTCGCGGCCGTAGGTCTTCCAGTGATCGTGGACGATCTCCATGATCGACCGGCGCCGCGTGGCGACGATGTCGAGCCAGATCAGGATCGCCCAGAGGCCGTCCTTCTCGCGGACGTGGTCGGAGCCGGTGCCGGCGCTCTCCTCGCCGCAGATCGTCACCTTGCCGGCATCGAGCAGATTGCCGAAGAACTTCCAGCCGGTCGGCGTCTCGTACATGCCGACGCCGAGTTTGGCGGCGACGCGGTCGGCGGCGCGGCTGGTCGGCATCGAGCGGGCGATGCCCTTCACGCCGGCCGTGTAGCCCTTGGCGAGATGGAGATTGGCGGCGAGCAGCGCCAGACTGTCGGAGGGGGCGACCGAGATGCCGCGTCCCAGAACGATGTTGCGGTCGCCGTCGCCGTCGGAGGCCGCGCCCATGTCGGGCGCGTTCGGCCCGAACATGATGTCGAACAGTTCCTTGGCGTGAACCGGATTGGGGTCGGGATGGTGGTGGCCGAAATCGGGCAGCGGAGTGCCGTTGACCACGGTGCCCTTCGGCGCGCCCAGTTCGCCTTCCAGGATGGCGGTGGCATAGGGTCCGGTGACGGCGCTCATGGCGTCGAAACGCAGGGTGAAGCCGGAGGCGAAGAGGGCGCGGATGCGGTCGAAATCGACGAGATCGCGCATCATCGCGACATAGTCGGCGACGGGATCGACGATCTCCACCACCATGCCGGCGAGGTCGAAGGTGCCGAGCGTCTCGATCGACGGGGCGGCCTCCTCGACGATCGCGTAGGTGGCGATGGTCTTGGTCGCCTCGAAGATGGCGTCGGTGATCGGCTCGGGGGCGGGGCCGCCGTTCGAGACGTTGAACTTCAGGCCGAAGTCCTCGTCGGGGCCGCCGGGATTGTGCGAGGCGGAGAGCACGAAGCCGCCGAAGGCCTTGCGGATGCGGATCAGGTTGGAGGCGGCCGGCGTCGACAGAATGCCGCCCCGGCCGACGATCGCGCGCTTCGCCCCGTTGGCGGCGAGCATGCGCAGGATCACCGCGATCGCGGTGTCGTTGTAGAAGCGGCCGTCGCCGCCGACGACGATCTCGCGATCCTTCACGCCGCCGACGCCCTCGATGATCGCCTGGACGTAGTTCTCGAGATAGCCCGGCTCCATGAAGATCCGCGTCTTCTTGCGCAGTCCCGAGGTGCCCGGCTTCTGACCGGCGATCGGACGGGTGGGGACGGTCGAGACGGCCATGACGAGGCTCCTTGGCAGTGCGCGGGGCGGCTCGCCATCCCTAGCCCGACGGCGGGCGAAATTCCATACGCGCTCGACCGAAGAGGGTGACGTCGCAGTCTCGGCGGGGAGCGCCGGCGCGGCGCCTTGCTGCAACCGCATGGCTTTCATGCACGAAATTGCGAAGATGGATCGTCGGTGTTGCGGCGCAATATGATAGGCTTCGAGCCACAATGAGAGTGCGGGGATCGAACCGCAGGCGAGGAGGGACGCGCGACCGAGGGCTTCGAGGCAGCTTTCTACCGACGAAGGAGGGTTCCATGGTCGGTCTTCTCGAGGTTCTGCGCCGCACCTTCGGTCTCACGGTCGCGCCGACGCGGCCGCGGTTCCGTTCGACGGCGGACGAATGCGGCATGCGCGAATACAGCCGCCACGCCGGCCTGCGCCATCGCTGGATCGATCACGACTGATCGATCGCGAGTTCGTCCTCGGCCGGTCGGGTTCGCCGATCGGTTTCCAGCGGCGTCGGGTCGCGGCGACGCGGCCCCGGTGGCCGCGCATCATCGCGACGCCTTCCGTCGTCTCGATCGTCCGGAGTTCCGCGTGTCCGATCATCCGCCCGACAGCGCCCCCGTCATCCGCACCATCGCCATGCCGGGCGACACCAATCCGGCCGGCGACATCTTCGGCGGCTGGCTGATGGCCCACATGGACCTCGCCGCCGGCAATGTCGCGACCCGGCGGGCGCGTGGGCGCGCGGCGACGATCGCGGTCGAGGGGATGGCGTTTCTGAAGCCGGTTCTGGTCGGCGACGAGGTCAGTTTCTACGGGACGATCGTCGGCACCGGCCGCACCTCGATGCAGATCCTGATCGAGGCGTGGCGCCGTCCGCGCGAGGGCGACGAGATGGTCAAGGTGACCTCGGCCGTCTTCACCTTCGTGGCGATCGGCGAGGATCGCAGGCCGAGGCCTCTGCCGGAGGCGTGAAGGGGACGCCGAACGAGGCCCTCCTCGGGGGCCTCTCAGGGCGCCGGTTCGAACCGGAGAATCCCGGCCACTCTGGGGCCGGCGTTCGAATCGGAGGGATGGGCGACGCCATCCATGACCGGAACCTCCGGGAAGTCGAAGGGGCTGATGCCTTCGATACAGGCGACGTTGATGCCGAATTGGCTCGGGTTCGAACGGCGCTGGTGGTGGGTATAGATGCCGCAGGTCTTGCAGAAGTAGTGCTTGGCCGTGCCCGTGTTGAATCGATAGAGCGTCAGATTGTCTTCGCCTTGGACGAATTCGATGTCCGAGAGACTCGCGGAGACGGCGATCGCGCCGCGCATTCGGCAGTAGGAGCAGGAGCAGCGGCGGATCGAGCCGAACCCGTCCGTCAGCCGAACGCGGAACCTCACGGAACCGCAGTGGCAGGCCGCCTCGTGCCGAGGCCTCGCGTCGCTCATCGTCCGATCCTCGTCGTTCACTTCGGCTTCGAGGGCATCAGCTCCCACGGACCCTTCCAGCCGGGCAGCGCGGCGAGGCGCTGGCGCCAGGCGTCGATCGCCGGGAACATCGTCCAGGGATCGAAGCCGACCTCCTCGTCGTAGAAGACGTAGCCCGCGAGCGAGAAGTCGGCGATGGTCGGGCGGCCGCCGACCAGCCAGTCGGTCACCTCGAGCTGCTTCTCCACCACCTTCCAGGCGTCGATCACACGGCCGCGCAGGAACTCCGTCACCGGGCTCTCGGGCATCTTCTTGATGCCGAGCATGAAGCGCAGGGTGGCGAAGTAGCTGGTGAACTTGTGATTGTCGAAGAGGATCCAGCGCAGGATCTCGCGCTTCTCGTCGGCGTCGGCGCCGCCGAACCGGCCGGTCTGCTCGACCAGATAGTCGAGGATCACGCCGGACTGGGTCAGGACGCGCGAGCCGTGGATCAGGACCGGCGCCTCGCCCATGGCGTTGATCGTCTCGCGCCATTGCTCGGAACGGGTCGCGCCCTGGAAGAAGGGCACCCACAGCGGCGTCCAGTCGGAGCCGGTCAGTTCCAGCATCAGGGCCGCCTTGTAGGAATTGCCGCTCTCGCCGAAGCAGTGAAGGCGATAGTCGCTCATGGGGGCCTCTCGAAGGGCGCCGACGGCGGTGGCCGTCTCGGGGGTGGGAACGGCCGGGGCCGTTCGGGGTCAGCTGCGGGAGGAGCGGCCGAGCGGGCGGGTCGCCTGCTCGAGCCAGGACCGGGTGGTCGCGTCGAGATGCGGGCCGACCGCCGCGCGGACGCGGGCGTGATAGGCGTCGAGCCAGGCGATCTCGTCGCGGGCGAGCAGGCTGGTGTCGACGAGGCGGGTGTCGATCGGGATCAGGGTCAGGGTCTCGAAGCCGAGCATCGGCCGCTCGCCGCCGGCGATCGCCTCGGCCGGCATGACCAGCTCGAGGTTCTCGATGCGGATGCCGAACCGGCCGGTGCGGTAGTAGCCGGGCTCGTTGGAGACGATCATGCCCGGGCGCAGCGGCACCGCGCCGGTCTTGGCGATGCGCTGCGGCCCCTCGTGGACGGAGAGGAACGAGCCGACGCCGTGGCCGGTGCCGTGGTCGTAGTCGAGGCCGGCCTTCCACAGGGCGATGCGGGCGAGCGTGTCGAGGGCGGCGCCGGAGGTGCCGACGGGGAAGCGCGCCGAGGAGATCGCGATGTGGCCCTTCAGCACCAGGGTGAAGCAGCGGCGCATCTCGTCGGAGGGCGTGCCGACGGCGATGGTGCGGGTGACGTCGGTGGTGCCGTCGCGATACTGGCCGCCGGAATCGAGCAGGAAAAGACTGTCGCGATCGATCCGTCGATTGGTCTGGCGGGTGGCGTGATAATGGACGATCGCCCCGTTGGGGCCGGCGCCGGAGATGGTGCCGAAGGAGAGGTCGATCAGTTCGCCGCTCTCGGCGCGCAACGCCTCGAGGCGCTCGCAGCAGCCGATCTCGTCGCCGGTGTGGCCCTCGGCGTCGAACCAGGCGAGGAACCGCGCCATGGCGACGGCGTCGCGCAGATGGGCGGCGCGGGTGCCCTCGATCTCGGCGGCGTTCTTGCACGCCTTGGGCAGGATCACGGGATCCTCCTTCTCGACCACACGGGCGCCGGCCGTCTCCAGGCGGCGCACCAGGATCTCCGGGGTCCAGGCGGGATCGAGCGCGACCGAGCCTCCGGCGAGGTGGTCGAGGGCGGCGAGCAGCGCGTCGCGGTCGGCGACGTCGACGTGGGGGGCGAGATGGGCGCGGACCTCGGCGTCGAGCTTCTCCGGCGCGACGAAGAGGGTCGGGCGGCCTCGCGCCGGCACCAGGGCGAAGGCGAGCGGGATCGGATTGTGGGCGACGTCGCGGCCGCGAATGTTGAAGAGCCAGGCGATCGAATCGGGCTGGGTCAGCAGCACGGCGTCGGCGCCGAGATCGGCGGCGATGCGGGCGATCTTGGTCTCGACGGTTTCGCCCGCGAAGGCGAGCGGCTGGACCGAGATCGGGCCGGTCGGCGGGGCCGGCCGGTCGCTCCAGATGCGATCGACGAGGTTCTCCTCGACCGCGACGAGCTCGGCGCGGCGCTTGGCGAGGCCCTCGATCAGGCGCCGGGTCTGGGCGCGGGTGTGGAGCCAGGGGTCGAAACCGATGCGGCCACCCTCCGGCGCGTTCTCGGCGAGCCAGTCGTGGACGGGCGTGGCGACGCCGTCGACGGGGGCGAAGGCGGCCGGATCGACCTCGGCGCGGATCTGCAGCGTGTAGCGGCCGTCGGAGAGGACGGCGGCGCGCTCGGCGAGCGCCACGGCGATGCCGGCGGAGCCGGAAAAGCCGGTCAGCCAATGCAGCCGCTCGGCCGAGGGGGGCACGTATTCGCCCTGGAATTCGTCGGCGCGCGGCACGAGGAAACCATCGAGGCCGACGCGCGCCATCTCGGTGCGCAGGCGGGCGAGGCGGGGGGCGCCGAGGGTGGGGTCGGCGAGGGTGTCGAAGCTCTGGAACATGGGGCGCGAGTGTAGCGTCGCGCCGCGTTCCGGCAAGCGGTCTCGCGCGCAGAGCTCCCCGGCGCCGTCCCTCGAGGGGCGCGAAACAGGGGCGCGAAATG